>Ga0187784_10002791_pt1 | contig 14038 bp, 11 predicted proteins | sample 1015_SJ02_MP15_2_FD_132964 | JGI IMG/M metagenome (GOLD analysis project Ga0187784, IMG submission 132964) | Tropical peat soil microbial communities from peatlands in Department of Meta, Colombia - 1015_SJ02_MP15_20_MG | ecosystem: Environmental > Terrestrial > Soil > Wetlands > Peat | place...
ATAAGCCCGTTGGGATTGGATCCCCAGACGAGCAGGGTCCGGGTTTCGGGAGTGGGATCCCAGTTGAAGATGGTGCCGAAAACAGTGCTGGCGCCTGCCAGCCTGGGTACACCTCAGTAATTGCCCGGGGTCACCACATTTGCCGTCCCGAAGGCGCTTGCAAATCTCTGGGCAAAGGCAAACTCCATCTCTTTCGGCTCGCCAAGGCAAAAGGCTACGCTGTCGGCTCCGAATTCATCCTTGTACCTCAGGATTTTTGATGCAATGGTATCGAGGGCCTCGTCCCAGGAAATACGCTCCCATTTGCCCTCGCCCCTTTTGCCGACTCTCTTCTGAGGATACTTTAACCGGTCGGGATGGGAACGGACCTCTTTCATGATCTGCGACTTGTCGAAAACACATTTCGCACTCGCGAAACCACTTTCAGGGTCAGGCTCCACCGAAACAATCTCTCCTTTTTCGACGACGATCTTGCGGGCGCAGTGGGATGGGCATATATGACAGAATACATGGTGCGAATGTCTTTCCGGTTCCATTTTCTTTACCTCCCTGCAATCGATGTGATATCCGGATGCATTCATCCCCCAAAGTCGCCACTCCACCCATAATGTGCTCGAGGTAAGGGGCCAATAATCCGGCGCCTCCCTGGTCGCCCAGAAGCGGTAGAGGCCGTCGTCCGCTTTGATCATTGAATTCCCGGTCAGGAATGTATCATCATTCCAAATGAAACCGGATTGCATTGCGGGGATATACGCAACGAATGTTACGGCCATCAGCAGAAGGACTCGGTAGAAATATCCGGGTCGAACGCCGGACCTCGAAACGGCCGATTCCTTTTCATCGGACCGGACCTCAGGGAAAGATACCTGTGACGGTTGGGTTGCGCCGCTTTTCCCTGATCTTTTGGCTCCCCGTGATTTCATTTGTCATCTTTTCTCGAGCAATAGGCAGAAAAAGGATACGATAACCGTCCAGCTTCTGATTTTGCGGTTCTTCATTTTCTTCGGATATCGGCAGTGGCATGGCATTCCAAGTATCTTTGTCAGCGAAATACGCATAACGGATTCTTCCAGGTATTCATTACAGAAAGGCGTCAATCACGTTACGTAATTGACAAACCGGACTTGCTTCCAAAACGGCATGTGGGAATGAGGACTTGCTGATGGAGATTAATCTAAAAGCGTGGATCGTGGCGGTCTTGGCACTTACTCTGATCTCGCTAGCGCCGATCCGGCTTTTTCAATTCCTGGCCATGCAAGATTATCCGCAACACTTGGTGCAGTCCAAAATTCTAACATCCAAGGATTGTCCCGGGCTGGATTATCGGGATAATTTCCAGTGCCGTTTCGAAGCGGCCCCATACATGACCTTTTAGTGTTTGTTTTCAGTGGGTCGCAAGAAACCTGGGCCACTTGTAGGTCAGGTCAAACCAGGTGCGATAGCGATGGAGGTCTACTAACTGCCCCGGGCCAATACCGGCCAAATTTTCATGTTCATATTCATACGATCCTGCCAGCCTGAGAACGAGGTTTTCGGTAAGGTTCCTCTGGATGTAAGGATTGATGATGTAATAATCGATTTTCTGGTTTCCTTCCGTGAGCTGACTGTTGGTGTTATATCTGGCGGAGAAATTGATGGTGGTGAGTTCGGACCATTTATAGGTTGCCGTACCGGAGACGAAAGTCGAAGCGAAACTGCGCGCGTTTACATCACTATACTGTTGCCTGCCCGCTGAAAAAGTGGTGTTGAACCTCTCCGTCCAATCCTTTTTGAGGTCCGCCGAAAAGACAAAGCCGCCGCTGGTCCCCGTAGCCGGCGTCGGGACGAACACGAGCTCATAGATGGGCAAGGGAGGGAGGATTGGAATTAGTACCGGCGCAAGAGTGGTAAAATTGTCAATTGAAAAATAATATCCGCCGCCCAGCTTGAAGCTCAGGGTCTCTGAAAAATGGCTTTCCCAGAAGAGCATTTCGGTCAGGGTTTTTATGGTGGTGCCGGTATTCGCAACGCCGCCTGAGTCATAGTCAGTGTAGGAAAAACTGCTGCTAAGACCGATATTGTTGCGCGGGCCGATTGCCCAGGTAGGAGTGATCGAGCCCTGGAAGGTGTCGGAGTCAGACAGCGCTCCGGACGGATAAATAGACCTGGCATAAGAGCCGGACACAATGAGGTTCAAGTTTTCACTCAAGCCATAGGTGCAGCCCAACCCGGAATTGAACTGGTAGTGTTCGGTCCTGAGCGAGACAATTCCCGAGGCCTGGAGCTGCTGTTCTATGGTTTGGTCATGAAGAAGCCCCGCGCTTGCCGTCGTTGAAAACCTTGGCGACCAGTTTTCGGTGAGGCCGGCGGTGGTGTTCGTATTGATGATGTCATAGCCCGTGTTCCTGATATATGCCTGTGCGGACGTGTTGGTGTCGAAGGTAAACCTGGTTTGCTCGGTCTCGCCGACAACCGAGGCCACAGGGTTAAAGCTGGTCACAAAATCGCTTTTGGTCGTGCCGGGAGGGGGTGAGTTCGTGAAACGAAAATTACTGTCATAGGCTTCGGAGAGGGTTGCCGACGGCGTGAAAGACCAGTCGGCGGCGCGAACATCCACCGCATAGGCGAAGAGAACGCAGAGGATTGCAGCGAACAGAACGGCGATGGACGGGCTGAAGGCCTGTGCGCAAACCCGGCCTCTCCGCAAAAAGTATTTGCAGAGCTCCGGGGTCGACCGCACCGACATCCTCCAGCGCAGGCTGCGAGAGCGCAGAGGAACGCAGTAAACTAGGAAAACGCCTGCTGGAACTCCGGGATTCATTCCTTCAAGCCAAATCGGGACGGTGCCCGCTGTCGAGAGGCACCTTTGAACGTTATAGGTTTGAGAGGTTTTCGCAGCTCAAACAGAATTCCCCGCGACACCAATTCATCACCAGGGCATTCTGCATGGATTCCACAAGGCAGGGACCCGTGGCTCGATGTCCGCCATTGCCGCCCTGATTACTGCCCGTGTAAGATTATTTATCTTCATTCTTGTCCGACGATCTCCAGATACCCGGACGATGGACCCGCCCTGCGGCGGATTTTCTTATTTGGTCCCCTGCAATTCGTTGTACCTCATGATGACCTTGTCGGTGACATCAACGGTTTTCTGAAAGTAAGGGACGTTTTCGGCAGAGATTATCATTACGTATTTTTCTTCGGAACCGATGGTATCCAGTATGTTTTTGATTTCTTTGAGCAGGCCGGCCTTAAGCTCTGAGGCTTTTTTCCGGGCTTCCGATTCGGACGCCGCAATCATTTTTTGATATTCGGCGCCCATCCGAGCAAGCTCGTCTTCCCTGCTTTTCCTGGTGGCGGCAGGTTCCTTATCCAGGCTCTTCCTCAGCTTATCGATTTCTTCGGCCTTTTGGGCCGCTTCCGTCCTCTTTTCCTTTACCAAAGCCTCGAGCTCGGCGTTGGCCATTTTGCCTTCCTGGGACTCGCCGATTACCCTGCTTAAATCTACGACGGCGATTTTGGGCGCCTCGGCATTGCACCCGCCCAACAGGCAAATCACCAACAATCCAGCAAAAACAAACCCCGAGACTACTTTCATACCGTCTCCTTCGGAAAGGCAGTTTCCACGCATGGAGTTTTAAAACCCCGGCAAGAGGCGCCACTATATTGAGTTCTCATTACAAACACGTTTCGGAAAGGTTGCTTTTGGGTGTCGGATAAATAAACGGGGCGAAAAGCGACCCCTCCCGGCTTGGCGGAGATTGCATTAAACGGCCGGAAAAGGCGCGGTGTTCAGGACCTGTCGAACCGGAATATCCGAAATCGGCGTATTATTCCATATTGACTTATTTTTTATTGTTTTTTAACGATTTCCGTACCATGGTTCGATAATTTACTCATCGCGCAGGGAGCGTTTCACGCAATCTTAATTTGCCTGTCACGGTTACGACACAATCGGCTGCTAGTCTTAGGCCCGTCTACATTGGGAGAATCAATCGGCATTAACCAAGTTTTTGAATTTCACTTGCAAAGGCTCAGAGTACCTAAAGACCGGAGAGAAATTATCAGGCATCGGATGTCGGGGTAGAGGAAACGGGACATCCGATTTCCCTTCAGACTCGCTTCCCGCAACGGTCTGCGTATCGTCCGGTCATTCCGCTTACCGGCTTTAGCCAGAAACTCTGCGGTAGATTTTTGTCTGGTAACTGAATCTTAATTTTTGCGTTACGGTCACGTAACAATCGGCTGCTAATCTCAGCCCCGTTTCCATCGGGGGGACACCCAGCCTGACCAAGTATATTTTCGAGAGTTTTTCCATGCGGCCTTGCCTTGAGAAGAATGAAACGCCAAAGAAAAAGACCGACAAGCTGACAAAGCTGTGGACGGTGATAAACAGCCTTATAGCAAGCGAGTTTACGGGCTATATAAAGCTGAACTTCAGCCAGGGGATCATCGGAAGGATCGAAAAATTTGAGGAAATTCTAAAGAAGTAACCGGGTTTAAAAAACAGGTCAGGGTACTTTGCTGACGGCATTGATTTGCGCGGACCAGAAAGCCCTAATCATGACTCGCGGGAGCGTGATTAGGGCTTTTTATTTGGATCCAGCGGCGGGATTCGGCGGGCAGGTAATATGTGGGAATCACGCGCGGCGCGTGAGAGGGCCGCGGGAGTAATCAGTGAACAGGAAGAAGAGGGGCTTAAGATTTGACAGCCCCGCCTTTGAGAACGGCCTGCACGGGGGTGACACGGGAGTGAGCGCCAATCGCGCCGGCTGATGAGAGTGCAACCATTTTTTCCCCAATAGGAAAATAATGAAGGAATTTTTCGGGATTTTTATTGCAGGAGTATTAATTGAACAGATTCCGGTTCCCGGTGATTTGACTCTATCTTAATTCGGCGTCACGGCTACGCCATAAACGACTGATAGTCTTTGCCCCATCTGCGTGGGGGGCTGTCAAACCGGCGTGTGCTTTTCTGGAAATTTTTCAATGCAGCCTCAATTTGAGCGGAAAGAAGCGCCAAAAAGAATGACCGGCAAGCTGACGAAGGTGTGGCTGGTGATAAACAGCCTTATTGCACGAAAGTTTACGGGCTATATAAAGCTTAATTTCAGCCAGGGGGCCATCGGAAAAATAGAGAAGTTCGAAGAGATTCCAATGGAATAATTCGGGTCCCGGGAAAAGGACCCGGTGGGGAAGAGAGACAGTGGAAGATTATGTAAAAATGAAAAACCTTCTTGGGGTTCTGGTGGCCATAGCGCTTGTTTTATGCGCCAGCGCGCAGGCAGCCGCTTACTTTACGGAAGGTGACCTTATCTGCGTGGTCTATTCCACAGCCGGCAATCGTGTCGAAGTTGCGACCGATCTTGGGCCGGTGTCGAGTCTTCCAACCAGCGGTTCCGATAACGTAAATCTTTCGGTCAATCTCTACAGTTTCGGCGGCAGCGTCTCCTACGGTCAATTGAATATAGCCTATTTTGCGATGTCCCCGGATGAGTCCACTTTCTGGGTGAGCGGGGCTAATATGCCTGTGGCCAATTCTGCAAGCGGTTCCTATGTTCAGGCACAGGCGGCGCTTTCAGGCGGACTCCATTACTATGGCAGTTCATCGCAGCAATCGCAGCCGTACTCGATCAGCAATACGGACAGTTACTACTATATGCTGGACGGCAACGGCAGTCAGGTCGGGCTTATGGGCGGCCTGCTCGTTTCCGGATCGAGCATAGAAGCGCAGCTGTCGTCAAGCGGCGCGGCTAGCCTGACTTTATACCAACTCACGATATCGACGAACGGGAGCAAAGTGACTCCATCGTCAACGGGTCTTACGATCAACACCCAACTCCAGATCGGCTTACCCGCTCCTATTCCTGTTTCGGTCCTGCTGTTCGGATCGGGACTGCTTGCATTGTTGGGAATCAAAAGAGCGGCGATCGCAGGCGCCGCGCGCGCGCGTGCGCGGGCGGCAGTGTGAAGCGCACCGAACTTTAATGGTTGCGGCATGACGCCGTAACAATCGGCCGCTATTTTGGGCCGCGATGTTGTTAAGACGGCCGGAAGCGCCGAAACATTTTCAGTAGCAACAGGTAAAAATTCGGTTTTTCAGGGTACTTTGCTGACGGCAGGTTGTTCGTACCAGAAAGCCCTAGTCATGAGCTCGCCAGAGCGTGATTGGGGCTTTTTCTTTTGGCCCGGGCAGCTCAGATACGAGGGGAGGTGGTGACAGACCAGTGAGCGATCAGTGAACAGGAAGAACAGGGGCTTAAAGATTTGACAGCCCCGGCCTTAGATAAAGCCAAAACCCGGGCGACCGGGTGACGGAAAGCCGACGGGTCCGAAGACTTCCGGACGCAGGAATGAGGGAGCTCAAAGCTCAAAAGATAAAACAGCCTGCATGGGACAATACGGGGTTTCGGACGGCCGGGTTGCCTGAGGAGAATGGAAATTTTTCTTACTCAGGAGGAAAAGATGAAGAAGTTTCTTGTGATTTTTGCAGCAGCGCTTTTGATGATGGGATTGGCGGGCCAGGCGCATGCCTTTTTTCAAAACGGCGACCTGATTCGCATCGTTGTCAACACCGCCGGCAACGAAGCGGCGACCGACCTCGGCCTCTTCTCCTCGATCCAGAGCGGCGCCATAACCCTTAACGACGCCGGCAACGGCATTTCCGCATCAACGTACAACGTCCCTATAAACAGCAGCGATTACGTTTTCTATTATGTGGCCGTAAGCAACTCCCCCTATACTTTCTACGTCGCCAATTCGCAGACCGGCACGTTTTCCGGGACCAACACCGCTCTTAATTACGCGAGCGCCTGGACCGGCACACAAAATGTACTTCTCAACTATGAAGGCTCCGCCACGGCAACCGCCTCTGGCGCGTACAATGCCGGTGATAGCTACTACGAGCAACTGGGCATTTACTTCAAGAGTGTGTTCGGCGCCAGCAGCGCACCCGGCAGCCTCCTGACAAATCTTACCACGTCCAACCCCATCACCCTGGAAATGTGGAATTTTGTGAAAAGCGCGACCCCCGTTGACCTCGGTCTGGCGCTCTACACCAACGTGGATGCGAGCGGCAACATCTACACCACCGACAACGTTGCCCCTGCCGGCGGCTCCACGCCGATTCCGCCCAGCGTGCTGCTTTTCGGCTCCGGGCTTCTGGGTCTTATCGGTTTGAAGAGACGCGCCGGTTGACAGGTTGAAGTTCAACCTGGCCTTCGTGTCGAAGGAGGACCGCGAGCACCGTTGGGTGCGAGCAGGCCCCTTAAAGAAGTCGGTTTGAATTGAAATCTCATAAGGAGTAGAAAATGAAGAAGCAGCTTTTGATTTTGGCCATGGCGGGCGCCATGGCAATGTTTGGCGCCAACGCCGCGCTTGCCACGTGCAATATCTCTCCACTGAACGGGGACGCACAGTGCGTGGACTTCAACATTCACGGAGCTTCCGCTGAATACGATTTCTTCAATGCCGTCGCCCCCGGCTTTTTGGAAACTGAATTCGGATGTTCTTCAGCGAAAATGCTCGGACCGGCCGGCGCACTCGGCAATACCAGCAAGTACGGCGTCACGGTGGGTTCTGAATGTACCGTCAACGGCAAAAAAACCACCATTGTTTTCCGCTATTCTTCGAAGGCTTCCTGGGACGGGATCGCGGGAATAACAGGTGAAAACGAAATACTCGCCGGCTACACCAACCAGACCGGCGACGAAGACGCCTGCGTTGTCGCCGGGGACGGCTTCGACGTGCGTACGTACGCCGACGAAAATCAGTGCAACTGGGGAACCGGCGTATGCGGCGATGGGACTAACGGAGTCACACCTTCCGGCAACCCGGTCGGCACCCTGTGCGCTCACGCCATGGTTGGCGCCTCCGACGTGGCGGCCGACGAACTGATTGAAAATTCGACCGGGAGCCTCAAAGGCCCCAACGGCTCCTACGTGGTTTTCCGAAACTTCACCACCAGCCACGGCGTAAATACGACCCAAGGCGCCACAAACGGGACGGGTAAGACGATTCAGTGGCCGCTTGCGAACAATTACGGCGATGAGCTGCTCGTCGTTCCTTTCTCCTTCTACGCCAACAATTCGGTAACCGCAAGCACCTGCGTGGGCGGCGCGATGGCCGGCAGCCCCTGCGCCAGCGCGTCTGATTGCGACGATCCAAACGCCTACAAGGGCGGCGCCAACAACGGCACCTGCACCAGCGCGCAGATCAGTAATATGACCCGTGAAATGGCAGTGCAGATTTTCGCCGGCGTCGTTGACAACTGGGCCGATTTCGGTACCGGTTATGTCAACCTGCCGATACAGGTATGCTTCCGTCATGCGGGCTCCGGTTCTCACGCCACCCTGGACTGGACCGTTATGCACGGCGCAGGCCAGTTGATGGGTACCCTTGCAACAGCTCAGGGGTCGACAAACGGTCCTGGAATCAACCCCGCCGGTTACATGTGGTTCAATGACGGCACCGGCGACGCTTTGAACTGCGCCAACTACCAAGCCTCCAACTGGGGCGCCGTCACCTATGCGGATTCGGATTACACGACCGTTCAGGCAGGCCGCTTCAACAAGACATACGCCAACGTTCACGAACTGACCTACCAGGGACAGCCCGGGTCGCACGCGGCCCTGGTTGGCGGCAGTTATGACTTCTACACCACCGAGCACCTCTTCACCACCTCACACTCGCTTAGCTACAGTGACTCTCAGACCCCGCCCCAAAATTACGCGATAAACATGTATGCGCAGCTGAAGAATTACCTCGCCAGTCCCTCTAGTCTGCCTTCGGACGAAGCCTATTTCTGGGCGCTTCCCACCCAGATGACCTGGTACTATGGGCCCGCGGCTACGCCGCCGCTCCAGGAGCTGTATCAGACTTATCCTTTCCTCAGCCAGGATCCGACCGAACCTAACTACTAGAATGTGCGAAAGTTAGCCGGCACATAAGTAAGTTTGGACAGCTTTAAAACGAGAGGGCCTCTTCGGAGGCCCTTTCCTTTGTATGCCAACGAGCATGTAAGTTGCGATTGCTATTGCGATTACCCGGAGTTGCCGCATCCCCTCGCCCTCCCGGGGAGAGGGTCGGGGTGAGGGGGCGATATCAAACGCCATTCAGAGGAGGTTTTACGAGAATGTAACGGCGTTGTCACAGCATCGTTACCGATACTTATATATCTTCGGCCATTGGCAACACAATCCTCGTGTGCTCCGAGCCAGGATAGGCATGCATCGCAAATTTATAAACAGGCAGTTCGCGTTGATTTGTCTTCTGCTGGCCGCAGCCGTGATTACAACGTTCCTGCGGGTTGGCGAATGCGATTTCATCAGCTACGATGATTTCGACTACGTCGCCAACAACAGTCATATTCAGGGGGGCATCGGCCCGGAGGCTATCGGCTGGGCATTGACGAGCGGCTATGCAGGCAACTGGCATCCCTTGACATGGATATCCCACATCCTCGACGTTCAACTCTTAGGATTGAACCCTCATTGGCACCATCTCATGAATCTGCTTTTTCATGTTGCAAATACTCTGTTGTTGTTTACCGTCCTGGATCTGATGACCAACTCGCCGTGGAAAAGCGCTTTTGTTGCGGCTTTATTCGGCCTTCATCCGCTGCACGTGGAATCGGTGGCGTGGGTGGCGGAGCGGAAGGATGTGCTGTCGACTTTTTTCTGGATGCTAACGATGGCCGCGTATGTCCGTTATGCGGAACGCCCCCGGAAGCTTTCCGGATTCCGGCTCGATCCCGCCAGCCGCGGGACTGCCGCGATGACGGCCCCCTCACCCCAACCCCGGGAGCGTAGCGTGGTCTCGACCTCGGGAGGGAGAGGGCGGATCGCGAGTTACCTGGCTGTCGTCATATCATTTGCTCTGGGCTTGACGGCAAAGCCCATGCTGGCGACTCTTCCTTTTGTGCTGCTGCTTTTGGACTGGTGGCCGTTGGGCCGGATGCGGGAGGTCGGATATCGGGTATCGGATTTGAGGAATCGGACGGTGAGCGGCGACTGCCAAGTGCCGGATTCAGGCGTGAACGAACCGGTATTGGAAAAGAAGAAAAAAAGAAGAGCCGGCAAAAAGCACGCCACAGGTCCGAGGCCTGTCCCGGAGGCGAACCTGGCCGCGGGTCCACGACAGACCCTGCGGGATGTGGAATCGGGGGGAGAATCGGAGGGACATGCATTTAGGCGGGCATTGGTACTTCCTCTAATTCGTGAAAAAATCCCGCTTTTTATCCTGGCGGCGATCTCGTGTACCGTTACGTATGCGGTCCAGCAAAAATCAGGGGCGGTGCAATCGGCCGAGGTCTTTCCACCGGGTGTCAGAATCGCTAATGCTTTAGTTTCTTATGTGATTTACATGGCGAAGACGGTCTGGCCGGCAAACCTGGGAATTTTTTATCCTCACCCGGGGATGAGGCCTCTTTGGCAGGTGTTCGGCTCCGCCGTTATTACCCTGGGAATTACCCTGATTGTAATCCGGGAAGCGAGAAGATTCCCTTATCTTGCGTTCGGATGGTTTTGGTTTACAGGCACGCTCGTGCCCGTTTCAGGCATCGTCCAGGTAGGGGCCCAGGCCATGGCGGACCGGTATATGTACATTCCCTCGATAGGATTGTTCATCGCTCTGGCATGGGGAGTTCCGGAACTGTTGGGCAAATTGGACCGGCGCGGGAATGCACCGGCGGTAATATCGGCATGCGTGCTGGCATTCCTGTCAGTGGTTTCATGGAGGCAGACCGGGTACTGGAAAGACAGCATTGCACTCTACGATCACACCCTGGAAGTTACCGGCAATAACGACCGTATCCATTATAACCGGGCTGAGGTCTATCAGCGTCTCGGCAACCTGCAACAGGCGATCTCCGACTATGACCGGACCATCGAAATCAACCCGAAATATGTAGACGCCTATTTAAACCGGGGCGTAGCCTACCGCAACATTGGCAACATGCGGCAGGCGATTTCAGATTATGACAGGGCAATCGAGATCGATCCGGGACAGGCACCGGCCTTCTATAACCGAGGCATTGCCTATGGGAGACTGGGGAATTACAGGCAGGCGATTGAAGATTACGGCAGGGCCATCGAGGCAGGTCTTGAGACCGCAGAACCTTATTACAACCGAGGTCTTGCCTACGCGCAGCTAGGGGACTACAGGAAGGCTATTGAGAACTACGACAGGGCCGTTTACATAAACCCCGGATATGCCAGCGCCTACAACAACCGGGGGCTCGCCCGCCTGGAGATCGGCGACCGCGGGCAGGCGATAGAGGATTTTATGACAGCCGCCAGGCTGAATAACGAAAATGCAAAAAATTTCCTGAAAAGCCATGGGATCGATTGGTGAACATGTGAATGTGGTGCTCTTTATTAATCTACCGGAAGCTTTTTTACCGGAGCAGATGCAAGGCAGCTAACCAGTTTTTGGATCTTGCTTTATACACAGAGACAAAAATAACCGCGCATGTGAACTTAGCCGTCAGCCCTGCGCAGGCGGAGACCCAGTGTCTTTAACCGATTGGAAACGCTGTGGATTCCCGCTCCCGCATCAATCCCGCGCGGGACGCGGGACCGGGGCATGCTTTGTTTCGCTGGAATAACAAGGCCCTCGTTATTTCGCAATTATTTATGACGTCACGTATAGTCAAGAATAAAAACCTCTGTGCCCGGGCCGCTGCGACCCTGCCGGGCACGCGAACAGGGAGTCCACGTCAATTGGTGAAGAGCAAGCAGAGAAGACGGAAACGAAATATCGGCAGGTCAGATTCTCCACCGAAATCCGGGAACATTACTTCCGAAGATTCACCATCTTTGAGCGATAATTTGGAGATAATTCTGTTAATCATCGTCACATTTATCGCATATATACCGGCGATTCAGGGAGGATATATATGGGACGATAATATGTATGTGAGCCAGAACGAGACGCTGAAAACTTTTCGCGGTTTGACTCAGATATGGTCGGACCCCATGGCCACGCCTCAATATTATCCTCTCGTTTTCAGCAGTTTCTGGCTGGAGTACCGCTTGTGGGGGCTTGATCCGATGGGGTATCACATCATAAACGTTCTCTTGCACGCCACTGTTGCCGTGCTTCTTTATTTTGTTCTCAAGTATCTGGACTTCAAAGGATCATGGCTGGCGGCGCTTCTTTTCGCCCTGCATCCAATCAACGTCGAATCGGTGGCCTGGATAACGGAACGAAAGAACGTTCTCTCCGGACTTTTTTATCTGTGTTCATCGATACTTTTCTTGAAGTTTTACAGACTTGGCAACGAAACGAACCAAGACGATCATAATCGCCGGATGTACTATTCGATAGGGCTTCTGACATTCGGCTGCGCGCTGCTCAGCAAGACGGTCACATGTACATTGCCATTAGCTTTGATCGTAACCATATGGTGGAAACGGAGAAAAGTAACCATCTCCGAGCTGATGAGCTTCGGACCTTTAGCTGTTCTTGGCGCCGCTGCCGGTCTCTTAACGGCTCACCTGGAGAGGGTGTCCGTCGGCGCGGAAGGCCCGGCTTGGAATCTCTCCTTAATTGAACGGTTTCTCATTGCGGGCCGTGCGCTGTGCTTCTATGTGTATAAACTTTTGTGGCCGGTTGACTTGATTTTCAATTATCCTCGCTGGATTGTTGACGCTTCCGCCTGGCGGCAATACCTTTTTCCCGCCGCTTCGATCGGAATATTCCTGTTTTTTTGGAGTATCCGCGGCCGTACCGGACGAGGCCCGCTCGCCGCCCTGTCCTTTTTCACGATATCGCTCTTTCCCGCGCTGGGCTTTTTCAATGTATTCCCTTTTCGGTACTCTTTTGTTGCGGACCATTTTCAATACCTGGCGGGCATAGGCGTTATCTGCCTGGTTGCGGCCGGGTTGATTCGAGTTGCCGGGCGATTTCCCTCTTCACGGCGCAAAGCGTTTCCACTAATCGCAGCTCTTATTCTGGTTTCTCTTGGACTGAAAACCTGGTCTCAAGCCCACGATTATAAAGACCTGGAGACGCTTTGGACCCGGACCGTCGAGAAAAACCCGGCTTCCGCGCTTGCATACAGCAACCTTGGATGGATGCGCTTCAATGAAGGCAGACTCGATGAGGCCCGACGTTTTTTCCTTGAAGCAATCAGGCTCGATCCTAACTTAGGAGTCGCCCATGTGAACCTGGGGCTTATATTTTTCGCGGAAGGCAATACCAAGGAGGCGGCAATTCATTTTGACAAAGCCCTATCCGTGGACCCCGGCGACTCCTTTGTCCAGTATAGTTATGGCGCATTCATGGAGAAGACTGGAAATCAGGAAGTTGCTCTTAGTCACTACCAGGAGGCTGTTCGCCTGGATCCCGACTTTGCCCTGGCCCATTTGGATCTTGGCAAATTACTCGCAAAACGCGGTGAGTTGACCAGAGCTATCAAAAGTCTTGAAGAAGCGCTTAGGGTAAAAAAGAATTGGCCGGAGGCGCATAGTGCTCTTGGCGCCGCATATGCCGCGCTTGGATCCGACGACAAGGCGATCCAAAGTTATTCCGCAGCGCTTCGGGAAGCCCCTGATTATGCCCTCGCTCATAACAACCTGGCTTTTATACTCACCAGAAATGGAAGGCTCAATGAAGCTATTGTGCACTACACCGAAGCTATAAAGATAAATCCCGGCTATGCGAACGCTCATTTAAACCTGGGCATAGCGTTAATGTTAACAGGAGATTACGCCAAAGCAGATGAGAGCTTTTCAAAGGCCAAGCAGTTTCTTCCGAACCCCGCCGAATTCCCCAGCCTTTTGAAACAGGCTGAATCGATGCTTCATCATAAGGGTTCCTCACCGCAGTAACCCGACCATGATAGTTGCCCCGGTGCTGCGCTGCATGTGCCCCAACACGCCAGGCCAAAAATACAATAGTTATGGAGACGGCTTCTCGTCTCTCATACGACAGGCAACCCGCAGATTTCCGTCAATGTGGAACATCATCAGCTGCTTTTGCGAGCGCAGTCGTTTGCTGCCGGATCTCCAGATCTTTATGGTTCGCCATCGCCCCCCTTGTTCATTTCTCACCGTTC
>Ga0187784_10002792_pt1 | contig 14038 bp, 6 predicted proteins | sample 1015_SJ02_MP15_2_FD_132964 | JGI IMG/M metagenome (GOLD analysis project Ga0187784, IMG submission 132964) | Tropical peat soil microbial communities from peatlands in Department of Meta, Colombia - 1015_SJ02_MP15_20_MG | ecosystem: Environmental > Terrestrial > Soil > Wetlands > Peat | place...
CCGTTCCGACCCTCAGCGGGAAGGAGTTATTGGGAGACAAGGGTGGATCGGCAAACGCCGCCTCATTCAGATAGGGTGTTCCATTGATCGCATCCAATCCGTGTAGAGGGAGTGTCTGCTTTACTCCGGCGACGACGTCGGGCCGAACGTAGGGTGTGATGATCGGACTAGCATCAGCATCCCAGAGTGACAGTGGATCGCCGGAGCCATACCGTTGGTTCGCCGCCAACTGCCAACCGCCGAAGACCCGGTTGACAACCCCGCCAGAATTCAACCACTTCTGGCCGCGCCCTAAGGGTAGCGAGTAGATCCAGGTGAGCTTCAGAACCTGCGGATAGTCAAAGGCCACAAGGGACCTTTCCAATTTGCGGTTGTAGAAATCCTGAATCCCTGAGGGGCTGTTGTACATAACGGAGTCGCTGTCGGTGATGTCTTTGGAAAGAGTGTAGGCAGCGATGAACGTCAAGCCGTGTGCCGCGTTCTTGCGCGCCAGGACCTGGAGAGAGTGATAGATGGACATGCCCATGCTGGTTTGGTCGTTGATCAGGCCGCCGTACTGCGGGAAGGGCGTCAAGCCATTGGCCACAAGGGTACCGGGGGCTTGGTTGTCTTGCTCGAAAGCGGGATAGGGCAACTTGGTGATGCCGTATGACGCGAGGATGGCTGCGGTGGTGGGGTTGCTCAAATCCGTCTGGAAGTCATCTACAAGCATATCGCCCAAGCCCATGTATTTGGAGTTCGCCTGGTTAAAATCGCCGCCGAAGCCCTTGTTGAAGAGGCGCGTTCCCCTGGTTCCCACGTAGTTCGCCTCCAGGAGGACCTTATGCGGGAGTTCGTACTGCAATCCGGCGCTCCACGTCTGGGCCAGGGGCATGTCCAGCGAGTGGGCCGGCATGAAGTCGGGGGTGTAACCGTTCATGCCCTCAGGGTTCATGTTCGGCAAGACAGGCTGATTAACGCCAGCAAGCCCCAGCGGGCCCGGCGCTGAACCACCCGAGAAGTTAGTGAGGTACAGTATCGGCTGCTCCAAAGCCAGTTGGCCAGCCTGACGGAAGCGTTGATAACCCTGGTTGAAGCCAAAAAAGGTCTGGGGACCCCAGCCGTTTTCAGTGGGAGGCTGATAGGAGATTCCGTAACCGCCACGGAAGACCAACTTCTGGTTGATCGCGTAGGCCAAGCCGAGGCGCGGCCCCCAGTCGCGGAAGTACCAATCCTGGAAGGAGGAGCGGTGGATGCAGGTTGAGCAACTGCCCAGCCAGACGAGCGCGCCCGGAAGGGTCGTGCCTTGCGTGTCCATCACGTCCGGGGCCGTGGGGTCGAATTCGGCCATACGGTTATGGGCTTCTGTCCTGGGCTGCGGGATTTCCCAACGTAGGCCCAAGTTGAGCGTGAGCTTCGAGGTGACCCGCCAGTCGTCTTGAGCAAAGAAGGAAAACACTCCCGCGCGATAGCCCGGTTCTGTGGTGAATTCCTGCGCCGATCCGTTGTTCGCGGCGCCGAGTATCCAACTCGCGAAAGCGGCCCCCGTATTAAGATGGAAACCGGGGAGTTCGGTTTGAATGCTGCTGAAGTTGAAAGCGCCTCCCTGGGCGCCGGGTTCGTAGGTGTCGTAACGATAGCGGAGGTATTGTGCCCCGAACTTCAGGCTATGCTTGCCGTGCGTGATGGCGTAAGCGTCCTGGTAAGAGTAGCTCTCCGTAGGATCCCGGCTAGGGCAGGACGGATACCCGATCGTGGGTAGGGTCCCCATCTTGTCGGAGTTCCCCAATTTCATCTGCGGAAAGCAGGCACTGGGGGCGTATACCCCCGGGATGCCCATCGCCACACCAAACGGGGCATCGGGAGTTTGGTTGTTGCTGTTGCCAAATCGGTTGTAACCCAGCGACAATGTATTAACCGAGTGGTCGTTAACCGTCCACGTATACAAGATGCGTGCTTGTGGCCCCCCCACACTCTGGGTCTTCTCGTGGACGACGGGGAAACCAGTGTACCAGGGGAACCAGGTGTCGGTCCCGGTACCCATCGTGCGGTGCCGCACCGCCTCCATGAAAGTGCCGGAGAGCTTATGCTTGTCGTTGATGACTTCATCCATCTTGAGCGTATAGGCGTTGCGGTTCATAGTCGGGCAGCAAGTTCCGCCGGCATAAGGCAGATTGTTCACCAGGTTGTTGTTCACGAAGCCCGAGGTGGGAAACTTGCCCAGCAGCGTGGAGGTCGCAGAGCTGAACTCTCCCTTGGGGATGGTGTTGTTGGCAAAAGGATCGCGGATGATCGCGGAGTTGGCGGTGGTATTGGTCAGTCCCGTCACCGGATCCGTTGCCCCAGCCGCCACGACACGGGTGGTGGTGGGGTCAAAGATTTCCCATTCGTAAACAGGCCGCCCCAAGGCATCTGTACCAACTTGGGTCGGCGTCGAGTTGTAGTTCCGTTGGCCGGGGAGTATGCCGGGGTTGGCCACGGGGTTGCTGGCCAGGAGCCAATCACTAAAGTTACCGGCGAGCATGTTCGCGGTCGGCGCCGATTGCAGGCCGCCTACGGTGAATATGCCCTTGCGATCACCCTCGTAATCGAAGAAGAAGAAAGTCTTGTTCTTGCGGATGGGGCCGCCGAGGGTGGCGCCGAAATTATTTTCCTTGTCACTGCTCTTCGTCCCGCCAGTCGCGTTGGCCTCCCAACCGTTGGCATTAAAAGCCGGGTTGTTGTTGACCTCGAACACCGAGCCATGGAACTGATTGGTGCCCGATTTGATGGAGAAGGTTTCGACGCCACCACCCGTTGTTCCGAACTCAGCCGAGTAGTTTGAGCTCTGGAGCTTGAATTCGGAAATGGCGTCCATTCCGGGGTTCTGCTCGCCCAGGTCGGACCCAAAGTCGAAACGGCCAATGGTAACACCGTCGATGAGGATGGTGTTGGAACCGCCCTGGCCACCGCTGATTGAAGCATAGCCGGGCGCCCAGTCAGGGGTAGTTCCGGGCATGCTGTTCCAGACGAAGGTATCGGGCTGCCGGCCGCCGTCACTAATGAAGACGGGGATCTCCTCATACTCCTCTGGGGACAAGGAGCCTCCCACTTCCGCCGAGGCGGTGGTGAGCAGGGGTGCTGCGGTGGTCACCGTGATTTCTTGGGTGGCAGCGCCCACTTGCAGCGCCAGGTCAATGGTCACGACCTGTGCTACTGGTACCACAATGTTTTTCGCCAGGGAGGCTTTGAATCCCTCCTTGCGCGCTTCCACTTGAAACTTTCCTGGCGGGATGGAGACACGATAGTAACCGGCAGTGGAACTCTTCACCGGCCATTTCACCCCCGTGTCCATATTGGTGATGGTGATCTCCGCGTCCGGGACAACGGCCCCGGTAGGATCGTAAATCGTTCCTGTCAAGGCGCCCAACTGGCCTTGGGCGCAAAGCAATTTAGGTATGAGGATGAGCCCCAAACACAACGCTATCATGCGTAAGGGCCTATGCATACGTTAACCTCCTTAAGTTTTCTCTCTGGTCCTCCCCGACGCTGGAAAGGTGTAACGGGCAACTCGCAGAGGCATCCCGGAAAGAGCGTGGAATTCCATGTGGCGCTCTACCTGCCAAGCTTTGAATGCCTACTCCGGTGTATCCAAAAAGGTCAACTTGCGCTCGCACATGCTTCGGTAGCGCCTACGAACGCGTTCATTGTCGAACATGCGATAATAGAAGACCTTATGCAGCGGGCCGCTAGGTTATTGCGGTTACCGGTACTGTTAAATAGGCCCAGTCCCATGATCCTGCTGATAAGCCATTGTGAATACATAGTTTGTTGGAAGCCCACGAGGGTGGCCGCAAATGAAATCTCTCCTTCGGCATCTCCTCCTCTTCGGACAACAAGTCATGTCCATGTAAATCGCTTGAAACAAAGCTGCTGTGCCGTGCCCCAAAACGCTCCTCGGGCCACAATGCCAGCCTGGAAGGGCGCTATTAACGTTACAATTTACGGTTATTTGCGGCTCATGATTCGATGCAGAATGACCGTTGACTGTGCCCACAGCGATGGATATAATCGCCGAGTCATTAGAGCGCGCGGGCTGTCCGCTGGTCGCGAGCAATTCCGATGGCATCACACAACCCTGCCGAATCCGAATCCTTGACACTTTACGAAAAGCGGAGTGAACTACAGCGCATCCTGGAGAGCAAATACTTCGCCAAAGCTCCGAAGAGAAGGCGTTTCCTGGAATTCACGAGTGGACAGGTGTTCCGCGGCGAGGAAAGCAAGCTCAATGAGTACCTCATTGGCGTCGAAGTCTACGATAGGGGTACAGATTTCGACCCCCAGCAAGACCCGATCGTGCGCGTCCAGGCGCACGAAATTCGCCGCCTCCTCAAGAACTATTACGAAGAAGAAGGGAAAAATAGTCTGGTGCGGATTGAGCTCCACCCCGGACAATACGCTCCGGCCTTCAGGAGAGTCAAGATTGATTCCGAGAAGCCGGCAACTTCTCCCGCGCCGGGAGAATCCGCTCCCACCGGGTTCGCACGGTCGAAATCCCGGCAGCAGAATGTAGCCATGGTGTGCCTGGGCTTGGCGTGTATTACGCTGGGCTTTTTGTTGGTGCGCGAGCGCTACTTCTCACGTCAAGCTAGTGCGTCACGGGCGCGGGCGGCCGCTCTGCCGGAAAGCGAAGAGTGGTTCTGGAGGCCTTTTCTGGTGGAGGCGAGCCAGCCTCTTGTGGTCGTACCCACTCCTCCGTTGCTCCGCCTCGGTACGGAGGGGGACAGTCTCCAAACTCTACACGGTGGTTATGCTATCCCCAAGAGCAAGATGGCGGAGTTTCACGATACATTCCATTTCAGTGAGATGAGGAACTTTACCTTCGTTCCTACGACGACTGACTACACAGGAATAGGAGAGGCGCTCGGCCTCCTCGATCTTTCCCGGCTTTTTACCGGCCAGGGCATGGTTATACGTGTGAAAACCGGCCGGCTCACAGACTACAAAGAAATCCAAGGCGGCAATGCAATAATCCTAGGCGGGGGCAATACTTGGTCGAATCGGGTGTTCGCTAACCGACCAGGATTCTACGTCAGCGAAGGGGTTCTCAAGAACAACGCCCCAGGACCTAGGGAGGCGTCCGTGTATGCTCCTAGGTTTGACCCCGTCACCAACCGCTTGACCCAAGACTACGCCCTGATTCTCATGGAACCCAACCCTACCAAGCAGGAGCGTTTGCTTCTCCTCTATGGGCTTTACACACAGGGGACGGAGGCCGCCGCCGAGTACGTGACCAATGCCGACCGGCTGGCGGAACTCCGCAAGGCACTCGTCGCGGCCTCCCCCGATAAGAAGACCGCTCCTCCTTTCTTTGAAGCGCTCATCTCGGTCCCCGTGGAGAATTACGTTCCCGGCGCCGCCTCCTTAGTGGCCACGCGAGTTATTCCGTAGTGACGCCTTCCCTCAGCGCTTGGACACCAAATCCCCGAAACCCGGCAGCAACTGGTATTTGTTCTCCCAAGTGGTATACATGATGCCGACGGCGCCGCGCGTGCGGTCCAGGGACTCGATCCAGCCTTTAGGGTTTTCGAGGTCGTCGGCATCATAGTAGGCAGCGCCCAAAGTCGGGTATCCAAGCTTTGAGAAGAAGTCGAGACTCAGGTCGCGCTTTTCGTAAAACCAGCAGCCAATGACCAGATCTTTAGGAATGTACTCCCACGTGCGGTGGAAGCTCCCATCGATCAAATAGTATTTTTCCTTGGCGTTGTGATTGGGATCGAACATGTCAGACCAGACGTAGATCTCCGCCTTAGGGTTTGCCGCGCGAATCATTTGGTACTGCCGGGTCACACAATCTCCCAGGATCTGGGCCATAGAGAGATGGCGGCGTTGGCAGGCCTGGCAAAAACCGCCGACGCGTACTTCATCCATGCTGAGGAAGTACTTCTTGGGCGCGATATACTTCTCGATTAGCGGGATCTGGCGCTGCCACACTTCGTAAACGGCGGGTTCCGACATATCGATGGTGGTCTGATCGCGATAGATCGTGGTGCCGTGGTAATAGTCAACTCGCAAGCGGTCGCCCGAGCGGATGCGACTGCCTTGCAGAAGCTCGATCGCCGGCCCTTCGTGGTCCCAACTGAAATTGAGCTGCGGGTCGGAAATAGCCGCGAAATCACGGCCCTCGGCGTAAACCGCGCCCGTCTTCTCGTTGCGGACCGTCACCGGGGTCCCGGGGCGGCGCAAAACGTTGGTCAAGCCTACTTCCTCGATGGCGAGGTCGTCGACCCACACCTTGCCGGCCTTGCCGTCCGAAACGCCGACGCGAAACTCCACGCTATCGGCATACCAACTGTTAAAACCCCAGACCACTTCATGCCAGTCGCTGGTCTCGGGCAATGGCGGTTCCATGTAAGAAAGGTCGCGCCCGTCGGGGGCGACAGCGAGTAGATGGATCGCCATGCGTGGCCCCGCGCCCTCGGTCTTCACCCAGGCCCGCAAGCGATAGCAGCGATAAGGATGCACCCGCAGTGGCTGCGCAAGGTAAACTTCGCCTTCCGGCCCGCTGAAATCCTCGAAGCGCACCGAGGCTTTGCCGGAATGAAAAACTGTGGTATCAAGCGTGGCCCGCACCCCATGCGCCGTGAAGCCGGCTGGCAGAACACCACCCCTTGATCCCCTCCTCTCTGAGGAGGGGAGCGGAGATCCCCCCTTCCTTTCTGAGGAGGGGACTAAGGGGTGGTGGGGGCTGCCCTCTGGCTGCTCAAATCCGCCATTCGCGATTTTCACCACCGGGTCCGCCAGGAAGGTCGCTTCGTGTCCTTTCGCCACAAACAGGGCCCCATGCACGGGCTGACCCGCAGCCAGGTTTTTGTCATGCGACAACACCCCGCCCCCGTAGCCGACACCAAACCCGGTGGGAATGATCTCCACCCCTAAGTGATCGCAGGTCCCCTTCAGGCGCGTCAGGCGCTCGAGGTCTTCAGGAGATTTCAAGTCCATGGCGTCGAAGCCGGCCGACAGCAGGATGCCGTTCATGCCATGCTCGCTGGCCGTGCGCGCAATGCCCTCCACGCGCTCGAGCTCCCGGCCACTATCCAAATCGGTCGAAACGTAAACCCAGCGGTCGCGATACACCCTGGATTGGCTCAACGTCACCGCCGTCATGAGCACGAAGCAGCTTGAAACGAGTATCAGTGCTCTCTTCATTGCAATTTGCCTCCGTTGCTTTACCCTACCTCGATCGAGGCCACCGAGACCACGCCTGCGCTACTTATAGGCCAGCGCGGGCGTTACGATGTCCTCCACGGCCTGAGGATCGCCTGACGCGGGGCCGTACCACAAGCTCCCGCCAAAGGTCGTGATGTAAATCCGGCCGGGATCGTAGGGGTCAGGAATGACCCGGTGACCCCATTTGAAATTGAAGCCGCGAATGCGCTTCCAGGTTTCGCCGCGGTCGGTAGAACGCCAGGCGGAGGACTCAAAACCGCAAGCGTAGAGAATGTTGAGGTCGCGTGGGTCAACCGTGATGTCGTAAACGTGTTGGTCCTGGGAAAGCACATTTCGCCAGGAATTACCGCCGTCGTTCGAGATAAAGATTCCGCCGTCCACGCCGCCCTCTGCCGCTTTGCGCCCCCAAGCTGCGAGGTAAAGCCGATTCGGCTTCTCGGCATCGATGGCCAGGCCGTTCGGGCCATTCACGCCTTTGGGCAAAGTGATTGCTTCCCAGTGCTCTGCCCCGTCGCGTGAACGGAAGAGCGCGCCATCCTGCGCGTTGCCGAAGCTGCCGTCTTCGCTGCGCCGCGCCACGACCAGGTAAAGCGTTCCGTTCTTGTCGCGCGCCAGCCGCCAAGCGAAAGGCTCCGGTCCCGGTAATCCCTGGTTGCGGAGCGTCCAGGTTCGGCCGCCGTCCACGGATTTGAAAACCCCCTTGCCCAAACCGGTTACGTAGAGAACCCGTGCGTCAATAGGGCTGGCGGGATCCAGCAGGATGTGGGTGGCGGCAGTGGGAGGCATCCCCTGGTTGGAGGTTCGCCAAGTCTTGCCTCCATCTTCGCTGAGGCACACTCCACCATCGTAGCGCGCCGGAGAGGTGCGGCGCCACATTTTGGGACGCGGCAGGTCGTGCACGTAGCTCATCACGCCCCAAACGCGGCCGCGCACCGCAGGATCAAAGGTGATCCAATAGGTCGTGTTCGTCCACCGGCGCGGCACGCCCTGGGTCGCGCTCGTCCAGCTCTGCCCGCCGTCTTCGCTGCGAAACAGCCCGATATCGGTGTAAGCAATAAACATGCGGTGCGGATCGAAGGGGTCAAAGAAGACGCCGTAATTAGTGGTCACATCAAGGCCGGTGGTGGTGAAAGTGCGCTCGGCCACGCGCCGAGAGTAGACGGCATCCCAGGTGCGCCCGCCATCAAGCGTCCGCATGGTGCGGCCAAGATCGGTGCGATAACAGATATCGGGGTTGTCCGGAGCCACTCCCAGCGAGATGCCCGGTTCACCCCAATCCGTCCCGAAGCGCTCGGAGATCCAGGCATCGTGGACATTGGGAGCGGCCTCACGTCCCTCTTTCCAAACCAGCTCCCAAGTGGAGCCGGCGTCACGAGTCTTGGCCACTCCGTGAAAGAGCTGTCCGCTCGTGTGCAAGTCCTCATACGAAACGTAAGCAACTTCCGCATGGTGAAAGCAGGTTGCCACGCTGGTCAGTTCAGCCATCGCTGGGCCGGGACCAACATTGCGGAGCGCGGCGGCGTCCGCCATTTTCCAGGTGGCGCCGGCATCGGGGGAGATAAAGATGCCGCGCGAGGAGTTCGCCCGTCGTCCTTCCCTAGTCGCCATGTAAACGATCAATTGCCAGGCGGAGGAAAACCCCGCGGACACGTCGATGGCTTGTCCCACGCCCTCCGGCGCCGGGCCCTGCTTCCATTCGCCTGCCTTGCGCACAGCAACGGAGTTTTCACCTAGGATGTAGAGAGTCCGGTCAGAGGCCGGCGAATGCGGATCGATGAGTACTTTCCGACCGCCTCCTGGAAGGTCCGCCGCGCGTCGCCAGTGCGCGCCCCGGTCGCTCGAGGAGTAGAGGCTAACGCCCTCCGCGTCGCGAACCGTTGCATAAAGCTCGCGGGAGTCGGCGGGGTCCACGGCCAGGGCCAGCACGCGGCCGGATGGCCCCTGGGAAGTAAAGAACTCAGGAGAAGCATGGTCATCCGGCATGACGAGCCGGACGCCCGAGTCGGAAGGATAGACAAGGCGCCAGGTGCGGCCGCGGTCGGCGCTTCGCCACAGAACGTCTGCGCCGGCGTAAATCACCTGGGAATCCAGGGGATCGAAGGCGAAGAAGGTCACCGGACTGCGAAGATCAAACAGACGCCAGGATTTGCCACCATCCTCCGAAATGTAGGCGCCTGTCATGTCACAAGCCACCAAGACCAGATTCGGATCGTGCGGGCTCACCGCAGGATAAAACTGCGCGCCACCGCCTCCGGGCCCCAGAATGCGCCAGGCGTCGAGACGAGGCGCGGAAAAATTGATTCCATTTTGCGCTCGCGGAATTGCCAGGTGAGAGATAAACAAAGCAAGGAAAGCCGGGAGAACGATTACAAGTTGGAGAAGAGGTCTTTTCATGGTAGTTCCACCAGGAGGTCGAAGTTCATGTAGCCCCCTCGGGCTCGCCCGCCGACGCCTTTAGACCCGCAAATTCCGGCTCGGCGGCTCGCCAGAGGTGCTTCTTTGGCCCCTTTTTTGGGTTGGTTGGGGGTTCGTTTGGCCTCAAAAACCAGTTCGTTTTTAGCGTTCTAAAAAGTTAAGTCATTTGTTTTCAATAGATAGCTTAGTTCGTTTCGTCGAAAAAACATCTTTTCCGCATTTCCGCGCCTTTTCCGCTTGCCGCGTTCATTTCGCCTTCCCTAGCCGCGTCCGCTTGCCCGCGCTCTCTTTGGCAAACCGAGATAGGCTACCACAAGCCGGTTCTCATGTCAAGAGCAAAGCGGCGGTCTATGACCGCCGGTCGGCCCTCATAGAGCGCCGCTACAGCCGTCCCTCGATAATCTTTCGCTCTTCGTCCGTGATGCCGTACAGCTTGTAAACCAGATTGTCGATTTCTTTATCACACCCGCCGATTTCGCGGTCGATGCGCGCGAGCTGCGACGGCGCGAGCTTGCCTGAGTGCTTTTTCTCGTTCAAGTCCAGCATGCGCAAGCACTTCTTGCGGAGGTTGCTGACGCGCTGGTCCTTCGGCTCCAACCTGGGGTATGGCAGATTCTCCAATTTTGAGGCCTTCACTTGTGGTATCACCCGTGATTCGCCCTGATTGGCGATGCGGTATAGAAACAAGAACGGTCTCGATTGCACTATCGCCATCAACACCCACGGGTCCTGCGAGGCATCGACAGAAAATACATACATGGCATCGGTGACATAGAGCGAGGCGTCTGCGTCATAAATGAGCTCGATCGTTTTCGATGTCGTCAAACCTATGAATTTGGGCGACGCAAATATCCCTGGATCCCTGGGCCGATGTAAGCTCCACCATGGGTGCTTCCGTTCTAATACCTCTTTACACGAATTCTGGGCTCTGAACTGGGCCAAGTGACGGGCAATCGAAGGATAAACACGCAAATCTGTTTCAGGCGTGGTGTAAATGACGAGTTGGTCGCTTCTCCATGGGGTGTAACGTTTCACCATTGCTCCGCTGATGCCAGGTCGGAGTAATTCTGTTTCGAGCTTCTCCTTCTTCGCCTCACTCCTCGAAACGATGTGAGCCCCGACAATATCGGGGCTCACACCCCTTTGGATCTCCCCTCGGATGGTCGTCCTGAGCGCAGTGTGCTTCTGACGCAAGCGGTCGAGCAATCTGATCGCGTCAAATTCGGCCACAAAAAACGTACGGTCAGGATCACGCCTGACGAGGGACTCCCACCTCCTCCGGCTCGCCCGGCTCACCTTGTCCAACGCAGCGGCTCGATCAGGCAGGGGAAGGGCGCTGAGGTCACCTAATGCGATCCTGTTCCGCTCCTTATGGTTGGAGCTAACGAACACCGTCGAGGTATTAAGCACGCTTGTGCCGAAAACGCCCTGGCCTAAACTGACTAGCGCGCTCAAACCTCGGTTCAGGAGCAGTTCGCGGACGGGCTTCGCGTCCACCTGATTCAGAATTGTGCTTGGAACAACCAGGCCAACAGGCCCAGCGGGCTTCGCAACAGTTATTGATCGGTCGATGAAGTAGATGTACGAATCAATCATTCTACTGACGACACGACGACATTTGTCGCGGAGGTATGCGAGCTCGCTGGCCGTAAAATCGGCGCCCCAAGGCGGATTGCCTATCACCGCATCGAAGCCACCCCTCTTCAGCGGGTCAGCAAACGCTAGCTCCCAATCGAATGGATTGATCCTTTCGCCGTTCTCGTCCTCGAATAGACTTCCCTGGTCCTCAATGTCCGGGCCGATCAGCGAATTCCCGCACATGATGTTGTATTTGAGTTCAGGCAGCAGGTGTTGCTTGGGCGGAAGTTGCGACTGCTCGCCTTCGAGAGCCTTCAGATAGAGGCTCATCATGGTGATCTCGACGGCTTGCGGGTCAATGTCCACCCCGAAAAGGTTATTGCGCAAGATTCTGGCCTTGCGATAGACCGATAGCCGTTTCGAGCCGTCGGCGTCGGTATGCACCTCACGCATGAAATCGAGTGAAGGGTGGGCATGGCGGACTTCCTGCTCCGGGTGCTCTACATACCATTGGGTGTGATAGTCGATCAGGTATTGGAACGCTCCGATGAGAAATGACCCCGAGCCGCAGGCGGGGTCGAGAATGCGAATCTTCTCAATTTGCTTGGGTGACTTGCCTTCGATGATTTCGCCCACCGCGTTTTTGACGATGTAATCCACAATGTACTTGGGCGTGTAATAGACACCGCCCGCCTTGCGCACTTCCGGTTTTTCCTCGACCTTAACTTGCCTGGGCGTGAGCCGGATGGTGTTGCCGAGATAGCGCTCGTATATCGAGCCGAGCAACTCGACGCCGATCACGTCAAAGCGGTAAGGGCTCTTGGGCGGGTAAAGCCGCTTGATGATGCGCGCCAGGATTTCGGAATCAATTTGGATTTCTTCAGAGAGGTGCGGCTTGAAGATTTCGCCGTTGAAATCTTCATTGATTCTGTGGAAGAGTGCGTTCAGCCAATCGAAGATGGGGAACTTGCCGCCGTGGGTTTCCCACTCCTCGACCACCTCCGCAAGCTGACGCTTCTCGATCACGTGCCGGTCTTCGGCAATCCGGATGAAAACGATGCGGTCGAGCAGGCGCTGGACCACCTCGTTTAATTGTTTTGCAGTGAGCGCAGGATTCTGCTTGTGAATGTCCTTGGCGAGTTCCTCGCGCCAGCCGGTCATTTCATCCAAGAAAACCTCATCCACTTGCTTGCGCAAGTGGGGGGCGCGGCGAATCTTGGGCAGGAGCGCATCCAGCGATCCGGCAACAACCCGCTCGCGGGAGAAATCCCAGAGTTTTTCGGCATTCTCGAGGTACTCAGCGCTTCCCAGCTTGAGCAGCAGCCCTTCATCCGGGTTGCGCTCATCGGGCTGGCGAGAAGCATCGTAGAAGCAGAATCCTTCAAAGTCCGTGAGAATGACGAAGAAGACCGACCGGGTGTTCCAGGCGTATCCCTTGGCCTGGAGAATGTGGTGGGGATTGTCCAAACCCTCCGAGGGAGCCTTGGCCTCGACATAGAATTTGGTTTGCCCACCGATCCGGAAGTTGTAATCAGGCCGCCCCGTGGTCTCGCTCTCGCCGCGCTCGACGACCACCTCACGCTGGTGATGCGGCAAACCCGCCTCGTTTTCGACGTCCCAGCCCAGCGCCTTAAAAAAAGGCGTGATGAAATCAACGCGCGCCTGCGCCTCGGAATAAGCCTTGGACAAATAGTAGGACCGATCCGCCTCGAACCGGCGGGCCAGCTTTTCAACCGTTTCTTTAAACGAGGCGAGGGAAGCCGACAAGAGTTGCTCCTTTGGCTTCGAGATGATACCGCTCGGATTGGATTGTAATTGAAGAGGGGCGGACCCGCAAGTCAGGTAAGTGCAGCCCGGAAAAGGCGCATTGCCCCGAGCGGTAGGTTAGTGTACCATTGCCCGCGGTCATGGGCAGGCAGGAAAAGAAAAGGTGGTCGAACCGAAGACATGGGACAAACGCCGCGGCTGTAGTTGCTACGGGGATCATTCTGTTTCTCAGCGCTTGTCACCACCGCGAATCACAACGATCGACACCAGCGCCGCGCGACGCAGACGTTTTGCTCATCACTCTTGACACGACCCGCGCCGACCACCTGAGCTGCTATGCCACGGGGCATGCCCAAACTCCGAACCTTGATGCACTGGCGGCGCGCGGCGTTCGATTCACGAACGCCACAGTGCAAGCGCCGCTGACCATTCCTTCGCACGCCTGCATCATGACTGGGACGTATCCACCGGTCCACGGCCTGCGCGACATGGATGGCTTTGTTCTCGACAAGTCCCACCCCACCATCGCCTCGCTTACCCAGGCGGCGGGCTTTGTAACGGCGGCCTTTGTGGGCTCGCGGGTGCTGGCGAAGCATTTCGGCCTCTCGCATGGGATCGACACTTACGATGATGAAATGGACGCCGAAAAGGAGGAGACAAGACTTCCCGGAGATTTCGCGGAAAGACGCGCCCGAGTCGGTGGAGCTGTGGTAGTTTTCGAGGTGTGGCAATCCTGTGACCGGTTGGAGGTCGAAGGGCATTAACCCTGGAGCGCCGCTCTCTTGTAAGTCGAGCACTCGCTGAACTGAAAGAGGGAATCCGGCGGTCCGTGCGGGAGCGCGATGCGCGCGGTAGATGCTAACGTCCTCGTTCGACTCATCGCGCGATATGACGCCGAGAAGGAGGTATGCGCTACGGCCGGATTTCACAGACGGACGGTTCACGCGACGGTGATCAAGCGCGTCTCGTGCATAAGAAAGGGGGCGGCCCAAGCACAACAATTAGGCCGCCCCCGCTCAGTTGTGAACACCGCCGGCCGTGTGCGTCATCACTGTGCGATGGGCATTAACTCACCCGCGGCCTTTGCGGC
>Ga0187784_10002794_pt1 | contig 14033 bp, 8 predicted proteins | sample 1015_SJ02_MP15_2_FD_132964 | JGI IMG/M metagenome (GOLD analysis project Ga0187784, IMG submission 132964) | Tropical peat soil microbial communities from peatlands in Department of Meta, Colombia - 1015_SJ02_MP15_20_MG | ecosystem: Environmental > Terrestrial > Soil > Wetlands > Peat | place...
GTGTAGTAGCGGTTGTCGCCGGGGTTGTACCAGACTTCGTCCACGCCGCCGACCTGATCAATGCTGGCCACGATCTGGTTGGAAGTGGCGTCAAGAATAGCCTCTAAGGGAGGGAATTGGGTCCCATCATGGCCCGCGCAGCCGATCAGGAAATCGTGGCCCGGGCCTTGAGCCATGCTGGTCGGCATGCAGTTGAGGATCGGGACCACAGCGATAACTATGGGGCCGTTCGGGTTCCCTATTTGCGGATCAACTTCGTCAACGCAGCCCACTGCCGTGCTGGCCTGTGTGGGCGAACTGGAAACGGTGCAATTCGAATTGAATACGTAGAATGTACTGTGGAAAGGATTGAAGGCGACGCCGCCTAGCCCAGCGGGAGCAATCTCCGGCGCTTCGTTTGCCGCGAGTGCTGCAGAGCTGTTGTTAGTGACAAACGCGCCAGTGTTGACATTGACGACGGGCGCATGATGGCAGGGTATGTTGACCGTTGTACCAGCGAGCGGACCCGGCCCGGGGGGGACGACGAATGTGCCGGAAACGCCCGAGGGCACGGCTTCGGAGGGATCTGGGCATGGGCCTCCGATTGTGTCCACCGGCACGGTTGTACTCTGAGGGTATACGCCATCGTAGTAGATTTGCCCGATGATGCAAGCCGGGGGATTCACTCCTGGAACGTAGTTGTCAGCCGTCGTCCCCACCACGTTGTATGCGGGATAACTGAGCGGCAAACAGTGTCCAAACCCACCACCGGCAGGTCCAACGCCTCCAGCAAGGGTAAAGGGCGGGGCATTGGTGCGATTAACGATATCAGTTACATCGATGAAGGTGACAAATGGAAGACCGGGGTCACCATTAGTTATGGCTAGAATATCGTGGCCGCTAACGGTTCCATAAGCTAGCTCGTCGCCACGATCGTCGCCGCATGTAGGGTCGCTGCCGGCGCCCCCATTCCAAGACTCGATGCAGGGAGCCACGCCAACCGGGCCGTCGAAATCGGGAGAAGCCCCAGTGGGGATGTCCGCAATCACCACAGGTGGGCTGGTGGTCAAATCGAAGACCACGACACTAGAGCTGCCGGTGCCGCTAAACAGGGTTTTCCCGTCCGGAGTCACCTCTTCTCCATCGGGACCTGAAAGAGGGTTGACGCCATTGGCACGGGCGGCGCAGCACTGTGCCCCTGGGAATCCGCCGAACATCCCATTGGCACCGTACCCCGGAAAGTAAGTTCCGAAAGAGGCAAAGTAGGGCGCGTTCCTGCAACCAAACCGCGTGAGGATGTTTGTGGTAGTGGGATCCCGTAGGGCTCCTGAACCCGTCACAATGGAAGGGATCGCGCTGAGGGCGGTTGGCACATTTTGCGGGCCCCAGCACGCACTGGCGTTATTCCCGGCGTTGGCCACCTCATTGAGTCCGCCAATGGTGTTCACCGCGTAGTTGTTCTTGGCGTCGACCACAACGACGTCCAGGCCGATGCGGTCTGACACGTAGTCCATTTGCAGATTAGGATCGAACCAGCTAATGTCGAACGAATTGAAGGGACCGCCCGGCTCGCCGGTGGGATTGTGCTCCGGGACGGGAATAACGTTGATAACGCCATAGGCCCCGTTCACGGTAGTCCCGCAAGTAGGACAATAGGGCTCCGACCCACAACTGTTCAACAGAAAGCCGAGGGCCACCACCGTCATCACTTCAAGAATAATCTTTGCGATTCTTGACCTCATCGAAAAACCTCCTCTAGGCATTCCACTCGAATTCTCCGCGCCCATGCGCTGCTTTCGGTTTTGTGAAGGCCTGTCTGACTCCCAGGCATATTGGCCATCCGCGAATGCATGTCGATACATAGCGATCCTCGGCGCCTAGAAGCGGTACTGCAGCCGCTGTTCGAACACAAAATAATTCTGCGGCACAGCACCGATGGTGCTTGGTTGCTTCAAGCGGTCAATATCGACGTTGGACTGGAACTTCACCCAGTAGTTGAGATACCAGTTGACCCCGACACTGAACTGGTCGGTGTGCATATCGTAGGCGGGCACGAGCTGAGGCGTGTAGACGTTGTTGAAGAAGATGCCAGGCTCATTCCCTTGAATCCCAGAATAGCGGAAGGCCAGCTCCCAAGCTCCCCATCCGCGCTTGCCGCCTCCGGCTGTTTCCGGGCCAAATACAGGGTGATTGACGCGCGGCGTGCCGTTTTCCGGCCGCCTTTCCTTAGTGAGCAGGTAGGTGGCTGCGGAGCCCCAAGCTTGGTACCGGACGTTCGGAAGATTGGCAAATCCAAGTCCGCCTAAGGTCTCAGTACCAACTCCGGTCCGGTTGTAAGATGCAGCGACGTATTCGTCGCGGAAACCCCAGGAACCTTTCAGATACGTGATCTCACCCTCGTACCGCCACACATTCCCGTTAACCGGGAACTGCGGGAACCAGGTGTAAGCGGCATCGGGCATGGTCATGGGGGCCGTAAGCTCGTTGGAAAGTCCACGGGACATGCTGTAAGCGATTGACCCGCCGATGGCAAAGTCGTGCAACACGCTGTCTTTGTTATTGCGCCAAGGGTAGAAACGGACCCGGCCCACACTCTCCGGCACGCTCGTGGTGTTATTGACGGAATAGCCTTTTCCGTTGAAGGCGCCGACCCAATATTGGAACACGCCGCCGTCAATGTCGCCGTGAATCGTAACGCCGGGGCTACGATTGGTGGAAGCAGCGGAGGGATACAGGAGGCCTTGCAAGCCACGATCGACGAAATCAAGGTTGGTGTCGCCAGTGAGCTCTTCCTGCGCAAACGGTTCCTTGTACTGCCCAGCCTGGACTTGGAACCAGTTAGTGGCTTTCGCGTTCAGGTATATGTCCCGGATGGTGGCCCCGGTCGAAGCGGCGGCATCGATCAGGAGGCCAAACTGGTAGTGGTCGCCGTAGTTTCCTTGAAAGCCAAAGCGGCCGCGGCGTACGGAGAAGGTGTCCGCAGGGGCGCCGTCACCCATGTAAGAGAGGAAATCAGTCTGCACGTATCCGTATGGCTGAATTTGAAATGCGCCGTCGGCGGACTTAATGAAGAAATGTTCCCCGTTCCAACCCGCGGTCACGGGGGGTGCGCTCTCTTTTTTCTCGGCCGGTTTTTGGTAAGGCTCCGCAGGCACCTCGGCCGCGGCCTCTTCTGCGGCCGCATTAGCGGGCAGCGTCAGGACGGCGTTGACCAGGTGAGCGCCGTCAGTTACTGGGGTTGCAGCTGGGGCTCGCGAATTTACCTCAACCAGTTGCTCAACTAAAGTTTGCAGACGCTCAATCGTCCGGCGCTGCGCGGCCAATTCCGTGCGCAATTCATCCACTTCCGCCTTGCTCGCTGTCGCGGAAGCGGCCTGTGCGCTCTCCCCGGCAGGATTCTCGCTCTGGGCCTGGGTACGCGGGCCTGTCCCAGCAAAACCCAAGACCAATGCCAGAAGTGCAAACCACGTCCTAAGTGAATTCATCTTTTTCCCTCCCAGAATGATCTAGCAAATCAGAGTGGTGGTGTTGGCCTTCAACGCATTTCACGGATGCGTGTCAAGGGAAAAAACCTCCAAAATGATTTAAGCAATCCAAGCGCTGGCCCGTACCACTGAGAAATAGTACAGCACCCGGTCGAGCTCAGCGCTCGCCGAGTGGAACGTGTTGATTGACCTGGCGTACCTCACTGCTATATGTGCTTACAAGCGTACGCAACAGCGAAGATGGAACAGAAAACAGCACCCCCTCCGCAGCGCATCGCCGTCAGAGCCCTTGCCGGCAAGCACCCGCAAGGAGCAACTCGTGAACAACGGGACGAACTGCGGTTACCACATTCCAGACACATGGTCAGGCGCTTTTAGGGAGACTGGTCAGTAAACGTAATCAGCCGTCGCCACCCAACCTCTCACGCGGCATGCGGATCCGGCACACACCGCACAAGGCCTTGAACACCGCTACGAGCGGCTAGCTTGCGAGTAATCGCTACGATTGCTCTCGGCGTTGTGCACTGCCCAACCGCTCGGGTGTAGAAACTCGGCACGCCTATTGTCCGCTAGGCGCGCGCGCCAACTTTCTTTCCACTTCTGCTCTTCTCTTTACCGTCTGCGCTTCGGCCTCGCTTACCCGGCGCTAGCCCCTAGAGCTTCCTTCGCAATTCTGCCCCTGACCAACGGCTTCAGGACAAATAGGGAGAAGATCGCCGCGCTACCACACAGTACGGCCGAAATGTAGAATGGCACCGCAAAAGACCCGCCGAAGTAGGCAGCCAGCGCTGCCGCCCCAAATCCAGCAAAAACGGAAGCCAATCCCTTGGCGGTATACAACATGCCATAATTAGCAGAAGCGTTCTTGGGGCCGAAAACATCACCCGTTGTCGCTGAAAACAAGGAATATATCTCACCCCAGAAAAGAAAAACAAACGGGAACAGCACCAAGAATGCTATCGGACTTCCCGCTATTCTGGACACCAGGAACACCAGGACCGCTTCGACGCCAAATGTCAGAAACATCGTATTTTCTCGCCCCAACCGGTCCGAGACCCAGCCCCACAAGATTCTGGACAGAGCGTTACAGATTGACGTCAGGGTTACGGCCAACGGAACAATTGCTAAACCCCATACCTTGGCGTCGCTCACATTGAGGGACTTGGCAATCTGTGAAAGGTTCGCGGTAGCTATCAACCCGCCGGCGCACGCAAAGAAAAACATCGCGTAAAGGAAATAGAACTCGGGTCTTCCGAGAGTTTGAGTCCAGCTGAAGTTCACCGTCGACTGCGCGACGGCCTTGCGTACCTGCTTTGCACGCTGCTCCCACCCGGCAGGAACCCAGCCGGCAGGCGGATGGCGGAGTATCAATGCAGCAACGAATGCAACCATGCCCTGGCCAATGCCCCAAACAACCATCGCCCGAGCCCACCCCATGCCGTGTATCGTACTGGCAATGGGAATGACAGTGAGAGCGGCACCGCCGCCGAATCCTGCGGCAGTCAGCCCAACGGCCAATCCGCGCCTGTCCGGGAACCATTTCACCGCATTGGCAACGCACGAAATGTAAATGATTCCCGCGCCGGTTCCGGCAATAACGCCGTAATAGACGTACAAGGCAAGAGGGGACTTGGCGATTGTGCCACCCAGCACCCATCCGAGCGCGATACACATCGCGCCGAACGTCATAAGCTTCCGAATACCGAACTTATCGACAAAGTACCCTGCCACGGGCATAGGCCACGTCTCAAACAAAATAAAAGCGGAGAACACCGCTGCTATTTTCGCGTAGGGCACTCCCGTGAACGTCTGTCTCATGCCTGGCGTAAAGAGCGTGAAGGCATACTGATAGTTGGATATGACGATCATCGCGATGACGCCGCACACCAGCTGGATCCACCGGTTTCCAGCGACGACGCCGTACACTTCCCTAGCGCTGTCTTGCTGTTTTGTAACCGCAGTTTCCATGGTCTGGCCGCTCTCCTTCCTCCTGAGGCAAACCTGGCCCCTGTCGCCAGTCAGTTGCCTCGCAGTTCAGACGCATTCCTCCGCAGGCCAAGGTTGGGGGTTTCTGGGTTGAGGCTGGGCAGAAGAGGACGCTGAACTCACCATAACACCCCTGACTCTGTCGCCCCAAATGCGCAAACCAGTTGTTTTCTTGAACTGGCTCGAAGGAAAGTGGCAGAAACAACCCGCCCGTCTACCGGGCGTGTGGGTTGTCTGCTTCGATTTCCTTCTGGAGCGGGATTACTCCCGGCACCAGCCACTTGTCCCACATCTCATCTATCTTGCTCTGGAAGAAGGCGATGTCTTCCTCGGTGAAATGCGCGAATCTTCCCTGCTTAAGCAAGTAGTCGCGCACCGGCAGACGCTTGAATCGCCCTTTAGCAATCTGATCAGTTTTGCCGTAGAGACTCAGCTTGCCGCACTCAACCTCATACAGAGGCCAAATGCCCGTATTCACGGCCAGTTCGCCGAGCTCAAAGGAAATCACAGGATCGAAGTCCCAGCCTTTCGGGCAGGGGTTGAGGCAGTGAATGAACGTCGGACCACCGATGGACAAAGCTTTGCGAACATTATTCATCGCCTGTAGCGGATAGGAGGTGGAAACCGTCCCAACGTATTTGACGGTGGGATGCCCGGCCATAATCAAGGGCGCGACATTCTTCTTCCAGCGGTGATGCATGATCCGCTTTACCTTGCCAGGTGTGCTGAACGAGGTATTCACGCCATACGGTGATGTTCCGGAAATTTGGATGTCGGTGTTGCCATAGCTTTCGTTGTCGTAGAGCAGAACCAGGAGATTGTAGTCGGGGTGCGTCATGGTCGCAGAAATCGCACTTAGACCCATGTCAGCGCCGCCGCCGTCACCGCAAAAAGCAATGACGTTGATGGGCTCGTCTTTCATGAAGCCCTTGCGCATCTGGGCGCGCAAAGCCGCCGCCACACCCAATGCGCCCGAACCAGCGCTGCCCAGTTGCGTGTGCATCCAAGGCACGCCCCACGGCGTAGCGTAGTAGGAAGTGTTGGCCACGTACATGCACCCGGTAGCGCCCAGAACAATGGTCCGGGGTCCGGCCGCCTTCGCCATCAACCTCATGATCTGCGCGGACTCGCAGCCTTCACAAGTGCGGTGACCGGATGTGTAGTATTCCTCGTGAGGAACCTTCTTGACACCCTTGAAGGGCTCCAGGTTCTGGGTCGGTTTGGTATCCACAAATGTGCTCATTTGTTCTATGTCCTTTCTGGATTCAAGAGTGTGAGTCGGGGCGTCACCCACGCAGCCCGATCCACTGAGTCAACGGTTGCGATTTGCCCTTCGCAGCCTGGGAGATGATGTCAGTCATTTCCTCCACGTCAGGCACAGTCACTTCACGTCCGCCGAGCCCGCAAGTAAAATCCAGTACGGGTGGTCTCGTGCTGGCGCTGGAGTACATCGCGGACCGCACCTCGGTCGCGACTACGCCGCTGAGGTCTGGCGAACCCAACGACAAATCGCGATCAATGACACCGATTGCACGGAAGCGCTCGAGGCATTTCGCGATTTCACGGCCGGCAAACGGCCGGAACCAGCGCAGGCGCACAAAGCCGACTTTCTTGCCTTCCTCGCGCAACTTCCGAATGGCGACTTTCACTGGTGTAGATAGGGTCCCCATGCCCAGCAAGACGACCTCTGCGTCTTCGGTCATGTACTCCTCGAAGAACGGGTTGCCGTACTTGCGTCCGAAGATGCGCTCGAAATCCGCGTACACCTCGCGGATCACATCACAAGCCCGCTCCGTCACTGCGAAGTTCTGGCGCCGGATCTCCATCACCCAGTCCTCATTGCATTGCGGAGCCACTGAGATGACGTTATCGGGATGGAGCAACAGGTCGCCACGGTTGTAGCGCGGCAGAAATTCCCTGACCTGCTCTGCCGTCGGGACCTTGACCAGCGCCTGCGAATGGGTCAGGAACGCGCCGTCGCAACTGAGCGCGAGAGGCACGAATATGCGGCGATCTTCCGCCACCCGGTAGGCAATGAGGGCTGTGTCCAGGGCTTCCTGCCCGCTGTCCACCCAGGTGAGAAGCCACCCAAGGTCGCGCACCGCCAGGGCATCGTTATGCTCCACGCCGAAGGCACCGGGATCGTCCAAGGCCCGGTTGCCTACCATGCAGACCATGGGCACGCGCAAGGCGGGGCTGACGGTCAGACACTCCATGGCATACATCCAGCCCACGCCGCTCGACCCGCAGAACACGCGCGCGCCGCAGGCCGAGGCATGCTTCACGATCTCGAACTGAGAATGTTCGCTTTCTGCCACGATAAATTCACAGTCCATCTCGCCGTCAGCCACCAACTGGCTGATGTACTGCATCACCGTGTCGTAAGGACGGATCGGGTAAGCCGTGATTACATCCACGTTGGCCAGCTTGCATGCGACTGCAATGGCCTCGGCGCCGGTAATCAGGGCTTCCTGTTCGTAAGTCGTCTTTTTCCCAGCAAAGGGCAATGTTGTCGTTGTCATTTGAATCTCCTGGTCTCCAATCTGCTCCGCCCCGGCTCAGCTTTTCTGAGCAACTTCAAGGGCCACGGGAACCTGTTCTTGGTACTGGCCGCGATAACGGAAGCCTTGCGACCTCTGCTCAATGGGCTCGGCCTTCTTGATGGTCTTCTCCAGCCACTTCAGGTAAGCATCTCGATCTTTCCTGAAACTCACCCACTGCCTCTCGTTATCGTGGAACTCGGACTCGTTGATCATGGTGATGCAGTTCTTCACCGGGCAAACCGCTTCGCAAATACCGCAACCGCAGCAGCCTTCCAGGTCAACGTCGTAGGTGCCATCCGGGGTAACATCGAAGGACCCATCCGGGCAGTTGAGCCAGCACAGAGTGCACTTCGTGCAAGTGGCAAAGTTCACCACAGGGCGAAAGCTCCGAGTCGAGTACTTCTTGAAGAGCTCGTTGCGCACGGGGCGAAATCCGCCGGCTTGTTTGGTGACAGGATCTTCATACGGCCCACCCTGGGGCTGGCCCTTGATTGACACAGCCAGCCGCATGTCCTGCCACTTGGGCAAGGTGTAGTGCTCAAGCTCTTCGGCGTTGCCTTGGCCCGGCTTCACTTCAATGGCAGTAAAGCGGTCAAAAGCGGTGCGTGCCGACGTGACCTTCAGCGCATTCTTCAGTTTTTCGTTGATGAACTGCTCAACCGCCTTCAGACTGACCAGTTCGGGCAGGGCTTTGGCGATGGCGCCCAGAACGCGCACATCGGTGTGGTCGTCCTTATAAACCCACATGCCCGAAAAGCTGGTAACGCCTTTCAAGATCCCAAGCTTGTAGGGTTGTTCCCGGCGGTGAATGTTTTTCAGTAGGGTGGGTGTGTCCTGCAGAGAAATCACAATGAGAGTGCGACCGGGTTTCAAGGCGCCATTTACGGGTCGCAGGCCGTACCAGGCCCACGACTCCGTGCCTTTGCAGAGCGTGTCGTCCAAAACAACGGTGACGTCGACTTGCTTGGGCTCGTATTGCGCCATCCCAGCTTCCAGCGTCTGCTCGTCACTGGCGACGATGGCAAAGCTCTTCGCTGGAATTCCGTTGCGCTCCGGACTATCCCCGTAGCGGCCGAAGGAAATACCTAGCTTGCCTTCGTTGTGCGCGGCCAGAACAATGCCGCGGGTGATGTTTTTAGCCAGGGTCTTCTGAAAGATCCCACGGTAAATCAGTTCAACGGCGAATAACTGGGCCATGTGGCACACTCCATTCTTCTAGAGCTTTTGCAAAACGATTTTTTCGATTTCCAACAAATGCCGGCGCATGGCAGCCTCCGAGGCTGCAGCGTCGCCCTGCTTGAGAGCCGCAAGAATACGGCGGTGGCCGGCAAGCGACTTCTCCTGACGCCCTCCCACCTGTAACGAGCGCTCGCGCGTTTCACGCAATAAATCCATCAAAACATTCACTAGTTTCAGCATCACGCTGTTATCAGCAGCCAGCGCGATGGTGTAATGAAAAGCTGAATCTTCTTCGGTCGCGAGTTCGCCTCGGCGTACCTTCTCTTCCTGCCGACTCAAAATCGCCTGCATTTCGGCGATTTGCCCAATGGAAGCATGAAGCGCGGCCCGCCGGGCCAAGGCTGGTTCGATGATCATGCGGACATCCAGAAGCTCGTTGATGACCTTTCGCTTCTGCAGAAGAGCACCCGCCACGGGACCCACCACTGCGTCAGCCGAAGCGTCACGAACGACCGTGCCGACCCCTTGGCGCGGCTCCAACAGACCCACGATTTCCAGGCTGCGAATGGCGTCTCGGATGGAGCTGCGACTCACACCGAACCTCCGTACCAGCTCACGCTCCGGAGGAAGCATATCGCCAGGCTTGAGCTTGTTGATGATGTGAGCTTGGAGTTGTTCGGCGACCTTCGTGTAAACGCGGCTTCGCGGGATCGCTTCCAAACCGGGGTCGGATGGCATGCTAACGTTCACGGGTGCAGTGGTCCGATGACTGACCTTTGACCGCCCTATACGGCCACAGTGCGGAAAGGGCCGCAGTGACCGTGGTCACACTTCAATGTGACGTGTACGACTTGCGGGCGGGTGTTCTGTGTTACTGGAAAGAGTTACTGCATGCCGGACTTTTCCGTTGGCTCCCGCGGCAGGTGACTGTGAACCGCAGCTCGCTTTGCTCGGCATCCACCATCACGGCGTCCCCATCGAAAACTTCTCCGTGCAGGATTTTCTTGGCTAGTGGGTCTTGTACGAGTCGCTGGACGGAACGCTTGAGGGGCCGCGCACCGTAGTTGAGATCGTAGCCCTTGGCTAGGAGCAGTTCCTTAGCGGCGTCGGTGAACTCCAAGCTGACCTTACGGTCAGCCAACAGGCGGCGCACCTCCCCCAACCGAAGGTCAATAATTTTGATCAGTTCCTCCTTGCCCAGCGAGTTGAAGACGATGATATCGTCCACCCGGTTGAGGAATTCAGGCTTGAAGTAAAGTCGCAGCGCATCCATTAGCTGCTTGCGCGTTTGCTCATGATTCTCGGAGGTGCGCAGCGACTCAGTAGTCAGGTGCAGCAAGCTGATGTTGGAAGTCATGATGAGGACGGTGTTGCGGAAGTCTACTTTACGGCCCTTGCCGTCGGTGAGGCGACCGTCGTCCATGACCTGCAGGAGGATGTTGAACACATCGTGGTGGGCTTTCTCGATCTCATCAAAAAGTACGACCGCGTAGGGGCGACGGCGCACAGCTTCGGTGAGCTGGCCGCCTTCCTCGTAACCGATGTATCCGGGTGGCGCGCCGATGAGCCGCGACACGGCATACTTCTCCATGTATTCAGACATATCAAGGCGCACCAGGGCCCGCTCATCATCGAACAGGAACTCGGCGAGGGCGCGGGCCAGTTCGGTCTTGCCCACGCCCGTCGGCCCCAGGAAAATGAAGGAACCGATGGGGCGCTTGGGATCGGAGAGTCCGGTGCGGGCGCGACGGATCGCGTCGGCCATTCGCTCCAAGGCCGGATCCTGGCCGATTACCCGGCTGCGCAGCCGACCTTCCATGCCTAGCAGCTTCTCGACCTCTCCTTCCAGCATCCTAGACACGGGAATGCCAGTCCACTTGGACACGATGCGCGCGATTTCGTCTTCATCCACCTCTTCCTTGAGCATACGTGAGCCGCGTTGCTGGTCGAGCCGGGACTGAAGTTCGCGCAGTTCCTGCTCCACCTGGTGAAGCATGCCATGATCATCGCTGCCTGCCTCATGCAACTGTGCGTCCTGCAACTGCGCCTGCCCGAACAGTTTCAATTGCGCGATCCTCTGCTTGAGCTCATGCACGCGTGCGATATCATCCTTCTCCAGCTTCCAGCGGGTCTTGAGCGTGTTGGACTGGTCTTGTACCGCAGCCAGCTCATTCTCGAGGGACCGCAGCCTTTCCCGCGAGTTGGCATCTTCTTCCCTTGCCAGCGCGAGCCTCTCGCTGGCCAATTGCGCGGCACGGCGGTCAAACTGGTCGATGTCCCGCGGCACAGAGTCGATCTGCATGCGCAGGGCAGCGCAGGCCTCGTCCACCAAGTCGATGGCCTTATCCGGCAAGAAGCGATCAGAGATGTAGCGGTGTGAGAGCGTGGCCGCGGCCACAATGGCCGCGTCCTTGATCCGGACGCCATGGTGCAGTTCATAACGCTCTTGCAGGCCGCGCAGGATCGATATGGTGTCCTCCACGCTGGGCTCGGCCACGAAGACGGTCTGGAACCTACGCTCAAGCGCCGGGTCCCTCTCCATGTATTTGCGGTACTCGCTAATGGTAGTAGCCCCGATAGCGCGTAAGTCGCCTCGCGCCAGGGCTGGCTTCATCATGTTCGAGGCATCAATCGCGCCCTCAGCTGCTCCCGCTCCAACCAGTGTGTGCAGTTCGTCGATGAACAGGACGATCTGCCCTTGGGAGTCCTCGATTTCCCTGAGCAGCGCCTTCAAACGATCTTCAAATTCACCGCGATACTTGGTGCCGGCCACCATTGCACCTAGATCTAGGGCCACCAGGCGTTTGCTCTTTAATGGCTCGGGGACATCAGCGGCGACGATGCGCTGCGTCAGACCTTCGACAATGGCGGTCTTGCCCACGCCGGGCTCACCAATCAAAACCGGATTATTCTTGGTGCGGCGCAATAGTACCTGGACCACGCGCCAGATTTCATCGTCGCGACCGATGACCGGGTCAAGCTTGCCGCGGCGGGCCAACTCCGTAAGGTCTCGGGCATAGAGCTCAAGCGCCCCGCCCTGGGCTTCGGGGGTTTGCCCAGCAACCTGCCGGGGACTGCGAACCGTCATTAGTACACTCAGGACGGCCTCGCGACCCGCGCCGTGTCTCGCCAGCAGGGCTTGGGCAGGATCGTTCTCTAAGCCCGTGATGGCCAACAGCAGGTGCTCAGTGGAGACGTGCTCATCGTTGAGGTCAACAGCCTCCTCGAACGCCTGCCCGAGGACCTCGCTGGCGGCCCTGGAAGGTTCCGCCTTCAAGGCGCCCCCGGCCCAAAGCGCTGGCAGGCAGTCGATCTGGCGCCGCGCCTCCGCCAGTACCGCCTGGCTATCAACGCCAATCTTGCTCAGCACCGGCACCACCATACCTTCGCGGTCAGACAGCAGGCTCGCGAGCACATGTAGAGGCATTAGCTCGCGGTTGCCGCGTTTCGAGGCTAGATAGTTGGCGGCTTGCAGCGCTTCCTTCGCCTTAGACGTTAGTTTGTCCCAACTAGAGATGATGGGCATGTGGTTCGCTCCGCCGAAATCTGTTCGCAGATGATTTCGTATTGAGCAGGAAACATTTCGATGCCTTTTTTGTAAGTATACCCCCGATCGAACACGCAGGACCGCGACGAAGCTCACCGGGCCTGCAATCGTGGTCAGCCTGCGCCCACGACTCGGGCCAGCACCGATCTCTTGTTGCGAATACCAACTGCGGGCGAATTCGCCGACTTGGCCGCAGCCCTATTGCCTTGCATCTCGAAATATCATGCAAAAGGTGGAATCGGTCCCCGGAAATTGGGAATGGAGTTGCCCGTTTCCATCGATCAGCGAATGGCTGTCGCGGAAAAAATTGGTGAGCACAAAACCTCCACGCTGCAAGATCTCGAGGTGGGCCGGCCCATGGAACAAGAAGCGCTGGTCGGGGCAGTCGTGGAGTTGGGAGAGCACCTGGGGAGTCCCCTGACACTCACCCGAACGGTGTACAGTTGCGTCAAGCTGTTGGCCCAGCATCGCGATTTCGCAAGTCGCTAAGAGGCCCTGATCCCCCCTCCGATAAGCCCCCGTCGTGTTTCCGCCCGGCCTAAGAAATATTGCCCGGCGCTTGACAACAGGTATATACTGCCACAGGTCCGCTTACTGGACCATTTGGAGCCGGCTTGTCTATAACTCTCAAATCCGACTTCGAGACTGTCCGCAGGGATAAAGTCTACGAAGGAGTCGCCAAGCAGATCGAGCGTGTGATCCTGAAGAAACTGCGGCCCGGCGATAAGCTTCCTTCCGAACGCGAACTGGCGGAGGTGCTCGGAGTCAGCCGAAGCTCCATACGAGACGCGATTCGGAGCCTGGAGCTGATGGGCATGGTGGAACCGCGTCAAGGCGCTGGCACCATCGTTCGCGAAATTTCCTCCGACTCGTTGGTCAATCCTCTGGCCAACGCGCGAAAGCGCAAGAAAGAACTGATCGGCGAACTTCTCGACTTTCGCAAGATGCTCGAACCGCCGCTGGCTGCCCGCGCCGCGACGCGCGTTTCTGGCGACGAAATTTCTGAGATGGAAGAGATCCTCGAACGGCAAGAGGAGAAGCTGCGCGGAGGGGACAACACCATCGCCGAAGACTCCGAGTTCCACTACGCCATTGCTTTGGCTTCCGGTAACAGCGTTGTGCTCAAAGTTCTGGATACTCTCATGGATCTGCTGCGCGATTCGCGGGAACGCAGTTTACAGGTCGAGGGACGCCCGCAAAAATCGCTGGCCGGACACCGGCGGATCTTGGCTGCGATCAAACACCATGACGCTGAAGCCGCAAAGGTGGCTATGCGGCGGCACATTGAAGACGTTGAAGAGATCGTACTTAGCA
>Ga0187784_10002795_pt1 | contig 14030 bp, 18 predicted proteins | sample 1015_SJ02_MP15_2_FD_132964 | JGI IMG/M metagenome (GOLD analysis project Ga0187784, IMG submission 132964) | Tropical peat soil microbial communities from peatlands in Department of Meta, Colombia - 1015_SJ02_MP15_20_MG | ecosystem: Environmental > Terrestrial > Soil > Wetlands > Peat | place...
CAGATCGCGCAGGCCAGCGCCCCGATCACCGGAGGCCTGATCTGCCCAGCCGGTTCCACGCCAACCTCCTGTGCTCTCGACATTGCGCCGGGCCTGAGCGCCGTCGATCACGACCAGCGCAACACGCTCAACGTCGGCTTCAACGGCAGCCTTCCCTGGCATGCCTATGCTTCAACCAACGTTTATTACGGTTCGGGATTCACCAATGGATTGCCCGGCGTGCAATATCCGGGCAACTATCTGCCCAGCCACGGCTCTGTCGATCTTTCTCTGGGCAAGACCTTCGCCGAGAGATATACAGTTTCAGTGACAGCCGTCAATATCGCGAACCGCCGCGTGCAGCTTGACAACAGTCTCACCTTCGGCGGATTCCACTGGAACGAACCGCATCAGATCTACGCCGAGTTTCGTTATCGGTTCCGCTATTAGGCAAATTCGGCGGCAAGGGTGAGGAATGAAAAGACGGGATGCGACTGCTTTGATTCTCTTGATGAGTCTTTCGGGAACGAGCTGTCAGCGATTGAAAACAGCACGCATCACCATGGAATCCTCAGTCCGACCCATTCCCGCTGGCGCATCAAGCAGTTCAGCCCCACGTCTCGGGCTTTGGGTGCCAAACACGATTTTTGCTCTTACCGTCTCCGGAGACGAGTTGCAATCGCGCCTGCAGTTGCAATTTTCTCGCGATGGAGGGGACACGTTCGGGGAGCCGATCATTCTCAGTGAGCCCGGCGCAAAGGTTAGAGGAGGAGGCGAAAACAGTCCGGTCCTGGCCACGAATGTACGAGCGGACGTCTACGCTGCGTGGTTCCAAAACGTGGCGGGTGCAACCCAGTTGATGGTCAAGTCGATTGACCCGAACCCGGCAAGGCCCGTCAATGTTCTAGATGCGGACCGGAGCTCCGAGGCATACGCCGGCTTTCCGACCCTGGCCGCTACCCATTCGGGCGACGTATACGTGGCATGGCTGGATGAACGTGACAAGGCGGAAGATTCTTCCTCGGTCTACTTCTCCCGGTCAACCGATCATGGCGTTACGTTCAGCCGGAACGTGAGAATCGCCGCATCGGCGTGTGTGTGTTGCCGTCCGCAACTTTATGTTGGGCCAAGTGGCGAGATTTACCTGGCATGGCGCCAGGTCTTCGCAGGCGATGTTCGCGACATGGTGCTGGCGCACTCCAACGACGGTGGAAAGACATTTTCTCAGCCGGTTCTTGTGGCAGCCGACAACTGGGTATTGCATGCCTGTCCCGATGTCGGCCCCAGCATCGGCGTAAGCGACGGCCGTCTGTACATGGCATGGTACTCCGAAGGTCAGGGAAAAGCAGGGATCCGGTTGGCCATATCCGAGAACGGAGGAGCCAGTTTCGCGCGTCCTCACATTGCCTCGGCCGATGTTCTGGATGCCACTCACCCTCGGTTGTCGGTCTCCGAGGATGGCCTCGTTCTCCTAACATTTCAGGGCCGCCTTGCACACGAAGACACCAAATGGAGATCAAATCAGGTATTCATCGTTGCGATCGACGGCGAGAATTTCACCCGTCCGCTACAGGCCACGACCTCGGAACATTCGATTCATGATCCCGATGTGATAGCGGGAACCGCCGGGCGTTTGTTCTTAGCATGGACAGAATCGGTAAATGACCGAAACCAGGCTGTGTTGTCCCGTGGGTGGCTGAGATGAATTGGACACAGCACGGCGTTCATCCGGCCTCGGTTTTGTCTAACATGTTGCACTGGTCCGAAGCCAAAATTGGCCGCGCAAAGGACTCGACGCACCGTGACGGAGGCTTCAAGTTTTGAAACGACTGATCGCCAGTGTGTTGGCGCCGCTGCTGTGTATTTCCAGCACCGCAGCGTGCTTGCATGTTGTCGGCGCAACGGCAAGCATCGCCTCATGATGGCAATGTAAGAGTAGGGGGTGAAAACCGATGAACGGCAAACATTTTACCTCGTGTACGTTGCTTCTCGTTGGCTTGGCCACAGGACCGTCGGCACGGCAGGCTGCAGCCGTCGCAAATGAAAAAACATCAGCACGGGAGCAGGCTCCTCTATTTTCTAAGCCGCTGGGTACCGTCGATCTGGCCGGCATCGCGATACGGAAAGGCGATAAACGAGAATCGGTGGTGCGGCAACTGTCACGACGCTACGAACTTCAGAGGCTTCGAAGTGCCGACGGCCAAGAAGATTCATGGCTTATTTCGGAAAAAGAAGAACACGACAATTATGTCGGTGTGGTGAGTTTCGACTCCGATAGAGTGCGTCGCGTCGCTCGATTCCGAAAATGGACGCAGGACGACGATTCCGTCGAACTCGCGCAGCGGCTGTGCGATCTGCTAGAAAAGCTCACCGCTGAGCGTGGGCAGCAAGCCAACATTGAGGCTCGTTCCACAAATAGCGGCACAGTCTCGGTCCGTGGCGTTGAGCTTGTGTTCGGAGACAAACGAGTTTCATTCAACATTGTCAGCCGAAACGATACTGACGGCAAACAGAAAGAGGTCCATTTGGACGAGGTAATTCAATGACTGGTCTGGGGTATCAAACTGCATGAAGGCTCTAGGAGGAAAAGGACGCTGGTGGGGGACGGCGATTCTGTTATTAATCGCCTTAATGCTCATTTTCTCTCTGCGGCTGCGCCAAACCGGACTCAGTTCACGAACATCGCCGCCTGCCCTTGAAGCATTCGCTGCCGAGCAAATTAGGCACTGGGCGGTGCCGGCTGATGCACGCAAGCTGACAAATCCGACTCGCACGGATGCCGACGCGATGGAACATGGCAGAGCTCATTGGGCCGATCATTGCGCGAACTGTCACGCAAACAACGGTAATGGTGATACGGAGATGGGACGCAATCTCTACCCGAGGGCGCCCGACATGCGCGGGAAGGAGACGCAATCGCTTAGTGATGGAGAGCTTTACTACATCATTCGCAACGGTATTCCAATGACCGGTATGCCAGCATGGGGGGATCCTAGCCTGGGGAACCGAGACTCAGAAACCTGGATGCTGGTGTCATTCATCCGTCATCTGCCGAGCTTGTCTCGCGAAGAAGAACTCGCAATGGAAAAGCTTAATCCCAAGAGCGAAATGGATCGAGATGAGGAACAGCAAGAGGAAGAGTTCCTGAGCGGTAAAACTCATATGGAGGACAAACATGACCACTAACCAGAGAACGATTCAACTTCCTGCCTTTGCAATCACGTTGATCTTAGTTCTGTCAACAATTGCGCTGGCACACGGCGACCAACAGCACGTGATGGGAACGGTTACGAAACTCGAGACCGGGTCAATCAGCGTGAAGACCACCACGGGTGAAGTAAAAGTGGTCATGATCCTGTCAACGACCAAATTCGTGAAAGGAACCGCGGCCGTTACTCTGCAGGAAGTGAAGGTCGGGGACCGCGTTGTCATTCACGCCAAGCCGGAAGGCAACGTGTTGAACGCAACTGAAGTCAAGATCGGGGAAGCCAAAGATCCAATGCACCACGACTGAGGTCTAAGATTCTGAAGCGATTCATCACAAATTCGCTGCTGGCCGTCCTGTGCACGACACTGCTGGCACCACCGATTTTGTGTTTTCATGCGGCGAGTGTGCCGGCGTGCTGCCGGCGCCAGGGCAAGCATGGCTGCGTGATGGCAATACGGGGAAAGAGTCCAGCTGACTTCGGCCCGACCTTCGCCAGTGCGGGACCCAATTGCCCGTACCGTTCTCACCCACCTCAACTCACAGGTGCTCGAACTGGGCCGTTGCTCCCGGTTGCAGCTCCCGGGCTGTTGTTGAGTGGGGTGGTGGACGATGACTACTGCATTATCCAGCTTTCCTCTACGATCACGCTCTCGCCGATCCGAGGGCCCCCTCACTCCACGGACAAACTCAGCGCATAAGGCTGCTTTCGAGCAAATTTGCTCCGGTAAAAGCCCGGCACCGCTCTGAGGCGACTGGGCGCTTTGCTGAAAAGAACCAATACGCTCTCGCCCGCTCCACCGGAGTTACTCGCACAGGTCGGGAAAGAAACGAAAAACTTATTCTGAGTGAAAGGTGCACGAAACCCGAGGTGAAACGGAAATCCGAAGAAAGTCAAAATGACAGATCGACGCGAAGTGATGAAAGTGATGGGAATGACCGCAATCGCAGGCCTCTGCGGAGTCCACCCGACAATCACAACTGGACAGACAGCGCAGACGGGCAGCAGCGCGGCAACGCCCTATGTGGTACCACCCTTAACCTATGAGTACGATGCTCTTGAACCCTACATCGATGCCCAAACCGTGCATCTGCATCACGACAAGCACCACGCAGCTTACGTAAAGAATTTGAACGCGGCAGTTGCAGATCATCCCGAACTTTCCAAGCTTCCTGTGGACGAACTGATCAAACACTTAGACCGCGTTCCAGAATCGGTTCGCACTACTGTACGCAACAACGGCGGAGGACATGCGAACCATTCTTTCTTCTGGCAAATAATGCAGAAAAACTCTCCAGGCCAGCCAAACGCGGAACTGGGAAAAGCCATCGACACGCGATTCCGCTTCTCTGCATTTCAAGAGCAGTTCACGAAGGCCGCTCTGAGTGCATTCGGCAGTGGATGGGCATGGCTGAGTCTCGACGACAAGCGCCAACTCTCCGTTGAAACGAGCCCAAGCCAGGGCAGCCCGTGGATGGCGGGACGAACCCCGATCGTCGGCATCGACGTCTGGGAGCATGCCTACTACTTGAAATACCAGAATGTCCGAGCGGATTACGTTGCCGCGTTTTACAAGCTGATTTCTTGGGACTTTGCGAATGCGCAGTATCAAAGCGCCATAAAGCGGTGAAACCAACACGGCCACACCACTGATGAGAAGCACATGAAAAATACAATCGTTTTGATCTGTGTGTTGTTGATGGGCAGCATCGCTGGGGCTTACGGAGACCAAGTGCAGGTCATAGGGCCGTCAGTCGCTGCAAGGGAAACCGACGGTCAGATTCTGAACTCCAAGCCTTGGCCGCCCTTGCCGAATTTTGAGTCCCTCGACGATTTCGGTCGCAACTACTTTCCCCGATCGGTCTATGAAGAAGCCCGTACGCAAAAGGAATTCGACCTTCTCGAAATTACTTATGCCAGCGACAGCCTGCCCGTGCGCGGACTGTTAATCAAGCCAAAAGCGCCGGGCACTCGAAAATGGCCTGCGATTATCTTCAATCGCGGCGGCAACGGCGATCTCGGGCGTATCACGGATAACGGCCAGCCTTGCGGCGGCATGGCGAACACATCGTGCCTGGACGTCGCCGATCTCTACCTGTTCGCTAAGGCTGGTTTCGTAGTAATCGCGTCCGACTACCGGTACCGGGGCGTCACCGTAAAACGCGACGAGTGGGGCGGTGTCGAAGTCGACGATGTTCTCAATCTCGTTCCAGCTCTGAAGTCGCTCGACTACGTGGACCCGGATCGGCTGTACATGCTCGGCCTGTCGCGAGGCGGCACAGAGACCTACCTTGCGATCAAACGAGGAATCCCCGTTAAGGCCGCAGCCGTCATCGGGGGAGTCACCGACGTGAAAGCATGGGTGGACACGAGGCCGGAGATGGGCATTGTCAACGGCAATGAATTCATCGACGGCTTTGCCAAGATCTGGCCAGACTATGAGCACCGCGCCGAGGAACAGTATCGAGCTCGGTCGGCCGTGTACTGGGCCGATAAGATCAACGTGCCTGTTCTGATCTTGCATAGCCGTACCGACAGAATGGTTCCGGTAACCCAAGCTCTGGGAATGGCAGAAGCACTTCAGGAAAAGGGCAAGGTGTACGCGCTGCACATTTACGAGCGCGATGGCCATCCATTGCCGCAGAATCGCGATGACCGCAATCGCCTGATCGTCGATTGGTTCAACCGGGCTAGCCAGGTCAACCAATGATAAGAGCTTATTTCTACGAGAAACCCGAAACGGGGTGCACTGATGACGGATTCCGCAAGCGATACGGCAAGCAAGGCCGACCAAACACGTGCGCGACACTACGCGGGTATCTTTTTGCTTTCCATGGCAACGCTGCTGCTCGAGCTGTCGTTGACGCGCGTACTCTCTGTTGCCATGTTTTACCACTTTGGCTTCCTGGTGATTTCCACTGCGCTTCTGGGTTTTGCAGTTTCGGGCGTGATCCTGGCGTTGTGGGGTAAGCTACGCGAGCGGATTCCGCTGGATCGAGCGCTTGTATGGGTTTGCACGCTCTTTGGCGTGCTCACCCTCTCGTGCTTTTGGTTGATGGGGCGAATCCCCTTTGATCCGTTCGCACTGTTTTCGGATCGACGGCAATGGCTGTTCATATCGCTTTACTACCTTGTGCCCAGTGCTCCATTTTTTTGCTCTGGCCTTGCACTGGGCCTGCTGTTCACGCGCGGCACCCGGCAAATTCATTATCTCTACGCGTTCGACTTGTTTGGAGCCGGAATCGGATGCGGCGCCCTAGCGCTGATTATGCCTACGTTCGGAGGTTCTGGATCGGTCGCAATTGCAGCAGCGTTCGGAATGATGGCGGCTGTCTTTTTCGGACTGAGCGGCTCGCGTAGGGGCAGTATCCTGACGATGTTGCTATCTGCCGGGACTGTTGGGCTTTCTATGCCAACGGGCTCCTTCCGATTACTGTCACACCAACCAAGATCTTGTCTCGTTCCAAGCCGTTGTTCACTGCGTGGAATACGTTCTCTCGAATCGATGTTTTTGAAACACCAGCCCAACCCGAAAAGCATGTTCCCGCCGTCCGCCGGATTATTTATGACTCCGGGACGGCGGTCACGTCGATGCATGATATGAGGATTGGTGTGCGCGAATATCTAAGCCAGCACAAGGAGGATGCGGACTACCGTTCCGGCATTGCCTACGTTGGTAAGCAGAAACCCAAAATCCTCATCATCGGCAGCGGCGCAGGCGCCTAGGTGCTGGATGCGCTGCATTTTGGCGCGGCCGAAATCACCGCCGTCGAAGTCAACCCCATCATCAACGATGTCGTGCTTCGTCGTATGGACGACTTCTGGGGCGGATTGTTCAGCCAGCCGGAGGTCCGCCTAGTCACAGATGAGGGACGGAGCTTCGTTCGACGTTCCCATGACCAGTTCGATGCCATCATTTCCGTCCATACCATCAGCAACGCTGCGCTTGCCTCCGGGGCCCTCGCCCTTTCTGAAAATTACGTTTTGACCCGCGAAGCATTCGAGGATTATCTGGATCATCTTTCTCCGGACGGCGTTATTTATTTCACACGTCCGGAACCCCAGATCGTTCGGCTCTTTGCCACGGCCCGGGAGGCTCTGGCGAACCGTGGAGTGCACGACTTCCCCTCGCATTTCTACGCATTTCGCATTCCACCGGATGACGCCGAAAGGAAGCGGTTCGGATCCAACAGGCCATCTTTTAGAGCGGGCTTACTCGTGAAAAAATCGCCATTCACCAGCGACGGAATTCGCGAAATCGAAAATCTGCTTGGAGTAGCCCATCAGTGGAACGAATCACTGGTGCCCGCAGCAGAAACGCTCTATTCTCCGTTTCAGACGAGCGGAAGGACTCTTTACCAGACGTTGCTCACGACCTCCGACCTGCCGGCCCTTTACCGATCAGAGGCACAACAGCTCGTGCCCGCCACCGATGATCGCCCATTCTTCAATCATCAGACCCGCTGGTCGAGCATCAATCGAGGAATGATTCGCAAGTTGTTTGCCGAAAAACTCTTTGGCGGGTTGGCTCTGGGCGACCGCCCTATCGCGGAGGTCTGCCTACTGGTTCTATTGGCGCAAACCATGGTGATTTCGACTTTACTAATTCTTTTACCTCTGGCGCGTTTTTCGCGGGATGGACTGCAGGCGCAGAACTCTGCCGCGCTGCTGTTGTACTTCGCGGCGCTCGGGTTCGGCTTCATCTCGATTGAAATGGCGCTGCTCAGTCAATTTACTCTGTTTCTTGGCCAGCCGGTCTACACTTTTGCCGTTGTTCTCGCCAGCCTGCTGGTGTTTTCCGGGGTCGGAGCCAACCTGTCGGGGCGACTGTGGGCAGAGCCACAACCGGCGTTGCAACGAATTTTGCCTCTTCTCTTATGTGGGTTGGTCCTCACCGCGTTTCTGATTCCGGTGCTTTTTCGAGTAGCACTGGGATTATCGCTTCCTTGGCGTGTCCTGCTTGGAGTCGCAGCCTTGGCTCCCATCGGGACTCTCCTCGGCATGCCATTCCCCACCGCTTTGCGGATGGTCTCTGAGGTGAGTTCGTCACTCGTCCCCTGGTCCTGGGGAGTGAACGGCTTCTTCACCGTAATTGGAACGATCTCCGCGCAGATATTGGCTATGACTTTTGGGTTCAGGTTCGTGTTGCTTTGCGGCGCCGTGTGCTATGGAGTGGCTTGGGCCGTACTCCGTAAAACGACGGCACCTGAATCGTTGCGGGCAAATTCTCGACCGGAAGGAGCGCTCGATGTGGGTACGAGTCTCAGATCTTGAGCCTGGCGAGAACGCCCTAATTGAACAGGTTGCGCTGCCGGAAGTAGAACGGCAGCTTCTGATCTAGTGGGGATTCTTCGACGGCGCTGAGGTTCGGTGCTCGCGCCGCGCGCCCCTCGGAGACCCGATCGTTTACTCCCTGGACGGTTCAGTAATCGCCTTGCGCATTGAAACGGCGTGCCGGATTTTCGCTTCACCCCTCGCCCGAAAGGCAACACGCGGGCAGATGGGATGAATCACCTATTGCAAACCGTGCCAACCTCGACCGCCAGGTCCGAGCAACAAATCACTTTGCGTTCACACGGCAGCGAATGCGACGATGAGATATAGACTATTTTAGCGGTTCGATTAGAGTCGAAATGCACAATTGCCGTTCCTTGGATCATCCCTCGTTACATGGGTTGTCCCGCGAACGTGCGGGAGACCCGAGATGCGTTTGCAAATCGTTCAAGCCGGAGAGGAAATACTGCGAGTTCAGCCACGGCAGCTGTCTCGCGAAGAGATTCTAAGTGAGAAGACCCGGGAATTGATTGAACACATGAAGGAAACGATGAGGTATGCGCCCGGAGTGGGACTGGCTGCACCCCAGGTGGGCATTTCCTTGCAGTTGGCGGTGATAGAGGACCGGGAGGAGTATCACAAGAAGCTGACGGCGGAACAATTGACCGAAAGGCAGCGACAGCCGCTTCCATTCCACGTCATTATTAATCCCCGCATCATCTCGATCGACAGCACCAATGTTGAATTCTTTGAGGGCTGCCTCAGCGTCTCCGGATATTCGGCGATCGTTTCTCGGGCGCGAGCCGTCACCGTCGAATACATGAACGAATCTGCAGAGACCAAAAAAGTTCACGCTATCGGTTGGTACGCCCGAATCCTACAGCACGAGATCGATCACCTTGCAGGAATACTGTATGTGGATCGAATGGAGGCGCGCACGTTGACCACACTGGACAATCTGGACCGCGTTTGGAAAAATGTGCGCGTATCAGACCTACAGGCGAGGCTGAGGTCGAGCCGCTCAGATTGAAAACCATCACCGCAACTCATCAGCCGCCAGAGCTGTCAGTTCTGCGGCCCATCCCTACGGCCTAGTGCGGCAGTCTCGGCCGCAGGACTCCGTAGAGCCAAGTGCCGGCCAGCGCACTGACGATCGCCGCTGCCATCACGGTAACGCCGTTGCCTACCAAGGCAAACAGCGGACCCGGACATGCGCCGGTGAGCGCCCATCCCAGGCCGAAAATGGTACCGCCCAGGGCATAACGGATGCCATGACCGAGTGTCTTCGGTGGAATGTAGATGGACTGGCGAGAGATCGTCTTGGCACCCGTCCACTTAATCAATGCAACGGACACGGCGGCGACCAAAATTGCGGAGACAATAATTTCGTACATGCGGGGCGACTGAAACCGAAACATTTCCTGAATGCGAAGCCGGGAAAGCACCTCCGATTTTGTTAAGGCAATCCCGAAGGCGACCCCGAGTAAGAGGTATAGGATGAGGGCACCAGTGGTGTAGGCCGGACGCTGAGACTGCTGGTCCGGTTCGGTCGGCTGGGGTTGGGTCGACCTCGATTCCGTCAGCTTGGGTTCACTCAGCATAGAAAGATCAAAGCAGCAGTGGCAGGATGAAATGAGTTGCAATCAGTCCGCCCGCGAAAAAACCGACCACCGCAATCAGGGAAGGGAACTGGAAGTCCGCCAACCCGGAGATGGCGTGGCCAGACGTGCAGCCTCCGGCGTAGGCGGTTCCAAATCCCACCAGAAACCCTCCGACAACAATAAGGACGATCCCCCGGAACGAAAGCAGGGCCGACCAATGGAACAGTTCGCGCGGCGCCAGTCCAGAAAAATCACGAATCCCGAGCCTGGCCAGATCGATCCGGGTCGCTTCAGAAATAGCAACATTGTGCGGCCCGCCGTAGTGGGAGGCGAGAAATCCGCCGACCATAATTCCCAGAACAAACAACAGGTTCCAGAGTCCATCCCTTTTCCAGTCGTACCGGAAGTACTCGATCTTTCCGGGAAACACCGCCGCACATGTGTGACGCAAGCTGCTTGAAACGCCGAACACGACATTTCCAACGATGAGCAGCGCGGGAACGAAAAGTCCAATCACCGGACCCGCGACGTACCACGGCCACGGGCCGGAAACGAGAATCGCCGATGTCGTCGTACCATTCATTCGTTCAATACAACTTATCGCCCCCACCCAAAGCTCAAACCAATTCAGTCCTGATACATCTTCAGATTGGCCTCACCGCCCCCAAACGCCGGAGCAATCGAGTTAACCCCGTTCAGGGTTCTCTCGAACGCATGTTGATAGGCAATATTGACTTCCTTGCCTTTGTACAGAGCAACAGTCGCGCCGGCCGTCAGATGATTCTGCACGACGGCCGGTGCCAGAAGATTGAAGAAGGTTTGTGAACTGTTAAAGGGCAACCCTGAGTGATTGTAACCTCCGCGCACGGTGAGCGTCGGACGAAGCTTGTAGTCGATGCCCGCTTTTTCGACCGTAATATCATTCCACCCAAAGCCGGGTCCATTGTTAACGCCGAGCGGCGCCTGATTGGAATCAGGATCTGCAATCGAGTTGACTTGACGGTAGAAGACCCGCTCAACATCGAAGGGTACCGTGACCTTCTCTGTAGGTTTCAGCGCCAGCCCTCCAGCTGCGTTTGCCGGAATGTCGAAGCCGCCCTGCTGGGCAAAGAGGCCGCGATATTTGCTGAACTTCTGCATGTACGTCCGGCTCTGGAACGTCGCACCCAGATTCAGAAATTTCCCGAATTCGCCGGTCCATCCAACTCGGAATCCGGCGCCATAGGAGGCGTCATAGCCGCGGTTGGTAAGGTTGGCGGGATCGATCGAAAAGCCCGGAGCGGTGAAATTCTGCAACCCCTCCACCGAGACCCTTTGCCACCCGACATTCAAGGCAATGCCTACGGCTTGGTGGCTGGTTAGTTTAAACGCTGCGGTCGGCGAGACGAATAATTGTTCGAGGTCGACACCAGCGCGAGTATCACCAAGCAAGGGAATTGGAGTGGTGTACGAAGTGTTCATCCCACCATTTCCGCAGATCGAAACTCCCAAAGACCGCCGAGCGCTCACGAGATGATTGAAGCCCAGTTCGGGGATGAAGAAGTTTTTGTGCCGGCTGGCGTCGTAAGAACCGTCGACGGGTGCTTGGCTGCCGGTAATGGAGCTGCTCCGAATCGGCCGAAAAAAGATCAAGCCGAGATCGAAGCGATCCCCAACAAAGACCATCCCTGCAGGGTTAGTGCCGGCCGCAAGGCTGTCCTCTGGTAACGCGACGCCGGCGCCACCCTGTCCCAGTTGCTTCATGCCGCAACCAGTTGAGAAATATCCATCGGTCGCAAGGGCCGGAATGGCGACAGTAACTACGATTAAAACAAGCAAAATACAGCGGTAGCCACACCTCATTGAGTTTGTCCCCCTAAGAACCTTGCTCCCGCTTATGCATTACGTTTTTTTCGCCCACTTCCTGATGCTCATGGCATCTTGGTTCGCCGGGGCGGGTTAGCGGGACCCGTCTCGGGAGTCTTGCTTGGCGACACAATCGGCAGACCCGCTGCACTCCATGCATGAAATCCACCAACCATGTCCGTCGCCCGCCACAGCCCGAGATCGTGCAGAGCTGCGGCCGCAAGGCTTGAGGTATAGCCTTCCGAACAGAACACGATCACCCGGAGGGCATAATCGGTCGCGACCGGCAACCGGGCGCTGGATGCGGGGTCCAATCGCCATTCGAGCACGTTACGCTCGACAATCAATGCTCCTGGAACACTACCCTCGATCGCGCGCTGGCCTTCGGAACGAATATCAACCAGTACTGTCCCCATTTTTTACAACGCCTCATAAACCTCATTTGGAGACAGCCGTCGGAATCGGGCACGTGCCGCCGAAAGCATCTGCTCAATGCTCAACGGGTGGGCCCGATTCGTAGGTTTCCAGATCTGTGCATGCGATTCTCGAGCAAGCTTCTCAGGCAGATCCGACCCACGTTCGCGCAAAACCAGTAGGTCCCCCTCCAGTTCGTACTCGTTCATATCCGTCAGCGGAGGCGAATAGGCGTGAAGGCTAACCGCGGGGGCGAGGGAGACATTATGGACGTCATGCGCATAATCCGGACCGAATGCGCGCGGCTTGCCCGGAGGTATGACGACGGGCTGTTCGCCAGGACGATGCTCCTCAAGAACGCCGGTGGCCACGACGAAGGCTCCCGAGGACTCACCGTGGTCGTGAAAGCCGGTGGATTGCGCTGGCATCCAGCTGATCACCCAAATGTCATGGGCCGGACCCTGATATACCCGCTCATACCAGCGATGTTCGGTGCACAGGCGCACCCGATTCAGCCATCGATCCGACGACGCGAACAGCAACACGATATTGGCCAGTTCCTGGGGTGTTTTCGAGGCTGCGCCGGATAGGATCAATGCGCCGGCCTCATGCGCGGGTCGTTCATCTGTGGGGAGCCGCATAGGTTTTTCCAGAGCTGAACCTCTGTTGACCTCCCCAATAGGCTATCACATCGATAGACATACTTGTAAATGCTGGCCTAGCCGATGATATTGATCCCATCGTGCGATACAGTTTCGAGATCAGGGTACGGTCCTGGCCAACTTTCCGCTCAACTTCAGTGGTCCGCGTGTGGTGCTAGGGAAAAGTTCTATCCAGACCCAAGCCGGGAAGCATTTCCTTGGTCGAAGTGAGCGACCCAGTCGGTGAATTTCCTGATGGAATGGGTCTGACCGTACAACTCATGGGAATCCACCAAACGTTCAGTCGAGGCCCCACTCTCTGAGCAGCTCGGAAGGGACGTAACGATCATGCCTATTCCTTCGTGCCCATTCGCGCAGCGACCTTGAATGAAGATACTCGTGGGGTTCCAACCTAAGGGACTCAGCCATCTGTTCAAATTGTGTGGAAACAGGCAGCGGAGATTCAAACAAGCGAGAGTTGAAACTGGTGATGTGGTTACCATATGAACCGTGATCTTCGGTGGAAACGCGAGAATCGACATCGGGGCTTGAGTTCTCAGTATTTGACATGCATTGCGTCCTTTCGAGCGAAATATGCTTTGATGATATGAAGAGCGTGACAACCCTTCAGGTTCTGTGCCTGCAAAGAGGGAGGGGAATGTCTCATTTCCCAGTCTTCAAATCAACCAGTGCAATCGGCAAGTCCCAGTGAACTTCTGTGAGTTCCCATCGGCGTTGTTCTTCTTTTTGCAAAGTCGCCTGGTCGGGAAAAAGCTGATTGCTGATTTCCTCTGCATGGCCTGTGGATCCCTGGTTTTTGTACACAATAATGACCCGGTAATCCCAGCGAGAATCCTGGCTGGTGTGCAGTTGCGGAGAATAGATGGAGTATTCGGTTACGTACCCTAGCTGTTTCTCCTTGTCCAACACCGGTAGTTGATATTTCTTAAAGATGTCGAAGAACTCTTCTCTATGGCCCCACTTCACGCGGTACACCCATTCAACAATGTAGGGTTTGTCGGACACCGATGGCGAATTCTGGCCTAACAGGGGTGCAGGCTGAATTAAAC
>Ga0187784_10002796_pt1 | contig 14028 bp, 11 predicted proteins | sample 1015_SJ02_MP15_2_FD_132964 | JGI IMG/M metagenome (GOLD analysis project Ga0187784, IMG submission 132964) | Tropical peat soil microbial communities from peatlands in Department of Meta, Colombia - 1015_SJ02_MP15_20_MG | ecosystem: Environmental > Terrestrial > Soil > Wetlands > Peat | place...
CATCCGCGTTCGTGACCAGATTGCCAAACGGGCCGTCAGTCGCGATCACTGTAGCGCTCAGGCCCTGGTCATCAACCTTCGCGGGCTTCAAATCGAGATGCACCAGATCCTTCACGGCCACTTCCGGGCCGACTTTGGTCCAGTCGTCGCCCCGCGCCACATGCGCGCCGACCGGAGAAAAAATATCGCGCCCATGAAACGTCGACGACAGCTTGCCGCCGATCATCCAGTCGGGATTGGTAATTTCCCGCACCGCCTCAATCCCGTCGCGCTGGTCGACCAGGGTCAGCAGGCCGTTGTCGGGCAGCACAAAATATTGCCCTTTCTTCGATCGAGCCACGATTGCCTTGCGCGTGCTGCCCACTCCCGGATCGATCACCACCACAAACACCGTTCCGGCCGGATAGTACGGCGTCGCTCCATAGAGAAATCGCGCGCCGTCGAGAATGGAGAACGGCGTTACCTGATGCGTTAGATCGACAATCCGCACGTCGGGCATCACCGAATACATCACGCCCTTGCACAGCGCCACCGAATCGTCCACCACGCCGAAGTCGGTCATAAACACGATGGTCGGCGGATACTTCTGCGCCTTTTCGCCCGCGACCACACTCGCGCACAGCAGAACAACGATCTGCGTGAAAACGACGATGCGGGAATAGCGCCAAAGTCCATGCATAGATGTATCCTTGTCGGGTGTTATGGCTCGACGAATGCTACAAAATTCTCCGCTGCAAGGCTAAACGCGCATTCTAAATGAACTCGCTCGCGACTCCCAACCGCCAACCGGGCATCGCAACCGCTATAATGCTGTCGCAGCCCCATTTTCGGAGGGTCTAAATGTCGCAAGTCATTCCCGAGAAATATCGTGATCTGTTTCAGAAGCGCGCCTTTGCCAGCCTGGGCACGCTCATGCCCGACGGCCGCCCGCAGGTCACGCCCGTCTGGTGCGACTTCGACGGCACGCATGTCATCTTCAACTCCGCCAAAGGCCGCCAAAAAGACCGCAATGTGCGCCGCGATCCCCGCGTTTCGCTCGCCATCATCGATCCCGAAAATCCCTACCGCTATCTGGAAATCCGCGGCCGCGTGGTCGAAATCACCGAAGACGGCGCCGGCGAACACATCCACAAGATGGCCAAGAAATATCTCGGCGTCGACAAGTATCCCTACGGCCAGCCCGGCGAAGTCCGCGTGCTCTACAAGATCGTGCCCGAGCACACCACGGTGATGGGGTAAAGAATTTGTGTAGGGCAGCCCGTTCGCTGCCTTTCCTGAGCGAAGCTGAGGAATCCGGGGCCCGGTGATATCGGACGCGGTTTTCAATGCCGCTCGGGCTACCGTGGAAGAGCGGCGCTTCAGCGCCGCGTAAGAGGGCAAGATAATAAACAGGGCTTTAGCCCCTGAGAACTCCAATCCACACCTTCAATCTCTGCTTCCTCGGCTTCGGCAACGTCAACCGGACGCTGGTCCGCCTGCTGGAAGAACGCTCAGACGAATTACGCGAGAAGCACGGCATCGACTATCGCATCACGGGCATAGCCTCGCGCCGCCTGGGCTGGATCGCCGATCCCAACGGTTTAAATTCCGCGTTGATCACAGATTCCGTTCAGCCCCCCGGTCTCTCTGTGCCCTCTGTGGTGAGAAAGTCCGGCGATGTTCAGTCTTGGCTCGCGGCTGCCCGCGCCGATGTGCTGTTCGAAGCCACTTCTCTCAATGTCGCCGACGGCCAACCCGCCATCGATCACATCCGCGCCGCGCTCGCTCACGGAGCCCACGCCATCACCGCCAACAAAGGACCGATTGTCCACGCCTGTCGCGAACTGCGCGATCTCGCCGCAAAACAAGGCAAGAAATTCCTGTTCGAATCCACGGTCATGGACGGCGTGCCCGTTTTCTCTTTGTTCGATCAGCTTCCCGCGATTCACCTGCGGAGTTTTCACGGCATTCTCAACTCGACAACCAACGTGATCCTCGGCGAAATGGAGCAAGCCGTGAGCTTCGACGAGGCGTTGAAGAAGGCGCAGGCTCTCGGCGTCGCCGAAACCGACGCCACTCACGACATCGATGGCTGGGATGCCGCCGTCAAAACGGCCGCGCTGATCACGGTTTTGATGGATATTCCGATTCGCCTCGACCAGATCGAGCGCGAAGGCATCCGCGACCTCACACCGCAAGCCGTCCGCAACGCCCGCCGCGACGGCTGGCCCTTCAAACTTGTCTGCCGCGCAAGGCGCGTAGGGAGCGACGTACAAGCCAGCGTGCAACCGGAAAAAGTTCGCGTCAGCGAACCCATGGCCCGCATCGCCGGCACGAGTTCCTACATTTATTTCGAAACCGATATTTTCCCCGCCATCTCCATTACGGAGGAAAATCCCGGCCTCTACGCGACCGCGTATGGCATGCTGGCAGATTTCGTCCGTGCAGTTCGCAGCGACGAGTCTCGCCACGCCTCCTGAACGACCGTCGAAGAGCGGCCCCTCAGGGCCGCGCCACTGGGACGTAAAATGGAACAAGGCTTTAGCCATGCGGAGATCCGAAATGCGACAGAACGTGCTGATGGCGGTGGCGTGCATCATGCTGGTACTCTCCGCGTTTGGCCAGGACGAGCCCAAGCCGACTGTAAGCAATGACCCTCTAACGGATGATCAGATCGCTATCTATCGCACGGTGCTCAACGACTTCGTGCCGGGACGAGGACTTTCGGCGCAACTAGCGGACGTTACGGCTCCGCTGGTCATCTCCAAGAGGGCGCAGTGTGCGAACACTCCCCCCGCCAACGATGTCAAGCCGGTCGTGCATCGGCTTACCGCCGCAGTCGTTACAGGGAAGGACCTCCCGCTGGTGGAACCTTGGCAGCCTCCGATGATGAGGCACGGGCCGCCCAACCCGAACGTGCCCAAGCTCGGCATGCTCACCCTTTCAGAAATTGCCTTTGACGGCGAGCATCTTTCTGCAACGGTCACATACGATTTTGTCTGTGGTGGGCTATGTGGACACGGAAAGGCGATGGAACTCAAGAAAGTCAGCGGTGAGTGGAGGATCGACAAAATCTGTCTCCGCTGGATGTACTGAAGCTGGTGAGCTGGACCTCGGTCCATGTTATTAATTAAGCGGCGATGCACTCCACGTCGATCAACGCACCAGGCCTCGATCTCACCCACGTCCGCGCGCAATTCCCCTCCCTCGCCCAAGCCGCCAACGGCCATCCTGCCGCGTTTCTCGACGGCCCCGGCGGGACGCAGGTCCCGCAGCGCGTCATCGACGCCATCTCCGACTATCTGCGCGAGTCGAACGCCAACACCGCCGGAGCCTACGCCACCAGCCGCCGCACCGACGCCATGATCGCCGCAGCCCGCGCCGCCATGGCTGACTTTTTTCACTGCGCCGCCGATGAAATTGTCTTCGGCCCCAACATGACCGCGCTGACCTTCGCTATGTCACGCGCGATAGGCCGCGAGCTAGAGCCCGGAGACGAGATCCTCGTCACCCGCCTCGATCACGACGCCAACGTTTCCCCCTGGCTTGCAGTGGCTGAGGAAAAAGGCCTGACCGTCCGCTGGGCCGAAATCCACGATGAAGACTGCACGCTCGACATGGCCGACCTCGCCTCAAAGATCACCGCGAAGACGAAGCTGGTCGCTGTCGGCTACGCCTCGAACGCCGTTGGCACGATTAATCCGGTGAAAGAAATCATTCACCTCGCGCACAACGCCGGCGCCCTTGCCTACATCGACGCCGTCCATTACGCCCCGCACGGCCTCATCGACGTGGCCGCGCTCGATTGCGATTTCCTGGTCTGCTCGACGTACAAATTCTTCGGGCCGCACATGGGCGTGCTCTTCGGCAAACGCGAACACCTCCAGCGTCTGCGCCCGTACAAAGTTCGCGCCAACACGAACGCGATTCCTAATTGCTGGGAGTGGGGAACGCTGAATCATGAACTGATCGCCGGCATCACCGCTTGTGTGGACTACCTCGCCGACCTGGGCCGCAGGGCGCTATCTGAAAAGGGGTTGCCCCACCCTTCCGCGTTTTTTGCGGAGGGTGGGCATAGCGGCAACCAGCCTCAATCATGCTCGCGCCGCGCCACCATCGAATCCGCTTACTGCGTGATTCACGAGCACGAACGCGCGCTGCTCGAACGCGCCATGGCGGGCCTGCAGAAGATCCCCGGCCTGAAAATCTACGGCATCACCGATCCGGCGCGTTTTGACGAGCGCTGCGGCACGATCGCGCTAAGAATCGTCTCCGGAAAGCCAGGCCACACGCCGCTCGAACTCGCCACCAAACTCGGCGAACGTGGCATTTTCACCTGGGATGGAAATTACTACGCGCTGAATCTCACCGAGCATCTCGACGTGGAAAAATCCGGCGGATTCCTGCGCATCGGGCTGGTGCACTACAACACGATGGAAGAAGTGGATCGGCTGGTCACTGCGTTGGAGGAAATCGTCCGCGCTTAGACTGAGGGAAGTCACAAGTTAGAATTCAGAATGCAGAAATACACTACTTGGGCTTTGCTTCTGACTTCTGACTTCAAGCTTCTGCCCTCACATGCGCATGCCCACGGCGCGCAACTGCTTCACCTGATCAGGTGCCGGAAATCCCCGCACGCGGTATCTCACGGGCACCAGGTCAGCTTCTTCTTGCATCAAACCGCCCACGATCTCAGTCGCCCGCTCCCACGGCACCACAAACATGTCCCGATTTTCGGCATCCACGACGAACCCGATCGCATCCGCTTTCGGCAGCGACGAATCCACGCCGTTCGTCCACACGCACGCGCTCCACTCCTTTTTATCGGGGCGCTCGAAGACGGTGAAGCTGGCCACAAAGTAGTCTTCGCCGGTTTGATCGTGAATCTGGTCGATCAGCTTCTTCTGCTGATCGTAATCCAGATAATTGCGCCGCCGCCGCGTCGCCAGCCACTGCGCTTTTACTTCGGCATCCTCAGGGATGTACAGCACCCACTTGCCGTCCACCAGCACGTACAGATCGGGCGAGAGCGAGTGGCCCAGCTTGAAGTGGCTCTCGCTGCCAATCTTCATGATCGTGCGTAATCCCGCCACATTGTCTTTTCCCGTCACCCAGAACGCGTCGCGATTGGGTACAAACGCCACCGGATCGCCATCCACCTGCAGGCGGTAAATTAGCTCCGTCAGCATCATGCGCGAACTGTCGTAGGAGTCGTGCCACTGGGCCACGTAGACCCCGTTCTGCCCCACCATCTTGCTGGGATCGGTTTTCTCCCACAGATTGTCTTTCGCCGCGGCGAACGCCTCTTTCAGCTCGACGCCCCATTCGGTGAGCTGTTTTTGATTGATCGACGTGATGCTGTGCTCGGTATCGTAAGCCAGCCCCAGGATGAGTCCGCTGGCAAACTTCTCTGACTGCCATTCCAGTTCGGTGTCATCCGACTTGTGCTTGCGCGTCAGCAGACGGCTCAAGCTGTAGTAGGCCGCGTCGCGCACCACGGGCATCAGATTGGGCTTGGCCGCGGCAAAGCTCTTGGGAATTTCGGGAAGCGACGTAAAACTCGCCACCAGCCGCGTAACAATCGCCGCCCGTTCTTTTTTCGGGGCCCCGCAAAAACTCGAGTAGGAGTTATGCAAAAAGATGGTGGAATCCTTGCCCGGGATTTTCAGGGCGAACTCCGATTCGCGGAACTCGAGATTCGCGACCCCGCTCTCGCGGAATGCCTCCGAAACAATTCCCGCGAACTCGCGTTGCGAGACCTTCTTTTTAGCGAAGACTCTATCTAGAAAACCCACGCTGCCTCCGGGCCACTGCCGGGCCTATGGAATGATGCTGAGACCCTAAAGACCCGCCACCAGTGCCGCGATCGTCCTGTGCTACGGTTTGGTCGCACCGCCCACGGCGGATTCCGACACAATGAGCATTTCGTATTCCTTGCCGTTGACCTTGAATTTCATCTTATCCTTGCTCATCGTCATTTCGACCGCAGTATTCATCGGCAGCAGCGCCTTGTGCGACTGCTTCTCCTGGCGGACGTGATATTCGGTCGTATCGGTGCGGATTACATACTCCTGGCACATCAGGTCCGTCGATTTCTTGCCCTTGGTCTCGGACCGCACGGCACGGAACTTTCCGAGATCAGCGTTCCTTGGATCGTTTCCTTTCCTGCCATCAGGATCGCGACCGCTGCCATCACCATCATCAATCCCAGCGTCTTCTTCATCGTTTCTCCTGTCTAATTTGGCCCGATACACTTCAGCCCGGGACTTAAGCCCGGGCTGTTCACGCAAATGGCGTTGTACGGGCGCGGTACTCGCCCGCGAGCACTCTCGGTCGCGACAGCCCTGACTACGGCCAGCGCTTCGCCGTGTCTTCCCATCCGGCGGCGCGGACCGGCTGGGGAGGCGGAATCGTCGCCGCCGTCGGGACCGGAATCCGCGAGGTGGGCTGCGGTCCGTTCACCGCCGCCGCCAACGCCGGCTTCGCCATGTCGCTCACGCTTTCCTTTTCCTCCGAGAGCAGCGGAGCCACCAGCCGCAGCGCCTCCACTTCCTTCTCCAGGCGGGTTAGTTCCATTTCCTTTTGCCGCAACACTTCATACACGTTCTTCATAACCGGGGCACCTGCGTGCAATCTTTCGATTTGGAATCCTTCTTCCGAACTTTAGCAGAGTTGCCTGCGTTGTCAAGATTTTCCGAGGTGCGGGGAGCCTAATTTTGCCAACCGCAAGGGCACGGGATTGCACAAAAGATCGCTTTGTTGACTTAACGCAGCGGGTTCTAACGCAGGAAAAAAACGGCGGCGATCGCCCCGGCCATGATCAGCAGAACTGCAATGACGTATTTGTTCGCGCCAATCCACGATTGTTTCTCCTCTGCCGCGGCGCTCAAGACCAGTTCTGGTGCGCGATTTTCTGCGTCTTGCGTCTGTGGCGCGGCCTCCTCAGCAGGATGCTTTTCTGCGGATTCCTCATTGTCCACGGCGGCAGGTTGCGCCAGCGCGGTTTCAGAGGCAGGGCTTTCAGAAGTCGAGATTTCAGGAGTTGAGATTTCAGCGATCTCTGGAGTGGGAATGACCGGAGTCGGGCTCGCAGGACTCTCGGCCGACTGGACTGGAGTTGCCGGATCTTTCCCAGCCGGATCTTTCCCAGCCGGAGCCTCGGGCGCCGGTGCCGCCGTCTGCTCCTCGCTCATCGCCGGCAAAGCGGGTGGAACTTCGAGCGGCGGCTGCACCACAGGCGGCGCAGCGGGTTTTAATTGCCCGCGCCACTTCTTTTCTTCGCACTCAACGCACAAGACACGCCCAGGCGAAACGGGGAAGCCGCACGCTTCGCATTTCTTCAATCCCCGCAAAACCGGCGGCACGTGAGTCAGATCGGCTTCGCCGGAGTTCGCGGCGGCTGCATTCTCCGCAGCCGACCAGAATAGTTTCTTCGCGGCCGTCGCATTCTCCGAGGCCGCCCCGGCAACATTCCCGGTTTCACTCGACGGTTCCGTTACGGCCTGCGGTTCGACGCCCGCGGTGTCGGCCGCAGGCGCAACGGGGCGTTTGTTGTCGAGCCTGACCTCTTCTGCTGGCGTCTTGCCTTCGTCTTCCCTTACCGGTTGGTTCGCAACCGGATGAGTGACGGCCGCCTGCTCGGCGTTCAGCCCCAACTGCTCGGGGAGATCCTCAGTCGCCTGCGCCAGACGTACGGCGGTTTCCACCATCTCCGCCAGCCGCTGCACCGCCGATAGATCCCGATCCCCGAAAGCGTTCGCCGTGCCGGAAAAAAGTTCGAAGACGCCCAGCACCTCGTCGTCATGCACGACGGGCATCACCACCACCGAAGCAATGCCCAGTTCGCGGCATACTTCGCGGTTCACCCGCGCATCGCTTTCGGCATCGTCGCAGCGCAACAGGCGCCGCGTGCGCACGCTTTCCCCGGAAAGTCCGAACTCGGTTGAAAGCAGCGCTCCCAGCTCGGGAGCGCTGGTGCCGCTGGAGGCGCGGCAGAGCATATCGTTTCTTCCGTCGCGCCGCAGCGCAATCGCGGCGCCGCTCGCGCCGGTAATGTACTGCGCGCGATCGGCCAGCAACTGCAGCGCCGCATCCAGATCGCGTTGCGCCATCTCGGCCAGGGAACGCCCGCTGTCTTCTCCCGGAAAGCGCACGGCAGAAGACGCAGCCGTCTCGCGCACCGCTGCCAGTGCGGCGTATACGCTCGATCCGCCACTCCGAGTTGCAGGATTCTGTTCCAAGAGATTTAGCTCCGCTCTACAGTCCGCCCCGCGCTATTCGCGAGATCGAACCCCATTAGCAATAAGGGAATGTACTTGGAGTCTCGCTCGGAGCCAGCAGGGTGTCAAGCTGATCTCCGTGCAGAAGTGCGTGACCAAAGGCGTGGAGTTTAGTCCTGGGGATCGTTGAGAATCTGACCAGCCCGCCCCGGCCGCCGCACGGCCGAAAGCGCCAGCCGGTTGGCTTCGGCATTGTGCTCCCGCTTCACGTGCGAGATGGAAAATTCCAGCGACCGCGCCAGTTTCCGGCAGGTCCAGTGCATCGAGTACAGCCGCGGGCTGCGGCAAACGTATTCTCCCGTCATCTGCCGCACCACCACTTGCGAGTCCGAATACACATGCAGGGTCCGCGCATTGCACGCGACCGCATACTGCAAGGCTTCCATCAAAGCCGCGTATTCGGCGACGTTGTTATCCTGATGTCCAATCCATTTGGCGATGTGCACCCGGCCTTCGTCCCCGCCATCAATCACCACCCCAATACCTGAAGGCCCCGGATTCCCCAGGCAACCGCCGTCCACATAAGCGACTAATTCCGGCATGTCTCGAAGCGTTCGCTAACTGGTTTTGCTTTCTTTCTAGGTGACGCTTGCTCTTGCAGTGTACAGTTGACAATGCGCCCATCTTCGTTCGCCGTCAAGACGATTATCTTGGTTCCCTTTCAACACCTTGCAGCCGTGCTCCGCTTCTTGTGCAATTCCGTGTGCAAAACCGGGGGTGAATTTTCGCCTGCTTTGAATAAATTCCGCTAATGCAATGATTTGCAGTTTAACTTATGCACAGGGGAGCAATTTACAACTGCACCAATACTTTGCGTTGACGTTTTTGAATTGTCTGTTAATGTGGTTTGCGTCGACGGTTGAAAGGGTCGAAGCAAACGAGAGTTAGCAGCGACCCGAAGTAGACTGAGTGATCAGCTCGATGGGGCGACCTGTTGAGCAGCCAGACCTGAAAAAACCGACTGTCCTGCGAGGGACCGTTGGGGTCTGGGACCGCGAAAGCGGTGATCGCATCAAAGGGCTGCGACGGTACATGCTTCCACGCTGTTGGCTCCCTCGCAGGAGCTGGTGGCTAGAGCATAACCAATGTCGCAGCCTTTTACCTTTTTCCCCGCCTTTAGTATAGTTCTCCCACGTTCCCGTCCACGGTTGAAGCTCGAGGTTCAGCATGCGCAAATTCTGCTGTTCTCTTCTCGCCCTATGCCTGTGCTCGCTTTTCACTGACGCGGCACCACTCGGCCAGCCGTCGGCAATCGCCTTCACGCATGTCACCGTCATCGACGCGACCGGAGCACCGGCCCAGGTCGACATGACCGTCGTCGTTTCCGGCGGCCGAATCGCCGAGATCGGCAAGTCGGCAAGGATTCATCCACCCACCGATTCTCAAGTCATTGACGCTACCGGCAAGTTCCTGATCCCCGGCCTCTGGGATATGCACCAGCACTGGGGCGACACCGACTACCTACCTCTGTTTCTGGCCAACGGCGTCACCGGCATGCGCATTATGTGGGGCACTCCTATCCACAGGGAATGGCGGAAACGGAGCGCTTCCGGCGAGTTGCTTACCCCGCATCTGGTGATCGCCAGTCAGCCGATTGACGGTCCCAAGCCCTTCTGGCCCGGCTCCACCAGCGTCTCCAACGAGACCGAAGCCCGTCAGGCCGTGGATGAGGCCAAGCAGAGCGGCGCGGACTTCGTGAAAGTCTACAGTTTCCTTCCGCGAGAGGAATATTTTGCCATCGTCGATGAGGCCAAGAAGCAAGGCATTCCTTTCGCGGGGCACGTCCCAAAGTCCGTTACTCCAGAAGAAGCCTCGCGCGCCGGACAGCGCTCGTTCGAACACCTTCTCGGCGTTCTGCCAGCCTGTACCAGTCGCAGCGAGGAATTTTTCCAGGCTGCCCAAGCCGACCTGGCCGACGATCTCGCCGGTTCTCATCCCTCCTTTTGGGGAAACCATTACAAGGCTCTCCGTCAGGCGGAGCTGGATTCCTACAGTCCCCCAAAAGCCGCCGAGCTGTTCGCCATCTTCAAGCAGAATGGAACCTGGCAGGTCCCGACTCTTACCGTGTTGCGCTCAGTCGCTTACACAGACGACCTCACATTCACCAGCGATCCGCGCCTCAGATACATGCCGCCAGGCTTGCGACGCCAGTGGCAGCCCGAAACCGCCAAATATCTTTATGGCCCGCGCAGCCCTGAAGACTTCGCATTCGCTAAGAAGGAGTTCGTCAAGGATCTCGAGGTGGTGGGCGCAATGCAAAAAGCCGGCGTTGGCATTCTCGCCGGCACCGACACCGCCAATCCCTATTGCATGCCCGGCTTCAGCCTGCACGATGAACTCGGACTGATGGTCAAGGCTGGTCTTACTCCGATGCAGGCGCTCCAAACGGCTACGCTCAACCCGGCACGCTTCCTAGGGACCGAAAAAGATTACGGTACCATCGAAAAAGGTAAAGTCGCCGATCTTATCCTGCTTGACGCCAATCCCCTCGACGACATTTCCAACACCACAAAGATCAACTCCGTCGTCTATGGCGGAACCCTGTTTGCTCGTTCCGACCTTGACCACATGCTGGCCGACGTGGAGGCCAAAGCCAGCCGTCCGCTGATCTCCGACGTTCTGAAGAAGACCATCCAGGAAAAAGACGTCGCCGCCGCCGTCAAGCAGTACCACGAACTAAAGTCGGCTCAGCCCGCCGCCTACGACTACAACGCCCAGGAGCTCATCGGCCTTGGCTACGACTTGCTTCACGCAAAGAAAACCACCGATGCCATTGAGATCTTCAAGCTCAGCGTGGAAACCGACCCCAACTACTACAACACTTGGGACAGCCTCGCCGACGCCTACTTTGAACAAGGCGACACGGGTCTCGCCATCCAGAACTACAAGAAGGCTCTGGAGTTGAACCCGCAGGACAAGAACGCCGTCGCGAAGCTGAAGCACCTGGGTGCCCCGAAGTAGGAGTTGCCCCCTTCTGCAGCGGATTGCCGGCCTAGGGAACAAGATTTCGAGAACTTACGTATTTTGTGAGAAAATCACGTCCTTGTCCCGATTGAGCAGGAAGATGAACCGGAAAAAGACGAAATCTCATGTAATGCCCACTTTGCTGCAAGCAATCCTCTTGCGCCCTGGGGCGTTCTTCGTCGCGGCTGTCTCCGCAATCCTGCTTTCCGCGGCAGCGTCAGCGCAGCAATCAGACCCAGCCAAGCCAGTAGTGGTGCAACCGAGCGCTCCGGGACAGCCCAGCAAGACCCTGCCGCCGACCACGAAAGCCGTGCTGCCGCCAGCTTCGCCCAAAGACACCGAGTTCATGCAGGGCATGATCATGCATCATGCGCAAGCCGTCGAGATGACGGCGATGATCCTCTCCCACACTCAGAACAAGAGCCTGCGCTTGCTCGGCGCGCGTATCAGCAATTCCCAGTCAGACGAAATTAAATTCATGAAGCGCTGGCTCGTGGCCCGCGGCAAGTCTGTCCCTGAACCAATGTCCACCATGCCGGGCATGAATATGCCAGGGATGGCCATGTCCCACGACTCCATGCCTCTGATGCCCGGCATGCTCACCCCGGAGCAGATGGAAGCGCTGAGCAAGGCCAGGGGCCGTGAGTTCGATCATTTATTTCTGACAGGCATGATTCAGCATCACAACGGCGCGCTGATTATGGCGAAAGATCTGTTCGACACCGCCGGCGCCGGCCAGGACGCGGAGTTATTCAACTTCGCCACCGATGTGGACAGTGGCCAGCGCGCCGAAATCCGCATCATGCAAGACATGTTGGAAAAGGAACGCTAAGGAGAACCGATGAACCGAGTATCCAGATTTAGCCTGTGCAGGTTTGCCCCGTGCCGATTTGCTCTTTGGATGATGGCAGCCGCGCTTACTTTTTGTTTCACCGTGAACCGCACGCTGGCGCAAGAGCCTGCCGCTCCTCCAGCTGCCCAAGCTCAGAAGCCCGCGGCCGCGCCCGCCGACCAGAATGCGCAAAGCCAGGGTTCGCAGAGCCAAAGCTCGCAAAATCAGGATTCGCAGAGCAAAGACGCCAAGAACAAGGACGGCGGAGGCGAGGCGAATCCCTTCGCTCCCGAGCCGGCTCCCACGCTGCCGGAGGGAATGACCGGGGCGGACGTGAACGACCCGCGCTTCAAGCTCACCCCCGGACTCTACGATGCGGGCGAGGTCGCCATGGGCCTCAAGCACCTGCAACTGGTCAAGAAGCCGGAGGCATTCTCGATCGATACTACCGACGCCGATGACCCCAAAGTCCAGAAGTCGCTCGTCCAGCTCGGCGTGCCTCCCGCCATGACCAAGATGATCCCCAAGCCGATGCAGCTTGTGATCGCGCAGCTGGCGGTGGCCAACTCCGACCTCGCTTTTCAGGGCAACCATTTATTTCAGGGCAATTTCTATGGCGTGAATATCTTCGACATCTCCAACCCGGCCAACGCCCAACTGCTGACCTCAATGGTCTGCCCCGGCGGCCAGGGAGACGTGTCGGTCTACAAGAACCTGCTGTTTATGTCGGTGGAAATGACCAATGGCCGGCTCGATTGCGGCGCCCAGGGCTTTCCGCCAGAACCCATGCCGGCAGCAGAAGAAAAGAAGGACGACGCAAAAAAAGACCAGAACCCCGACCAAGGCAAGGACGCCGGCAAAGACACCGACAAACCGAACGCCGAGGCTGCTAATAAAGACAACGCCGCCGACAAGGACAAAGCCGCCGCCGACAAAAACAAGCCGCAACGGCCGCGTCTGCCCGCCGCGCAAAAAGACCGTTTTCGCGGCGTCCGCATCTTCGATATTTCCGACGTCCGCAATCCCCGCCAGGTCGCAGCCGTGCAGACCTGCCGCGGATCGCACACCCATACCCTCGTCCTCGATCCCGCCGACAAGGACAACGTCTACATCTACGTCTCAGGCACTTCCTTCGTGCGCCAGTCGGAGGAACTGGAAGGCTGTTCCGGCGAAAAGCCGGACAAGGACCCGAACACGGCGCTGTTCCGCATTGACGTGATCAAAGTTCCCCTCGCGGCTCCGCAGGACTCGAAGATCGTCTCCAACCCCCGCCTCTTTATCGATCCACGAACTGGCGCGTTCAACGGTCTGAATAACGGCGGCACGCACGGCAAACCCGGCTCGGAGAAGCCACGCGACACCGATCAATGCCACGACATCACCGTCTATTCCGCGGTCGGACTCGCCGCCGGCGCCTGCTCCGGCAACGGACTCATCCTCGACGTCCGCGATCCCGTGCATCCCACACGCGTGGACGCGGTCAACGATCCCAACTATTCCTACTGGCACTCCGCCACCTTCTCTAACGACGGCAGCAAAGTCGTGTTCACCGACGAATGGGGAGGCGGGATGGGGGCACGCTGCCGTCCCAACGACCCCAACAAATGGGGCGCCGACGCCATCTTCCGCCTTAAAGACAACAAGCTGACCTTCGCCAACTATTACAAGATGCCCGCCGCGCAAGGCGATACCAAGAACTGCGTCGCCCACAACGGTTCGCCGATTCCGGTTCCCGGCCGCGACATCGAAGTTCAGGCCTGGTACCAGGGCGGCGTCTCGGTGATGGACTTCACCGACCCCGACCACCCCTTCGAGATCGCGTACTACGACCGCGGCGCGATCGACCCGAAGGTGTTGATCCTGGGCGGCGATTGGTCGGCGTACTGGTATAACGGCTACATCTATGGCTCGGAGATCTCCCGCGGACTGGATGTGTTCGAACTCACTCCGACAAACTTCCTGACCCAAAACGAA
>Ga0187784_10002797_pt1 | contig 14024 bp, 11 predicted proteins | sample 1015_SJ02_MP15_2_FD_132964 | JGI IMG/M metagenome (GOLD analysis project Ga0187784, IMG submission 132964) | Tropical peat soil microbial communities from peatlands in Department of Meta, Colombia - 1015_SJ02_MP15_20_MG | ecosystem: Environmental > Terrestrial > Soil > Wetlands > Peat | place...
ATGAGCGTTTCCTTGTCGAGCGAATCAAGCGCGGAACGGTCCATTGGCAGCTTGAATCAAGCTGCGATTCTCCTGTCAACAGCTCAGATTATGGTTAAGCTTCAGCAAAGGGTGAGCAGTTACAAGACAAAGTTTTGCTCGACGGAAGGTGCTTCCATTCCGGTTGCTTGCGTATAATATCCAGCAACCCCGCCAGCGATATCATCCGTTGAAGTATCCCCACTGCTGATAGAAGTTATGATTTCGGCATACTTATCCATCTGATTCCTCCACGCTCATCTGCATTTTGTTTTCCGAGTTACAACCGATCGAGGACATTAGCTACGCCGTGGCGAGCATTCGATCTCAATCCATCCTGGCATGAAGATAATGCTACCTAAAAATATAGAATAGTTTCCCCTAGATGGAGAAATCCCGGATCGCCGCTCGATATCGTTAAATAATGCTGTGACAAGATTCATCACTTTCTTTTCTTCATGCGTTAGAAATACGTTTCTGGCTCCAGGAAAAGAATTTCGAACGTTATGCTTATCGGTATATCCAAATGTAACAATTTCTATATCGAAATCCTTTTCGTTTGGGGCCCACTTCGGCCGCCATTCCCCGTACATTCTCGCTCTCCCGTCGAGGTCAACCCAAAATTCGTACACGCCTTGCTCGTCGGCGCGAACCATGCCGGCGAAGGCGACAGTCCCCTCGGCGCATGTCAAAGGTTCAAACGGAGTCATCGCATCGCCTCTCTCGCCGCTGTCCCAATCAGGCCAGGCTCAGCTCCATTCAAGACCGATATCCAACCGGCCAGAAAACTCACTTTCCCGGCAAATTTCGCACCCTTGATTGAGAATGGTGTAAGCCCGGATCGGCGTCCCGCGTCAGCGATATCCTCTATTAAGGTATTACCGCCGCCAATGCTAGTAATGATTCCAGTATAATTAACCATCTTACCCCCTCCATGCTCATCTGTCGCTCGTTTAATGAGTTAAAGCCTATTTAAGACCGTAGATACATCCCTATGAATATTTGACCTCAATCCAACCAGGCATGAAAATAATATTACCTAGAAATAAAGAGTAGTTTCCACGAAATGGAGAAAGTCCGGATCTTCGCTCGACATTACTAAATAATCTGGCGACCAGATCTATTACCTTCTTTTCCTCATGTATTGTAAATACGTTCCTGGCCCCAGGAAAGGCATTTCCAACATTATGCTTGCTGCCGAACCCAAATGTGACGATCTCAATATCGAAGTCGTTTTCGTTGGGAGTCCATTTCGTCCGCCATTCCCCATACATGCGCGGACGACCGGCGAGTTCGACCCAGAATTCTCTAACGCCTCCGTCGTCCGCGCGAACCGTGCCGGCGAAAGCGACAGTCCCCTCGGGGCGCGTCAAGGGCTCGAATGGTCTCATCAGGTCGCCTCCTCGCGCCGTCATCCCGGCCAAGCTTGCGTTGCGTTCGTCGGTTGCTTGTACAGGATACTCCGCGACTACGCCTTCGGTATCGTTCACGGGCGTAACGCTGATCTCAGATGTGACGTCGGCATAGTTACCCATTTTATTTCTCCACTTCAATAGTTGATCGCCTTCGTCTCTACAAGCATGCTGTCATGAACTATTGATTTCTATCCAGCCAGGCAGGAAAAAAATACCGCCAAGAAATATAGACCCTTTTATTGAAAAAGGCACAAGTCCTGATCGTCTTTCGCGATCCATGAATAGATCCTTCACTAAGTTGCTTATCTTCACTTCTTCATGCGCCTTGAACACATTTCTTGCTCCCGGAAAGGTATTTCCAACGTTATATTTACTTCCGTACCCGAATGTGACGATCTCAATATCGAAGTCGTTTTCGTTTGGGGCCCACTTCGTCCGCCATTCCCCATACATGCGCGGACGATCGGCGAGCTCGACCCAGAATTCGTCGACGCCTCCGTCGTCCGCGCGAACCGTGCCGGCGAAAGCGACAGTCCCCTCGGGGCATGTCAAGGGCTCGAATGGTCTCATCAGGTCGCCTCCTCGCGCCGTCATCCCGGCCAAGCCTGCGTTGCGTTCGTCGGTTGCTTGTACAGGATACTCCCCGACCGCGCCTTCGGCATCGTTCAACGGCTCGGCTGCTGCGAGACTCAATGCTGACATGACTAGCCTTACTGATGATGGTTGATACGTATCGCCAAAACCCATCGTTCCCCGCTTACAATCAAATCCTATTCTCCGATCTCCGCTAGGTCAACACCCCTGGTTGCGCAGCCTCAAGTTGCGACCCGACTGCGCCTCGACGGAAAGAGCGCGACCGGGGGGTTGGGAACACGTTTCTTCTTGCTTTCAGTCGTTTCCTGCCATCCGGTTTCTTCCGGGACCGCAGCGCGCCACTCGCCCCCGCCCGCTTGACTCTTCCCGCGAACCCAAGAACAATATGAGAACATCGTTCGCCCGGGCGCGCCATGATCATTCCTCTTCCCCGCTATGCGGAACTCGCGACGACGACCAATTTCTCCTTCCTGCGCGGCGCCTCGCACCCGGAAGAGCTCGCGGCGACGGCGCTCGCGCTCGGGCATGTCGGCCTAGGGATTGCGGACCGCAATTCGCTTGCCGGCGTCGTGCGCGCCTTCTCCTATCTGCGCGCGCATCAGGTCTCGCCCGAAGACTTCAAGCTCGCCGTCGGGGCGCGGCTCGTCTTCGCGGACGAGACCCCGGACATCCTCTGCTATCCGCAGGACCGCGCCGCCTACGCCAGGCTCTGCCTGCTGCTCACGCGCGGCAATATGCGCGCGCAGAAGGGCGACTGCACGCTCCGTCTCGACGATCTCCTCGAATTCGCCGAGGGCCAGCAGCTCATCGCGCTTGGGCCCGCGGCGCCCCCCGCGGCGCTCGTCGACGCCTGCTCCGATCGGCTGTGGCTCGGGGTCTCAGCGCTCTTTTGTTCCGACATGCGCGCGGGGCTGCTGCGGCGCGTCGCGCAGGCGAAGCGGCTCAAGCTGCCGCTCTTGGCCGTCAATGACGTCCACTATCACGCCAAGGAGCGCCGCGCGCTCGCCGATGCGCTGGCCTGCATCCGCGAGGGCGCGACGCTCGAGGAGGCGGGCTTTCTCATCGCCGCCAATGCCGAGCGCCATCTGAAAAGCGCCGCCGAGATGAGCCGCCTGTTCGCAGAGGCGCCGGGCGCCGTGGACGAGACCGCGCGCTTCCTCGAGCGGCTGGCGTTTCGCTTGACCGACCTCGCCTATGAATATCCAAGCGAGCTGCGCGAAGGTTTCCAAAGCGAGCAGGAGGCGCTCGAGTTCTTCGCCCATGAGGGCGCGAAGATCCGCTACCCGGACGGCGTTCCAACGCATGTCGAGGCGCTGCTCAGGCGCGAATTGCAGCTCATCGGCGAGCTGAACTACGCGCCTTACTTTCTCACCGTGCACGACATCATGCGCTTTGCCCGCGGCGAGGGGATTCTTGCGCAGGGGCGCGGCTCCGCGGCGAACAGCGCCGTGTGCTTCTGTCTGGGCGTCACCGAGGTCGATCCGACCAGGCATGATCTGCTGTTCGAGCGCTTCGTCTCCGCGGCGCGCAACGAGCCGCCCGACATCGACGTCGACTTCGAGCATGAGCGGCGCGAGGAGGTGATCCAATACATCTACCGCCGATTCGGGCGCGACCACGCGGGCCTCGCCGCCGCCGTCGTCACCTATCGCTCGCGCTCGGCGATGCGCGAGATCGGCAAGGTGTTCGGCCTCTCGAACGACCTGCTCGCGAGGCTCTCGCATTTGTCGAGCGCCGGCGGCAGCTTCGAGCAGCGGCGCGCCGACATGGCGAAGATGGGACTGGACCCGGGCGAGCCGCGCTTCGCGAAGGCGCTCGCGCTCGCACAGGAGCTCGTCGGCTTCCCGCGTCATCTCACTCAGCATACTGGCGGCTTCGTCATCACGCGGACCAGGCTCGACGAGGTGGTCCCGGTCGCGCCCGCCGCCATGGAGGGCCGCACGACGATTCTATGGGACAAGGACGACCTCGACGCGCTTGGACTGTTGAAGATCGACGTGCTGGCGCTCGGCATGCTGACCTGCCTGCGCAAGGGGCTCGACCTGTTGCGCCAGCACTACGGCGTCGCTCTTCGCTTGAGCGGCGTCCCGGCCGAGGATCCGCGCGTCTATGCGATGATCTCGCGCGCCGATACGGTCGGCGTGTTCCAGATCGAGAGCCGCGCGCAGATGTCGATGCTGCCGCGCCTGAAGCCGAACTGCTTTTACGATCTCGTGATCGAGGTCGCGATCGTGCGCCCCGGGCCGATCCAGGGCGACATGGTCCATCCCTATCTGCGCCGCCGCATGGGCAAGGAGAAGCTCGAATTCCCCTCAAAGGAGCTCGAGCAGGTGCTCGGCAAGACGCTCGGCGTGCCGCTCTTTCAGGAGCAGGCGATGCGCATCGCCATTGTCGCCGCGGGATTCTCGCCGCAGGAGGCCGACGAGCTGCGCCGCGCCATGGCGACCTTCAAGCGCGCGGGGCTTGTCAGCAAGTTTCGCGAAAAAATGATCTCCGGCATGGTCTCGCGCGGCTACGCCGAAGAATTCGCGCAGCGCTGCTTCGCGCAGATCGAAGGCTTCGGCACCTATGGCTTTCCGGAGAGCCACGCCGCCTCCTTCGCGCTGCTCGTCTACGCCTCCTGCTGGCTCAAATGCCGCTATCCGGACGTCTTCGCCTGCGCGCTCTTGAACGCGCAGCCGATGGGCTTTTACGCGCCGGCGCAGATCCTGCGCGACGCGCAGGACCATGGCGTCGCGGCGCGCGAGGTCTGCGTCAACGCCTCGGACTGGGACTGCACGCTGGAGCCGGCGACGAGCCCGGGCCGGCTGCACGCGCGCCACCAGGAAATGGCGGGCGACATCCTGAGGACCCGCGCGCTGCGGCTCGGCTTTCGCGAGGTCAAGGGCGTGTCGGAGGCCGACATGCGCCTGCTCGTCGCGCGGCGGGGCAAGGGCTACGACTCGGTGCGGGACCTGTGGCTGCGCACGGGCCTGCCGCCCGCGGCGCTTGAAAAGCTCGCGCAGGCCGACGCCTTCGCGAGCCTGGGGCTCGCGCGCCGCGAGGCGCTCTGGGCGACGGCGGGCCTGAACCGCGCCGGCGACAAGGACGACCTGCCGTTGCTCAGCGCGCTCGCCTTCGCGCCGATCGAGCCCGACGCCAAGCTGCCGCCCATGCCGCCGGGCGAGGAGGTCGCCGAGGACTATCGCGCGCTGTCATTGTCGCTCAAAGGCCACCCCCTGTCCTTCCTGCGCGCGGGGCTCGCGGCGAAGGGGATCTCGACCTGCGCGGATTTCGCCAGGACGCGCGGCCCGCTGCGCCCCCGCCTGACGGTCGCCGGCCTCGTGCTCATGCGCCAGCGCCCGGCCACTGCGAAGGGCGTGATCTTCATGACGATCGAGGACGAGACCGGGGCGGCCAACGTCATCATCTGGCCGAAGCTCTTCGAGAAGCAGCGGCCCGAGGTCTTGGGCGCCCGGCTCGTCGCGATCACGGGCGAGGCGCAGGAGGAATCGGGCGTGCTCCACCTCATCGCCCGCAAGGTCGAGGACATCACCCCGCTCTTGCACAGGCTGGAAAAGACCCACGCCGCGACGCCGAAGGCGCGCAATTTTCATTGAGGCGCTCGTCCGCCCCGCTCGCCATCCACACGGTTTCCTGCTATCGTTGGATATTATCCGCCGCTGCCGACAAGACCGTGCGAACGATTCTCATCCCCGTCACGACGATGGAGGAGGTTTCCGTGTTGTCGACCAAAGAGCGGGCCGAGCTCTTCGTCTCGCTCGCGGAGGCCGAGCGGGAGATCGCCGAGGGTCGCGGAGCTCCTTACGACGGCGCCGAGATGCGCGAGCGCTTCATGCGCGGTCGCGAACGGAAGAGCTGATCCGCGAACGCTTCGACCGCGCCTTATAGCATCGAACGAAGCTCGCGATTTCTCGAAGATGTTCGAGGAGCCTGGCGATTATTGCAGGGCCTACGGCATGGAATACGCGGCGCGCCAGGCCGAGCGGCTCGACCACGCCATTCGTATCTTGATCGGCGAGTCGCCATCGCGTTGGGCGCCCTTCGTTCACACTGGCTACCCCTACCACGCTTATCTCTTCCGGCTCGGCGAACGCACGCAATCCTGGATCGTCTACACGTTCGACGAGGAAACGAAAGTAATCCGCCTGCTCCGCTTGTGGGGAACGTCACGGTTTGAGAAGACGTTTTCGTTGACCTGAGCCGGCGCTGGCCTGAAAGAAGCAGGACAACATCCCGCTGTGACGAGGCTTAAAGCTTTGGGTTCAGACAAAATATCAGAGTTGCGCCTTCCCTCGGGCGCGAAAGCGCGGTAGCTGTTGGTTCCAGATCGCAAAACGCCCGAGGACTTTCAAATGTCGCGCAAGAAAATCGCCCTTATCGGCGCGGGCCAGATCGGCGGCACGTTGGCGCTGCTCGCAAGTCTCAAGGAGCTCGGCGACGTCGTTCTGTTCGACATCGTTGCGGGCGTTCCGCAGGGCAAGGCGCTTGACCTCGCGCAGTCCGGGCCGATCTCGGGCTCGGACAGCAGGCTCTCGGGCGCGAATGACTATGCGGCGATCGAAGGGGCCGATGTCATCATCGTCACGGCCGGCGTGCCGCGCCAGCCGGGTATGAGCCGCGACGATTTGCTTTCTGTCAATCTCAGCGTCACCGCGAAGGTTGCGGACGGAATCAAGCGATATGCGCCGAACGCCTTCGTCATCTGCATCACCAATCCGCTCGACGTGATCGTCTGGGCGCTGCAAAAGCTGTCGGGTCTGCCGACTCATCGCGTCGTCGGCATGGCCGGCGTGCTCGACACGGCTCGCTTCCGCTATTTCCTGGCCGAGGAATTCAAGGTTTCGGTCGAGGACGTCTCGGCGTTCGTGCTCGGCGGCCACGGCGACGACATGGTTCCCTCGATCCGCTATTCGACCGTCGGCGGCGTGCCGCTGCCGGATCTTATCGCCATGGGCTGGACGACGCAGGAACGCATCGACGCCATCGTCGGACGCACGCGCAAAGGCGGCGGCGAGATCGTCGGTCTGCTCAAGACCGGCTCCGCTTTTTACGCGCCGGCGTCTGCGGCGATCGAGATGGCCGAGAGCCACCTCAAGGACAAGCGCCGCGTGCTGCCCTGCGCCACCCATCTCTCGGGCGAATATGGCGTGAGCGGGCTCTATGCGGGCGTGCCGGCGATCATCGGCGCGCGCGGCGTCGAGAAGATCGTCGAGATCAAGCTCGATTCGGCCGAAACTGCGATGTTCGAAAAGTCCGTCGCGTCGGTGCGCTCACTGATCGAGGCGGCGCAGCGGCTCGAACCGAAGCTGGCGTGATGTCATCGCGAGGCGCGCATGATCGAGGCCTATGATTCACAGAATGTCTTCGCCAAAATCCTGCGGGGCGAGGCGCCGGCCTACAGGGTCTATGAGGACGACGTAGCGCTCGCCTTCATGGACATCATGCCGCGCACCGAAGGTCACACGCTCGTGATCCCGAGGCGCCCGGCGCGCGGGCTTCTCGACATCGACGCCGAGAATCTTGGCGCGCTGATCAAGCGCGTGCAGCATGTCGCCAAGGCGGTTGTCGCCGCCTTCGAGGCGGACGGGCTGACGCTGCATCAGTTCAACGAGAGCGCCGGCGGACAAGTGGTCTTCCACATCCATTTCCATATCCTGCCGCGCTTCGATGGCGTGGCGCTGCGCCCGCCGGGAACCATGGGCGACAAGAATCGCCTGCAGGCGAACGCCGAAAAGATCAAGGCGGCGCTCACGCCCTTCACAGGCTGATCGGAGCGCGGCGAAGTCCCCTCGACCTCGCGTCAAATGCCGCTCGAACGCGACGTGAAGGCAAAGCGTTCGACGAGCATCGGCGGCGCTGCGCTGGCGCCGCCGTCGCGCAGCGCATTCCATACGCGCTCGCTCGGCCCCAGCGCCTCGATCTTGGAAAACAGCGTCGCGAGGCTCTCGTTGAAGCGCATGTTGCGCACAGGTCGGGTCACGCGTCCGTTCTCAATCAGGAAATTGCCGTCGCGCGTCAACCCGGTCAACAGCAGCGAGCGCGGATCGAGCATGTTGGTGTACCACAACCGCGTCACCAGCACGCCGCGCTTGACCGAGCCGATCATCTCTTCGAGGGTCGTCGCGCCGCCCGCGACGTGAAAGCAGCCAGTGTGCGGCACGGCCTCGGCGCCGGTCTTCTGCGCCCATGCGCGCGAGCGCCAGAGATCCGCGACGACTCCGCCCGCGACGAAATCGCGCGCGCGATGGGGCACGCCCTCGAAGCCCAGCGCCCCGCAAGGCGCGAGCGCGTCGCCCGGGTCCACGCGCAGGGAGAACTTCGGATCGAACAGCGTCTCGCCCTGCCGTGCGCCGCCGCCCTTGCGCGAGAAGTAGCTGCGGCCCTCGTCGGCGGCGCGGGCGTCGAGCGTGTTCAACAGCCAGTAGGCGAGCTCCGCCGTCGCTGCGGGCTCGAACACGACGGGATGGCCGCCGGGATCAAGGTCGAGCGGCTCCTCGTCTCGGGCAGCCTTGTTCGCGGCGCGCCGCCCGACCTCGGACGCGTCGAGCGCGTCCGCCGCGAGCTCATTCGCGCCGGCCCAGCCCGACCAGTTGTCGGCCTTGTTCCTCGCCGTCGCGGAGAGTTCGATCTCGCCGCTCGGATCATAGGCGAAGAGCCCATTGCTCGTCGCCATCGCCTCGAAGCGTCGTCCGCTTGCGGCGCATCCAAACGACAGGACATTGCGCGCCGAGCAGGCCTCGACGACGGCGGCGACCTTCTCGGCCAATGCGCCCAGACGCAGATCCGCGATCGACGCGTCATAACGTCGCGAATGCGAATAGTTCTGCGGCCCGAGCGGCGGGACGTAATCCGGATCGACGGGCAGCAGCCGGGCGATTTCCTCGGAACGCTCGAGCGCCTCGAGGAGCGCCGCTTCGTCGAGGCTCGTCGTCTCCACGGCGCCGACGCGCCCCCCGACGTGCGACGCGACGCGCGCGCGAAAATTCGACAGCGCCATATTCGTCGTCGCCGAGCCGCGGGCGAAGCGCAGGCTCTGCTCCTCGCCGCCGCGGAGCAGGATCTCGCAGCCGTCGGCCTCGGAGCGCGCGAGCAGCTTGTCGGTCAGCGCCTTCGCTTCTTCCGCAGAGAGAAACATTCAGGCTCTCTCGGCGTCGGTGGCGATTACAGTCACGCCGCGAAAGCGCGCGAGCGGCGCGCCATGCGAAACCGGCGCGATCTGGATGGGCTCGGCCTTGCCGCAGTAGGGCGTGCCGCAAAGCTTGAACGTGCTGGCGTCGCCGAGCCCGTCGAGCGCGTTCCAGAAGGAGAGCGTGCGCCCCTGATAGGCCGCGCCCTGAACCATGTCGCCGAGCCGTCCGTTGCAAATCTCATAGAAGAGCTGGCCGCCGAACTGAAAATTATCGCGCTGCTGGTCGATGCTCCAGCTTCCCGCGCCGACGACGTAAAGACCGCGGTCGATCCCGGCGATGAGGTCGTCCAGCGCGCAGGTCGCCGACCCAGGCTCCAGCGAAATGTTCGGCATGCGCTGGATCGGCAGCGCGGTCGGATCATCCGCATAGGCGCAGCCATTGGAGCCCGGCGCGCCGATGTGATGCGCCTGGCCCATCGCCATCTGAAAGCTCTTGAACACGCCCTTCTCGACGATGAAAAACTCCGCGGCCTCGGCCGGCGCGCCGTCGTCATCGAAGCCGATCGTCGCCAACCCGCCTTCGCGCGAGCGCTCGGCGCGGATCGTCATGAGTTCGGAGCCGAAGCGCAGATGGTTCCGCATCGCGGGCTTCACAAAGGAGCCGCCGGCAAAATTCGCCTCCCAGCCGAGCACGCGGTCGAGCTCAGTCGAGTGGCCCACGGTCTCGTGGATCGTGAGCCAGAGATTGGTCGGATCGATCACCACGTCCATGACGCCGGGCGTCACAGGCTTGGCGGCGAGCTTGCGGCGCGCCTCCCCGCCGGCCCGCCGCGCCTCTTCGACGAGCCCGCAGCCCGCGAGATATTCCCAGCCCGCGCCGCGCGCAGGAACAAGGCTCTCGCGCGCGGCGAACCTGCCGGAGGCGCGGTCGACCGCCGTCGCCTCGAAAAACGGCGTGACGCGCGTGCGCGACTGCAGAAGCCGCGCGCCGTGGGAATTGGCGAACAGCCGCTCTTCGCGCTCGCAGTCGAGCGTCGCCTCGCAAAAGTCCGCGCCCCCGGCGCGCGCGGCCGACGTTACGGTGAGCAGCAGATCGGCCTTTGCCGCGGCCGAGATCTCGAAGGGGTCGATCACCATCGGCATGCGCCAGGTGGCCTCGCGCGCGACAAGACGCTCGATGCCGACTGGCGCCGCCTGCACGCGGCGCGCGGCGCGGGCGCTGTCGCAGGCGCGCTCGAGGGCGGCGAGGATCGCCGCGCGCGCAAGCCGCACGTCGCCGCAAAAGCCCCACGCGCCGTCGACAAGCACGCGCAGACCGAAACCACAGCGGCGACTCTCGTCGAAGCGCTCCAACCGATCGTCACGCGCGAGAGCATGCTCTCGGCGCGTCTCGCCGAGCCTTATATCGGCGTATGACGCGCCGGCGCGCCTGGCCGCATCGAGCGCGATGTCGGCGAGGTCGTCGAGGATGCGACGGTCGAGTGTGACGTCAAAGGACATGCTCGGTCTGGGACGCTCGGGCGTTAAAAAAAGGAACTCCGGACTCATACCGCGCGAGGACGCACAGGCGCAATCGCGAGCCTAGGCGGCGTGGGCCTGCTTCAGCGGCGCCTGCGCTGCTTCGATGAGCGCAGGGCGCGCACGGTCGATGATCGGCGCTCGGCGGAAGAGCGGTTTATCGATCGGGCGCCAGGTGGATGAAAAGATTACGCCCCATCAGCAGCGACGGCGAAACCAGAACGCAGTCGCCCGGATTCCAATTTTTTAGCAGCTGCACAAATGCGGCGACGTTCGATCGGCCGTTGCCGAAGAACTTGTCGGCGCGCGCGGCTACATATACGTCCGTCATGACCTCGCGGCCGAGCCGGACGGGATCGTCGAGCTTCAGATAGTGCACGCCAGTTTTCCCCGCGGCGCGGCGGCTTTCCGTCGTCACCACGCGGTCGCCATAGGCCTCTTTGACCCGACCCACCCAGTTCTCATCGTCGCTCAACAAAAAAATCTTCCAGCCGGCCTCGACGGAACTCAAGGCTTGAAGAATGGACTGGTTGGTCCTCTCCAGTTCGGCGTCTTCGAGCGTCTTGTCGGACCCGCGCATGTGCACGGCCACGAAAGGGGCGCCCGCAAGGCGGGCCTGGAAAAAGGATTCGCACGCGTCGAGGATCGGCTGACGCGGCTTCAGATATTTCTGAATGAGGTAGCGATATGAGTCGATGAGAGGCTTGCCGTGCATCGGATGATCCGTCGCAAGCCAGGGCGCGACATCGATGACGCCGGCAAAAAAATCGAACACGGCGATCTGCTCCGGTCGCGACAAGAAGTAAAGCGCCGCCCCGCGCGAGTAGGCGCCCCGCCACTTGTTGAGGTTCTCCTCGAGCAGGTTCTCGCGATTCCATTTTGGAGGAAAGCAGCTGGCGTCGGGCGGCTTGGCGACGTCCTCGAGCGTCAGGTTCGAGACCGGCTCGAAATAGTTGCGGAAGGCGTCGCGCGCCGAGCCGTCTCCGAACAGGCTGTTGCGGCCCCAATGAACCAGCGGAACGCGTCCAGTCGCCTCGGCCAGCAGCAGCGCGCCCAGGACCTGCGAGACGTCGGACCAGAAGCCGAATCCCCAGCTCTTTATGACGAGATATCTCGGAGCCGTTGCTTGCGACGGAACGACGGGCGCGCTCGCGCGCAACGCGCTCAGACCGGCTTGAGCAGCCGCATGGGTGGGATCGGCGGACAAAGCGTCAGCAAGATGTCGCGCGGCATGGTCGCGCATCCCGACTGTGGCGGCGATCGACGCCAGCAGGCGCAATGAGGCGGCATCGGCCGGAGCATCGTCGAGGACCTCGCGACAGACCACATCCGCTGCACCCAGATTGCCGCGGTTGAAGCAGTCCTGGGCGAATGCCCGCTTTTGTTCGATGGCGACGGAAACCATGTCGCGCCTTAGGCGCTCGGGCTCTCGCCTGTCAAGGCGAACCATGCGCCCGGACCGCGCCTCTGGCGAAGACAAATCCGCGCCGAAGCGGACATGCGCTAACCCTCACGCGGCTCCGTCGCTAGCGCGAGCGATTCATCCGCCAGCGTCAGTTCGGGGGGATAATAGGGGTCGTCTATAAGCGCGTGACCCCATCGTTTCGTCAACAACAGCCGGTCGAGCACTTCCTGCGCACGCAGCTTTTTGTGGGCCTCGCGCGTGGAGCTTTCCTTGTGAACGAGCGCGGGCTCCGCGGCGTAAACAACCGCATATCCGGCGTCTCGCGCCCGCAAGCAATAATCGACGTCGTTGCATTCCACGACGAAGCTCTCATCGAAGCCGCCGATCTCATCGAAGACGCGACGGCGCGTGAGCAGGCAAGCGCCGGTGACGGCGGAGACGCGCCGAGTCGTCGTCAGCATAGCGTAGGGCCCCGGATCGTCTGCTGCGCGACCGCGGCCCGCATGGCCAGTGAGGCCCCGGATTCCAAGGGCCATCCCCGCGTGCTGCACGGTGCCGTCTTCGTGAAGGAGTTTCGCCCCGACGACGCCGACGCGCGGATCAACGGCAAGCGCAATCAACGGCGCGAGCCAATCGGGATTGGCGGTTTCCAGGTCATTGTTGAGAAGCGCCACGACTTCACCGCGCGAGGCGCGCGCGCCTACATTGGCGAGCCGCGCGAAATTGAACGGCTCGTCTCTACGCAAGATCGTTACAGATGGCAGCGCTCGGAGACGATCAAATAGCGCGAAGGTCTCTTGTTCCACCGAACCATTATCAACGATGACGAGCTCCAACTTCGGCCAAGACGCTTTTTCGAAGAGCGTTTCGACCGCGCGAGCGAGGAGATCAGCGCGATCGCGGGTCGGAATGACAATGCTGACCAGCGGCGTGGAGGGGGAAGTTGCGGCTTCGTCTGCGACGAGGGGCGAGATGCGGGACGGCTCGGGCGTCGGCAGCGCGGGCTCCCGCCGACGGCGAAAATTGTCGAGGAAATAAGAGAGCTTGCGGCCCCAATAATAGCGCCAGCCGCAGGGCTTGATACGGACGGAAATAAACGCCTCCGGATCGCCGCAGTCGATTTGGACCGAAAGTTTCGGGTCCATCATCACTTCATTGAAGTGCGTGATGCGCCTTTGCAGTCGAAACGGGACGGCGATGACGCATTCGCCCGCAGCATCGAAGAAACGAAAAAACGCCGACACGGGCCGCTCCGGCGCATGGCGGATCATCTCAATTTGACAGGGTCTTTCGTTCGCCACTGGACTGGGATTCTGGTCGGTTGAGGTGGAGAGAGTCAAAGGCCGAGCAACGTCTCGGCGATCTTCTGGAGCAAAGGCTTGCGCCGCGGCGGGCAGCGTTTTGCGGCGGCCTCCGACAGGCGAAAGCTCGTGGAGACAGTCTCCGAGCGCCGCGCAGTCGTCACGACCTGGTAGATGTCGCCGTGCGCGCTGATCGAGAGCGCGGCGCGCACGCGTTTGGGCAAGTGGTTCCAGCGGGCGTGAAATTCCGTGACCTCGGGACGCCGGAGCACGATGCGCGCGTCCGTGATCGTCAGGCCCGCGTTCTTGTGCAAGGCCTCGATGTTGCGCAGGCCAAAGAAGCGAATATGCGTTTTGTCGAGCAGTCCCTCTTCGCGATATTCGAAGTCGTCTTCATATAGCAGGCCCAGGATGGCGCTGTTCCCGATGTGCGGCAGGCAGATGATGATTTCACCGTCCTCGCTGAGAAGCTTTTTCATTTCGCCGATTGCAGTCCAGGGATCGTAGAGATGCTCGAGAACATCGCATGCGATAACGACGTCGAATTTCCCTTCGTCTGCCAATGCGGAGGTCCATTTCGGATCGTTCAAGTCGAGCGGATAGACCCGGTCGACATAGCGCTTGAGCTTTTCGACGGCGCC
>Ga0187784_10002798_pt1 | contig 14022 bp, 10 predicted proteins | sample 1015_SJ02_MP15_2_FD_132964 | JGI IMG/M metagenome (GOLD analysis project Ga0187784, IMG submission 132964) | Tropical peat soil microbial communities from peatlands in Department of Meta, Colombia - 1015_SJ02_MP15_20_MG | ecosystem: Environmental > Terrestrial > Soil > Wetlands > Peat | place...
CCTGCTTGGGTACATCGACTGGGCCCGCAAGGGGTTCCATTTCTTCGCAACCCGCCGCACCTTGTGGTGCACGGGACGCTCGGCGACACCGCCCGAGGAATTCCGCGCCGAGAAAGTCGCCGACCTGCCCTACCGGCTCACGGAGGAGGCCGGCCAGCACCGGTACGTCTGCGCCCACCTCGCGGCCGGAGAGCCGCGCCCGTACGTCGAGGTCGGCTGGCCCGGCGCCAACACAGCATTCCGAGTCTGTCGGCGATGTGCGAAGGACGACCGCCACCTGCTCGGAAGTGTGTCAGATGGCGCGGCCGTACCGGATCCGAGCGAGGAGTTCCCGGTCCGGACGGACTTGAATGTCCGGTGTACCGGCGGTCCGGACTGCGTGCATGCCGGCGTTTCCCCCCTCTCCCGGGCCCTCGCGAAGCGGTACGAACTCGGCCGTCTCTCCGACGCCAAGCTCCTGGACGAGTACTCGGCGGAGGTTCGTCCCCGCATCGAGCGGACCGGTCGGCCGACCCTCGTGGCCGGTGGGATCTGCTACGGAGACCGGCGGGCCGATTTCCTCGAGGCGCTGCACCCCTCCGTCGTGGAGCGCCGGGCCCTCGATGCCGTGCTTTCTCGCGAGGAGGGGTACTTCGAGGTCGACGAGGCGAGCGCGAGCCGCGCGCTCGAACGCCTCTGGTCCGGTCATGCGGAGACGATCGTGGGAAGCATCGTACGGGATCCCGAGGAGGCCCGGCGCCTGATCGAGAGCGCGCGGAGCGCACCGGGGCGCGTCGCGGAGATCTTGAAACGCGCCCAACGCCAGAGCGACGAGCGGGAGGTCCTCGAAGCACTACCACGGTACCGGTCGCTCGCGCGCGAAGCGGCGTGGCTCGATCGAGTCGCCCGGGACCACCGGACCCATGGGGATGCCGGCGCCGAGCGCACCCTCTTGCAATCCCTCCCGCGAGAGGGAAAGGAGCGAGGGATCGCGTACGGGGTCCTCATCGCCCTCGGCCGGGCGAACGCGCATGCCTGGCAGTTCTCGGACACCGAGCGCGAATTCGGCACCGCCCTCGCCGACCGAGCGAAGGAGCTCTTCGCCGCACCCCCCTCGGGGTACCATGCCGCCCTGGATCGGCTCCTCGCCGCCGCCGGAGTCGCGAACTGGGGAGACCCCGAGCCCGCGACCCAGCCCCGCGGAACGTCGTGATCGGCGCGGCGGGATTTTTCACCCGTCGCCCATAGGGAAAAATACTTCGCGGACCCATTAAATGAGGTCCGTCGTGTGACCCCCTGAGGTCACCCACCGGGAGCGGACAGTGGGAACGCCCGAGGATTCGGCGACTGCCGCGATCGTCGTCGCGGGCGACGAAGAGACCCGCGTCCTCCTGCGGGGTCTCCTGCGCCTCCACCACTTCCGCGTCGATGGGGAAGCTGAAGGGGCGACGCACGCGCTCGAGCTCCTACGGGATCACCGACCCCAGCTCCTGGTGGCGGACGTGAACCTGGCCGAAGGGAGCCCGTCGGCCCTCATCGCGGGAGCCCGCGCGATCTTGCCCCAACTGCGGGTGATCCTGGTCGCCCCGGCGTCCCGGCCCCCCGTGCCGTCGCCCGACGCCGGCCAGCGCCCCGATGTGGTCCTCCTGCGCCCGTTCCGGATCCGACAGTTCGCCGAGGCGCTCGCCCCACCGGCGAAGCCGTCCAGTCCGTCCCCGCCCGATTCCTCCACCCCGTCGTAGCCGGGGGAGACCCCGTCACCGGTCGGGAACTCGGTACCGCTCGAGCGCCGCCGACTCCTCGAAATGGAGGTCGGTCGCCGGCACGACGAGGACATGCATCGGCGGTCCGAAGTCGATCGAGCGCAGCCGTGCGAACGGCCCGAACCACCCTTGGGCGTCGTCCCGCCCGACGCGTGCCGCGACGCCGATCTCCGCAGCCTCCGGGAGGATCGCCCCCTCCGGATCTCGAGTACGCAGGATCGCGAGGCCCTCGGGGGCCCGGAGGAAACGGCCCTCCTCGGGGACAAGATCGAGGAGGATCAGCGTGTGCAACCCCCCGGCGCGGTTCGCGGCGAGATGCTCGAGAGGGGACCGGGGCTCGAAGCCGGGAACCGGAAACGGTAGAGAGACGGTGCGCCCGAACCGGTACGCGCTCAGACCCAGGAATCCGGCCGCGGCGGTCAGGATGCTCGCGTTCGGGATGTAGCGCCAGCGATGTCCGGCTCGCTCGGCCGCGATCCGAAGGGCGACGTGCGTGGTCGCCGTGAACGGATCGCCGACGACGATCAACGCGACCCGGTCTTCGTGGCCGAGCGCGTCGAGGATCGGGGCCTCGGACTCGAGAAGGGGCCGCGACAGGCGCTCGATTGGGCGGCCGACTTCCCTCTCGAGTCGCTCGAACGTGCCGGAGGGCGCGACGGAGGTGTATTCCTCAGCGTAGACCACCGCGCACGTCCCGAGCACGTCCCGCGCGTATCGGGACAGCCCGCGCTCGTCGCCGAGTCCGAGCCCGACGAACCAGAGTTCGCCCATTGCGGCCCGGTCCCGCGCTAGCCGCGCACCGCCAGGACCGGGCAGGGCGCGGCGCGGAAGAGTCCCTCGAGGAAGCGGCGGGTGAGGAGGGGCCCACCGGACTGGTCGGCCTCTTCGCCGACGAGCAGGAGGCCGTACCGCTCGCGCTGGGCGGCCTCGAGGATCAGGTCCGGGAGACGGTGACGCCGACCGAGGAGGGCGGGAGGGAAGATCGACCGCTTCCGGGTGATCGGTGTCCCGCGGGGACCCTCGCCGTCCGGGCCCGCCCCCTCGACGGACCGAGTCCGGGGTCCGGCGCCGATCGAGAGCGCGACCACCGGCGCCCCCGGGACGTGGACCGCGATCTCCTCGGCGAGCCGGGTCGCGGTTGGCGAGGGGTTCTCCCCGAGCGTTGGGAGCAGAATGCGGGGGTACCGGTCGGCGGCGAGCGCGAGCCGGTTGAGGACGAGCACGTGGGCCGGCGCGTGCTGCAGGATCCCGGTGGCGGTGTGGCCGACGAACGGGTTGCGGCTCCGCTTGTCCCCCCGCAGCGTGAGCACGATCGCGTCGACCCCGTGGGCCTCCGCGCTCTCCAGGATCTCGGCGGGCACGTCGGTTGCCGCACGGACCTCGGGCTCGACCTTGACGTCGAGCGACGCCCCGGCCTCGTGCGCGGGGACGACCAAGTGGACGGACTCTCGCCACTCCCGCGTCACCTCCGGGAGCGTGATCGTCGGGATGACGTGCAGCACCCGGATCTCGCCGTCGGCGTCGAGAAGCATCGACGCGAACCGGATCAGCGGCTCGACCTCGGCGGGCTTCTGGACGGGGAGCAGGATCTTGCGGTACATCGTCACCTTCCGATCATCGGTAGGAGAGCGAGGTCGAGCTGGAGGACATCCACGTACTGCACCCCGATGTACGGGAGGGGCGGGTTGACGATATGGCTATTGACAAGGTCGGTCAGCGTCACGATCGAAAGATTCGTGTGCGCGGAGACGCGCGGGATCTGAACGAGGACCGCCTCGGGGACGAGATCCGGGTCGATCGACGAGGCCGACGGGGCGACCCACCAGAACGGCAGGGTCGCGTTCACGGTGAAGTTCCCGTACTCCTTCATGTACTGGAGCGTTTCGTTGATGAGCGCGGCGAGGCCGTGCTCGGTCTGGCCGGGCGGGGTCGGCGCGCCGCCCGTGAAGTTGTAGTCGGTGAGGGACGGCCGTTCCCAGAAGAGGTACGGCGCGTCCGTGTTCTGCGCGACCAGCGACGAGCCGGCGAGCGTGTGATTGTTCGGGTAGTAGAGGAGCGAGCCGTTCGCCGCGCTGGGATCAATTCCCTGGGCGATTCCCGTCACCACGAGCGGGTAGAGGAACCCGGCGACGAGGGTCATCAGGGCCAGGAGGATCAACGTCGACCGCACGTGGCCCCAGAGCGAGTGCGCCGCGGGAGGTCCGGGTCGGGGCGTCGCGGTCACCGTGCCCCCTCTCATAGGCCCCCGAGCGGCAACAGGTGCCCCACGACCGCGCCGACATACTGATAGAAGGGCAGCGTCGCGAGCCAGGCGAGGAGGAGGTAGATCAGCTTGATCCCGACGAATGCGGCGGCGAGGCCCCCGAATCCATAGATCAGAAGGTTCCGCCGCAGGAGATCGATCGCGGACCGGGGGCGGAACGGCACACCGATCAGGGCGAGGGGGATGAGGAGCGGGATGATCACTCCGTTGAACAGGAGCGCCGAGAGGACCGCGAGCTGAGGGTTGGTCAGGCCCAGGATGTTCATGATGCTGATCCCGGGGAGGCCCGCTGCGCCGGACGCGATGAAGATCGCCGGGATGATCGCGAAGTACTTCGCCACGTCGTTCGTGATCGAGAAGGTGGTGAGGGCGCCACGCGTAATCAGGAGCTGCTTACCGATCGACACGACCTCGATGAGCTTCGTGGGATCGTTGTCGAGGTCGACCATGTTCCCGGCTTCCTTCGCCGCGCCGGTGCCGCTGTTCATCGCGAGGCCGACGTCGGCGCGAGCGAGGGCGGGAGCATCGTTCGTCCCGTCGCCCGTCATTGCGACGAGCCGTCCCTGAGCCTTCTCCCTCTCGATCAACGTGAGCTTGGACTCGGGCTTCGCCTCCGCCACGAATTCGTCCACCCCGCTCTCCCGAGCGATCGCCGCGGCGGTGAGGCGGTTGTCCCCGGTGCACATGATCGTGTGGATCCCCATCGTCCGTAGCTCGCGGAGCCGGTCCCGGATGCCGGGCTTCACGACGTCCTTCAGGTAGACGAGTCCGAGCATCCGGCGGTTCACGGAGATCGCGAGCGGAGTCATCCCCTGGCGGGACGCTTCGGTCGCTGCCGCGCGTAGCTCGGGCGGAGCAACCGCGCCGTAGGCCTCCATCGTCTTGACCGAGCCTTTGTAGACCTCGGTCCCGTCCGCGAGGACGATCCCGCTCATCGGCCGCTCGACCGTGAACGGAAGAACCTTGTACTTCCCGGGCTCGAGCCGACGGGCCGGGGCGTTTCGCCGGGCTGCAAGGCGCACGATCGACCGACCCTCGGGCGTGTCATCCAAGCTGGAGGAGAGGAGCGCCGCCTCGAGGAGCTCGCCGGGGGCGACGCCGGGGGCTTCCACGAACTGCACCGCGAGGCGATTCCCCACGGTGATCGTCCCGGTCTTGTCGAGGATAATGATGTCGAGGTCCCCCGCCGCCTCGACCGCCTTGCCGGACTTCGCGATCACGTTCGCGCCCGCGGTCCGGTTGATCCCCGAGATCCCGATCGCGGGCAGAAGCGCCCCGATCGTCGTCGGCATGAGGCAGACGAAGAGCGCAACGATCGTCGCGAGATCGATCGTGACGATCGTGGTGTAGTTGGCGAGATAGATGAACGTAATCACCACGCTGAAGAGCGCGATCGTAAGCGCGGAGAGGAGAACGAGCAGCGCGAGCTCGTTCGGAGTCGGCTCGCGTCCCTGGCCCTCGACGAGGCGGATCATCCGATCGAGGAACGATTGGCCCCGGGCGGCGGTGACGCGGACCCGCGCGGTTCCCTGGAGGACCTTGGTTCCCCCCAGGACGCTGGTCTTGTCCCCACCGCTCTCGCGCGTGACCGGCTCGGACTCGCCCGTCATCATCGACTCGTCGATGAGCGCGGCGCCATGGATGACGTCCCCATCCATCGGAACCGGCTCGCCGGCCCGGATCTCGATCGTGTCCCCGATCTGGAGCACATCCGAGGAGACCCAGCGCTCGGTCCCGTCCGGAAGAATCTGTCGCGCGCGAATCCCGCTACGGATCTCACGGAGGGCGTCCGCCCGGGCGCGCCCCTGCGCCTCCGCGATCGCGGTTGAGATGTTCGCGAACCAGAGGGTGAGGAAGAGGATGATCGTCACCCAGAGGAAGTAGTCCGCATTGTACGTCCGGGCGATGTCGGGGAACGCCCTCGGGAAGAGCGTCAGCGCGGCAAGGAAGAAGAACAGGACGTAGACGCAGAACATCACCGGGTAGCGGATCTGAACCCGGGGGTCGAACATCCGGAACGAGTCGGCGAGGACGCGGCGAACGGAGGTATGGGGAACCCGCCGAATCGAAACGCGGGCCCCGGGTTCGACGTGAGGGGTGGTCATGTTCCGAACCTCATATGATCTGGGCCAGCGGCCCGAGCGCGATGACCGGGAGGAACAGGAGGACCGAGACGATGATCAGGAAGAGCGTGATGTAGATCGTGAACGTCAGGCTCGCCGTCCGCAACGTTCCGGGTCCGGGCGGCAGGACGTCCTGCTCCGAGAACAGCCCGCCGATCATCAGCATCGCCCAGATCGGTACGAATCGGCCGACCAGCATGACGACCGCCCCGGCGATGTTGAAGAAGACCGTCGCGTCGTTGAACTGGGCGTCAGCGAGCGCGCTCCCGTTGTTCGCCGACTCCGACGTGAACTCATAGAGGACCGAGGTGAAGAGGTGCGCGGACGCCGGGATCGAGCCGGTCGCCGTCGAGACGAAATGTCCCGTGACCGCGACGACGAATGGGATGAGGATCGCCGTGGGATGTATCAGGAGCGCGAGCGCCGCCCAGCGGACATGTCGAGTGGTGATCTTCTTTCCGAGATACTCGGGGGTCCGTCCGACCATCAGGCCCCCGACGAAGATCCCGAGGACGGCGAACAGGAGCAACGTTCCGAATCCAGTCCCTTCCCCCCCCGGGGTGCTCTGCGTGAACATCCCGAAGAGCAGGACGAGTTGGGCGACCGGCGAGAGGGCGCCGATCATCATGTTGTTCGCCCCGACGTTCGAGTATACGCTCGTCACCTGGAACAGGGACGCCTCGGGCAGACTGAACCGAGTCTCCTGACCGACCGGGTAGCCGTTCGTTTGCGGGCCGAGGAAGGCAAGGCCGGCCAGGGTCGGGTTCGTCGCCGCTTGGTAGGCGATGAAGAGCCCGAGGGCGAAGCAGAACACGATGAGAATCGTGCCCATGTACGGCCACGCCTCTCCCCTCTTGCGGATGATCTGGCCGAACGCGAAGGGGGTCGAGAACGGAATGAGCATCATCACAAAGACCAGAAACAGGTTCGAGACCGCGCTCGGATTGGCGAACGGCATCGCGGCGTTCGCCGAGTAAAACCCGCCCCCGTTTGTCCCGAGAAGCGAGATCGCCTGGTACGACGCAACGGGTCCGAGGATGATTTCCTGCTGGCCTCCCGTGATCGGGTGGGCGATTACCAGGTTCGTGTACGTCTGGGGCGAACCCATCACGACGAGGAGAACCGCGAAGAGGATCGAGAGGGGCAACAGGATCCGGGTGAGCGTCCGAGTCATATCGACATAGTAGTTTCCCACCGTGCCGTCCTTCCGGACAAATCCTCGGATCGTCGCGGCCGCGACGCAGAGCCCTGTGGCCGCCGATCCGAACAGGGCGAGCGGCCAGGCGATGACCAGCGAGCCGAGACTCATTTGGGTCTCGTTGGTGAAATGCGTGAAGTCGGTGTTCGTCACAAAGCTCGACGCGGAGTGGAAGGCGAGATCCCACGCCATGCCGGGGGCGCCGGTCGCGTCCATCGGCAGGAGGTTCTGGTAGAGGAAGAACAGGTAGAGGAACCCCCAGATCCCGAGGTTCACCAAGAGGAGCGCGACAAAGTATTCGGTCGCCCGCATCGACTTGCGGGGTGACGTCCCCAGAAGCCGGTAGACCGCGTTCTCGACCGGAGTGATCAGAAAGTCCCCGAAGATCGGCCGGTCCATGTAGACCTTGCCGAGGTAGGAGCCGAAGAACGGCGCGGCTGCCAGAATAACGATGAGGAGGAGGATTACGTCCCAGAGCGATTGGACCTCGAACACGGACCTCCGTCCATCTCAGAACCGCTCGGGGTGGAGCATCGAGTATACGAGGTAGATCGTCAGAAGGACCCCGAGCACCGTGAGCACCACGAGACCGAGGTGCTGGGCTACGAGTTCAAGGAACCCCATGGACTGCGGGCTGAAATTAGACCCGGACTGGGTTATTTAGCGTCAATGACCGAAGCGCACTCCCGGCGCCAGGTCTATAACTGTTTATAGGAGGGGCTTTGCGGACGATTCCGTTTCCCCGGACTCCGGTCGGGGTCGCTCTCCGGCGCCGGCGGCCCGACGGCGGGCTTCATGGGAAAGGCGGCGCACGATCCGGTGCATCGCCTTTTCTCGTCGCGCCTCCGCGACCTGGTAGCGCACGTCCCGCGTCGCCCGGGTGAGCAGGACCACCACCCTCCCGAGAGAACTCCGGCCCGTTCGCCCGCGACGCTGGATCGCCCGAATCTCGCTCGGTACCGACTCGAAGAAGACCACCAGATCCACGTCGGGCACGTCGAGGCCTTCCTCCGCGACGCTGCTCGCCACCAGGACCGGGAATCGGCCGGCGCGGAACGACGAGAGCACCTGGGCCTGCTCCTTCTGGCTCATCCCCCGGTCCTCTGCGTCGCGGGTCGCCTGGCCGACGAATCGGCCCACCGTCCAACCCTGAAGCTCGAGCGACGATTGGATCGATTGGATCGTGTCCCGATACTGCGCGAACACGAGGATCCGGGGCGGGTGGTCCCGGGGGGCTTCGAGCGTCTCCCGCACGAGCGTGGTCAGGGCATCCAGCTTCGGGTGCGATGGCTCGCGCGAGGTGTCGAGGAACGCCTGGGCCTCCGATCGGGCCTGGACGACTTCGGGGAGCTTGAGGACCGCGATGTCCCCCCGGCTCGGCTTCTCCTTCGCTTGGAGACGGTCGAGGTACTGCAGGAACGGTCCGAGGCCCTGCGTCTCGAGTCGCTCTTGGGCGTGGAACAGGTGCAAGAGCACGAGCTGATGGAATAGCGGCCCGAACCGGCGGACCATCGGGCCCGGACGGGCGAAAATCTCGGCGCGTAGTGCGATGAGGTCTTTGACCGAAAGCGAGGCGATCGGCTTTTTCCTCAAGTAGCCCATCTTCTGGAGCTTGTGGGCCGTCGTTCGGGCGGCGGTCGACAAGAGCTCCTGGATGCGGACCGTGGCCGGAGGGAGCTCGACCCAGCGGTAGTCGATCTCGACCGGCTGAACGTACTCCTGGACCCCAGGATCGTCCCTTGTCCGCGCCTCGATCCGGGCCACTCCGAGCGCGCCGACGACCTCCTCAATCCGCTCGTCCTTTCCTCCGGGCGATGCGGTAAGGGCCAGCACCCGGCCCCCCGCGGGCCGTTCCGCAGCGTACCGGGCCGCGATCGGGACGTAGACGTACTTTCCCACCGCGTGGTGCGCCTCGTCAAAGATGATCAGATCGACGCCGGACAGGTGGTACCGATCCGCGACGAGGTCGTTCTGGACGATCTCGGGGGTGGCAAAGACGAGGTCCGCCGCATCCCACGAACCTTCCCGAACTGGACGTCGTACGGTCCCCGTGAAGCGAGCGGATCGGACTGGGACGAGCCAGCGGCCGAAGGAGTCTGCGTGCTGCTGGACGAGCGGGCGGGTGGGGGCAAGGAAGAGAACCTTGCCTAGGGAGCGCCGGAGAACCTCGGCCGCGATGAGTGCGGCGATCACCGTCTTGCCGAGTCCCGTGGGGAGCACGACGAGCAGGTCTTCGTCGAGGCCGATGCGCGCGAGATCGAGCTGGAAGGGGAGGGCCCGGATCTCTCCGGTCCGCAAGAGAGGATGCTCGACCAGGCCGTCGGCCACGCGCCAGACCCCTGGAAGGGGCGGTGGGTGGGGGCGGCCCGGCGGCGCGAGAGGGGGCTGGGACTCCGCCCCCTCAGGACCGAAATCGTCCAGGAGACGCTGACGACCCATCGCGATCTCGGCCGACGCGGAGCGGCGGCTACATTTTAGGTTCTACGCCGGGAATGAACCGCCGACCGCCCCCAGGAGGGAGCAAAGGGGTGGAGCATCGGACCGGCCTTGTTCAGATCCGGGTGGTATCGGCGGCCAGAGTTTCCCGCCCACCGAGGTACGGGCGAAGCACCTCGGGAACGGCCATCGACCCGTCCGGCTGCTGGTACTGCTCCACGATCACGGCGAGCGCGCGGGACGTGGCGATGGCGGTCGAGTTGAGCGTGTGCGGGACCGACTTGCCCGGTTTGCCCGCCTTGCCCATTCGGATCCCGAGCCGCCGGGCCTGGTAGTCGGTGCAGTTCGAGCAGCTGACCACCTCACGATACGCTTGCTGCCGGGGGAACCACGCCTCGATATCGTACTTCTTGGCCGCCACGGTCCCGACATCCCCCGTGCAGACGTTGACCACCCGGTAGGGGACCCGGAGCCGCCGGAACAGTTCCTCGGCATTCGCCCGCAGCTCCTCGTGGAGCTTCGGGGAGTCGTGCGGGCGGGAGAAGATGAACTGCTCGACCTTGAAGAACTGGTGGGTACGGAAGATCCCCTTCTGATCGACCCCGTGCCCGCCGATCTCCTTGCGGAAGTTGTAGCTGAGCCCGATGAGCCGGATCGGGAGCCGCTCCTCGTCGAGGATCTCCCCGCGGTACAGGGCCGCCAAGGGGTGTTCGGAGGTCGCGATCAGGTAGAGGTCCTCGCCCTCGATCTTGTACATCACGTTCGCGAAGTCGGCGAGGTCGGTGACCCCCTCGTACGGTTCGCGGCGGAGCATAAACGGAGGGATGACGGGAGTGAAGCCGCGCTCCATCAGGAAGTCGACCGCCATCCGCTGAAGCGCGAACTCCAAGAGGACGATCGGGCCGCGCAGGTAGTAGAACCCGGCCCCACTCACGCGGTGCGCTCGGTCGAACTCGACCATCCCGAGGGCTTCAAGGGCGTCCCCGTGGGACTTCCGCTCTCCGGCAGGCCCCGGTTCTCCCCACGTCGCCACGACCACGTTCTCAGTGTCATCCTTGCCGTAGGGGACAGACTCGTCGAGGAGGTTCGGGACGCGCATCAGCGCGGAATCCCGGTCGCGGAGGAGATCGTTCTCCCGGTCTTCCACGACCCGCAGTCGCTCGGGGATCGCCTTTGCCTCGGCGACGAGCTCCGGGGTCGGGCCCCCGGCGGTCCGAGCTCCCGCCATCCGCTGGCTCAATTCATTGCGCAGGCGGCGAAGTTCATCGGCCTGCTTCCGCAGCGCTCGCCACTCGGCGTCCTTCGCGCGAACCTCGGACAGGAGGCGGAGGTACTCGGGGTTCCGCCGCCGCTGGAGGTTCTCCTCGACCTTTTCCGGTTCTTTGCGCAAACGCTCGAGGTCAATCACGGTGGCGTCAGACCGGGGCTCGGGATGAGCCTTTTTCCTCGCCCCGTCCGGCGGGCTTTTAGCGGCACCGACCGTGCTCCGCGGTCGAGGTGGCCCCGGACGATGTCCCCACACGCGGAGAGCTACGGACTGTTCATCGGCGGCAAGTGGATCGAGCCTCCCCAAGCGAAGCGGTTCGAGACCGTCAACCCGACGAACCGGGAGACGGTCGGCTCGTTCGTGCAGGGAACGGTGGCGGATGTCGACCAGGCGGTCACTGCGGCCCAGAAGGCGTTCCGGGGATGGAAGGAGACGCCGGCGCCGAAGCGGGGGGAAATCCTTCTCGACGTCGCCCGTCGCATGAAGCTCTCGAAGGAAGCTCTCGGCCACGCCGTGTCCCAAGAGATGGGCAAGGTCATCGGTGAGGCGCTTGGCGAAGTCCAGGAGTCGATCGACTTCATCGAGTACATGGCCGGGGAGGGACGTCGCCTATTCGGGGAGACGGTCCCGTCGGAGCTACGCTCAAAGTTCTGCCTCACGGTTCGGCAGCCGAAGGGAGTCGTCGTCTGCATCAGCCCGTGGAACTTCCCCACCTCGATCCCGAACTGGAAGATCGCCGCGGCCCTCGTGACGGGGAACACGGTCGTCTTCAAGCCGGCGTCCGGGACCGCGCGATGCGGCGCGGAGGTCATCAAGTTGTACGAGCAAGGCGGGATCCCGCCCGGCGTCCTGAATTTCGTCACCGGATCCGGTGGGGTGGTCGGGAACGCTCTGGTCGAGGATCCGCGGGTTCGTTCGGTTTCGTTCACGGGGGGAGTCGACACGGGCCGGGACGTCTATGTCCGCGGGGCGCGGGGGCTCAAGATGGTTCACCTCGAGCTCGGCGGCAAGAATCCGGTCATCCTGATGGACGATGCCGACCTGTCGCTTGCGCTCGACGGAGTGCTCTTCGGTGCGTTCGGAACCGCCGGGCAACGGTGCACGGCGACCAGTCGGCTCATCGTCCACACCAAGGTGTACGACGAATTCCTCGGGATGCTCACGGACCGGCTCGCACGGTTCCCCGTCGGCGACCCGCTCGATCCATCGACCGCGATGGGCCCGGTCGCGTCGGAGGACCAAGAGAAGAAGATCCTCGGTTACATCGAGATCGGCCGCCGCGATTCGAAGCTCCGGTTCGGCGGTCACAAGCTCTCGGGCGGTGCGTACGATCGCGGGTTCTTCATCGAGCCGACGATCTTCGAGACGCACCACGGTTCCCGAATCTCGAAGGAGGAGATCTTCGGGCCGGTCCTCTCGGTCCTGCGGGTCCCGGACTACCCGGAGGCGGTCCGGGTCGCGAACGACGTGGAGTACGGGCTCTCCTCGGCAATCTACACGCGGGACGTCAACAGGGCGTTCCGCGCGATCCAGGACCTCGAGGCGGGAATCACGTACATCAACGCCCCGACGATCGGAGCCGAGGTCCAGCTCCCGTTCGGAGGAGTGAAGAACACCGGCAATGGGGGACGCGAGGCGGGCAGCGCGGCGATCGAGGAGTTCACCGAAATCAAGAGCGTCTTCGTCGACTTTTCCTCGAAGCTTCAGAAGGCCCAAATCGACAGCGAGACCGCCGTATGAGCCGATTTCGTGCCTCGGACGAGGCCCTCGAACGGGAGATCACCGAGCTGGAGCGGATCGCGCGCCTGCGGGTCCGCCGCGCGGCCTCGGAGATGCAGGATCTAGATCGGGATCTGCGCGAGCTCAAGCGAGAGCGGGCGCGTCGCCGGGCCGAGGCCCTCGAGGCGACCCCAGCGACTGCGCCGGTCGAAGAAGGTTCCCAGGGTAGCTCGTAGCCCCAAGGGCGGTCCGGTTCGAAGGGACCGAACGCCGGGCCCGGAGCGTTTCTCAGTAGGGTCCGGTCCGGTTCGGGTTGTCGAAGTTCGTGAGGAGCATCTGGCCCCGGGACCGTGGCCGGCCGACCGGCGCGATGAGCGGGTCCTCCTCGAGCGCCGGCATCGTCTCCGAGAGGGGGACATCCACGATGATTTCCCGGGTGCGGCCGCCACGCCCCCGTGAGACGATCGTCGCCCGGATGAGACCGAGCGACTCGAGCTCGGAGACGTAGTTCGAGATGCTCCGGGCGTGCAGCGGTTGGAGGCCGAGGCGCTCGGCGAGACGTTTGTAGCTATCGTAGACCTCGCCGGTGAGGACGCCGTTGCGCCGCCGCTCGTACGACTGAAGGATCGCGTAGAGGAGAACCTTGCAATGAGGGGGGAGCGTCCGGCAACACTCGACGATGATGTCCTGCTCGAGTCGATTCTTGGCTTTGACGACGTGGTCGGGAGTGATCCGCTTGGCGTGATCCCGCTCGGCCATCTCCGCCGACAGACGAAGGAGGGCAAGCGCTCGCCGGGCGTCCCCGTTCTCGAGGGCCGCGTACGCCGCGCACCGTTCGACGACCCCGGGGTCGACAATGCCCTCCCTGAACGCCTCACGGGCGCGTTCCCGCAGGATGTCCTGGAGCTGGACCGCGTCGTACGGCGGGAACAGGATCTTCTCCTCGTTGAGCCGGCTGCGGACCCGTGCGTCGAGCTGGTTCGTGAATTTGAGGTCGTTCGAGATCCCCACGAGGACCAGCCGTGCGACCTCGAGCTCGGTGTTCAGCTGGCTCAACGTATAGAGAACGCTGTCGCCGCTACGCGCGACCAATCGGTCGATCTCATCCAGCACGAGCAGGATCGTCCCGCCCTTCGAGTCCATCAGTCGGCGCATCGCTGCCTGGACCCGGTCGAGGGACCAACCCGTCGGGATCCGGTCCGACTCGGACTTCGCAAACGTGTTGCCAATCGTCTGGAGCAGGCTGTACGGGGTGTCGATGTTCCCGCAGTTCA
>Ga0187784_10002799_pt1 | contig 14018 bp, 8 predicted proteins | sample 1015_SJ02_MP15_2_FD_132964 | JGI IMG/M metagenome (GOLD analysis project Ga0187784, IMG submission 132964) | Tropical peat soil microbial communities from peatlands in Department of Meta, Colombia - 1015_SJ02_MP15_20_MG | ecosystem: Environmental > Terrestrial > Soil > Wetlands > Peat | place...
ACTGCCCCGGCATTGGTCATTGGTTCAGGCGCGTCATGCACGATCCTGACTGTCTTGGGGATGACCGTTGGCGCCTTCATGATGTCCTCCACCGTCACCCGCTTGACGATCCTAGGCGCGGCCGCCACAGGTGGGGGCGGAGGGGGTGGGGGAGGCGGAGGCGCGGCCAAGAAGGTCATCAATTGGGCCGACGGCAGAGCCTCAGTGTAGATCAAGGGCACCAGCACGAACAGACCGACGATGAAACCCTCAATTATGTATGCGATCGGGATTGTCGCTCGCCTCCAGTTGTCGGTCTTTATCGCGGAGTAGATCAAATACGCGATGAAACCCGCGATGTTGAAAAGGAACGTGATGATGAACCAAAGGCCTGCGCTGAGCTTCAGGTGACGCGCATCCGCCAGCACGTAACACAACATCAGCGCGTAAGCCGTAACCAAGATTGCCATGATGCTGGCTTGCGCTAGAATCACTTTGGTCTCAGCTCCGAACACCAGGACAGGCAAGGCGAAATATAAAGTTACAAAGACCACCACGCCGATTGCCAAAGAGATGAGCCAATGCTTCGCCTTGAGAACCGGCACACGCAATGGAGAAGATTCAAGTAGAGTCTCGTCGAACATGGCTACCGCCTCCTGAAATTCTCAGACGGCCAGGGGAAACGACCCTGGCAACCAATTAATGATAACTACCGACGAGCAGGTACAGCCTCCCGGGCGTAACTCTTGGGCCTAGCAGCCATCACACTTCCCGGCAACCTTTTCTGGAAGAAGACCAAAATAGGACTGGCAATGAAAATCGAAGAGTAGGTCCCAATAATTACCCCCACCACCAGCGCAAAGGAGAAACCGTGGATGACCTCCCCTCCGAACAGGAACAAAGAGAGCACGGCCAGAAAGGTCAAACCCGAGGTCAGAATCGTCCGGCTCAAAGTCTGGTTGATGCTACGGTTTATCAGGCCAACAAAGTCTTCCCGCTTGCTGAGTCGAACGTTTTCCCTGATACGATCAAAGACCACAATCGTGTCGTTCATGGAATAGCCAACCAGCGTCAGCAGAGCCGCAATTACCGTCAGGGTGATCTCCTTATTAAGCAAAGAGAAAAACCCTAGGGTTATAATAACATCATGAAAAGTAGCGACCACCGCGGCCACGCCGTATGATAGCTCAAACCGGAACCAGATGTAAATCAGCATGGCGCCCAGTCCCGCCAGGGTGACGTAAAGAGCCTGCTGGCGAAGGTCCTTCCCAACTTTCGGTCCCACGATCACCGTGTGCTTGACCGCAAAGCTGGAAAGGTAGAAGTCGCTTCTGAGTGTGGCGATCACACCCGCGTTAACCCCCGGAACGGAACTCAATTCCTGGAAGTCCGCAATCAGCCCGCTCCTCGGCGGGGAGTTCCTGAAATTGATAATTGCATCCGCCAAATCCCGGTAGGCCTTGGTCGCAGTGTCGAACCCTTTGGAAGAAAGTCCCATAGGATCGGCAGCGACCAAGTGGTCGGAGACTGTTTGGGGGCTGGAGTTGTTGAAATCGAGTTTGCCCGCCTCCCCCTGCGCGAACAAGCTGGACAAGGAGTTGGCAATGGCCCCCCTGCCTTGATCCAGGGCCTCGCTCGAGGTGGTGGTCCTCAGATCCAGCGCTATCATGACTTCGTGGTCGCTGGGTGCACCGTAGCCTTGAATCGTAGCGCCCGGCACATTCTGGCGGTCAAGTTCCCTACGGATGGCATCCAGGTTGGGCGCCTTGGAAAACTTCACATACACCACGGTTCCGCCCCGGAAGTCAATCCCATAGGCAAGACCCTTCTTGAACACCATGGAAATCAGTCCCGTGATGGCCAGCGCGAGGGACAAGGCGATGAAGTACCACTTAATCCCCATCCAGTCGATTTTCGGTTCGTGAAAAAACTCCATGACCTAATCGCCTACCTCGCCTCTATGTTTGACACCGAACGTCAACCCGAAGTTCCCCTAATTTCCCCTAGATGCTGAGTTCCGCACCCTTCTCCCGCCGGGTAAGGACATAATCAAATATCACACGTGACACAAAAACGGAAGTGAAAAGGTTCGCCAGCAAACCGATGGTTAGAGTGACCGCAAAACCCCGAATGGGACCGGTTCCGAAGGTAAAGAGGATGGCCGCAGAGACAATCGTGGTCACGTGCGTGTCAATGATGGTCACAAAGGCGTGCTCAAAGCCGCCGGCCACCGCCGCTCCCACCGCCTTGCCCAACCTCAATTCCTCTCGAATGCGCTCGAAAATCAGCACATTAGAGTCCACTCCCATACCAACTGTCAAGATGACTCCCGCTATGCCGGGTAAAGTCAAAACGGCATCAAAATAGCCCAGCGCCGCCATGAGAATAATCAGATTCAAAACCAAGGCCAAATCAGCGTTCACGCCCGCGCCGCGATAGTAAATCAGCATGAAGGCCATGATCGCCACAAAACCCACAATGCAAGCGACGACTCCGTGGCGAATCGAATCAGCCCCCAACGAAGGCCCGACCACTTCGTCCGAAAGGGGCTTAATGGTGGCGGGCAATGCGCCGGAGCGCAAAACCAGGGCTAAATCCTGTACCTTTTGCGGGGTAAACCCACCCGTGATTCTGCCGCGGTCAGTAATCTCGGTCTGGATAGTCGCCGCCTCATAAACCCGATTGTCGAGGACGACGGCCAGTAGCTTGCCCACGTTGGCGCTCGTCACGCGCCCAAACCTCGCCGCACCATCGCGCGCAAGAGTGAAATTCACGTCTGGGCGCCCAGTCTCATCGTGAGAGGGTTCCGCCCCACTCAAGTCGCGCCCGGTGACCGCGGCCACCCGGTTGGTCACGTACCAAGTCTCGCCGCTCTGTCCCAGGGGTCCAGGCAACAATTGCGTATCCGGAGGAAGTACCCCGCCGTGGGCCGCCAGCGCCGACTCGCGACTCGAGTAGGGTCCATCCTGAACCAGCTTCAGCTCCAGCAGCGCTGTGGATTGAATAATGTCCCTGACGCGGTTCGGGTCATCGACCGAGGGTAGCACGACGACGAGTTCAAAGTCTCCCTGCCCATACTCGGAAATGTAGGGTTCCGCGACGCCCAACTGGTCCACTCGGTTGCGGATGGTGTTTTGGGCCTGGAGTAGTGCCTGGTTTCGAATGTTGGCGGCAGCGGTGGTCTTCAAAGCCAGCATCCACCCGGTGACATCGCCGGGAACGCGTGAGAGGTCCCAGTCAGAGAATTGTTCATTAGCTAAGGTCTGTAGGTCGCTGACCCGCTCCTGGGGAACGCCCTTAATTAGTATCCGGTGCTTGGGCGGCTGCACTTGCGTATCATCCGCCTTCGCCACGTCGGCGTAGGGAATGCTCTTGGCCTTCAGCTCGTCTTTTAGCCTCTCCAGAGTCTGGTCGGCGGTAATGTTCACCGCCTCTTCCACTTGCACCTGCAACACCGAGTGGGTCCCGCCCTTGAGGTCAAGTCCCAGCCGAATGCGATTGCGGACGTTGTTTTTCAATTCCTGGAAGTTCTTGGGAAAGCCAATTATCCCCAGCAGGCTAGCCACCAGCACAATGCCGATGAAAATCGCCCGCCCTTTGATCTTCATTTCCATGGCTTGACTTCCTTCATCTCCCGTAGCGCGGGCGTTACCCGCACCCACTTGCGCGAGCGAGACACCCTCGCGGCGGGCGAGACGCCCGCGCTACATTACTTCTTTTGCTTGGCGGCCGGCTCCTGCTTCCCCTCTGCGCTCGTTTCTTCCGCCACCAGGCCTGTGATCGCTGTCCGCGTCACATCCACCTTGACTTGACTGGCGATCTGGAGCTGGACGATGCCATTCCTGAAAGAAATGATCGTTCCGTGAATCCCGCCGCTTGTCACCACCCGATCACCGGTCTTGAGGTTAGCGAGCATTTCTTGAGTCTTGCGCCGCTGCTGCTGTTGAGGCCGGATGACCAGGAAATACCAAATCGCGAACAAGGGGGCAAAAAGGAGAAGGAACTGGCTTAGCGCCCCACCCGCACCCGGGTCTGCCGCCAAAAGAAATGAATTCGCAAAAATGTGCGCGATCAAGGTCGAGCCGACAAGCAAAGGATTTTAGAATATGGCACGCCGCCCGCGAGGAACGTCATGGGCGGGGTTCGCGCTTTCCGGATTCGCCGCAGGGATGGTTTGCACGCCTAAGCTTCCGCGCGCACCCTAGAATGAAATTCCGCGAACGCTCCAAACAACAAAGACTGCCTGATTTTGCGCATCCTGTCAATGTAAAAGTGGAGGTTATGCTGGGTAGTCAAAATGGCCCCTAACATCTCCCCCGCCAGCAACAAGTGGCGAATGTAACTTCGCGAATAGCGCCCGCAGACCGGACACCCACAAGCCGGATCAAGCGGCGATTCATCCCGCGCGTACTTCGTGTTCTTGATTATCACCTTACCCTGCGAAGTGAACACGCAGCCGTTACGCGCATTCCGGGTGGGCATCACGCAATCGAACATGTCGATTCCACGCGCCACGCATTCCACCAAGTCCTCGGGCGTCCCCACTCCCATCAGATAGCGCGGGCGGTCGCGAGGCAACAGGTTGGCTGTGTATTCGGCGACTTCGTACATTTCCGCCTTCGGTTCACCCACCGACAGCCCGCCTAGGGCGTAGCCGTCGAAACCCAATTCCAGCAGGCCCTCGGCACTTTCACGTCGCAGATCCTTGTCAATTCCGCCTTGCACAATGCCGAAGAGCGAGGGGCTAGGGACTGGAGGCTGGGGGCCGGGGATGGACGATTGGCGATTGTCGATTGACGATTGCCTGCCGGCCTGGTTTTCGTTCGCTGACGGCTGAGAGCTGAGGGCTGACAGCTTTCCCCCAGTCCCCAGTCCCCAGCCCCTAGCCCCTTCGTTTGCTGACGGCTGAGAGTTGAGGGCTGACAGCTTCTCTTTGGCCCGACGCGCCCATCGTCCCGTCAACTTGACGGCACGATGCAGAGCTTCGTAGCTGGAGGGGTACTCGACGCATTCGTCGAGTGTCGTGATAATGTCCGCTCCCAGCGCAAGCTGGACCTCGACGGTGCGCTCCGGAGAAAGGAAGTGGGAAGAACCATCAAGGTGGGATTTGAACCAGACACCGTCCTCGGTAATGCGGCCCAGCGATTTCAAGCTCATCACCTGGAACCCCCCGCTGTCCGTCAGGAGCGGGTGGGGCCAACCCATGAAGCGGTGCAGTCCGCCAAGTTCCCTGATAATCTCATGGCCGGGACGCAGGTAGAGATGATAGGTATTGGCAAGAAGAATCTGAACTCCCAAATCTTCCAGTTGCGCCTGGGTCATCCCCTTGACACTGCCTGCCGTCCCTACTGGCATGAAGACCGGCGTCTCTACGATCCCGTGGGGAGTGTGAAGAAGACCGGCTCGTGCATTTGTCCTGGGGTCCGTGGCCACGATCTCGAACTTCAAATTCACGGCTCGTTACCCGACATCCTACGAAGTCAGCCAGGGTAAGGTCTGTCGCCTCCACCTGGCGGCGGAGTCTTGCGCCACGGGCTACCCAAGGGTAGCAAGGCCCGTCTTGATCAGCACCCAGACCATCCACAAGCCAAAATAGGTGAGAAAAATAGGGGTGACTTTGACCTTTCGACCAGAGGCTACGGAAAGGCCCACTGCAAGGAGAGCAAGGTTCCAGAGTGTGAAGATCTCAAAAGAGCTCGCCAGTGCCATAAGGGGCTTCGAGGTCTCAACCGGGTTCAGGAAGAACCCAACACTAGTCGGTGTCGGATTCGTTGGATTACTGATATAGTGATCGGGGTCCCCGAAGAGAATCATGATCGGTACCATCAAAGAGTGAACAATATTCACGGCATAGGCATAACTAGCAATCCCGAACGCTGTCTTAAACTTTATTTGGCCGCCCAAAATGTTGTTCACAATAACCAAGCCGATTGCGGCCCCCAGGAGCACCACAAGAGGCACCCAGAGGGGTCCGACCACGCGGGTTCCCCAGTTGTAGTAGGGAATCATCTTGCCTATCATATCCTGCATTTGCTCCGGGCTCATGTTTGAGGCGCGAGTACTGTGCTCGAACCCCCACTTTAGAACTGGCTCGAAGCCGATCTTGCGAAGAAACACCTCGGTCCCTGCCACGGCGAGTAGGACGAGCAACACGATGGGCGCCAAAAAACTCGGCTTGCGCGCCACATCGGCAAAAGTCTCCGCCGGGGAGATAAAAATACCCAACAGCCGCTGCGGGAAGGATTGTGCCGGAGTTTCCGCCTCCGGCGGCATTGCGACAGCATCACCCATACCTCGACCCTCCTATGACTGAGATGCAATTGGACTACCGTGAACGCCTAACATCATATCAAGTCGCGTTCGAGGGCACAACAGGCCATTGCCGATTGATGATTTCCGATTGTCGATTGAAGAGGGTTTGCGCGCCGTCAATTACTCGTGCGCCTGGGCATCGAGGAAAGCGCGCAGCTTGCGGCTGCGCGAAGGATGGCGCAGTTTGCGCAGGGCTTTGGCCTCAATTTGCCGGATGCGTTCCCGGGTTACGGCAAAACTCTGGCCCACTTCCTCCAGCGTGTGCTCGCTGCCGTCGTCGAGGCCGAAGCGCATCTTGATGACTTTCTCCTCGCGCGGCGTCAGGGTCTTGAGCACCGACTCGGTCTGCTCTTTGAGGTTGATGTTAATGACCGCTTCGGCGGGGGAGATCACGCCCCGATCCTCTATGAAGTCGCCCAGGTGGGAATCTTCTTCTTCTCCGATGGGGGTTTCGAGCGAGATCGGCTCTTGGGCAATCTTCAACACCTTGCGGACCTTGACCACGGGGATTTCCATCCGCTTGGCGATCTCTTCCGAGGTCGGCTCGCGCCCGTATTCCTGCACCAGCAGGCGCGACGTGCGGATCAGTTTGTTGATGGTCTCGATCATGTGCACGGGAATGCGGATGGTGCGCGCCTGGTCCGCAATGGCGCGCGTAATGGCCTGCCGGATCCACCAGGTGGCGTAGGTGGAGAACTTATAGCCGCGGCGGTACTCGAACTTGTCCACCGCCTTCATTAGTCCGATATTACCTTCTTGAATGAGGTCGAGAAATTGAAGGCCTCGATTAGTGTACTTCTTGGCAATGGAAACCACCAGCCGCAGGTTGGCCTCGATTAGATCGCGCTTGGCGGCTTCCGCCTGCTCCTCCGCTGATGATGTTCTGGAAGCTGCGGCGGAGTTCCACGGCGGAAGACTGCGTCCGCAGCTCGAAGTCCGCCAGGCGCTGGCGAAGCTGCCGGAGGTCTTTTCGCAGGTCCTTGTTGCCGTCGGTTCGCGAACCCTCTACTTTCTTTTCCGCCTTGTTCAGCTCGCGCTCCAGCGGCCTCAGTTCTTCGCTGGCCTGCCGGATTTTCTCGATCAGCACCTTTCGCTGGCTGTGAGTGAACAGGATGGAGCGGAAGAGCACCGAGATCAGGATGCGATGGCGAGCCACCGCCCAGTTATAGCGGCGGAAGTCCCTGGGCCGCCGGGTGCGGGGTATGGCGTCCCGCTTGGTCCGAAGTTGCGCCAGCTTCTTATTCAGCCGCTCGATCTCCCCCACGCAGTCAACGACGTCCTTGGCCCGTTCGCAGACTTTATCTTCCGTGAGCTCGTCGTCATCAAAGACCACCACTTCCTTGATGGTCTTGTCGCCGTTGATCAGTTCGTCGCGCAGGGCGAAAAGCGCCTGGATAACAATGGGGGAGCGAGATAGGGTTTTCAGCACGTTGAGCTGCCCGCGTTCGATGCGTTTGGCTATTTCCACCTCGCCTTCGCGGGTGAGGAGAGGGACGGTTCCCATCTCGCGCAGGTACATGCGCACGGGGTCGTTGGTCTTGTCCAACGCGCCCGGGGTCAGATCGAGTTCGACGTCCTCCGCGCTTTCGTCCCCTTTGAGCTCATCGACTTTCTCCAGGCCCAGGCTGTCGGCCGATTTGACTTTGGGCGAATCCAGCACCTCGATGCCGGCGTTGTCGAACATTGAGAGAAGGTCGTCGAGGTCTTCGGCGGAATGGACGTCGGAGGGGAGGAGTTCGTTGACCTCATCATAAAGGAGGTAGCCCTTCTCTTTTCCCAGTGAAATAAGCTTACTGACTTGATCAAACTTGTCGTCAAACGCCAAGGCAACGGCCTCCCTGCGGGAGAAGAAGGATTAGTTCGATATCAAAAAGATTACGGCGACACCACACCTTCGTCCCGGCGGTGCCGCCTTTAGCACTACTGCATCGTCGTTATGACAAGCCGTCAAACTTCTCCGGCTCCATCGTATTAGATGTATTATACACGATTTCGTTTGTCAGTGGTGGGATATTTTTCTGCCTTCGTCGAGCCCACGAAGCTCATTTTGCAGGCTCAATTTAAGTTGGTCAAGCTCTCGAAGCCTTGCCAAATCATTCGCCTGCACGGCCTTTTGGATGGCCTCAGGCAGTTTGTCGAGTTGCCGTCGCGCCCGGCGCGCGCGCAAGGCACGAAGGTGTCGGTCGATTCGTCCCCTGTCAGGAGGCTCGACCGCCCAAAACAAACTCTCGTATAACGCCCGGCGTGCCTCGGCGCTAAGGGGTTCTTCCAGGGCTATCGGTTCAGCGCTCTCTCCGCGCTGGCGCAGCTCCAGAAAGCGTTTGAATGTCGGCTCGGTCACTAAACCTTCGAGCATGCCCTGTTCCACCATCTGAGGCAGCAGTTCATCCGCAAGGTCCTGGTCATCTATAAACGCTCGCAGCAGTTCCTTCTCCGCAGTGGTCGCCTTGGGGGCAGCCGATTCGGGCTGAAGGCGCATTTCCGAGCGCGCCGTTCCCGCGGCGCGCCGGAGTTCATCGCCCAGCAGGCGCTCATCCAGACGCAGTCGCTGGGCAAGTCGGTTCCCCAGCTCCACGCGCAGCATGGGGTTAGGAACCCTAGCAAGATAGGGCAGAACGGCATTGGCCGCCCCAACCTTCCCTTCCGGCGTATTGATGTCGTGGGCGGCCATGGCTCGGTCAGTCAGGTAGTCGATGTAGCTGCGTGCCCCCCCAAGCCGCTCGCGGTAGGCGCCAGCGCCTTGTTTTCGAACGAAGGCATCGGGATCGAGCCCTCCGGGCAAGGCCAGCACTTTGGCCTCAAAGCCCTCCTCGAGCAGCAGCGCCAGGGAGCGTTCTGTGGCCGCCACCCCGGCCGAGTCCGGATCGTAGTTCACTACCACGCGGCGTGAGTAGCGTGCCAGCAAGCGAATCTGGCCCTCCGTCAGGCTCGTCCCGCAGGAAGCCACCACGTTCTCGATGCCGCTCGAGGCCACCGCAATGCAATCCATGTAGCCCTCGACCAGAATGGCGTAATCGAGCTTGCGGATAGCTTGTGCGGCCCGGTCCAGGTGATAGAGTACCCGCCCCTTGGTGTAGATGGGGGTTTCCGGCGAATTGAGATACTTAGGCTGCTCGTCCCCCAACGCCCGCCCAGCGAAAGCCACCACTTTCCCACTATCGTTGGCAATAGGGAAAATGATGCGCCGCCGGAAGCGGTCGTAGTGGCGGTTCCTCTCTGCGTCGCGCGCCACTAGCCCGCTCTTCTCGAGCAATTCGAACTCGTATCCAGCTCCGCTGAAGTACCGGGTCAGGGCCTGCCCATCGGCGGGCGCATATCCCAACCGGAAACGGCCCACTACCTCATCCGTAAGTCCGCGGTCCTCGAGGTAGGCCCGCGCCAGGCGGCCTTCCGCCGTGCCGCTCAGTTGGCCGGCAAAGAACTTGGCGGCCGCCTCGTGCATTTTGTAAAGCGCCGCGCGCACGCGTCCGGTGCCTGCGGGGTCGTAAGTGGCGTCGCCGAAAGTATCCGAGAGCGTGACGCCCACTTTCTCCGCCAACCGGTGCAGCGCCTCGGGGAAGGTGAGGTTGTCAATCATCATTACGAACTTGAAGACGTCGCCGCCTACCCCGCAGCCGAAACAATGGAAGATCTGCTTCGCCGGGTGAACCGCAAACGAAGGGGTCTTCTCCTGGTGGAACGGACAAAGGCCCATGTAGTTCGCGCCGGCCTTGCGCAGCTTGACGTAATCGCCTACCACCTTGACGATGTCTGCCGCCGCCCGTACCTCGTCCACTTGGCTCATGGTTCCCTACCCTTGTCACCTTTCAGAATATACCCCATTCCCGCCACAGTCGTTAGTCATCAGTCTTCGGTTGAGTTACAGGGGTGCCTTCCGGCATAGTACTATTGGTGGGTTTCTCAGATGGGGTTATTCTTATAGATTAAAAGGCGGAAGACAAAATGATCTGGGAGATTTGGGAAAGGCGACCTTCTCGATTGTCAACGGTGCACCCATGACTGAAACTACTAATCCGTGGCAAGTGGCAACACAAGGTAATGCAGGTCGCGCAATCGCCACGCTGGCGATCGCGATACCCATTACGCTGAGCGGAAAAGACGCCAATGGCGTTGAATTTACGGAGAAGACCAGGACTATTGTTATCGACAGGTATGGCGGGAAGATCGCCACTAAGTACGTCCTGAGTCTCGGCTCCGAAATGACTCTCCACAACCTGATCGTGGGGCAAAAAGCGAAGATCAAAGTGGTCTGGGTGGGTGAAAGGCGGGCGGCCGAAGAAACGAATGAAATCGGCATCCAATTTCTGGAATCGCAGAACATTTGGGGCATCGAGTTTCCTTCCCATGACCGTCAGGAAAGTGCGCTCCCGACACCCCGCTTGAAGGTTCCCAGTCCGCGAAAGCCGGCGGAGGCCGGTTCTCCTCCAGGGCAATCTACCGCACCGAAAATCGCCGTCTCTGACGCCAGTTCCTCACTGAAGCCTCCTGAAATCGGCCGACCTGGTCCATCCCTCACTCCACCGTCTATGCAGATCGCCCCACCGCCGCCAGCGCCGGGCGCTGTGGAGACTTCCGCGCTGCCAGTAGAGGAATCGAAAGAGTTAATCAAAGCCACCCTGGCCCGCTTCACCCAGCAGATCGAAGCTGCCGACGAGAGTAAGGCGCGCCCGTTTGAGAAGAAACCGGAAGAGTTAATTCGTCCGTTTGGCCTGGTAACGCAATCCAGGCTGGCGGAGATCGCCAAGGACTTCGAAGAGCGTGAGAGTTCCCTCAAGGAGCACGTGAAAACACTGGAGGACGATCTGCAAGGGTGCCGTACGCAGATGCAGCAACTCGTTGCAGAGCTTAAAGACCTAAAAAATTCGGTGCAGGATGAGATGGGAAAGACCTTGAGAGAGGTTCAGGAAGGCCGGCCGAAGATGGTTGAGCTCGCGATGGGCGAGCTGGCGGCGAAGGTCAAAGAGGAAGTCAACTCCCTGGCTGACGAGTTGATCGACCTGACCCAAAGACGCATCCAGGAAGAAGTCGCCTCGACTTCGGAACCCCTAATTCAAGGAGCTCTTGAGCGGGTCTATTCCGTGACTGAGGAACAGTCTGCCAAAGCCGGAGAGGATTTTCAGGGTCAGGTCCGCCGCTTGCTCGAGGAAGGGCAAGCGCAACTCGGCCGCATGTTTCAATCCACCGCTTCGGAATTCGGAGAAGAAATCCACCGCACCTCTGCCACCACCATGGCTTCCGCCCAGGCGGACATCGCCACGGCGTATTCCAAATCGGCTGTCGGGTTTGAGGCCCAACTCCAGAAAACCGCTGACGACGTCGTGGAGGTTGCGGCTCAACAACTGCAAAAGCAGGTCGAGGATACGCTCTTACTGATGGGCGAAGAACTGAAAGCTTCCGGCAAAAAGGTGACGGCCGAGACTGAAGAACGGCTCTCCGGCGTCGGGCGCGCAGCCTTCGAGGCTGTTTCCAGCGCCAGCGATTACGCTCTGCAAGAATTTCAGCTACGGCTCGGCGAACGCGCTCAGGCCTCCGCTGACAATTACATCAGCCGGCTCGAAGAATCGCTCGCGAAGGCTGAAGGCGAGCAACAGAAGTCGGCGCTAAGCAGTTTCCGGAAAGCTCTCGAACAAGAATGCGCGGAGGCCCTGACCAGGATGAACAACGCGCTCGCTCAGATCCTCCAAGCCGTCAGCGAACAAGGGGCACGGCAAGCGGACGCGCTCAATGATCTGCGCAAGGCGGTCGAGGAAGAGTCTTTGCAGACTCTCGCCAGCCTGAAGGGTGTCGCCACCGAGACCCTTGGAGAAATCTCGGGCCAGATCGAACGGGAGACTAATGCATTGAAGGATCTTCACGACGCAGCCCAGGAGGAATCCGCCAAGACCCTCGCCAAAGCGAAGAGTGAAGCGAACCAGGCCATTCGCGGGATTTCCGAACAAGTGGGGCGGGACTTGGAGGCGCTAAGCGAGTTGCGAAACTCGCTCAAGGAAGAAACCGACCGGGCCCTTCCCAAGTTCCAGGAAGACCTCGGGCAGGTGATGGGTGAGGTTAACGAGCAGGTGCAACAGCAGGTGAACATGTTATGCAGTCTCCTGAACTTGATCGAAAAGGAATCGGCGCAGGTTTTCTCCAAAGTCAAGAACGACGTTGCCGAAGCTTTGGCGGAACACTCACGTCTGGCGGAACAGCAGATGAAGTCCACCCAGGCTTCGCTCAATGAATGGGAGACGCGCGTGGGCTCCCGCGTCGAATCTCAACTCCAGCAACTCGAAGGGACGGCTCGGACTTCGCTGGAGGCTTTGCAAGAACAGTCGGCTCTGGCAGAACAACAGGTGAAATCCACCCAGGCTTCGCTCAGCGATTGGGAGACGCGAATGGACTCGCGCGTCGAATTTCAACTCCAGCAGCTCGAAGAGAAGGCCCGGACTTCCCTGGGGACTTTGCAAGAACAGTCAGCGGAGTTGCTGACCGGCACATTGGAGAAACTACGCGGCGAGTCTCGGGCCTTGCCGGAGCAGCTCGGGGCAAGCCTGAGGAAAGCTGCAGGCGAAGTCGAACAGGATTGGGTGGAGAGGATTCGAGGCAGGCAGCAGCAAATGGCGGAGGAGATCATCGAAGCCTCCGCCGCCCAGCTCGGCATGCAATTGCGGCAAAATCTGGACCTCTTCGGCGAACAGTTGAAACTCAAACAAGAACAGGCCGCGAGCGCGGTTGCAGAAGCCTTCCGAAACAAAATGGTCGAGCTGCTCTCTGTTTTTCAGTCTCCGGCCAAAAGCGATCCGCCCCCTGCGCAGTCACCATCCGCAGAGGAGCCCGCGTAGCGTAGGCGTCTCGCCCGCTGTGACGCGGGCAGGCCGCCCGCGCCTTGCTTTGAAAATGACTCCCCTCCTCGGTTGAGGAGGGGCATTACCTGTCCACTCTTAGCTCGCGGCCTCGCGCCGCGCGTCTTCCAAAGTCGAAAGCCGCTCGCCGATGACGGGCCGCCCCGGCGTCATTCTTCATCTTCCAGTTGTGCGCCATAGAATGATCTTCCCTGATCACCGGTGGGACGCCGCCACACGATGCGGGCACCAACATCGCGCCCTTCGCCAGGACTATCCAATCCAATACGTACCTGCACCTTGTCTCCTTTTTGCATTTCAAGGTTGCAGGCAAAACAGAGGCCTGACTTGGAAATGTTCTCTGTGGTGCAGGCCTCCTCCCGCCCATCCGAAAGCCTGATTCCCAGCGGCAGCTTCACCACCAGACGTTTATCCCGCCGTTGGTCGATTCCATCGCGAGGAGTCAACTCGGAACCTACAGCGACCGGGAAGCTGGGTGAGACTTCGTCACGTTCAACCTCGACGAACCCCAGTTTCCAGTTCTTTGTGGTGCTGCATTTTGGGCAGGGGCGCGGCAAGGTCGACTCCGCCAACAGCCTTCGATACTGTGGCACGGTGAGCGCCGCCATCTCCCGCGAAAAGCACTCCTGGCACTCCAGCAGTACATGGACGACATCCGCTTGCGAAGGCTCTTCCGCTCTGGTGGGGAAATAAACACCCCAGATTTCCACGTCCGGCTCCAGAGCCTTCACCCCCCACTCAGGAGTCCCGGTCAATGATCTTGAGGCGCGCGTAACCACTTGGAAGGAAGAAGAGGCTTGGTTTTTGAGGTTTGTAATTTTGATCGCACTGCCCGGCTTGAGGAGATGCGAGACGATGATCAACCCTCCGGACCGATTGACCACC
>Ga0187784_10002801_pt1 | contig 14016 bp, 8 predicted proteins | sample 1015_SJ02_MP15_2_FD_132964 | JGI IMG/M metagenome (GOLD analysis project Ga0187784, IMG submission 132964) | Tropical peat soil microbial communities from peatlands in Department of Meta, Colombia - 1015_SJ02_MP15_20_MG | ecosystem: Environmental > Terrestrial > Soil > Wetlands > Peat | place...
CGAAGAACAAATCAGGGCGTCTTCAATATTGAAGATTTCTAATTCACCTGCGTCGCGGTTGTGGAGGTTGCGAAGACGCGCCAGCTCGACCTCGAAATCGTCGGGCACGAGACTTCGCTCCTATTTTCTGGAGGTGGAGAAGCAGATGTATTGAGGGGCGACGCCTCGGCTATTATAGACGAGAGTCCAAGTCAAGACCGGTAAGCGAACGCAGGCTAGGCGTCCGAGGTTGGCGAGCGGATCGAGCCGGTCGCCCGGCGTCAGAGAATGAACTCAAGCGAGAATGTTGCATTGTTCGCCTCCGCTGCTTATCATCTGAGCACGATGGAAGGCGCCAAAAATATGGGCGGGGGCTTGCAGGTGGGCGGGCTTGCGCTCGCGGGGCGGGCGCTGCTCGCGCCAATGGCCGGCTCGACGGACGCTGCGATGCGCGGCATCGCCGAGCGCTATGGCGCCGCCGCGGCCGTGAACGAGATGGTGACCGCCTCGGGTCTCGCCCGCGACGACCGCGAGACGCGCGTACGGCTATCCCTTAAGAACAAGATCGGCCCGCGCGTGATCCAGATCGCCGCGCGAGACGAAGTCGAGATTGCGGCGGCGGCGCGCCGGGCCGTCGACGCCGGCGCGGACTGGATCGACATCAATATGGGATGTCCGTGCAAGCGCGTGACCGGAGGGCTCGCCGGCGCGGCGCTCATGCGCGACCTCGATCATGCGGCCCGGCTCGTCGCCGCCGCCACAAACGCGGTCGCCGCTCCGGTCAGCGTCAAGATGCGGCTCGGCTGGGACGACAAGTCCCGCAACGCCCCGCAGCTCGCGCGCCGCGTCGAAGCGGAGGGGGCGAAGCTCGTAACGGTGCACGCACGCACGCGCGAACAGTTTTATTCAGGCGCCGCCAATTGGACCGCGATCGCCGCGGTCAAGCAGGCCGTCCGGATTCCCGTCGTCGCCAATGGCGATTGCGCGAGCCCTCAGGGAGCGGCGCAGATGTTGCGGGAGTCAGGAGCGGATGCGGTCATGATCGGGCGTGCGGCGCTCGGTCAGCCGTGGCTTGTCGGCGATGTCGCGCTATACTTGTCGACGCGACGGCTTCGCCCGCCGCCCTCCGCCGCCGAGCGGCTCGCGGTCGCGCTGGAGCATCTTGAAGGACTGTGCAGCGCCCTGGGCGTGGCGCAGGGCCTTCGCCACGCCCGCAAGCATCTCGCCGCCTATGTCGACCGCGTGGTCTTTCCTGCTTCGGAGTCGCACGCAGAACGGCGGCGCGCGATGCTCGAGTGCGCCGAGCTGCGTGTCGTCAAGGATCGGTTGACGCGACTTATGCTTTCGGAAACTTGCGAGGCTGCAACTTGAGCGCCGACCTGAAGCTTGGGGAGAGACTGCGCGTCCTGGGGCCGGACCCCCGCGCCTGCATCCTCGAGGCGCTTCCGCAAGCGATCCTGGTCGTCGCGGCGGACGGGTCGATCGGCGACGCCAACGCGGCTGCGGAAAACTTTTTCGAGATCAGCAAGGCCCTGCTGCTCGGCCAGAACATCGCGCGCCTGCTGCCTTACGGCTCGTCGCTGCTGACGCTCATCGATCAGGTGCGGGAGCGCGGCGCCGCGATCAACGAATACCGCCTCGATATCGGCGTGGTGGGGCCCGGCGGGGAGCGTCGCGTCGACGCGCACTGCAGCCCTTTGCCGCAGGAGGGCGACGTGCTGCTCGTGCTGCAGGAACGCACAATTGCCGATAAAATAGACAGGCAACTCACGCACAGGAGCGCCGCGCGCTCGGTCACGGGACTTGCGAGCATGCTCGCGCACGAGATCAAGAACCCGCTATCGGGCATCCGCGGCGCGGCGCAGCTGCTGGAAAGCTCGCTTTCCGACGACGACCGCGCGCTGACGCGGCTCATCTGCGACGAAACCGACCGCATCGTGCGGCTCGTGGACCGCATGGAGGTGTTTTCGGACCAGACGCCGCTGAAGCGCGAACAGGTCAATATCCATGTCGTGCTCGATCACGTGCGCAGAATCGCGCAGAGCGGCTTCGCCCGTCATATACGCTTCATCGAGAACTATGATCCCTCCCTGCCGCCCGTCGGGGGCAACCGCGACCAGCTCGTGCAGGTGATGCTCAATCTCGTCAAGAACGCCGCGGAAGCCATCGGCGACGCCGTCGACGGCGAGATCGAGCTCTCGACCGCGTTTCGACCCGGCGTCAGCCTGCGCACGCAGGGGTCGAAGCGGCCCGTCGGCCTGCCGCTCGAATTCCGCGTGCGCGACAACGGCCCGGGCGTGCCGGACGACATCGCGGCCCATCTTTTCGATCCCTTTGTCACGACAAAGTCCAACGGCAGTGGCCTAGGTCTTGCATTGGTGGCGAAGATCGTCCACGACCACGGCGGCATCGTCGAATGCGACTCGCACGACAGAAGAACGACCTTCCGTATACTCATGCCCATGTATCGATGACCGAACGACTGAACGGAAAAACTCTGTCGGGAGCGTGTTCGACAGCGAGGGGGCGGCGATGAGCCGCGGTGAAATACTTGTCGCCGACGACGACGCCGCGATCCGCACGGTCGTGGCGCAGGCGCTGTCGCGCGCGGGCTACGAAGTGCGCACCACGGGAACGGCTGCGACTCTCTGGCGCTGGGTGCAGTCAGGGGAAGGAGACCTCGTCGTCACCGACGTGGTCATGCCGGACGAAAACGCCTTCGAGCTGCTGCCGCGCATGAAGAAGCTGCGGCCCGAGCTGCCGATCATCGTCATGAGCGCCCAAAACACCTTCATGACGGCGATCAAGGCCTCAGAGCGCGGAGCCTACGAGTACCTCCCAAAGCCCTTCGACCTCAAGGAGCTCGTCGGCATCGTCGCGCGCGCCATGTCGGAACCGGGCAAGGCCCGTGCGCCCGAGCCCGAGGAGGAGGGCGAGCGCATGCCGCTCGTCGGGCGCTCCCCGGCGATGCAGGAGATCTACCGCTCGCTCGCCCGTCTCATGCAGACGGACCTCACCGTGCTCATCGTCGGCGAGTCCGGCACCGGCAAGGAGCTCGCCGCGCGGTCCCTGCACGACTACGGCAAGCGCAAGCGCGGACCTTTCGTCGCCATCAACATGGCGGCCATTCCGCGCGAGCTGATCGAGAGCGAGCTTTTCGGCCACGAGAAGGGCGCCTTCACCGGGGCGGCGCAGCGCTCGGCCGGCCGCTTCGAGCAGGCCGAGGGCGGCACGCTGTTCCTGGACGAGATCGGCGACATGCCGATGGAGGCCCAGACGCGCCTCCTGCGCGTTCTGCAACAGGGCGAATACACGACCGTCGGCGGGCGCACGCCGATCAAGACCAATGTCCGGATCATCGCCGCGACCAACAAGGACCTGCGCGCTCTGATCCAGCAGGGTCTCTTCCGCGAGGATCTTTATTTCCGCCTGAACGTCGTGCCGTTGCGCCTGCCGCCGCTGCGCGAGCGCCTCGAGGACATCCCCGATCTCGTCCACCACTTCTTCAAGGTCGCGGCCGCCGAGGGCCTGCCGCAGAAGTATATTGATCAGGCGGCGTTGGAGCGCATGAAGCGCTATCGCTGGCCGGGCAACATCCGCGAGCTCGAGAACGTCATCCGCCGCCTTGCGGCCCTGCATCCCCAGGAGGTCGTGACCGAACCGCTCATCGAGGCGGAGCTGGAAGCGGAGAGCCGTCCCTTCGCCGACACGGCGCTGCGTCCGCCCGAGGTCGCCCCCGAGCGCGCGACGGTCGAAAACGGACTCACGCTCTCCGGTTCTGTCGAGATGCATCTCGCGAAGCTCTTCCGCGACGCGGGAGACGCGCTGCCGCCGCCGGGGCTCTATCACCGCATCCTGCGCGAGATCGAGGTTCCGCTGATCACGGCGGCGCTGGCGGCGACGCGCGGCAACCAGATCCGCGCGGCGGAGCTTTTGGGCCTGAACCGCAACACGCTGCGCAAGAAGGTCAATGACCTCGACATAAGGCTGATGCGGCTGCCGCGATAGGGCCGCAGGCATGGCGCCCGCGCGTCCCGGCTCGTCAGATGTTTTTTCTGTGCTCCGAGAGCAGGGGCTCCAACTTCAGGCTGTGCTCGGGGATGAGGTCGACGATCGCCTCCGCCGCCGCGCGCAGATTTGGGAGCGGCGGCGGCTTCGGCGCATCGAACCGATCCAGCGTGGCCAGGAAGGCGAGCGCGGCGGACTGCATCTCGCCGATTATGCCTCTCGCCACGGGACCAAATTCGTTTTCTCGCGTTTCGATGACGATGCGATCGTCTTGCACGGTCGCCGCGACCGCCCGGCCCTCTCGAGACGCGTTCAGGACTTCGAGAACCACTCGGTAGGGATCGAAGTCCCTGAAGATCAGGCAGGCGGGGGCAGGGGCCTGGGCGCAATCTTCCGCGGACTCCGCCACCAGAATGCAGGGAAGCAATGTGTCCTGCAATTCCAGTCGTTGCACGATGCGCCTCAGCGACCGTCCGGTGCCTACGAGGTCGACGAGCAGGGTGCGGTCGCCGAGCCGCGACCGCAGATAGGCCTCATAGGCGTCGCTATTCGAATAGCAGAGCTTTCGCGACATCTGCACGTAGAGACTCGACGGAATCCCAGCGCGCGCGAAATGGTTGGAGGCCAGCAGCCGATGCCAGAGATTGCAGTCCCGCGAGGCCGCCAGGACTCTGTCGGCGCCAAAGTCCTCGGCGCATATCCGGATCCAAAGCGCGCCAAGGATCATGAGCGGAATGTTGACGCCGATCTGCGCTTGCAGCGCGTTTCGCGTCTGCGGATCGCGGTGGTGAGCTTGCAAGCGCGTCTCGCGCGCCGCCTGCGCATATGTCGTCAGACCCGCGTCGTTCAAGATTTCCTCTGCGGCGCTCCACCTTGAAATGGTCACCAGTCGTCCAGGAATGCCGAAGGCCGCAGGACTCTCGACGTCGGCATGGGGGTTGTCTCCAAGATGTTCGCGCAGACGATATTTCTCGAGAATCGTTGGCCAAACTTGCTTTTTATGTTTTCCGTAGTTGCTCAGATAAAGCGCGTTGTCGAGGCCGCATTTTTCTTCCAGGATGCGCTTGAGAAAGGAATAAGGTAGATACATATCCGATATTATTATGTCATCCGGATTGACGATCGATACGATCTCGGCGATCGGAAAAATATTATCCCATTCCTCCTGGAGCTCCATGAGCTGGAGCATGGCCGCCTGCTTTTCCGATATGACAGATTCTGCGATGAGCAACTCATAAATATCTGATAATCCGTAGGGGCGGCGGCCAAAGATGCTCATCTCCAGGCTGTGGCGTCGGCTTGCGAAATCCTTGATCCCCGTCCGGGACTCGAGCTTGCGAAAGACGCTGGTCGCGTAATAGCAGCGTCGCGCCACGAGCGTATCGAAGAGGTCGAAGCTCTGAAGGCGGGAATGGTAATCGGATTCGTTCGCTTCGAGCACATGCGCGGTCGCCGTTTGCTCATAGCAGGCGCCGGGATCGAGATAAAAGCCGGATAGACGCGGCGCGGCGCCTCCACAGCGCTCGGGCGCCATTCGGCAAGTTGGTCGCCCGTTGTGATCGATGAGGCTGAGCGTTCCGCCGTCGAGCGCCCAATAAGTCTCGCTCGAGCGCTGATGTCCGATGATAAGGCCGTTCCGGTGAAAGACGAGATTGCTGCTAAGTATTTCTGCGCCTGGGTCAACGCGAAGCGTGAATGTTCTGGACGTCAGCCACTCGGCCGTGATGCGAGACGATGTCCAATCCGCGCTTGAAACCATCAGAACGAGTTCCGCCGTTGCCTTTCAAGCCCGTCAATTCGGGGTGAAGGTCGTGGGTTGGGTTGGCCTCGGCGCGTCGATGCGGCGCTCCGCCATCGGGCAAGTCTGGTAAGCGTGAATTGCGACCCCATTGTGGGGGCTTCGATACGCGAGTATGGCCGCCACGGAGGCGTGGGGGCGCTGTCTCAACGAGCAGACGTTACGTTCTCAGTCAGACCGTCGGCAACGCAATCGCGAAGGTCGCCCCGCCGCCGGGCGTCTCTTCGACCCAGACCTTTCCGTGGTGCGCCTCGACGAGCTCCTTGACGATGGCAAGGCCCAGACCTGTCCCTGGCGTCGCATCGCTCTTGCGCCAGAAAGGTTCGAAGACGAGCTCGCGCTCCGCGGCGGCGACGCCCGCCCCGTGATCGACGACTTCGACCACCCCGTTCCCGTTTGCGCGCACGACGATGACGCCGCCGTTCGGCTCGGACCGCAAAGCGTTGTCGATCAGATTCGACAGGATAGACTCGAGCGCCCGTCGATCGGCTCGGACCTTCGTTCGTTGTTGCGGCGGCTCGAACTCGATTCTGCGGCCGTTTTCGATGACGAGCGGCATGTAGTCGGCGACGGTCGCGAGCGTCGCCTGGGCGAGATCAATCTCTTCGAAAGCGAGGCCCTGTCTTTCGTTCAGGCGGGCGAGCGCAAGCAGCTGCTCCGCGATGGTTCGCATGCGTCGCAGACTTCGGCGGAAGTCCTCGCGCAGCGAGTCGTTCTCCGGATTGTCGGCGCGGGCGCGCATGATGGCGATCGGCGTGCGCAGCTCGTGCGCTGCGTTGGCCGTGAAGCGGCGCTGGCGCGCGACCCCGGCGTCGAGCCGCGCCAAAAGACTGTTGATCGCCGAGACGAGCGGCATGATTTCCGCGGGCATCTGCGCCTCGGGAAGCCGCTCGCCGAGCGACTCGAGGTCAATCCGCGCCGCGGCGGCGGCGGCCTCCCTCAAAGGCGAAAGGCCGCGACGCACGACAAAGGCCGCGATGACGATCGAGGCCGCGATCAGCGGCAGATAGAACAGGCTGTTGGCCGACAGAAAGAAGACGTCGCTGAAGTCGCGCAGGATGAACGGCGAGTCCTCCCATGTGAAGGCGTAGCCGCAAGCGGCGGTGAGGAAGACGCGGTCGACGCGGCGCAGCGTGCGGATCGAGCAATTCGTTCGGCGCCCGCCATCTGCGTCGACCGTGAAGCTCGTCACCTTGAAGCGCAGCTTTTTCAGGCCTGAGAGCGTGGCGACGAGTTGCGGTGACGAGCCTTCGAGGGCCGTCATGTCCGCAGGATCGAACGCGGCGATCCGGAAGCCCGGAAAGCGCTCGACGTAGTGCGGGAGCTCGGGAGAGGGGGCGACGCGGCAGCCGTCGGTCGCGCAGGCGATCGACTCGCGCGCGAGCCGTTGCGCGCGCTCCTCCGCCCAGTCATCGAGCGTCACTCCCATATGGTCGAGATCGAAGATGGCGTAGAGCGGTATGACGGTCAGGCCGACGAGAAGATAGGCCGCGAGCTGCGCCGCGGCGAGAAAGACCACGAGTCGACAGCTCAAGGAGGGATGGGCGGTCACGAGCGCTCGAGCGCGAGGAGATAGCCGATTCCGCGCGCGGCATGGATGTCCACGCCAGCCTCGACCTCGGCCAGCCGGCGGCGCAGTCTCGACACGAGCACGTTCAAGCTGTTCCAGTGGATGTCGTCATCGATGCCGAACACCGCGTCGATAAGCGCATCGCGCATGACGACGCGACCCGCGCGACGCATGAGCGCTTCAAGCAGCGCGAGCTCCCGTCTTTGCAGCACGAGCGGCTCGCCGCGCGTGAAGACCTCGCGGCTTTTCGGATCAAATGCGAGAGCGCCGAAAGCGATCGGCGGCGCCGCTTCGCAGCCCGGCCGACGCAAGCTCGCGCGAATGCGCGCCATCAGCTCGTCCGGCTCGAAGGGCTTGACGATGTAGTCATCGGCGCCGGCGTCGAGCCCCTGAATCTTGTCGCGCGTCGCATCCGCGGCGCTGATCACGAGGATACGGATGCCGCGTTGCGCGGCGCGCGCCAGCGGGAGCAGGGCGAGACCGTCTCCATCGGGCAGCCGTCGATCCAGGAGCACGAGAGAATAGGGGCGGGTCGCGACAGCCTCGCTGGCCTCGGCGATCGAAGCGACGCGGTCGGAAAGATAGCCCGAACGCGCCGCCTGGCTCCCGATTTCGCGCGAAAGCTCAGGATTGTCCTCGACCACCAAGATTCGCATCCCGATGCTCCCTGTCGCAGGCTTCTAAGCAATGCGACGCATGCCCTTGCAACCGTGGCAAAAATGCCACGTGCGCACCGAATCAAACATCAGTCTCAGCCTCATTATGCTCATGTAAGGTCCAAAGCTCAGCATACGCAAGACGAATCACCGCCCCGCGGCGGGGATTGCAAACTAAGAACTCCGAACCCGAAGCATGTCTGCGGCGCAGAACGATCACAAGCGAGGTGCAGGCGCGATCGCAGCCGTCTTCGCGCTCTGCGCCCTGCTGCTGACGAGCTTCGTCTTCTTCGCTTTCCAGCCCGCTGGCGCGGGCGGTCTCTCGTGGTCGGGCGTGGTCGCAAGCTCCGACCAGCGCCTTTGCGACGAGGGCAGGTCCGGCAAAAGCGTCCCCTCTCATGATCGCCGCGATAAGAAAGATTGTTCCGCCTGTCTTGCTTGCGGTTTTGCGAGCGCCGCGGATCGCCTGATCGCGCCGAAGGGTTCTGGCGCCTTTTCGCTTCCCGAGGCGGCTGCGACGTTGGAGCCGGGCGTTTTCGTGACCGGCCGCGCTCCGCGCCGCGCCATGACCGGAGCCTGGTCGTCGAGGGCGCCACCTGTATTTTGCTGAGTGATCGCGTTCGACGCAATCCTTCCCCCAAGACCCGCGGCTTCGTGGCGCCGTCCCAGGAGATTCCCATGTTTCGCTCTGCCCTCGGGCGCGGCGCGTCGATCGCGGCCGTCGCTTCCGCGTTGACCTCCGCGAGTCTCGCTCAAGAATCGCTGCCGACGATCGAGGTCGGCGGGCAGAGGCCGAACGCACAGGCAGGCGCCTCGTCCGCCGCCGGCGGACAGGGGACTTCCGCCGCGACGACGCCGATTTCCGGCGTGGCGCAGCCGCCGCGGGAAGACAACGAGACCTATCGCCCCGAAAACGCCTTCTCGGCGACGAAGACCAATACGCCGGTCATGGAGACGCCGGCCTCGATCCAAGTCGTGCCGCGCGCGGTCCTGAACGACGAGCAGGCGGTCGAAATCAGTCAGGCGATCAACAATGTCTCCGGCGTCATCGCCACCGACGAACGCCTCTCCGGCACGCCGACCTTCTGGATTCGCGGCTATCTGACCAACATATATTACATCGACGGCGTGCGATTCGATTCGATCAACAGCAACACGAATCAAGACCTCTCCGACATCGACAGGGTCGAGGTGCTGAAAGGGCCGGCGTCGATCCTCTATGGCCGCGGCGACCCTGGCGGCCTCATCAATCTCGTCCGCAAGCAGCCGCTGGAAAAGCCCTATGCTGCGATCGAGCAGCAATTCGGCTCCTGGGGGGATTTCCGCACGACCCTCGACACGACCGGGCCGCTGACGAAGGACAATACGCTGCTCTATCGCTTCAATCTCGCCTGGGAAGACAGAAGCAACTTTATCGAGAGCTCCAACGTTCACCTCGTCCATCTCGCCCCGACTGTGCGCTGGAACGTCGATGCTCACACCTATCTGAACGTCTATCTGACCTACAACCTTCAAGGAACGCATGACGAGACTCAGTCGCCCGTCTTCACGAGCATCGGTCCGAACTCCAGCTATCCCTGGTACGCCTTCGCCTTCGGGACGGGAAGCGCTCCGATCCTGAACCTGCCGCGCAATCAGAACCTCTCGCCTCCCTGGTCGAAAAGCCGGAGCGAGGAGATCGACGTCGGCTATCTCTTCAGTCGCGACCTGAACGAGGACTGGAATCTGCGCAGCCGCTTCAATGCGCAGCTGGCGGACTTCATCCATTGGGGACAATTCCCGCTGGGCTGGGACAACATCGATGGCGTTCCGTTCCAGGTCAGCAATATCGGCGAGTTTTTGTCGGACTGGACGTCGCAGAGCTACTACGCCGACGTGGAGCTCACCGGCAAGGTGAAGACCGGCGATCTCGACCATACGCTTCTGATCGGCTCCGACCTTCAACATTTCAACTTCCAGGGCAATCCTTATATCGCCCTTCCGACGTCTTTCGGCGGCCCGATTCAACCGATCAACCCGCTCTATCCGATCAGCACTTCGGTCCTCGCTTATCTCCCCTTTAATTACCCGAGCTCCACCGGCGAACATGAAGTGTGGTGGGGCGTATCGTTTCAGGATCAAATCAAGCTGCCGATGAATTTCTTCTTCCTCGCGGGAGGCCGTTACGATCATGTGATAAACTATAACGCCGTGGGTCAAACCAACCCGGTGACCGGCTATCTGTTCAACAACGGACGGATAACGAGCGACGCGCAACGCGTGACGCCGCGTTTCGGCCTGCTCTGGCGGCCCATTCCCTGGTTCAGCGTCTATGGCAGCTATCTGACCAATTTCGGCAATCTGCCCACGGAATCGCGGAATCCGTTGCCGCCCGAGTCGGCCCAGCAGTGGGAGGTCGGGGTCAAGACGGAGCTTCTCGACGACAGGTTGACGGCGACATTGGCCTATTACGATCTCACCAAGCAGCACATCGCCTATCCGGATCCGACCGATCCCACGGGGCTCTCCTCGCTCGCGCTCGGCGAAGCGCGCAACCGCGGCGTCGAGCTCGACGTCGCCGGCGAAATCCTGCCGGGTTGGAAAATAATCGCCGGCTACTCCTACATCGCCTCGATCATCACCAAGGACGGCGGCCTCATCTATGACAATTACAGCGGCGCGCTGCTGAGCGTCACCGGCAACCAGGGCAAGCGGCTCGGCGGCGTGCCGCGCGACTCGGGCAATCTGTTCACGACTTACGAGTTTCAGGCCGGCCCGCTCAAGGGTCTGAAGCTCGGCGGCGGCGCGCTCGCCCGGAGCCTTGCGCAGGGCGACAACTGGAACGATTTCCACCTTCCGGGCTACGCGACGATGAGCCTGCTCGCCGCCTATACGACGACGATCTATGATCGAAAGACGACGTTCCAGCTCAACGTGGACAATGTGCTCGACACGCGCTACGCGACCGAAGCCTATGTCGGCCCCTTGTCGGTCTACAATGGACAGCCGCGCCGCATCAAAGGCGCGATCAAGGTCGAGTTCTAGCAATGGTCCGGCGCGTTTGCGTCATCGCGCATCGATGGGTCGGCCTCGCCATGGCGGGATTCCTGATCCTCGTGGGGCTGACGGGGAGCATTCTCGCCTTCAACACCGAGATCGAGCGGCTCTGCGCGCCGCAGCTCTTCGCGCGATTGCGTCCCGGCGAGTCGCGGCTCGATCTCGCGACGCTGATCCTGCGGGCGCAGGAGCAGCTGCCGCAGGCTCAGGTATTCGGCGCGATCCTCACGGAGCCCGACCAGGCGAGCCTCTATGTCGCTGCGCGCGAGGACCCCGCGACCGGAAAGGCCTATGATCTCGGCTTCAATGAATTCTTCGTCGATCCCTGGACTGGCGCGGAGCTCGGACGACGCCGGCGCGGCGATCTCTCGCAGGGCCTCGTCAATCTGCCGTCCTTCATCTACGAGCTGCACTGGACGCTCGCCATCGGCGCAGCCGGCCAATGGACGCTGGGCGTTTTGGCGCTCGTATGGAGCGTCGACTGCTTCGTCGGTTTCTATCTGACCTTGCCGCCGACGAGCAGGCGGTTCTGGCGTCGCTGGCGCCCGGCCTGGCTCATCAAGCGCCGCGCCGGACTCTACCGGCTGAACTTCGACCTGCACCGCGCTTCGGGCCTGTGGCTTTGGCCGATGCTCTTCGTCTTCGCCTGGTCCAGCGTCATGATGGACATCCGCCCGGCCTATGAGTGGGTGACGCAGCGCCTGTTCGACTATAAATCGGACGTGGACATGTTTCTCGCGGCGCCGCAGGGGCCGCCGCATCCGCCGCAGCTCGACTGGCGCGCGGCGCTGGAGAGAGGCGAGCGGCTCATTGCCGAACAGGCCGCGCTTCGCGATTTCAGGGCAGGGGAGCCCGTGAGCCTGATGTATTTCGCCAGCCGGAATTTTTATCTTTACGAAGTTCGGGGCAGCCGCGACCTCATCGAGCGGTCGCCGAAGGGCGGCGGCACGGAGGCGATCTTCGACGGCGACAGCGGCGAGCTCATCGCCTTGAGGCTGCCGACTGGCGAGCGCCTCGGCAACACGATCGAGAGTTGGCTCTACGCGCTGCATATGGCGCGGGTTTTCGGCATGCCCTATCGGCTCTTCGTCTGCGCGCTGGGCTTCGTCATCGCTCTGCTGTCGGGCACGGGCGTCTATATCTGGTGGAAGAAGCGGTTGGCCCGCTGCTTCCATGCGCGACGCGGACAGAACCCGCCGGCGTCGCTCCGCTCCTTTCCATCCCCGGCTGGCTCCGCGCCGGGTCGATCCCGCTCCCGCCGCGATAATTCACCTTTCTCGACGTTTTCCTAACGGCTGCGGCGGGAAACGGCGGCGGCGATTTGCCGCGGCCAACGCGCGCGACTATAGCTCTTTCTTATGAACGGCCCGGGACAGACCAACCGCCCCGTCGCGCCACCGCGTATTGCGCGCGCGCGCTGGCCCTGGCTCGGCCCCGTCATCGTGCTCGTCGCGCTCGGCTGCGCGCTGACGACCTTTCTCGTCATGGCCGAATTCGGCCCGCTCGCGCCGACGAGCGATACGCTCTACGCGCTTTATGTCGCCGACGGTCTGGCGCTCGTGGCGCTGGCCGGCCTCGTGTTTCGCCAGTCCTACGCGCTGTTCAAGGCCTGGCGGCGCGGCGTCGCGGCGGCGCGGCTGCATCTGCGCACGGTGGCCTTCTTTGTGGGCGTCGCGCTCGCGCCGGCGCTCGTCCTGGCGATGGTCAGCTCGATCAGCCTCGATCGCGCGCTGAACCCGTCCTTTCTGGCCAATCTCAAGAATTTCGTGCAGAACACCGCCAACGCCGCGCAGGCCGTGCAGGGCACGCTCTGCGGCGCGCTGGTGCAGGAGGCGCAGCTCATGGCCTCCGATCTCGACTCGGCGGCCAGCCTCTTCGTGGCCAATCGCGTGCAGTTCCACCAGTATTTCGTGCGTCGCGCCCGCGTTCTCGATTTTGCCGCCGCCGCGATGATCAGCCGCGACAACAAGCTGCTCGACGACGCCTCGCTTGCTGGCTCGCCGGCGGCGGTCCTGATCGCGCCCCCCGATTCCGAGTTCGACAACGCCTTGCGCGATGATCGGCAATGTCTGACGATCGACGAGGACAAGGCCTTCGTCGCCTTGCGGCCGCTGAAGGCCTTCCCGAACACGTTTCTCTACGTGACCCGGTCGATCGACCGCGAGGGGCTCGAATTCGCCGAAGAAACCGGGAAGCTCATCAAGGCCTATGACGCCTTCGAGACCTTCGGCGCGGCGGTCAAGCGCGCCTTCGTCACGATGTACGCGCTGTTCACCACGATTATCCTCCTCTCGGCAATCTGGGTCGGATTGGAGTTCGCGAACAGATTGGTGGCGCCGATCCGCGACCTCATCACCGCGACGGATCAGGTCACGGCGGGCGATCTCGGCGCGCGGGTCGAGGTCGACCGCTCGCACGGCGATCTCGCCAGGCTCGGCGAGGGCTTCAACAAGATGACCGTCGAGCTCGAGCAGCAGCAGAAGAGCCTCATCGAGGCGAGCCGTCTCAATGAAGAGCGGCGCGCCTTCACCGAGGCCGTGCTCGCCGGCGTGCCGGCGGCGGTGTTCGGCGTCGACGGGGGCGGCGCGATCAGCGTCGTCAACCGCTCGGCGCAGGAGCTTCTCCATAGCGGCGGCCACGGGAGCGCGGTCGGCCTCCCGGCGCAGGACGCCGGGCCCGAGCTCGCGCCGATCCTGCGCGACGCGGCGGAGATCTTTCCGCGCCCTCTGCAGAGCCAGATCACGATCAAGCGCGGGACCGCGGAACGCACGTACAATGTGCGCGTCACTTCGGCCAAGGGCGCAGAGGACAAGCCGAATTTCGTCGTGACGCTCGACGACATCACCGATCTCGTCGCGGCGCAACGAAGCTCCGCCTGGGCGGACGTCGCGCGCCGCATCGCCCATGAGATCAAGAATCCGCTGACGCCGATCCAGCTTTCGGCCGAGCGGCTCAAGCGCAAGTACGGC
>Ga0187784_10002802_pt1 | contig 14012 bp, 15 predicted proteins | sample 1015_SJ02_MP15_2_FD_132964 | JGI IMG/M metagenome (GOLD analysis project Ga0187784, IMG submission 132964) | Tropical peat soil microbial communities from peatlands in Department of Meta, Colombia - 1015_SJ02_MP15_20_MG | ecosystem: Environmental > Terrestrial > Soil > Wetlands > Peat | place...
GCAACGCCTGTAAAGATCACGCTGGGCCGATGGTTTTCTAACTATTCTTCAGGATTTTTTCCAACTCCTTGATAAGATCTTGGAGATCCTCGTCTACATTCTTTTCTTTCTCCATCCGTTTGATCGTTTCGGAGTCATTGATCATCTTGTTTAATCTAACGGCAAACTCATCAAGGGTAAACGGCTTTCTTAAGAATTCTCGGGCCCCGGCAGAAATCACCGTTCCTTCGGGATATTCCTCGTCAAACGCCGTCATGATCATGATGGGAAGTCCGGGGTACTGTCTTGAAATCTCTTGTGTGAGAGTAATTCCATCCATGTTGGGTAATCTTATGTCTGTGATGACGGCATCAATCTTATTTTTCTTGATTTTATCCAGAGCATCCACCCCATCCACTGCTGTCAAACATGAGTGTCCCAGCTTGGATAAATAGGAAACGACAAGGTATCTCATTAATTCTTTCGTCATCCACCACAAGAATGCTATATTTAGCAGATTCCATTCTCGAACTCTCTGGCTATGAGTTTATCAATCCCGAATTGAGAAGTCAACGATCCCAACCCTATATCTTTGCTTTTGAACCGTAATCGCACCATTTTCGAATGGGACAAATGCCGCAGAGTGGCTTTCTTGCTACGCAGGTTCTCCTACCATGCCAGATGAGAAGGTTTGAGAAATGGGTCCACTCCTCCTGGGGGACGATCTCCATCAAATCGAACTCAATCTTGACGGGATCATCGTTCTTCGTCAGGCCAATCCTTCGGCTCAGCCGGTGGACATGGGTGTCCACGGCAATGCCAGGCATTCCAAAGGCGTTTCCCAAAATGACATTCGCTGTCTTCCTCCCTACTCCGGGGAGGGTAACCAATTCCTCCAGAGTTTTTGGAACATCTCCTCCGAATCGTTTGACCAGTTCCTGGCAGCATCGCTGGATCGACTTGGCTTTGTTTCGATAGAATCCAGTTGGCCGGATCTCCTCCTCCAATTTCGCCAGATTTGACTCAGCATAATCTTTTGCCAAAAGATACTTTTTAAAGAGATCCGCCGTGACTTGGTTCACCTTAACATCCGTGCACTGGGCAGAGAGAATGGTGGCGATGAGAAGCTCGAGGGGATTGGAAAATGTCAGAGCGATTCTGGAATCGGGTATGGCCTTGGACAAAATTTCAATGATCTTCTTTACTCTTTTTCTTAAATCCTCTTGCTTTTTCATAGTCCCCTCCGGATGAACGGTGAACCCTAAACGATGAACTTTGAACTTTAGCAGGCTGTTGAAAAACCCCCATCTGCGGCGTTTCCCTTATCCTTCGTCGTTGCGGCGTACATCCAATGTACGCCTCTGGCCGATTCACCAACTCGTCGGCGTGGCAAGATGTCGCTCCTTATTCGTCGCGACGCCACTCTCAGGATTTCGGGGGCCTTGCATCTGTGCATTTTTGAGCAGCCTGGCCTAAATCACTTTTTCAGCATCCTGTTAGACCTCAAACTCTAAACTCCTCTCTCTTTACCATATTGCACAATCTCCAATCAATGTCCAAAGGATTTTCCCCCTTCAACTCTAAGAACAAGGCCCCCTTTTGCAGAACGTTGCTGACCACTTTGTTATCCAATGCTGTCTGGTCATACAAAAATTCTAACCGGAATCTTCTAACATAGATAACAAGAAAGTTGCACTCAATATATTGCCTCAGTTTTGATGCGGGATCGTATTCTCCGGGTGGGAGTGGTCTCTCCGGAGAAAACTTGTCGATAAGACCCGACCACAGGAAGCGGCACATTTTAGCGATGTGCCAAAGGGTAGTTATCCCAAAAAGGCCCCTCAGCACCGCCCTCCGATTCCCTTTTCTCTAATGATCCGCAATTTCAAGTTTTTGCAGGGGAGACCACTTCGATCCCACTGCACCTGAGACTGAGGGTTGCCTCTCAATCTCTTCGTCATTATGTCTCCCGGTCCCCTGTCCTTTGCATCAGGATGAGACAAGTTTAGCATTGGGAGGACAAAAAATGTCAACTCCTTTCTTAAGACTTAGGAGGTTTGGAAAAAATCCTGTTCAATTACGGTGGGTTAGATAAAATCATCTTTTTTGGTATAGAAAATGCTATCAACAAGTGTAAAGTCTAATAGAAAAGGTGGAAAGCTATGATAAGAAATGGTGAAGATACCGTCCTGACGACTCGGGAGGCCTGCCACTACCTTCGGATCTCAAGGCCTACTTATCTCAAGTACCTATACATGGGTAGAATCAAGGGAACGAAGGCGGGAAAAGGTTGGAAGGTTCTCAAATCAGAGTTGGATCGATTTCTTAAAGGAGAGAATGAACATCCACAGGCAGCATGAATCTGTCGGAGGCAAGAAGAAATAAGGGGTGAAGCCGGGTGAGTAGTTTAGAAGATCAATTGGATATTTCTGAAGAGAAGGAGATTGAGGAGAAAGTTAAGTCAACCAAGGCGTTGATTCAAACTTTTCTTCAGGCTCTGAAAGCCTTTCGGCTGTATGAGGCCAATCATCCTATTCTATCCAAATTCTTAGAGAGGCTGAGGAAAGATTTTGATCAATACTTTAATGCCTTCGATTCTTTCTCCCTCCAAGTTGGGGAACACCGGCTCCATTATCGGGGGAACGTCGTCTATGAGAATCAGGATGTAAAGGAAAGTTTAGCCTTCCTCTTTTTTAAAGATGGGGTCCGAGAACTCCAATTTTCAAAAGGGTTGGAATTCGAGGAGATGATCGACTTTCTCAATATTGTAAGAAAAAGTGACTTCCTTAATCGAATGGAAGATGATCTTGTCACCCTACTCTGGGAAAAAGATTTTTCTCACATTACCTTTACCACCGTGGATGAATTTTTGGAGGGGGGTGCCACTTTTGTCCCTGCTACTGAGGAGGATTTGATAAAGGGATCAGAGTACAAAGGGTCCTATGAAGAAGGGCCTCAAGAGAAGGTGGATGAAGGGGAGGCGGAGAGTCCTCAGGTTCTCGCCACCGAGGGATTGCAGCAGGTGATCAATCCCGTTCCGGGGCAGTCCTTGGTTCAGGCCTGTCAACTCAGTCCTGAGGAGAGCGAGGTAATCCATCGGGATGCACGACAAGAGGAACAGGCGGACTATATCTATGTCTTGATTGACAACCTGATTGAGATCTTGCTTCATCTCGGTGAGGACGTGGATGCTTATGAAAATATGATTTCCTACTTCGATCGGGTGATTCAATACCTCCTCGAACAGAAAGAAGTGGGAAAGGCCGTGGCGCTATTGAAGAGCCTGAATGAGACCATGGAATCCATTATGATGAAAGACAAGCAGATTTTTGCCATTCAACGCATCCTCGAAAAAACCTCGAGCCCCCAATACATTGAGCTTTTGGGAAAGACCATGAAAGAAAAGGGAGACGGCAAAGCAGAGCCCGTCCTCCAATATTTTCGATTTCTCACAAACCAGGCTGTCGAGCCTCTCTGTCTTTTGTTGGGCGAGTTAGAGTCCGGGAGATGGAGAAAGGTCATCTGTGACCAGGTGGTCGAGCTTTCTCGAGGAGAGATCCAACCGCTGAGCAAATTCCTATCGGATCCCAATGCCCTGTTGGTCTGCCAGATTCTCTACATCCTTGGGAAGATCGGGAGTCCCACCACGGTGAAATATTTAGGAGGTTTGGTGACCCACAAGGATTTGAAAGTGAGAGAGGAAACCCTTCACGTTCTCGATAAATTGGGGGAGAAAGGGAAGGACCTCATTAAGAAATTCTTGATGGACTCCGTATCCGGAATCAGAGGAAAGGCTGCACTCCTCTTGGCGAGGAATGCGAAGCGGGAAGCGGTGAAGCCCCTTACAGAGATCATCCTCTCCGAGGATTTTTACAAACGGGATTACAGCGAAAAGGTCTCTTTCTTCAGGGCCTTGGGGGAGACAAGGTCGGAAGAGGTTATACCGATCTTGGAGAGGATTGCCAAGAAAAGAACCTGGTTTCAAGGGGAAAAATGGAATGAGATGAGACAATGCGCTACCAATACGTTGAAAATGTTGGGCGCTTAGAAGCAAGGGGATTTTAAGAGGAGGAGTGACCGAATCCTGTTGGAAGGACCCGATCATAAAGGAGATAAAATGGATAGTTCACCATCCGCGACCCAACCCAAGACAGTGAGCCCAAAGCCGCCCGATGGCATGGACTCCGAATTGTCGAAATTGGGGAACAACCTCGTGACCAAATTCCATGTGCTGATGAGGATCTCCCAGATTTATGATTCTAAGAATGTGGCCCTCAATCAGTTTGTCCAAGAATTTCTCGAGACCATAAACACATTGATCAAGAGGGAAGGAGTCCTCTGCCTCAAAATCCGCAAAGATGACTTCTTCCTCAACGACCAACGATTGCGGTATTCAGTGGAAGGGTTCACCAGTTTCAAATACCTTCTGACCCAATGGAAAAAGCGGCTGATCGGTGAAGTGATTTTCAAGACCCCGATGGAGGAAGAGTGGTTGAGGTATTTCATCTACACCCTCATCAACTTAGAGGAGGGTCGAGAGGAGAATGCGGATCTTCTTACAAGACAGTTGACGAGCCACAATATTACCTCGATCGAGGCGAATCCTCTGGAGGTCGTTGAAGGTGAAGAGGAAGACTTTACCGTCCGAAAAGAAGACGAACGTGAAGTGGCCAAGAAAATATTTTTTGAGACCATCGGGACGATCAAAGAAGTGATTACCAATATCAAAGGAAAGCAGCATGCCGATGTGAGGAAGCTGAAGAGGTTGGCCCAGAAAGCAATCCATCTCGTCATCGAAGACGAATCCATTCTCCTGGGAATGACCATGATCAAAAATTATGACGAATATACCTTCAACCATTCCGTCAATGTTTCGATCTATTCTTTGGCGATGGGAAAACGACTGGGATTTTCGAAAAAGACCTTGACGGAGTTGGGCATTACCGCCCTGCTTCACGATATCGGAAAATCAAAAATTCCAAGAGAAGTTTTGAATAAACCTGCCGCCCTCAATGATGAGGAATGGGAGATGATGAAGAAGCATCCCTTGATGGGCGTGGAGGTCGTTCTCAATTTAAAGCAGCTAGGGGAGATCAATCCCAGGATGGTAGTCGGTATCTTTGACCACCACTTGATGCCTGATCTTTCAGGATACCCGAAGCTGTTCCGGAAAAAAGAGGTGAGCCTCTTCGGAAGGATTATTCAGATTTCGGATGCCTATGATGCGATGACGACTCCCCGGATTTATAAGAAAATTCCCTACACACCGGAGCAAGCTCTCGCCCTCATGCTGCGAGAGAAGACATCCCATTTTGACCCCCTTCTGCTTAAGATCTTCATTGGCCTTGTGGGAGTTTATCCTATTGGGTCCCTGGTCCTCCTCAATACGCGCGAAATAGGGATTGTCTATAAGACCAACCCAGAATCCACGTGGTTGGACCGCCCCATCATCCTCTTGGTCGATCGAGATGAAGAGGGGCATCCGAAGAAAGAGCTGGTTGATTTAACCGAGACGGATGGGGGAGGAAATTACAAACGGAGCATCGTCAAGACCTTAGACCCATATAAATACCACATCGACATCGCCAAATATTTCCTATAGAAGCATTTCAGATTTTAGATTTCAAATCTGCAAATCCCGCCCGAAGTAGGCAAGATAGGCGGGATTCGTTATGTTTTGGGACGTGCCGCGCAGTGGTAAGACCGTTTTTTTTGGCTGTCAAAAGTTAGGAATGACTGGTTCTGAACAACACTACACATCAACACTTACGAAATAAATATCTTTGACATCTGAGCTATCGCCTATAACCTTCCATCCCCAATTCAAGACAGATTCCTTTGTTATTCTTTGTGGATCTTTTCTTCTTTCGGGCAGTATCCCAATAAAATGCTCATGCCCTTTTTCATCACGGTAATAGAATTCATAAGCTGTCATCCTTTAAGACTCCACGCGGTTTCTAACCTTTCCGCTGAATCCCGTTAGTCGGATGGTGAAACATTACCTATAATCTCAACCCGGTCGGCTCCAATTTGAAGAACATTTCAAATACTTCTTTGAGATGCTACTGATTTCCTAATCTCCCTTCTATATTTTGGAAGAACTTCCTTTCTATCAGCGTTATCTCTGTTGTGGCAGAGATTTCTTAGCATTTTTCTGCCGGATGACCTATTCTACTGACCTTCCTTCCTTTTGGCTAAAGGAAGAAAAAGTTGTTCTTGACTGCCTTCCTTCCATCCTTTCAAGAAGTTATCTACCGCGTGTCGAATAACTCGGGCAATTGAAACGTCATTTTCTAAGGCAATGGATGAAAGACGTTTTAGCGCCTCCTTATCAAGACTTATTGTTATCCGTTGTCTTAACTTTCCATTAGTCATAAAGATCAATGAATCGTAATGATTAATAACGATGATTTTTGATGAAAAATTCTACAATTTCTAAGAGATAATGTCAAGTAAAAAAATTTATCATTAAAAATCAATAAGTTACAAGAGATAGTTAAGTAAGAACACATTTGGCACACACCTTCTAAGCATTTTCGTTGATACTTCGGCGGCCCGGCCCCAAACCCATTCTTTAGGACGGGGTAAAAGCGCAGCTAAGTATCAACCCTTAGCAAATTTCCGGCTTTAGATCTAGAAGAGTGGAAGGGTTGATTTCCCTCAACGAATTTGGTAGGCTATTTGCTAGATGGGGCCCTCTGCTATCGAAATCTAATCTATTGGCTGGGGATGCCTTCTGGAGGTCGGATTCGACCCTGCAACGCTCTAATCGGTGCTCCCACAGGAGTTCTCACTCTTGGACAAAAAGGGCAGAAGGAACAAGAAGCGTTGTGAAAAACTGCAGCCTCCACGGCTCTACGCGCGGTGAAAACTGGGGAGAGACCTGTTTCCCAATTCATATGCACATCTACTGCGGGATTTGGCTTTTGCGAAAAGTGAGCAAATGCTACGCATGAAATGGTATGAGCCGCATTGCCCTTCGCCTACCTGCGCAGGGAGAGATAGAATTAAATTGTATCCTATAAGGGGAAAGCCCAAATGGCTCCCGCTGGAAGTTTGGGCCTCTAAGAAGGATGACGAAATCTTATACAGGTGTGCTTATTGCGGGTTAGTATGGTTTCAAGAAAGATCGAAGAGGCCGGGTCTTGACGCAAAGCCAATGGGTTATTATGATGATCTCCAGCATCCTTGGGAGTTTGTTTCTCTAAGAAATATGTACAGAATTCGAGAACAGAATACAAGTGGTTATTGGTACAACGTTAGAGGCCAAAGGGAGGCTATCCATTCCCCAAAGAGGGGAGGAGTGGACTGACAGGGGACCATTGGTTATTGACTCTGTAATTTCACCCTGAGCGATGCGCCGGCATTTGGTTCGGCAAGCCTTTCGAAAAGCTCAAGGCTGTGAGTCTACCGAAGGGCTCACCATCTTGAGTGAAATCGAGAGATAGGCCGACGAATCGAAGGGGCCGCTACAGAAAAGGGATATTGGGAATAGCACCCATAGACGGGTTCGTTGGTCGGCTGATGCTAATAGGTTTGTAAGAAAACACTTTTCTCCTCTCAACGGGAAATCCTAAGGAAATGATCATCTTCGCCTTCTCTTCATCTGTTTCAAATTTCATCACCCCTTGATTTCTCAGAACTACTTCCTTCGCAAGACGCAATAGTAGATCAAACCCTACATCCTTCTCTAAAGATGTGATTCCCTCCGTTGCCCTCCCGGACCATCCCGTCGGTTTTGCCACGCTTGAAACGACCAACCGGATCTCAATATACTTCCCGGCCTTCACGAAAAAGGCCTGACCCCCGCCTGCATCCCTCTGAAGGCTCAGGGATCTGGTTAAGAATTCGATGCGCCCGCTAGGCGGTGTGGAGGCCACTGCATACAGGAGAACGGAATTCAAAATATATTTCAACTGTTCATCAGGGACGACCGTTTCAGGAAGATTTTCTTCAAATGTTTCGGTCGTTTTGATGTTTTTTTCTTCCAGCTGAGCCCGATATTTCGACAACGCTTGTCCAATGAGGGTATGGACGGTGTTTGTTTTTTCAATGGGGGTGCCGGTCTTGATATAATGGAGAAGGCTGGTTAATAGCAGATCACCAATCTCGATCTCTTTCGCGATAAGTCGACAAAAAGACTCACCAAATTCCTTGTCTCTAAATTTCCCTCGAGAAAGCTCAGTAATGTCTCGGATGGAGCCCAGAACGTTTCTTACCTGAAGAATCGATCCAATAAGCAAAGCCGGTTCAGTTAAGGACTCTCGATCCCGCCTCTCGACGGCATAGGGGGGGGAAAAAATTTGAATTGCCCTGCGGATAAGAAAGGGTCGCTTTGATTTCCCACCTCGTCTCTGGCGGTAATCCCGATATGGTAAGTTCCGGGTTTCATCGGGAACTCAGGCCATTCATCTGGGATGATCAACTCCGTCTTCCCGGTGACATGCTTGAAGATTGCTCCAGGTGTCGCCTCCCATGAGAATTTCTCAGGATCGAAAAGGGCGCCATCGTTCGCGACATACACCACATAGCTGGTAGCCTCGGGAACGGATTCCCACCAAATTCGTCTCTTACGGATCAATGGCATCATATTCCTCCTTGTCAATCTCTTCCACTGCTGGGTAGTGTCTACCCGGCGAATGGCTTAGGGCTGGGTGTAGACAGGGATACAATAGAGACATTGAGCATTTTCTATACCAAGTTTCCACTATCATCACAAGTCTCTGAAATAATGGCAGTTCTCTAATAGGCGAATGGATCAACGAAACCTGAAAATGGAAGCACTTTTCATAAAACTCCCAAATGATTTCCCCTAAAAAGGGAAAACTCTTTCCCACTTTCTTATAGATTTCGGATTGCTCTATACTACGGAAAGTAAGCTTTCAACGAAGATTTCAGAGGGAGGACCTACTGACTCCACCATATGAGTAAAGTCCATTCCCGAGCTTTATAATTCAATATTTGAAGGTTGGAATTCGTGACTTTTGATTTTACCGATTCCCTCCTCTCCTTATCTGTTCTTCTTTCTTGGGAGGAGAAAAGGAGGATACTCTGCATTCAGACGAGTTCCATTCCTCAACGAGTCTTCGAGTGATCTCCAGTTGCTGCCGGATGCAGAAGTCAGCATATTGGGGATCTTGCTTTCGATAGGCCCTTTCAATAAAGTCCACGGAGTTATGGGCACTTCGCATTTGCGAAACAATCATGTCGCATTTCTTTAAGCCCCATCGGGCTTCAATAGAATCTTCCGGATTGGGGGAGAACCAGAGGTAGTTCTGATAGAGATGGTAAAAAGTGACCGATTGACCTTTTTGGATGGGAATCACAATTCCTTCCATCATCTCTCTTGCAGCATCATTGTCGAGATGGTTCAATTCGATGAGATGATGAAGGTGGTCCATGAGCAAGATAATCCATCCATCGCGACCGGGCGTGCTATGAATCTCCCATAGATCCGAACCTTCCGAACAGCCTCCCTTGTGACACCTTTGGAATCCTTCCAAGACAATCGGAACCCTCTCTTTGACATACTGAACCGTGTTGTCCAACACCTTCTCCATTTTATCCCACGGATCGTAATCCGTCGGGTCAATTCTCTTTGCCACGGCTTCGACAAAATCGGTATAACCTTCTGAGAAACTTGGTGAGTACTGTTCAAGAGAATAGAAGGGATGGTCCTCTGCAGGAAGGTATTTCCAATGTCCATTTTCAAATATTGGCCAGCGGAACTTAATCAAACCGGAGTAGATCGTCGATTCCGGTCTTGTGGTCAGAAAATTCCTTTTGTTCATCTTCTGGAGTTTTACGGGAGTCGTGGCCTCCCAAGTCTGAAGGGGATGAGCGGTGCTTCCGTCTAAAATGACACGGCCGATGATCCCTGAATGAGATTCTGTCACCAGAAAAACCGTTCCCGGAGTGATCGCATCCGGGTCAATTCGAACGGGGTAGGTATCCGACGGAAGGGTTCGAGTCGTCGTCTCCGAAAGCATATGAAGAAGGGCTTTGCGAAACCGGAGATCTTTATGCCACTCCGGATGAGTCGGTAGTTTCCCCCATTCCGTAGACCAGTGGCCGATCAACTGGCCGTCCTTTGTGGTAGCCGCAGCAGGAAGGTGGGCGATCCGTGCATAAATCCATCGAACCGCATAGGGGACATCCGCACAGTCGACGGGGATCTTATAACGGATGAAGAAATCCTCCGTGATATTTTTCTCCACCCAATTCGCAAATCGGTGCTCTTCTGCCACAGTCCATCGACGTTCTCTCACTTTCCATACCTGAAGAGAGGATTCCTTAATGCCTTGTGCGAAGGATGGGACAGAGAAGAAGAGGACAAAGAGGGGTACCAAAAGCCGCATAGTTCCATATTAAAAAGATTGGTAGAGAATTGTCAACAAGGGGGAGCAAGGTATTTAGAAAAGGGGAGACGATATCGCTGAGAAGACATACGAATCTTGACTTACTTAAACGCCTGCCCGCGCGAAGTCGCTCCGGCGAAGGCATGCACCTCGGCCCGCAGAGGGCTTTGCCCGTGGGGCTCGATACTGGCCCTTGACAAATTATGGGCATATGCTTATAATTAAGCTCAAAGGGAGGATTTCGAATGGCAAGACCGATCAATTGCAGGCGAGTTGGCTCCATGCCGAAAAGCAATTATTTTAAGCCGAGAGGTATCCCTCTGTTTGGGTTAGAGGAAGTTGTTTTGACGGTTGACGAATTTGAGGCCATCCGGCTTGCTGACCTTGAGCGTTTGTACCAAGAGCAGGCGGCGGAAAAGATGAAGGTTTCGCGTCAAACGTTCGGACGGATTATCGACTCTGCGCACAAGAAAATAGCGGAGGTTTTGGTTCAAGGCAAGGCACTGAAGATTGAAGGAGGTGAGTTTCAAATGGCGGCTATGAAGAAATTTAGGTGTGATGATTGCCAACACTCCTGGGAGCTGTCTTACGGAACAGGTAGGCCAGGAGGCTGTCCCTCCTGCAAAAGTGGCAACATTCACAGAGCGGAAGAAGACAGGGGATATGCTCGGGGAGCTGGTAGAGGACAGGGCAAATGTTGTCGTGGAACCAAGCAAAAACAATAGAGAAATGAACCGGAGAAACGGCGAGACGGCGAAAAGGGCTCTTTACTAACCGAATTTCCAGAAAGATAAATTACAGCGGGATTGGCTTTTATTCGAGTTATTCATTGTCATTCGGGCAATTCGTCCCTAAGAAAGGAGAGAATCATGAAGGTAGGATTTGCAGTTCAGCAGAATGAAGGGATTGAGAGCAAAGTTTATGACCATTTTGGTTCTGCACCGGCGTTCATTATCGTCGACACCGAGGGAAAAGATGTCCTGACGGTGAACAATCAGGACTTAAACCATGTTCATGGTGCATGTAATCCTGTGATGGCTCTCGACGGGAAGAGTGTGGATGCCATGGTGGTTGGAGGCATAGGCGCAGGTGCATTAACCAAGTTGAATGCGTTTGGGATAAGAGTATACGAAGCCGGTGTTCCCACTGTGAAAGAAAACCTCGCCCTGTTAGGCGAAAACAAACTTCAAGAGCTTTCTGTATATAACGCGTGCCGATCTCATCAGGGCGGATGCGGACATTAATAAGAACATCTCAAATCGCCCTTTGATGATTTCAATATCAATGTGAAAAGGACTCCACTTTTGTTTGTTGATGTCCACCTCCGCACGGGAGGAATTCTTCAAGTGCAAAATACCCCCGCACGAAGTGGATGGGGACTGTGCCAACTCCGATGTTCTGATCAGGAAAAAGTACGGACTATTTAAGCGTGTTGTTTTTTCGCGCAGGCTCTTCTATCGATGGTTCACATTGTAGTGAATCCAACACTTCCCCACAACGATTATGGGGTCTGTCATTCCCGCCTCGTATCGAATACGGGGTAAGCTCCAGCGGGAATCCAGGGTTCCCGGTGGAAACCGGGATCCAGTCTTTGAGATGGTTCCCGACTTTCGTCTGAAGGGCGTCTGGATTCCCCCGTGTCAAGCACGGGGCAGGCTTATCAAGTCAGGAATGACGATCTTTACAAAGCGATCTATGAAATACTGCAAGAGTTCTGTATACTATATGTCAGGACGGATTCCTTGATGGAACACTTCCAAAACCAACACCCTAATCCACCCCCTTCACTATTCCATTTATTCACCTCATTTCTAAGATTGGGTGCTACGGCGTTTGGTGGCCCGGCCATGGTTGCTTACATTCGAAAGATGGCCGTTGAAAAGAACCGCTGGCTTGATGAGTCATCCGCTCGCGATGGGGTGGCTCTTTGTCAGACGATACCCGGCGCCACGGCTATGCAAATGTCCGCCTACGTAGGTTTAAGAACAAGGGGAGTGGGGGGTGCCGGAGCGAGTTTCATAGGATTCGGCCTCCCTGCTTTTCTTTTCATGATGGTCCTGTCAGCCCTCTATGCGCAGGCCCATTCGTTGCCTGCCGTCGTTTCGCTATTTAATGGACTTCAGGCTATCATTGTTGCTGTTGTCGCCAACGCCACCGTATCTTTTGGCAGGGCATTCATTAAAAACTGGAAAAATGTTATCAATGCGCTGATTGCAGCGGGTCTATTCGGATTCAAGGTCAGTCCCATCCTGGTGATTATCGTTGCCGCATTTTTAGGGGCGGTACTCTATAGCGAACAACCTCATCCAGCTGCACTGAATCCTGTGCACAACGCCCACGCCCCAAGATCTCTTTTTTTAATATTGTCAGCGACAGTAATAGGATTCGGAGCACTTTATTTCTTAGACCGAAAGTTATTCGATCTTGCGACCCTCATGTTCAGGATAGATCTATTTGCTTTTGGAGGGGGATTCGCATCGGTTCCTTTGATGTACCATGAGGTGGTGGAGGTTCGCTCGTGGCTTGATGGCAAGACCCTTTTGGATGGAATTGCCCTAGGGCAGGTAACCCCGGGCCCGATTGTCATGACAGCGACCTTTATCGGATACTTGTTGAAAGGCCCTTTGGGAGCGCTGCTTTCCACCCTCTCTGTATTCCTGCCCTCCTTCATGATCATTGTTGGCACAGCTCCTTACTTTGACGGATTGCGCACTTCGCCTTACTTTAAGAGGGTTATTACCGGGATATTGTGCTCCTTTGTAGGGCTCCTTTTAACCGTGACGGTTCGCTTCGCTTTAAACATCCCGTGGGATATCATCCGAACCCTTCTTTCCGGTGCAGCATTTATCGCCCTGTTTTTGAAGGTTGATATCCTGTGGGTCGTCCTCGCAGGAACGGTGATTTCGTTAATTGTCCTATAGATGTTTTGCTTTATGGGGAGCAGGAAGAAAGGTTCTTTTGATGCCTTCAAAAAATTTTCATCGCTGGGCAAAAGAATTCGGGCACGCCTTCCTGTTGTTGATTGTCATCATTGTTATCTCCATTCTTTTGGGACAGCTTGCCTCTGTGAAAGGCTGGGAGGCAATCTACAGGGGATTGTTCCGGTTTTTCCGAATTGCTTTTTTCCTCTGCGTTTCCCTCCTTCTATTATCCCCAATCTTCGGCAACCTTGGTTTTATCATGAGAGGAAGAAAAGGATTTTTGTCCAAATTAGAGGCAAACAGGAATTGGAGATCCATCCTATAAAACACCGGTTCTTTCGGCCTTTTCAAGGTATTGGTATCGGACTTCTTTTTGCCACAAAACTCCTAGGCATTCTTCAAATCATCACAGGATCGAATGCTAAAATCCCCCTCTTTTTGTCCCGAAGCCAGTACCAGCCGGGACGCCTTTTGATTGCCACAGGGATCACAATTCTTGTCGCTCTCCTCCTGTCGACAGTCTGGACCATGGATGATCTTGGAATCAGGTACTTCAACCGGAAAGATTATGAAATCAAAATGCTCGGGAAATATGTAGGGACTCTCATGCCCATTGTCTTCGGACTCTACGGGGTACTCAGTCTCTTTGGTCAATTTTCAAAAGTGGAGGCCCTCCTCCACCTATTTCAGGTCGTGGTTATCTTATATCCCCCTTTTGCAGTCTTCAGCGTCTTTCATGCTCATTTCCTCCATA
>Ga0187784_10002803_pt1 | contig 14011 bp, 17 predicted proteins | sample 1015_SJ02_MP15_2_FD_132964 | JGI IMG/M metagenome (GOLD analysis project Ga0187784, IMG submission 132964) | Tropical peat soil microbial communities from peatlands in Department of Meta, Colombia - 1015_SJ02_MP15_20_MG | ecosystem: Environmental > Terrestrial > Soil > Wetlands > Peat | place...
CAGCGCGCCGCCCAGCACCGGGTCACCGGGCTTGGCGAGAAAGCTCAGCGCCACCCGTGCCCGCCGCTCGCCGTCGGCACTCATCGTGACCACCTCCAGTCACGACCTTGCCGGACCGTTCGGTCAGCCCGTTGCTCCATAACCGCGGCTGTGGACAACTAGCCAGCGACAAGGCGCGATGTGGACAATGCCGGCGACCGCTGCCTGATGGGCGAACCTAGCTGGGACTTCGCCTGCCAGTGCCGTAGGCGGTTGACGTCAGGGCTCGTAGAGATATGCGATACCACTGCTCACGCACAGTGGCCGAACCTCGATGTGCCGAAGGCCGCTCCTAACTGCCGTGACGTGCGGACATGACGCCCGGTTCACGTCCTGCTTGCTGCGCCTGCTTGTGCTCGTTCTGGTCTTTCGGGCCGGACCTGCTCCAGACGGCGAAAGGCAGTGCCGGGCCCGTCAGCGCCGCCCGAGCCGGGTCCGGCCGTCGAGCAGTTCTCTGGCGATGTCCAGGTGACCGGCATGTCGCGCGGTCTCCTCGATCATGTGCAGGACCACCCAGCGCACATCCGCAGGCTCATCCTGCCCAGGGACGCCGTGCTTACCGCGCGGCGCTGCCGACAACGGTGTCCCCGCCAGCACCGCATCCGAGCTTGCGCACTGCTCACGGTAGAAGGCGATGATCTCCGCTGACGGCTCATCACAGATGAACGCCGCCGTCGGGTCATAGGGTGCCGGGTCGTCGTCTCCGGGCGACGGCTCTAGTTCTGTGCCGAGCACGACGCCCTGGAACCAATGCCACTCCGCGCCGCCCAAGTGCTCGACCAGCCCGGCCGGGGTCCAGCCTGACGGCACGATCGAACGGTGCCATGCCTCTTCGTCCAGCCCCGCGACGATGGCAAGCACTGCCTCGCGCTGGGCATGCAGGAAGTCCAGCAGAGCCTGATCCTCCGAGCCCCTGATCTGATTGCTGGTCATGTCGATCCTCCTGCCAGTCCGGTCAACTGTTGTCCCTGTGATCGCGTTCGCGGGCCCAAGCCTGCGGCGGCGCGGATATCACCCACAGGTTCGGTCACGCCGGTTAGTGTCGGGCGACGCCGATGGCGCCGTGGGCTTCGTGGGAACGACGGGCGGGCGGTGCCGGAATGGACACCGCGCGCCCTAAAAGAAACCAGAGCCGGACGCTCCGTGACAAGCCACTACGGCTGAGAAAATCGCAGGACGAAGTCTTCCTGCTTGGCATGGACCGCCCGGTAGCAGTAGTTGGCTCTGACCCAGGCGACCGCCTGGTTGGCCGGATGGCCGCAAAGCACTACCAAGATGGCCAGGGCTGTTCCCGTCCGGCCATGGCCGGCCAAGCAGCCGGTTTCTACCCGCTGGCCAGCGCGAGCTCGCTGCAGCAGCGTACCCACGCCCGAAAGCATCGCCTCTTGATCGCGCGGTATGTCATTGTCCGGCCAGTCGAGGTGCTGGTGGGGCCAGGGTGGGCGAACCGGTCAGGGCCAGCATCAGCCATTGGGCACCAACGGTCTGCACCCAGCTGCCGACATTGCTGATGAACTGCGCACCCCACATTGCAGCAAACAGCCCGTGCCGGAGGGGAGCCCAAGCCGAGCCGGGCCGCGAGGACTGCGCCATCGGCGAAACGGTACCCGCGCCGCCTTTCCACCCGGAGACCAGCCTGGCGATCGAGCCATGGGTAACAGATCGGGTGCTGCAACGAGCTCAACGCGTCGTATGCCGCGGAGGGATACGCCCGGGTGCACGGCTGCGGGGTGATCGTCACCACCATGAACGTGGGATCGAAGCAGTCGACCTCGGCGATCCGCCCGCCTTCAACCGACAGGACAGCAAGCGCCGGCGCCACCCAGGCCCCGGTAGCGGGATCGACGGTGTAGCAGCCGAGGGCAACTGGCCGTTGGCAATGGTCGGGCGATGTCGCCAGCGCTCGTTGAAGCCGAAGTCGGCGAGGAACTCAGCAATCGCCACCGCCCTCCTTGTACCAGCTAGGCAGTGGGGCATCGTCAGGCGGCGTCCTCGGCGAGCAGGGCGACCACCGAGCCGGGGTCGGCCCGCACTCTGCTTCCCCCGAGCTCGCGGTCGGGGTAGGACTCCACCCAGGTCGTCTCGACCAGCAGCGCGCGGCGCTAAGAAATCCTCAATGCTGTCTGAGTCGAAGTTAGCCAGCAGAACCCGGCCAACTGCCTGATCGAATGTTCCTCGCGCACGATGCTCCAGGGCTCCTGGCCGGGCGCAGGGATGCAACTCGCCCTGCAGAGAGCGCCACGGTCACGGGCGTGCTGCTTGCTCCTGGCCGTAGGCACGGTCCGGTTCCGCCGGCCGCTGCCGTGTCCGCGTGCGCGCGGCAGCTGGGCCGTCTTGCAGCCAGGCGGCCGTGAGAAGCCCGGCGATCAGGTATCCGGCTCCCTGGATCGCGATGACCGGGACTATGCCGAACGGCCGGGTCAGATGCCCGCCAGCCAGCGTGCCCGCCAGCACGGCGATACCTTGCGCCGCCGCGAAGGCGCCGAACACGCGGCCGCGGTAGGAGTCCTCCGTGTTCCGCTGAAAGAGCGTCAGCAGGCCCGCCACGCTCAGCGCGCCCGGCAGGCCGACGATGACGATGCCCGCCATCGCGGGCCACACCGCCACGTAGCCGAGCGGGTAGAGGAATATGGCCAGGTCGATAACGCCAAACGCGATCGTGCCGTACGTGAACAGGTGCCGGACGGAGACTCGCTGGCCGAGAGAGGCGGCGAACGCGGCGCCCGCGATGCCGCCGATCGCCTGGGCCGCCATGAACAGGCCGTATCCCTGGCTGCTTCCGTGCAGCACGTGCCGGAAGAACGGAGCGAACAGCGTGCCGACGATGCCCTCGCCGACGCTGGTGATCAGGCAGAAGATCATCAGCGACCGGAGCAGCCGGCGTCGAGCTACGAGGAGCAGACCGCCGCGCAGATCGGCGGCGACAGTGACGAGCGGGTGCCGATACCTTGGAGTCCGCTCCGGCGCGCCGCTGGTGCGTACAAGTGCGAGTAGGGCGGCGGAGGCGACGAAGCTGGCGCTGTCCGCCAGTGACACGCCAGTGATGCCGCTCATCGCGGCGATGACTCCGCCGAGTGCTGACCCGGCCAGCCTCGAGACGTTGCTGACCTGACCACTGAGAGCATTTGCTAAAAGCAGATCATCATCAGCGACCAGGCGCGGCACCATCGCCAGTTCCGCCGATCCTCGGTTCCGCCAGCCAGTAACGCGTCGCCATCGGGGTCCGCACCGGTCACCAATCCGAGCACCTCAGCCGCCGTCCGGGTGCGCAGCGCGCCGCCCAGCACCGGGTCACCGGGCTTGGCGAGAAAGCTCAGCGCCACCCGTGCCCGCCGCTCGCCGTCGGCACTCATCGTGACCACCTCCGGTCACGACCTTGCCGGACCGTGCGGTCAGCCCGTTGCTCCGCGCTCGCGGCTGTGGACAACTAGCCAGCGACAACGCGCGATGTGGATTGCGGCGCGTCCCTAGTAGCAGCGGCCAAACTGGCCGGGATGTAGCGTGGCCGCCGCAGTCGGGCGTGTGACCAGGACGGGCCGCCCTTGACGTATCGACTATCGTTATTTACGATTCTCGATAACAACGATAGTCGATAAGCGAGACCTCCGATGTCTGCACCCGCCCTCAAGGCCGTCAAGCCGCGGAAGCGGCTGCAGCGACTCGCCACCCTGGACCGGCTCGCCACCGCGGTTACTTGGGTGTTTTGGTTCTTCGCGGTCCTCACCACGCTTCAGGTGATCCTGGCGCTGACCCGGAGCGGAACCCTGCTCTCCGCCCCGAACGTTCCGGCTGGCCCGCAACCGCTCGTCTGGGTGACCATCGCGCCGCCATTGCTGCAGCACGTCGGAAGCGTGCTCACTCACTCCGGCCTCGCCCCTGGGGTGCGAGCGAGCTGGAACGGGGCGATTTTGGGTACCGCCCATCCCACCGCCGGGCAGGGCCTGGCCTTCGCGGTCACCCTGCTGCCAGCCGGCCTGCTGCGGGTCGGCGCGCTCTATTTCACGATGCGGCTGGCGCGCACTGCCGCCCGCGACGGGGTCTACACGGTCCAGGCCGCCCGGCTGGTGTTGTTCCTGGGCTGGTGGCTGCTGGCCGGCGGGCTGGCTGCCACCGTGGCCGGAGGGTTCGCCCGGCTGAACCTGCTCGGCTTGCTGGTCACCTGGCACGTCGACTGGGTGCACTGGCCTGCATTGTGGGGGGTGTCGTGGCCGGTCGAGTGGTTCGGCATCGGCCTGATCATCTTCGCCCGCATCATGCGGGTCAGCGCCGGAATGCGCGCCGATCTTGAGGGGACGGTGTAGTGCCGCCCACGGCCCCGGATGACCATGCCATCGTCATCCACCTCGACAAGCTCCTCGCCGAACGGGGCATGACCTTGACCGAGCTGTCCGAGCGGGTCGGCGTCAGCGTGGTCAACCTGTCCATCCTGAAAAACGGCCGCGCCAGGGCGATCCGGTTCAGCACCCTGACCCGGCTCTGCCAGGCGCTCGACTGCCAGCCCGGCGACCTGCTCACCCACGACGGCACAAGAACCACGCCAGGCATCTAACCCTCCGAGCATGCCGGGATTAGCGCGCAAATACGGGATGGCTAGTTGGGCCAGAACTAACCACCTGCACGAGCCCGATCGACAGTTGGGAAAGTGTGCCCTAGGCTCCGCCCGAAACCGCGGCGGTGCCTTTCTCGGCGAGCGTGGCGGCCATCTCGATTGCGACGTGCTGGCCGTACCCGGTGGCCGCCCGCGAGCCGACGATGGCGACCGAGTTGACGCAGGTCAGCCTCAGGTCGGCGGCGCCGCGCAGCCACGCTGGCCACGATGCATGCAGTCCTGACCGGCATGCCCCCCGACGCTAATGACTACTGGGTCAAGACCACCTCACACGGCCACGCCTTCATCGACCGCACCACCACCCGCATCGAAAACACGCTCACAGCCCACGGCTACGACGTCAACAGCCAGATCGTGTACGTCAGGCTGGCGAACGAGATCGCCAGCTACCGCACGCTGACTACCACGCTCGCCGTGGTCGGCCTGCTGGTCGTCGCGATCAGCATGGCCGGCCTGGCCAACGCGCTCACCATGAGCGTCCTTGAGCGCACTCGTGAGATCGGCATCCTCCGCTCGATCGGCGCCCGGGCCCGCGACATCCGCCGCATCTTCGCCGCCGAAACCCTCACCCTCGCCGTCGCGGGCTGGCTGATCGGGATCCCGCTCGGCTACCTGCTGGACCTGTTCCTCGTCTGGCTCGTCAAGAAGGGTTGTCAACATAAACCTCACGCTCGCCTTCCCGCCCTGGAACCTCGCGCTAGCCCTCGCCGGCGCGATCCTGCTCGCACTCCTCATCACCTCCGTCCCGATCAGGCGCGCTGCTCACCTTCGGCCTGGCGCCGCGCTGCGCTACGCATAGCAGACGCACCCGAGCGCGACATCCTCGGCCTCCCCGGCCAGTAGGGCCGCGCCGTCTGCGTCCGCGCCGGTTACCAGCGCAACACCTGTGCCGCGGTCCGGGTGCACAGCGCGGCGCCCAATACGGGGTCACCCGGCTTGGCCAGGAAGCTCAGTGCTACCCGCGCCCGCCGCTCGCCGTCGGCACTCATCGTGACCACCTCCGGCCACGAGCCTGCCGGAGAGAGCGGTGAGCCAGCCGATGCCCGTGGCGGGCTGTGGACAACTAGCGGGCGAGAAGCGGGATGTGGGCAACGCAGCCGACCGCCCCCGTCACCGGGCGAGCGCCGCCGAGCCCGGCAAGCGGGCGGCAGCGCAGCGTGAGCGCCGAACCCCCAGCGCGGGGCAGGTCTATCGCTGCGACCTCGGCTACGGGCTCAAGCCGTCGGGCGGCTCCACACCTATTGCCGCTGAATTCGATCCGGCCCAGACTTGGCGGGTGGCTGTCACCTGGCGTCAGTTCGAGCAGAGTCGGCCCGATCTCGCAGAAGCAGGCCGGGCGCTGTTGTACCAGTTCGGGGTGGGGCTGGCGTTCCTGGCAACGGTCCGCCGTGACGGCGGCCCGCGGGTTCACCCGATGTGCCCGCTGATCTATCACGGCGGCCTGTACGGCTTCATCGTGCCAGGGCCCAAGCAGGGAGATCTGCATCGGGACGGCAGGTACTCACTGCATTCGTTTCCTTGTGCCGATAACGAGGACGCCTTCTACTGCACCGGCCGCGCCGCAGCAGTTGACGATCCGGTCACCCGCAAGGCACTCGCCGAACTTTTCGTGACCGAGCGAGCTGCCTTGAAGGTGCCAGAGCCTGGAGCCCAGGATCACTTGTTCAGCTTCGGCCTGCAGCACTGCCTGCTCACCCAGACAACCGGTCACGGCGACTCAGACCCGCAGCACACCATCTGGCACAACGGCCGACCGTAAGCCCTCACGACCTGCGGCACCTCACGAAGGCTCTTCTCCTGACTCCGGATGGCCGGGCAGCCGACCGGACAGAGGCCCCCGCTGCGCGAACTCGATCCGCCTCGGCTCGTCAGCGCCGGGGCCGGGGCGTTCCTCCTCGCCCTGACGGTCCGCCTCGCGATTGTGCTCCCGGCGCTCCTCTAGCAGACCGGACTCCACGTCCCCGGCTCATGGGCGCATCTCCGATGATGGGCGCATGGAGTGGACCTTCACCGGCGAGGTGATCGAGTGGCGCGGACCGGCGCCGTACCTCTTCGTGGCCATGACGCCGGAGGACAGCGAGGATGTCAAGGAGGAAGCCCGCGGCCTGATCTACTGGGGCCAGGTGCCGGTCCTCGTCACCATCGGCGACACCGAGTTCACCACCGCCCTGTTCCCCAGGGACGGCCGCTACCTAGTGCCGGTCAAGGTGGCCGTGCAGCGAGCGGAGGAGATCGAGGAGGGCGCCTTCGTCGAGGTCGTGTTGCGGCTCAACGTCGCGCGCAGCCAATGACGAACGGGCACACAGCCACCGCTCCTGGCGAGCAGACCGCTGCCGGTCGTTGGAGCGACACGGATTCCTCGGGCCCCACAGCGGGACCAAAGCCCCTGCCCCTGCCCGGCACCACCGGGGGTATGCCTGGGGTGGAGGTGGGGACTGTGATCACCATACTTACAGTCGACGCAGCGCTCGAGCAGACCTGCGCGACCTTCCGCGACCGGGCTGACCGGGGCGACATCACTTCTGCCGAGTGTGACCTGCTGATAGACGGAGCCATTCTGCTCGCCATGCGCATCGATGATCTCGCCTCGGAAGGCCGTGCTGGCTCGACCACCGGCTGGCCGGAACTGGCGCGACCAGCACTTTCGGGGCGGCACGAGCGATACCCAGTCGCAGCAGCCGCCTGACACGGGTGAGTTTCATACCGGGCGGTAGTCCGGCGTCCACATTGCCGCCGCGACGCAGGCAGCGACGTCCTGGTCGGCCGCCAGCCGCGCAACACCGCTCTCGCGAGCCTGCTCGGCCACGGCGATCGCGATCGCTCGTGAGACTTCGCGCAGGTTAGCCAGCCGCGGGTACAGCGCGCCGGCCGAGATCCGGTCTGCCGTTACTAGGCTGGCCAGCCTCTCGGCGGCCGCCAGAAACATGCTGTCGGTGACTTCCGTTGCCTGTGCGACTACCACGCCGAGACCAGTGCCGGGAAAGATGAAGACGTTATTCGCCTGGCCGACCTGCCGGGTCCGTCCCGCGAAGTCGACCGGCTCGAACGGGCTGCCGGTCGCGACCAGAGCCCGGCCGTCGGTCCAGCGCAGCACGTCGGCAGGTGTGGCCTCCGACTTCGAGGTCGGATTCGAGAGCGGGAAGATGATCGGAGACCGCGTCCTCGCGGCCATCAGCCGGATCGCCTCCTCGCTGAACGCGCCCGGCGTCCCACTCGTCCCGATCAGGATGGTCGGGGCCACGTGGCGGATCACGGCCTCGAGGCCGTGCTGGCTCGCCGGCGGGAATGCGTACCGGGCCATGGCTGCGGTGGATAGCGCGAATGCGCGCTTGTCTTCGTGAACGTCCATTCGTCCGTCGAAGATCAGGCCACGGGAGTCGAGCATCACGATCGCCGCGCGAATAGCGTCCTCGGCGACGCCTGCTCGCCGCATGACCTGACTCATCAGCCGAGCAATCCCCAGCCCGGCTGCGCCCGCGCCAACGAACACCAGTCGCTGGCCGCCGACCGGCTCACCGCTATACCGCAGCGCGGCGAGGATGCCCGCCACCACGACGGCCGCGGTGCCCTGAATGTCGTCATTGAAGCTCGGCAGCGCCGCTCGGTAGCGATCGAGCAGGTTGATCGCATTGTGCTGCTTGAAGTCCTCCCACTGCAGCACGGCACGCGGAAATACGTCACGGACGGCCTGCACGAAAGCGTCGATGAACGCGTCATACGCGGTCCCGCGCAGTCGCGGCTTGGGGTATCCCAGGTACAACGGGTCGCTCAGCAGAGCGTCATTGTCGGTGCCGCAGTCGAGCGAGACGGGAAGCGTCAGATGCGGCTCGATCCCTGCCCCGGCGGTATACAGGGCGAGCTTCCCGACCGGGATGCCCATACCTCCGGCGCCCTGGTCACCGAGGCCGAGTATGCGCTCGTTGTCGGTGGCCACGATCAGCCGGACATCCGGCCTTCCTGCATTGCGCAACAGCTTAGGAATTCGGTCGACGTCGTCAGGAGTGATCCACACCCCGCGCGGCCGACGCAGTACGTGACTGAACCTGCGGCACGCCTCACCAACCGTCGGGGTGTAGACGATCGGGGCGAGCTCCTCGATGTGATCAACGAGCAGACGGTAGAACAGCGTTTCGTTGCGATCCTCAAGCGCTGTGAGCCCGATGTACTTCTCGATGTCATCGGCCTTGCGGCGCAGATGCTCGAGCTCGAGGACGACCTGCTGTTCAATCGTGGCTACCCGCCACGGGAGCAGCCCCCGCAAGCCAAGGTCGTCGCGCTCCCGCATAGTGAACGCGGCGTCCTTGTTCAGCAACGGCTGGCCAAGAATCTCAGGGCCGGTCAATTCGATCACCGCCCGTTCCGATGCCATCCCGTCCCTGTCAAGACGTGACGCTCTCTCCCTACTGGCGGGCGGGCAGGAGGGTTAGAGCCGAAGGTCCCGGCGCTGGGCACCAGTGCACCACGCTAAGCCGAGAGTCAGCGGCTTGAAGGAGCAAGGGACATTCCGCCTTCACGGGAAGGCTCGATCATCGCCAGCGGCCATTCCTCATCAGCGATTGGCGTTCCATCGATGCTGACAAGCAGGGCATCGGCGGCCGCGAGCGCACGCCTGCTCGCCCGGTAGTGATGCCAGCACAGCAGCAGATCGGTGGGAACCCGCCGGCCAGCCGACGGCGGGACGATCGCGATGACCACCGGCTTGGCAGCGCAGCAGCAAGCACGCTCTGCCCGGCGCACAGCTGGCCAGTCAATACAGAAGGCGGCGCACACCGAGGCGCTATCGGCAGGCCCGGCCACGCGCCGGTCCGACCTGCCCTGCAGAAAGCCAATGGACATGGGAACAGGCTGACTCACCTGGCCGGAATGGCGCAGGGCCCAACCGCCCCGCAATTCCGGGCCCATGGTCACCTACCTGGCCGGAGGCCTGGGCGGGCGGTCGTCGCTCCCCATCGGCCCGTACCGGTGCAGAGCGACAGGGAGGGACAGCGCCCAGCGGCGTCGTCCCTCCCTGCCTGGCACTAGCTCGCTGCTATCGCAGCACGAGGTCGCGGGCATCGTCGGTCTGCGTCGGGTGCTGAGGCGGCACAGGGCGTGACCGACGGACCTCGGCCTTGCGCGCCCGGTCGCGCTCGAAGACGACGCCGGCCGCCGCCAAGGCGATCGTGATAGCCAAGGCGATGCCAACGGTGGTGAGGATCGCGACGAGTGCGTCGTGCAGGGTTTGCAGGCTGCTCATGGGAGTGTCCTTCCTTTTCTTGGTCTTGGAAAGCTGCTGACATTGGTGGTTGTGCGGTCGTGGCACGGATGCGTCATTGCTCGAGGTCCGCACGCGGGCGCAGGACTAGCCGCGCTGCCCGCCGCACCTGGCGCTCGGACCGCTGGGCCCGTCGCGTTGCCTTTGCCTGGGCAATGGCCTGCCTGGTCAGGCGCTGCTGCTCGGCTCGCGCGAGCATCTCTTGCTGTCGTGCGGCAGCCAGCTGGTTAGCGATCAGCGGATGCATGTGACTCACCTCCCCTCAGCGTGTGCGCAACGGACGGCGAGAGTGGCGGTCAGATGATCTGGCACCATCGCGAGTCGCCCATCTCCCCGGCTCGAAGGGATGTCCGCCGCCCCCGCGCCGGCGGACATCCGCTCCTCGTGTCGATGGACTGATCCTGGCTGCGGCCGCTACAGCGGCCGCTACACCGCGCGCTGCACTAGCCGCAGCACCGCGTATTCCCGCGCCGGGATCCCGGTCGGGATGATTCAGGAGTTTTCAGCGTGACTTGACGGCGGGCAGTGCCAGCGCGAGCGCAAACTGCCCGTCAAGGAACATCAGGCCGCGCCGCTCGAACTCCGCGAAGACCTCCTGAATGGCTTTCTCGGCCAGGCGCAGGTCGAGTTTGCGCCGCACCGCGGCGGCCGTGGTCGGCTTGTTGCTGCACGCCAGGTAGAGGTCCGCCAGGGTGTCCTCGAAGGTGTAGGTGCCGTCTTGCCCGAGGTGCCGCTGATCGGCTATCTGGACGAAATGAGGCGCGGACGAGTACGTCAGTCTGGGCCGGCTTTCGGCTCGCCAGGCGCCGGACCACGCTTCCACGGCTGCACGCACGGCAGCGAAAGCGTCCTCAGCCAGGCTGCCCTCGTCCTGGTAGTCGAAGAAGTAGGCGACTCGCTCGAGATCCACGTTGTCGGGGTAGACATACCGATAGCTGCGCTCTGGCGTCTTGCCGGTCAGCCCGCGAGTGTCGTCGCCGGTGAACAGCGGGCTGAACCGCTCAAGCCAGATTCGGTCGGCGCTCGCGGGCGGCTGCAGGTGATGCAGATGCGGGATGGCCGCAGCCTGCTCGACGTAATCCTGCTCCGTCTCGCCGGGAAAGCCCCAGAGGAGGTTCCAGGACACCCGGATTCCGTAGTACTCGCACCAGCGAAGCAGATTGACGTTCTGAACAGCGCGGACGCCCTTGCGCATCAGACCCAGCACGTGCGAGCTCAGCGACTCGAGGCCGGGCTGGATGTGAGCCACCCCGGCCGCCGCCATGAGTTTGACTTGCTCACGGTCCAGGTTCGCCTTCACTTCATAGAACAGCTCGTAGCCAGCCTCGGTCTCGGCGAGTGCAGGGAACAGGTCGTTGAGATAGGACGGCTCGAGGATGTTGTCGACCGCTTCGAAGTGAAAGCTTCGATACCGGCGGGCCTGCAGCGCGAGCTCGTCCAGGACACGACTGGCAGACTTGGCCCGGAACTGCATGGTCGTCGCGTTCAGCCCGCAGAACGTGCAGTGGTGCTTCACCCCCCACCAGCACCCGCGGGATGTCTCGATCGGGAGCCAGATCCCGCGGCGCTGGCCAGGTGCGAGGATGCCCAGGGTCTCGGCGAGCGCGAAGTAGTCCTCGTAATCCGGTGCGGGCAGGTCGTCGAGCTGACGGATCGGCGGCAGCGGTGGCGTCACCCTGAGCGCGCCGTCCACGCGGAGCGCGATGCCAGGGACGGCGCGCAGGTCGCTGCCTTGTGCCAGCGCGCCCAGCAGACGGGGAAAGGACTCGTCGGCCTCGCCAATGATGGCGGCGTCGATGAAATCGAACGCACGCACGAACTCCGGCCCCATGTCCCCGTCGAAGTTGGCGCCACCAAAGACTGTGAAGATGTTCGGGTGCTGCTCCTTCAGGCGGCGGGCGAGCGCGAACGACGCGGCATTTTGCTGGAATGTCGAGCTGAAGCCGACAACAGCCATCTCGTGCCACGGAACTGCTTCGACGAGCGAGTCCAGGAAGGCGGGAACGTCAACTTCGCGGAGCCGGGTGAGTCTGCTCCGTAGCTCAGCTGGCGAGACGGCGAGGTAGGAGAGATCGCTGGCTAGGTCCGCCACGAAGTGCGAATCCGGGTCGGGCGCCGCCGCCCGAAAGGCAGCCAGTGAGAACAGCCATTCGCCCACCATCGAGCCTCGATGCTGAGCTAGCTCCTGGTAGTTTTCCAGGCCTATCTGCGCCGCGAAGCTCAGATATGCGTGGAGCGTGCGGACAGGAAAGCCGTGAGCGGCTGCCAGAGACTTAAGTAACCCAAGTTGGATAGACGGACGATGGGCATCCATGAATGGCATGGAAACCAGCATCACCGGCCGTCCGCTCGGCCGCGCTGGCACTGCTCGATCCGGCACGCCAAGCAACGGAGATCAGGGCTGCGCTGGTGGCGCGTCCGGGGTCGCAGGGTCGAGTCGGGGTTCGGATGTCGGCGTCGGAGGCGGCGGGGGCGGCGGAGGCGTCAGGTGCCCGATCCGAATGTAAACCGAAAAGACCATGTCGTTGCCCGGAATAAATGCGTTAATGATCTGCTCACGAAGATCTTCAAGCGTCGGCTCTGTGGGGGGCGGGCCTGTCGCCGGCGCGAGAACCTCTACGTTATCCCTCGCCGCCGAGAAGATAGCCAGCAAGAGGGCCCATTCGCGCTCGGAGAGCTCCGCGTGAAAGGAAGCCAGCTTCTCCGCTAGATTCTCGATTTCCTGCCGACTGAACTCCACGCTTGGCATCGTCGACCTCCCGTGCGTGAACCCTGATCCCATGGCCGAAGAAAGACGACTGCTGGCGAGCAATAGGCGGGTCGCGCAACGGGGCGAGGCTAGGCCGCCAAGACGATAAGATCGCGCCTCGCGCGGCAGCTGTCAAGATCTAGCGTGCCCACGCCTACGGTTGCGGTTGCTCGTTGCCGCGGCCCCGCAGATCTTGCGGGACGCCAGGACGGCTCGCGAGCTTCGCCAGCTTGTCGCGCACCTGCGCAGCCTCAGGGTGGTCAAGCTCGTCGAGGATGGCCACAGCCGCATTCCAGGCATCCCGAGCTGCATCAGGACTCCCAATTGCGAGGTGCAGGTCGCCCAGGCATGCCAGCGTGTCAGCTTCGCTATGCCGGTGCCCGAATTCGCGGTACAGGAGCACGGCTTGCTGGTAGTGGGCGATAGCCTCGTGGTGGTTGCCGAGGGCGCTATAGGCGGTGGCAATGCTGTCAAGCGTGTCCGCCTGCCCGAACTGGTCGTCTATCTCCTTTTGCAGATCAAGGGCTTGCTGGCAGTACGTCAGCCCTTCTTGACGACGGCCCAACTGGATGTGAAACCAGCCGAGTGCATTCAGGGCGCGGGCCTGCCCGGCTCGGTGACCGGCCGCTTGGAACAGTTCCAGTGCCTGCTCGGCATGTTCGAGCGCGGCTTCATAGCGGTTCTCCCGATCGAGGACCAGGGCGAGGCTTCGGTGAGTTTGCGCCTGGCCGGTGTGGTCGCCAAGCTGCTGGAACAGCTCGAGGGCTCGCACCAGCTGATCCCGTGCCTCGGCGTACCGCCGCAAGTCTGCGTAGGCATAGGCCAGACAACCGTGGCATATCGCCTGGGCGTACGGGTCACCCAACCGGTTCGCCGCGTCCAGCGCGAACTGCTGCGACGCGGCCGCGTCGTGCCAGTGCCCACGCCGCTCAAAAAACGACGCCATCGCCCAGGCCAGCTGCCAGATGTGGGCGTCGAACCCGTCAGCTGCCGCGCGCCGGAGGGCTGCCAGCAGGACGTGGTACTCCCTGGTAAGCCATGCCAGCGCCGCGCGATGGTCAGCAAGCTCGTCAACGGTGACGAGCGGCCCGGCGGGCACCAGCGCGATGGCGTCGTAGCGGCTCGGACCGAGCAGTTCGTGCGCGCGGTAAGCCGTGCCGAGGTAGTGGTCCAGAAGTCGGTGGACCGATGCCCGCCTGTCCTCGGCCGAGTCCTGCTCATGGCTGAGTTCCCTCGCATAAGCCCACAGCAGGTCATGGAAGGTGAACCGCCCGCGGGACCGATCCGTCAGCAGATGCGCGCTGGTTAGCTCGGCCAGCAATGCTCTGGCCTCAGTCGGCGGCAGGCCGGCCAGGCTCGC
>Ga0187784_10002804_pt1 | contig 14011 bp, 9 predicted proteins | sample 1015_SJ02_MP15_2_FD_132964 | JGI IMG/M metagenome (GOLD analysis project Ga0187784, IMG submission 132964) | Tropical peat soil microbial communities from peatlands in Department of Meta, Colombia - 1015_SJ02_MP15_20_MG | ecosystem: Environmental > Terrestrial > Soil > Wetlands > Peat | place...
ATCGGGATATCGTGAAAACGAAGCAGGAAGCGCGAGGCGAAAATGCCGAACAGCGCCGCCGGCGCGCGTATGTTCCAGTCGCGCAATACGGTGAGGAAAGAACGCGGATGCCAGGGCGCGTGTTGGTGTGCGTGCAGGACGAGCAGATCGAACTCCCCGCGCCGCAGCTTCCCTAATGCGCGCAGCGCGCGCAACGGTCCGAAAGCGCGGTTCGCCCGGTGGCGCGGCTTGAGGCCGATCCAGAAAAATTCGGTCTGCTGCGGCACTGCATGCACGAACAGCTCGTGGCCGCCGATTTCCAGGATGCGCAGCGGACGTGCGCCCGGCGCTGACCGCGGCGAAGCCTTCATCTGCAAAGCCACCTTCCGTTGCCACAGCGGTCGAAGCCGCGAGCCCTCGCGCTTGCGCAGGCGCGGTCCAAATTAGGACAGCCGTACACGCCGCCGGCGCGAGAGAACGGCCATGGTTCGGAATTGGCATTTAAGACGACCGGTCGCGCATTCGACCGCTTCATGACCGTCGTTTTCAGCCAAATCCTCGTCTGAGGTGCAAACCCAAGCCTGGTAAAGAGCTGACTTTTTGCCAAAGCAAGATGACCGACCATTTTTTTGTTCTCAATTCCAAAAAAAATTGCTGCGATTCAGAACCCGTTCGGTTTCAGCGTCATGCGGCCGCACTTGGATGGTGAGGGTCGTCGAAGACTTCCCCCCTGTTGGCGCAATCGTCGAGCGCGATTATAGCCGGACCACGCACACCTTGATCAAGGTCACGACCCGTGATCGACGCCATAAAATTGATTGAAGCCTCACGGTCTGCTATGTATAGTTGCATCGTGGTCAATTGAGGATAGATCGGGGTCATGCGCGCTGTACAAAAGGCAGACGGCGGATTTGAAGCGAGGGCGATCAGCGGCACGCATACCGTGTTGATTGCGCTAAATTGCCCCGACGAGCGTCGACACGGACTTTTGGGATTCTCAATACAGTGCGAGCTAGTCGGGCCCGGTGGGCACGGGGCGCAATGGCTGCGTTCGCAGAAGGTATTCAAGTCGATCGTGCCAGATCCAAAGAGTGCTCATGATCCGAATGATCCAACAAAGAGTGAGAAATTCTTCACTGACAAATTCCCAGTTCAAAGCTTTCTTTGGGGCTACTATACTGCGCAACCGAAAAGAACCTACCGCTTCCACATCTTGCCGCGATATGGCAAGCCAGGCGCGCTCACCACAAATCCCGACGACGAAATCGCAATCGAGATCGGAACCGAGAAGGAGTGGGACCCTGGCGAAAAGCATGGCGTTTGGTTCAATCGTGGCGCCATTGCGAGCCAAGCCTTCGCTGAGCGTTTCGGTAATAAACCGCCGACCAATATCAACGACCCCAAAGACCCTGAAGTGATTTGGCTGTCGCGCGGACTCCTTGAGGCCTGCCTCGACTACATCAACAGCACGCAGCCTCCGGACGCCCTTCGCGTCGCCGCTTATGAATTCACCTATCCGCCGATTCTGGATGCGCTTAAGTCTGCGCTCGATCGGCAGATCGACGTCAAAGTCGTCTATCACGATACGAGCGAAGAAGATGGCGCCCCCAATGAAACAGCGATGGCGGCCGCCGGCTTACCGATCAACGACCAGAAGATTACGTTCCGGCGGTCTAAAACAAAAATTCCACACAACAAATTCATTGTTCGCCTTAAGGCCGGAACCGATCCAGTCGAGGTATGGACTGGATCGACCAACTTCACTGCATCGGGTTTCCTTGGCCAGACCAACGTCGGCCATCGCATCGCCGACCCCGCCACGGCGCAACAATATTTTGATTTCTGGATGTTGTTGAAGACCGATCCGGACCGCGATCGAGCGCGTGCCGGCGCGACCAAACTTACGCCTGATCCAAGCGAAGTTATTTCACCAAATTCTATTGTACGCGTATTTTCCCCGCGAGCCAGGGCCTCGATGCTCGATTGGTACGGGCGTAAAATGCTCGATGCGGCAAACTCGGTGTGGTTAACTGCCGCATTCGGCGTGACCAAAAAGTTGGTTCCGCCTTTGACACAGAAGCGCGATCAAATGCGCTTCGTGCTGATGGAAAAACCAGCTACCGCGGCAACCAAGAAGGCGCTGACGCAAGACTTAACGCACCTGATCTTGTCCTATGGCGTGCCGCTCGGCGAATACTATGGCATGAAGAATGGCAAGCCGACGACTCGAAAATCAATACCAGGATTCGAACTCGACCAGTGGTACTACCACGAGGAGCTTTATCGGCCGAAAAACGACGGTTTTGTGTTCTTCGTTCACACCAAATTTCTGCTGATTGATCCGCTGTCCGACGATCCGTTAGTGTGCTCCGGATCGGCAAACTTTTCTCCTAACTCACTCACCGCGAACGACGAAAATATGTTATTGGTGCGGGGCAGCACCCGGGTTGCCGACATTTACATGACCGAGTTCGATCGCGTCTTCCGCCATTTCTACTTTCGCGATATTGCCGGAGAGTTGCACGATAAAGGCAACGATGCGGAGGCCATTTATCTTGATGAGACCGATCAATGGGCCGTGGATTACTTTAGGGCCGGTAAGATCAAGAACAATCGCCGGCTGATGTTCTTCGCTGCGCCAAAGACGACGTGGTTCGCCAATGCCGCAATTAAGGCGCCCGCGCCGAAAGGCGGTAAACGTGCCAAGAAGGCCGCTAAGGGTACGGGTTCAAAGTCCGCAGCGCGGAGCAAGCGTAAACCGAAAACCAAGACGAAACCAGCAAAGAAAGCCAAGACTGCGCACAGGTCGACAAAAACACGCCGGGTCAAGACCAGGCGTAAATGAGGGAAGAAGAAGGAGCGGTCAAAAAACCAATCGGCTAAATCGACGCCCTAGCTCGCGATCACGCCGGTGAGCTGATTACTCGTCACTCCCACTCGATCGTGCCCGGCGGTCTCAGTGGGAGACAATTCTTGAGGAGGCAATTGCCCCCTCACTCCCACTCGAATTTCGCGGTGCAAATTTTTCAGCCGGCGAGACAGGACCGAGCGGCGAGCCGTCAAATTCTCTTGCCTTTGATTTTGCTGCGAAATTTGACCGACTCCCCGAAGCCGGAATTTAGCGACTATGGACGGGCATTCGGACGATTTTTCGTCTCGTCCCCTTGACGGTCGGAGAATGATGTTACAAGAAATAGAACTATGATTAAAAATAATGTAACAGAATCGTTTCGCAAGAATTGGCCGCTCACCGTGCAAGAGGCGGCGCACGCGATGCCGGTCCTCCAGTCCGTTCATCCCGGCCTCAAGGCTGCGGCGGCTCCACGCTTGGCCACGATTCGGCACCTCGCGCAGCGCTCGGGCATTCGCGACGGCGCGTTGCGGACCTCGCTGAGTCGCGCTTGCGCGAACGGCTCGCTCGAGGTTGCCGAGGGTCGCTATCGCCTGGGGCCGCTCAGCGTTGAACAAGCGGCGGCGGCGCTGGCGTTGCTCAATCGAATGCGCGGCTATGTGCTCGGCGTGGTCCTCGAGGGAAAACACATCGATCTTCCGCGCCTGCGCGAGCTCTTCGCCCGCCTTGGCTTTCGCCCCCTGCAACGGTCGGTATGGATCGGCGCGCGCACGGCCGACGACCGCCTGAGCGCCGCCCTTCTACGGGCGGGTCTTGCGGGCTCGGTCGTCGTCTTTCAAGCCGACGAGGTCGATGCCGAAGCACGCGCCCGGCTGTCGAAGCTCTGGCGCCTCTCGGAACGCATAGCCGCGTTGCGCAAGTTTCATCGCCAACTCATCGATTTCTTGACCGAGCCGCGCATCGGCAGCCGAGAAGCGGCGTGGCGATGTGTCGAAGTCGCTCCAATCTGGTACCGCGTCGCCCTTCACGATGAGCCGCCGTTTCCGCTCGACCTCTGTGGGCCCGACTATCCGTTGGAGCGCCTCAATGCCGACTGGCGCGCGCACCTTGCGTCGATGCAACGCGAGCTGGTTGACCTTTGGGCGGCGGAGGACTGATGAGCGTTCAAAGCTCGAACTGGATCCCCCGGAAGCGAATCCGCTTCGCCGTCGGGCTCGCGCTGCTGTTCGCGGTTACTGGCGCTACCGGGAGCCTGTGGTCGCCTGCAACCCTCGTGCTCCTGGCTCCCGCGTTGGGCGCGGGCTGGGCGGCATTTGTGATGATGCGGATCCGTTGGCAGCTCTCGGCAGGCGGTGGCGGCTGGGAACGTCGCATTCACGAGCTCGCGGTGTCGCGTCTTGTGCTTCCGCCGGACGCGCAAGCATCGGTGCTCGACGTCGGCTGTGGCGATGCGAGCCTTTTGATCACTCTGCTCCGGCACGCGCCGGCAGCGAACGCGACCGGCATCGATTATTTTGGGCCAAACTGGGACTACGCAAAATCGGCGTGCGAGGAGCGACTGATGAGCCTCGGTCTTCGCGCGATCTTTCGTAGAATGGATGCCGCGCGTCTCGAGTTTCCCGACGAGAGCTTCGACGTCGTCGTCTCGGTGATGTGCTTCCATGAGGTGCGAGCGCCGCGGCGCACGAAGATGCCGGGTCCGATGCTCGCGCTAAGTGAGGCGCTGCGGGTGTTGCGGCCGGGCGGGAGCTTTGTTTTCGTCGACCGCTTCGGCGACGCGGCGGACTACGACCAGGCCGGGCTCGCCCGGATTCTGGGCGCCACAACCGCGATTCGGCGAGACTCGCTGGTCGTGATGCTTGGCGTTCCCTGGCCGCTAAAGACCAAGCGCGCGCTCGGGCCGGTGGAGGTACTCTCGGGGCGAAAGCTCGGGTCTCGGTAGAGCGCCAAAAGAAGCGGCAAGGAAGACTGGCGCGAATGAGAATGCTGGCGCGCGATAGAGGACAAAACTACGAACCGGACTCTGACTGGAATACGTAACGCGCCAATCTGCCGATAACTATGGGCCACCATCGACCCCGAGCGAGTTCCTTTCGACCGCCACGTTATCCCGTTCTATCCCGCAGTACTCCCCCTCACTCCCACTCGATCGTGCCTGGCGGCTTCGAGGTGATGTCGTAGACGACGCGGTTGACGCCTTTCACCTCGTTGACGATGCGGGTTGCCACGGTGGCGAGGAAGTTCATATCGAACTGATAGAAGTCGGCGGTCATGCCGTCCGTCGAGGTCACCGCACGCAGCGCCAGCACATGCTCGTAGGTGCGCTGATCGCCCATGACGCCGACGGTCTTTACCGGCAGCAGCACGGCGAAGGCCTGCCAGATGTCGTCATAAAGTCCGACGCGGCGGATTTCCTCGACGAATATCTCGTCGGCGACGCGCAGGATGTCGAGCTTCTCGCGGGTGACGACGCCCGGACAACGGATGGCAAGGCCGGGCCCGGGGAACGGATGGCGGCCGACAAAGGCCTCCGGCAGGCCGAGCTCGCGGCCGAGCGCGCGCACTTCGTCCTTGAACAATTCGCGCAGCGGCTCGATCAGCTTCATGTGCATGCGCTCGGGCAATCCGCCGACATTGTGGTGCGATTTGATCGTCACCGACGGTCCGCCAGCGAACGAAACGCTCTCGATCACGTCGGGGTAGAGGGTACCTTGCGCCAGGAACTCGGCGCCGCCCAGCGTTTTCGCCTCACCCTCGAAGACATCGATGAACAGCCGGCCGATGATCTTACGCTTCTGTTCAGGATCATCGACGCCGGCGAGCGCCTTGAGGAACAGCTCCTCGGCGGCGACGTGGACGAGCGGAATGTTGTAATGGTCGCGGAACAGCGCCACCACGCGTTCGCCCTCGGCCAGCCGCAGCAGGCCATGATCGACGAACACGCAGGTGAGCTGGTCGCCGATCGCTTGGTGCAGCAGCACGGCGGCGACCGCGGAATCGACGCCGCCGGACAACGCGCACAGCACTTTGGCCTTGCCGACTTCGCGGCGGATCTTCTCGATCGCCTCGTCCTTGAAGGCGCGCATGGTCCAGTCCGGCGCACAGCCGCAGATATTGCGGACGAAATTGCGCAGGATCGCCGCGCCGTGCGGCGTATGCATGACCTCGAGATGGAATTGAGTGGCGTAGAAGCGCCGCTTCTCGTCGCCGATCATGGCGATCGGCGCGTTGGCGGAGGTGCCGATCGCGGCAAAGCCCGGCGGCGGCTTGGTGACGCGGTCGCCGTGGCTCATCCATACCGGGTAGCGCTGGCCGACCTCCCACACACCCTCATAAAGCGCCGATGGCTTGGTTACCTCGACTTCGGCGCGGCCGAATTCGCGGTGGTGGCCGCCCTCGACGGCGCCGCCGAGCTGATGCGCCATGGCCTGCTCGCCGTAGCAGATACCGAGCACCGGCACGCCGGCGCTAAAGACCGCCATCGGCGCCAGCGGCGCGCCGTCATCGAAGACCGAGGCCGGCCCGCCCGAGAGGATCACACCTTTGGGCCGCAGCGTGCGCAGCGCGGCTTCAGCCTTCTGGTAGGGAACGATCTCGCAATAGACGCATTCCTCGCGCGCTCGCCGCGCTATCAGCTTGGTGACTTGCGAGCCGAAGTCGACAATGAGGATGGTGTCGTGCATGGGCGTTGAAGAGCGTATGTGCGGCCCTGACCCGCCCGGGTCAAGGGCAAGGCGGCTCCTCGTCCACCGCAATGCTACGCCTTGCGCATGACAGCGACATAGAAGCCGTCGGTATCGGTCGTCCGCGGCGTCATCAGCAAACCCTCCTCGGCGACCCGCGCGGCGCGGCAGAACAACACGGCGCGCTCGCCGAGCGCCGCAGCGACGATCTCACGCGGGGACACGACGGTGAATTCCGGGTGCCGCGACAGGAAGGCGCGGACCTGGTCGGCATTTTCCTCTGCCAGCACCGAGCAGGTGACATAAGCAATGCGGCCGCCCGCTTTCAGGAGCGCGGCGGCGCGCTCGAGCAGGGCTTGCTGCTGCTTAACGCGTTCCGCCAGCGCGCCGGGCCGCACCCGCCATTTGGCGTCCGGGTTGCGCCGCCAAGCGCCGGTGCCGGTGCACGGCGCGTCGATGAGCACAAGATCGATGCGGCCGGCAATATCCGTGAGCACGTCGGCTTCGCCGCGCGGCGTGCGCACCTGGATGTTGCGGGCGCCGGCGCGGGCGATGCGTTCGTGGATCGGCGCGAGCTGCCGCTTGTCGATGTCGGTGGCGTAAATCTGACCGCGGTTCTGCATCGTCGCCGCCAGCGCCAGGGTCTTGCCCCCGGCGCCGGCCGCTAAATCGACGACATGTTCGCCGGGCTTGGCGTCGGCAAACAGCGCGGCAAGCTGTGAGCCCTCGTCCTGAATTTCCACCGCGCCCTTGCGAAAGCAAGGCTCGGCATGGATGGCAGGGCTTTTGGCATCGGCCGGCAACCGGATGCGCAGGCCGACCGGCGACCACCGCGTCGGCTCGGCGTGAAGGTGCGCGACCATCGGCAGCACGTCGTCGCGCTCGAATTTGAGCGTATTGACGCGCATGTCGAGCGGGGCGCGGCTCGCCAGCGCGGCGCCCTCGGCGCCGCGTTCGTCCTCGAAGGCGCGCGCCAGATGCGGATCGAGCCAATCCGGATAATCGCCGTGGACGGGCGGCGGCGCGTTCGCGAACCCATCGCCGGCGAGCGCCGCTCGCTCCGCCTCGGTCAATGGCGCCGGCGCAAAGCGGGCGCCGCTGCACAGCGCGGCGATCTCCGCGACGTCAAGACCACGCTCGCGACGCAACATCCCGATCACTACGGCGCGTGGCGTGGCGTCGCCCATCAGCCAGGCCGACGACGCTTTGCGCCGCAAGGTATCGTAGACCAGTCCGGCGATGGCGGCGCGATCTGACGAGCCGGCAAAGCGATGGGCAAGCCCCCACTCTTTGAGCGCGTCCGCCGCCGGCCGCCGCCGCGCTTCGATGTCGGCGATGACCTCGATGGCGGCGGAAAGCCGTGCCGCCGGCGTCATGCGGGCGTCCCGGTTGCGCCCGTTCTCATGTCATGGCGCGCTTGATCGCCGTGGCGCGCCGGGCGCCGGGCGTCTCGTGCCGGCGAAGGTATTGGCGGATGTCGCGGCCGGCGTCGCGCAATTGCGCGCCACGGAAGCCCTTCGGGATGTCGCCCTTGTCGATCGCGGCCAGCATGCGCCGCAACAAGTCGTCATCATGCTCGTCGCGATACGGCTTGGTGTCGAGGTCGTCCGGCACCTTGGTCAAGCGCTCGTCGCCGATGCGCTTGACGTATTTCTGCATGAAGCGGTCGTAGTCGCGCCAAGTGACGCCGGCGGCGCGCACCGCCGCCTGCTCGGAGCGGGTCGCGATCTGATGCGCGTGCAGATAGTGCAGGCCGAGCTGATCGATCAGGGTCTTCTCCACCTCCTCATGCAGGATGAGGAAGCGGTCGGTATCGATCTTGCGGCCGCGGAACCTGAAGAATCGCGGCATATGGCGGTCGATGTAGATGGTCTTGCCGTCCTCGCTGTAACCGGCGAGATAGGGAATGTCGTGCTTGCGGTCGAATTTCTTGACGCGGCGCAGGATGGCGTCGAGCGCGCGGTCCAGCATCAGGTTCGAGACGTACCATTCCGGCAGCTTCAGCCTCTGGTGCGGCGCGGCCGGATGGCAAAAGTCGAGCGGCATGGCCTTGAACCCAGAGCAGCGAGTCTTCGGCGAAATTCACGCCCAGCAAATTCCTCGCTCAGGCGACATATCACGGCGCCGCGTCACCGCCAACGCGTCAGAGCTTGACGCTGACCGCGGTTTCACCCTTCTCGTTGACCAGCGCGCTGCGCCACCTTTTGCCGTCGAACAGCGCTCTCGCCACCGCGTCAGCGGTACCGCCATGGGTCAGATTGGCGGTGATCAACGTGCCGCCGGTGCGCAACAGATTGCGCAACGCGGTATGCAGCGCCGGCACCGGCGTCGAACCGTCGAAGAAGGCAAGATCGTAGCCGGGATCCAGCGTCGGCAGCACGGCGGCGAATTCGCCTTCATGCACGGTGATGCGATGGTCGAGACCGGCGGCGGCGATGTTGTCGCGGGCAAGCGTGACGTGCTCGGGATCGCGCTCGATGCTGTCGACCGTCGAATTCGGGGCGCCGTAGGCCAGCGACAGCGCCGTGTAGCCGAGCGCCGTCCCCAACTCGAGAATGCGCCGGGCGTGCACCGCCGCCGCCAGCGCGCTCAACAGCGGGCCGTTGTCGTAAGGGTGGGCGCCGCAGCCGTGACCTGCACGATGCCGGTCAGTGGCCTTGCGGATCTGCGCGTACGGATCGGCGGGCGGCGTTTTCATGGCGCGCGCTCATTCGCGGCTCGGATAGTTCGGGCTCTCGCGGGTGATGACGACACCGTGCACATGGCTCTCGCTCAGGCCGGCGCCAGAAATGCGGATGAACTCGGCCTTGGCATGGAACTCGGCGATGTTCTTTGCTCCGACATAACCCATCGCGGCGCGCAATCCGCCGGCGAGTTGGTGCAGCACGTTGCCGACCGGGCCCTTGTAGGGTACCTGCCCTTCCACGCCTTCCGGCACGAGTTTGAGCGCGTCGTTGATCTCCTGCTGAAAGTAGCGGTCGGCGGAGCCGCGCGCCATGGCGCCGACGGAACCCATGCCGCGGTAGCTCTTGTAGGAGCGGCCCTGATAGAGGAACACCTCGCCCGGCGTCTCGTCGGTGCCGGCGAGCAGCGACCCGACCATGACGCAATCGGCGCCCGCCGCCATCGCCTTGGCGAGATCGCCCGAATATTTGATGCCGCCGTCGGCGATCACCGGCGTGCTGGTTGCCCGCGCCGCCTCCACCGCATCGGCGATCGCGGTAAGCTGCGGCACGCCGACGCCGGCAACCACGCGCGTGGTGCAGATCGAGCCCGGCCCGATCCCGACCTTGATAGCGTCGGCGCCGGCATCGATCAGCGCCTTGGCGCCGTCGGCGGTGGCGACATTGCCGGCGACCACCTGGACCGCGTTCGACAGCCGCTTGATGCGGGTCACGACGTCGAGCACGCGCCGGGAATGGCCGTGGGCGGTGTCGACGACAACGAGGTCGACGCCGGCCTCGATCAGCACCTCGCTGCGGGCATAACCGGCTTCGCCGACGCTGGTCGCGGCGGCGACCCGCAGCCGGCCCTGCTCGTCCTTGCAGGCATTGGGGTTGGCGACCGCCTTCTCGATGTCCTTCACCGTGATCAGACCGACGCAACGGTAATCACGATCGACCACCAAGAGCTTCTCGATGCGATGCTGATGCAGCAGGCGCTTGGCCTCGTCCTGGCTGACGCCTTCGCGAACCGTGACCAGGCCATCCTTGGTCATCAGCTCGGCGACCTGTTGTCGCTTGTCGGTGGCAAAACGCACGTCGCGGTTGGTGAGGATGCCGACGAGCTTGCCGGCGCGGCCGTCACCGCCGCCCTCGACCACCGGAACGCCGGAGATGTGGTTCTCTTCCATCAGCGCCAGCGCGTCGGCCAGCGTTGCATCGGGATGGATGGTCAGGGGATTCACCACCATCCCCGATTCGAACTTCTTGACCTGCCGCACCTGCGCTGCCTGCACCGCCGGCTCGAGATTGCGATGAATGACGCCGATACCGCCGGCCTGCGCCATGGCGATCGCCATATGCGCCTCGGTCACCGTATCCATGGCCGAGGCGGCAATCGGGATATTCAGCGTAATGCCGCGCGTGATGCGGGTGCGGATATCCACCTCGGTAGGCAGGATGTCCGACAGGCCGGGCTTGATGAGCACGTCATCGAAGGTGAAGCCGTCGCGCGGACTGTTCTTGAGCATTGCCAACTCCGCATGCGCCCGCAACCTTTGTGGCGGGCTGGCTGGGCGGGCTGGGTCGAAAAGCAGCCGGGTTGAGCATATCCCCGCGGGTGAGGCACCGCCCTGCCCGCCTGCTCGTCCGACTCGATGGCCCGCTTTTGGGTTGGCGGCGGCTCCTAGCACGTCCGCGCCCGGATTCATAGATGGGGCCGCAAACGGAATTTTACGACCCGCTGCAGGCCCTGTCGGCCCGGGATTTTGCCATAGCCTCCCTGTGCATCGCATCGGGGGTCGATCGGTCTCGTCCCGTCTCACGTCATCGTTCCCGGCCGCCGCAACCGCATGACTTTGCCGGCGCGTGTACGGCAGAGTAGGTTGGCCGCGACCGACACCGCGCAAAGCGAGTTGAAGCGATTGTCCGTTTCCTGCCAGGCGCAGCGATGATGCCGCACAGATCGCCTTACGCCTTTTCGGCTCTATGGCTCGGCTTGGCCTTGGTCGTGCCCTGCGCACTTACCCCGACCGCCCACGCCCAGGAGGCGCCGGACGAACGCCGCTGCACCGGACAATGGCGCGCCAGCAACGAGCAGCGCATCGCGGCGTGCACGGCGCTGATCGAATCCGGCCGCTATCAAGCGGCCAATCTCGCCATCCTGCATTACGATCGCGCCATTGCCATGCGCGCCAAGGGCGACCGCGCCGGCGCGCTCAACGATCTCGCCGCGGCGATCACGCTCGATCCAAGCTACGCGCGCGCCTTGGCCGAGCGCGGCCGCGTGCTGCTCGCGCAACACGACGTGGACGGCGCCATCGCCGATCTCGACGCGGCGATCAAGCTCAACAGCGCTGACGCCGGCGCATTCATGGCGCGCGGCACCGCTTCCGACGAGAAGGGCGACTTCGATCGCGCCATCGCCGACTACAGCGAGGCGATCCGGCTTTCCCCGAATTACGCCGCGGCCTATTTCAGTCGCGGCCTCGCCTTCCGCCGCAAAGGCGACTTGGATCATGCGCTCGCCGATTACGAGCAGGCCATCAGGCTCGACCCGAAGAACGCCGCCGCCTTCAACAACCGCGGCATCGTCTTCTTCCAAAAGGGCGAGATCGACCGCGCCGTCGCCGACTACAATCAGGCCATCCGCCTCGATGCCGAGTTCGCCGCCGCCTACAACAACCGCGGCGATGCCTGGCGCGCCAAGGGCGACGCCGCCCGGGCATTGGCGGATTTCGATCGCGCCATCAGGCTTTCACCGCAATTCGCGCTGGCTTACGACAATCGCGGCCTCGTCTTCTATCAGAACAGGGACTATGACCGCGCTATCGCCGACTTCGACGCCGCGATCCGGTTCGACCCGACCAACGCCGAGGCCTACGCCAATCGCGGCAACGCGCACGACGACAAGGGCGACCGCAACGCTGCCGTCGCCGACTACAATGAGGCGATCCGCCTTAATCCCGGCAACGCGCGCATCTATTACGATCGCGGCATCGCGTTACGCCGCGACGGCAATCTCGACGGCGCCATCGCCGATTTCACCGAGGCGATCCGGCTCAATCCGCAGCACGCCGGCGCCTACAACGAACGCGGCTATGCACACTTTCAGAAACACGGTTACGATCGCGCCATCGCCGATTACGACGCCGCAATCAAGCTCAATGCGAAATTCGTCGTCGCCTACAACAACCGCGGCGACGCTTTCGACGATAGCGGCGACCACGACCGCGCCATGGCCGACTACAACGAGGCCCTTCGCCTCGATCCGAACTCTGCCGCCGCGCTCTTCAGTCGCGGCATCGCCTGGCAGCGCAAAGGCGATCTCGATCGGGCGATCGCCGATTACGACCACGCCATCAAGCTCGATCCGAAAAGCGCGTCAGCCTACAACAACCGCGGCAGCGCCTGGCAGGCCAAGGGCGAGAACGAGCGCGCCATTGCCGACCTCGATCAGGCCGTCAAGCTCGCTCCGCACTTAACAGATGCCTACGTCAACCGCGGCAACGCCAAGCGCGAGCGGCTCGACCTGACCGGCGCCATTGCCGACTTCACGCGCGCCGTCGAGCTGTCGCCGAATGCCGCGCTCGCCTTCTATGACCGCGCCTGGGCGCATTACCTCGCCGGCGACAACGCCGCGGCACTGGCCGACGCCGATCGCGCGATTACGCTCGAACACGGGTCGGCGAGCGCCTTTTCGACGCGCGGGCTGATCCGCGAGCGGCTCGCCGATACCGCCGGCGCCATCGCCGACTTCCGCCAGGCGCTCGCGCTCGATGCTTCCTTCCAGCAGCCCGCCGAAGGCCTGCAGCGGCTCAAAGCCGGCGCGCCGGCGAGCCGATAGACCGACATGGCCGCAAGCGTGCCGCCGAGCTCGTACGACCGCGTCGTGCCGCTGATCGTCGCCGTGGCGTTGTTCATGGAGAACATGGACTCCACCGTGATCGCCACCTCGCTGCCGGCGATCGCGCAGGCGCTCGGCACCAACCCGCTGGCGCTCAAGCTCGCGGTCACCTCCTACCTGTTGGCGCTCGCGATCTGCATCCCGGCCAGCGGTTGGACGGCAGACCGTTTCGGCGCCCGCCACGTCTTCCGCATCGCCATCGGCGTATTCGTGCTCGGCTCGATCGGCTGCGCGCTGTCGCGCTCGCTCGACCAATTCGTGCTGGCCCGCATCGTTCAGGGCATGGGCGGCGCGATGATGACCCCGGTCGGCCGCCTCATCCTGGTACGCAGCATCGACAAGCGGCTCCTGGTCAACGCCATGTCGCTGGTGACGATCCCGGCGCTGGTCGGCCCGATCTGCGGTCCGCCGCTCGGCGGTTTCATCACGACCTACGCCTCCTGGCACTGGATCTTCATCATCAATGTGCCGATCGGCCTGATCGGCCTGGTGATGGCGACGCGCTATATCGTTGACGTGCGCGCCGAACGGCCGGCGCCGTTCGACTTTGTCGGCTTCATCCTGTCAGGGCTGGGTATCGCCGGGCTGGCGTTCGGACTCTCGGTCATGGGCCTCGAGTTCTTGCCGGTCTGGCTCGTCGCCGCGCTGCTCGGCGTCGGCGCGGCGGCGACCGCGGCTTATCTGGTATACGCCCGATCCAAGTCGGCGCCGATCCTCGATCTCAATCTGTTCAAGCTGGCGACATTCCGCGCCAGCGTCTTCGGCGGCTTCATGTTCCGGCTCGGCATCGGCGCCCTGCCGTTTCTGCTGCCGCTGCTCTTGCAGCTCGGCTTCGACCTGACGCCGTTCGAGTCCGGCCTCATCACCTTTACCGGGGCGCTCGGCTCACTGTTCATGAAGGCCGCCGTGGCCGCGGTGCTCCGGCGCCTCG
>Ga0187784_10002806_pt1 | contig 14007 bp, 13 predicted proteins | sample 1015_SJ02_MP15_2_FD_132964 | JGI IMG/M metagenome (GOLD analysis project Ga0187784, IMG submission 132964) | Tropical peat soil microbial communities from peatlands in Department of Meta, Colombia - 1015_SJ02_MP15_20_MG | ecosystem: Environmental > Terrestrial > Soil > Wetlands > Peat | place...
CGGCCACGGGCGTGACTGTCTATAGCGTGTATGGCGCAACCGACGCGGACCGGCACCCGCCAGCGGATGCGCTCAAAAATCTGGACGCAATCGTCTACGACATTCAGGATGCCGGCGTGCGCTTCTATACCTACGAGACGACCCTGGGATATTTTCTGGAGGCCGCGGCCAAGGCGGGAATCGAAATGATCGTGCTCGACCGGCCGGATCCGATCACCGGTTCGTTTGTGCAGGGCCCGGTGGCGGACGAGGGCCGGGAGAGTTTCACCAATTACTGGACCTTGCCGGTGCGGCACGGCATGACGATCGGCGAACTGGCGAAAATGTTCAACGCCGAGCGCAACATCAACGCCAAGTTGACCGTCGTGTCCATGGATGGCTGGGAGCGCGGCGACTGGTTTGATTCGACTGGCCTCGCGTGGGTGAGTCCCTCGCCGAATTTGCGCAGCGTCACCGAGGCTACGCTCTATCCGGGAGTGGCGCTGATTGAAGGCACGAACGTTTCGGTGGGGCGGGGAACGGACACGCCGTTTGAATTGGTGGGAGCACCGTGGGTGAAGAGCAGGGAACTGGCGGCATATTTGAATGGGCGCGGGATCGCGGGCCTGCGGTTCGTGCCGGTGACGTTCACGCCGACGGGGAGCATATACGGCGGGCAGGCGTGCCAGGGAGTGAATATCGTTCTGACCGATCGCAATGGGCTCGATGCGCCGGAGTTGGGCATGGAACTGGCGGCGGCGCTGCACAAGCTGTATGCGACGGATTTCAAGATCGAGCGCATGAGCGAATTGCTGGTGAATCAGGCCGCGTATGACGCGCTGGTGGCGGGCGAGGATCCGCGGCGGATTGCCCAGGATTGGCAAGAGGGGTTGGAGAAGTTTGAGAAGGTGCGGGAGAAGTATTTGATCTACAAGTGAAACCTTCTCCCCGTAATCAATCAGTGTAATGGCGATTTACAAAGCCGCTAGTCAATGTAGATGGTCCGATCCCCGCACTTCCAAAGGTATAGGCACTTGGCCGAGCGAAACCTTGAATGTTCTTCCGCCCACCTCGCTGTACAGGCATCAGGGCACGTACACCCAGGCGGCCGTGTAGTTCTAAGCGTAATGTGATCCTCTGACTGAGAAACTTCTGAGGTAGCGACTTTCTTGCCTGCCCAGCCGATGGGGTGCGAGCAACAGCATGGGTCGGGGTCGCCTTCCTCTGACGGTTGGAAGGAATATGTAAAAGTCCTGCTGAAACCGGACTCGCCACATCCTCTACACTCAAACTGCGACTGTCTGGCGCTATCCAGTGCGGCTTGTACCAACAACGGATGTCCATCAATTAGTGCGACAGACGCAATACTTCCATCGGGGTGCACCGAAACCTCGATGTGCACAATGCCGGCCACCAGGGCTTGAAGTGCAACAGGTGGATAGACGGGCGGAAACAGTTTCTTCAAAACAATCTGTGGCTTAACCGCTTGATCTCTGGCTGTAGCTTGCGCCATGAGGCGGCGAGTGGACATCGCTAACATCACAGTAGTTACGAGGATGAGAACGACAACGACCCTGCGGATGCAGAATCCCATAGCTGCATTATAGGATCGCGAGGAGGGAATCGTTCCTAGCCGGACATTGCAGCTCGGAAGGGGTAACCTTCGCCACAAACCCTGCATCCTAGCGACTGAAACCGTAGTAAGCTTGGATGGACATCAGCACCGGGGTTCCCTCAGGGGCTAAAGCCCACGGTTGTAGCGTGGCGTCTATCGGCACGGCTGAAGCCGTGCCCTTCCCGTGCCGCAAGGGCTGAACCCTTCCCGGTCGATTATCGGAGGTGCACGATGCGCACAGTTTTCACGTTGCTGCTGGTTTCGGGGATGGCGTTCGCACAGGCGACGGAGGCGTCCAAGCCGGCCGATACTCCGCCTCCGGCTGCAAGCGCAGCTCCGGCTCAATCCTCTGCTCCGGCTGCGACACCGGCTCAGGCTGCCAATGGAGATCAGGCGAATAGCGCGGCACAAGCCACTGGTGCCGCTGCGGCGGCTGCAGCTACTCCGGCCCAGGCGGCCGAACAGCCGGCGCAGCCCAATCCCAACGCGGCCGTGATTCCCGCCGGATCGAAGATTCCGCTGCTGCTGAAGCAGGCGATCTCGACCAAGAACGCGCGCGAGGGCGATGCGGTTTATGCCGAGACGGCATTTCCGTTTGTTCTGAACGAGCGCATCCTGGTACCGTCAGGGACCTACATTCAGGGGAAGATTCAGCATACGGAGCGCGCGGGACGGGTGAAGGGACGGGCGGAAATCCTGATTCACTTCACGTCGATGATCTATCCAAGCGGCTATACGTTGATGCTGCCCGCATCGGTCGAGAACACGCCCGGGGCCGACAACAAGAACGTGAAAGACAGCGAAGGGACGATCCAGCAGGACAAGGACACCGGGAAGAAAATTGAAGACGCGGCCAAGGGCGGCGTGTATGGAACCATGGGCGGAGCGACCGCGGGCGGCTTGGCCACCGGAGGCCTGAACGGGGCGCGGGTGGGCGCGGGAATTGGAGCGGCGACGGGGATTGCCTGGGCGCTGCTCAGGCATGGTCCGGACGTGAAACTGGAAGTGGGAACCTCGATCGAAATGGAAATTCAACGCGATATTCCCGTGGATATGAGCCGGACTCAGGTGGCGAAGGCGCAGTAGTCCTGTTCCTTCCTCTTCAGTTCCCACGTCTCGCAAAACCGGCGAGACCCTTCGACAAGCTCAGGGCAGGCCGTGGGGCACCCCACCGTTTTTCTAAGCTACGCATCAAGCCAAGCAACCCTCCACAGCGATTTGCGCGCCGACTTTTTCCCGCTGCTATACAATCCGCGGTAGGGGCACTGTTGGCGCTCCGAAGTGGAGGTGTTCATGTTGGAAATGTTAGGCGGAGCCACCACCATCATCATCGTCATTTTTGTCCTGTATGCGCTCAGCTGCATCAAGATTCTGGCAGAGTATGAACGGGGCGTGATCTTTCGCCTTGGCCGGTTGCAGTCCCGCGCGAGAGGGCCGGGCATCACCCTGGTGTTCGGACCGATCGAGCGGATGGTGCGCATTTCACTGCGGCAGGAGGCGCTGGAAGTGCCTCCGCAGGACATCATTACGCGCGACAACGTAACCCTGAAAGTCAACGCCGTCATCTTCCTGCGCGTGATCGATCCGAACAAGGCCGTCGTGGAAGTATCCAATTACGTTTACCAGACTTCGCAGTTTGCGCAAACCACGCTGCGGTCAGTGCTGGGCGAGCAGGAACTCGATGAACTGCTGGCGCACCGCGACAAGATCAACCTGCGGCTGCAGAGCATTCTTGACACCCACACCTCACCATGGGGCGTGAAAGTCTCCAACGTCGAAGTGAAGCAGGTCGACCTGCCGGAAACGATGCTGCGCGCCATGGCCAAGCAGGCCGAAGCGGAACGCGAGAAGCGGTCGAAAATCATTCATGCCGAGGGCGAATTCTCAGCGGCGCAGCGGCTGGTGGATGCGGCGCACCTGCTGTCAGGCGAGCCGGTTAGCGTGCAGCTGCGCTACTTGCAGACTCTGACCGAAATTGGCGTGGAGAAGAATACGACGGTCGTGTTCCCGGTACCAGTTGACTTTTTCTCAGGGATTCAGAAGCTGCTGGCGACGGGCGGAAGCGGGACGGCAGAGAAGAAAACAGCGTAGGACGGGAAGGCCCCTCGGGTGGTCATTCCGAGCGCGCGGTTTCGGCGCGAGGAATCTGCTTCAGGAGTTCGAAAAGCAGGTTCCTCCTCGTTCCGCTTCGCCGGGCTCAGCGTCACACGTCGGAATGACAAAGAGTTGGGAGGTTGCGGTTGCGCGCCGGACGGGGAGTTGAGCCATGACTTCGTCAACCGAGGATACTGAAATAACGTTGGGAACAGGCAAGCTGCTGGGCCTGTTCTTTTTCCTGGTGGGTATTTGCGCGCTGTTTTTCGCGCTGGGATATTCGCTGGGACGCAAGTCCGAACCCTCGATCACCAGCGCCAGCACAGCGGCCGTAGCGCAGCCGAGTCCTGCCCCGAGCAAGACGGGCTCGTCCCCGACGGCAACGCCGCCCATGACGTTCTACAAAGCGGTTGAGCAGAAGGACGCCAGCTCTGAACTGACGCCGGCGGCCCAAGCGAAACCAGAAACGACCACGCCGCCCGCAAATGCGGCCGCAAATGCGAATCCGGCGCAAACGCCACCCGCCAATGCCGCGGACTCGACGACAACCCTTCCCACCGGCGGATATCTGGTGCAGGTGGCCGCCGTCACCAAACAGGAGGACGCCGACGCGCTGGTGGACGCGCTGAAAAAGAAGGATTATCCGGCCTTTGTAGCGGCGCAGTCCACGAACGACAAGTTCTTTCGCGTGCAGGTGGGGCCGTATGCGGACCTCAAGGATGCTGAAGCCATGCGCGCGCGGCTGACCGGGGACGGGTACAACCCTATTGTGAAAAAATAAGCGCGCTACGGCGGAGAAACGGCACGCCCTGGCGTTCGCTCGGCGGCCCGAATGACACGGGCGCAGGATGGCGTGGTAGCACGCGCCTGTGGGGTCGCTGATTTTCCAACATTGACACCCGTCAATTTCCGCGCTATTCCTAGGTCCAACCATGCCCGACGCTGACTCATCGCTTGACCGGGCGCTCGACGCCATTGCCGATCCGACGCGGCGGCGGATTCTGCGGGCTTTGAAAGAGGGGCCCGTTGCCGCCAGACCTACCACAAAGGGCGGCCCGATGGGGTCATGTTTATGCGCCGGAGAGATTGAAGAGCGAGTTCAACTTTCCCAGCCAACCATATCTCACCACATGGGGATTCTGACCAAGGCGGGGCTGGTGGAGGCAACCAAGCAAGGCCAGTGGCGCTGGTATCGGCGCAATGAGACGGCGATCCGGCAACTGATGAAAACCCTACGCCGGAAGCTGTAGCGACGCCGGAGTCAGCGGTGCATATCGGCGTGTGTCAGGCGTCTCGAAAGAGCCTATGTCATTGGGGATCTTTCGCCCCTTCGGGGCTGGATTGTTTTTCCACTTAGCACCCACGGCTTGCGGCGTGGGCTGCATCCTTACGCCGCTTCGCGGCTATGAGCGTATGCCACACGCCACTCTGTCGAGTGCGATCGAGCGGTGACACAGGCTCCTGCGGGACGTAGTCGAGGTTCTCCGGCCGACCCAGCGCTAAAATGCTCGGCTATTTTCGCGCCTGCGCACTGCAGTTCCTTCACCCCTTCAGGGCGTTCCCAGCGCCCACTTCTCCAAATCTCCGGTGGAGCGAAGCAGGCCGAGTTGCGCGCGCTCCAACTCAAACGTGACGTCCTGCAAGGCCATGAAGTGCTCGCTGGCCTGGGAGCGGGCGTCGTCGAGATCATGCAGGTTGGCGGTGCCGGCGTCCATGCGAGTCTGAACGGCGGTCAGATTCTTCCCGGCGATTTCATACTCCAACTGAGCAACGTCGCGCGCGGCCTGCATCTGAGCCACGGAACGCTGCCAGCGCAGAGTCTCCTCCGAGACCTGATTTTTGGCGGCTTCTGCCTGCTTGCTGGCTTTCAGGGCGTCGGCATCGGCGGCTTGGGCGCGGGCGCGTTGCGCCAGGCTGAAGAAGGGGAAACGGATGGATATGCCTGCGGTGATGTTGTTTTGACGGAAAGTATCATCTACGCAGAGAACCGATACGCCTGATACGACGCAAGGGTTCGCGGGGATTTCGTAATGTTGAAAGTTGTTGAACCTGGAAAGCAGCGCATACTGCGCGGCGAAATCGAAGCTGGGCCAGAAGGCGCGGTGCTCTCCCTGGGCGCGCAGGTATTGCGCGCGGGCGTGCTCCACGGCGGCCTGAACCGATGGATTCGCATCCGCGGCGCGGGTTGAGACAGACTCGTCCTGAGGCAAAGCGGGGAAGTCGGGCAGACCATCCGGTGCGGTCTGAATGCCGGCCGCGGGAAGTCCGGTGAGCTTGGAGAGGTGTTCGCGCAGCACGTCGGCTGAACCTTGCGCTTCGACCACACGCTCGTGGATGCGCGCCACCGAGAGGCGGGCGCGAGTTCCGTCCAGTTCGCTATCGACACCCTCTTTCACGCGTTCGGCCACGGCGGTCTGCATCTTGCTCGCTTCCGCTTCGGTTTCCTCGAGCTGGGAGAGGCGCTGTTCCCACTTGGCGAGGTCGGCGTAGCTCAGAACTGCATCCTGGATGATCTGGTTGCGCTGGTCTTTCTTCTTGAGCGATGCGACGCTGGATTCGATTTTTGCTGCTTTCAAAAAGCCGCTAAGTCCTGGGTTGAACAGCGCCGACTGAGTGTTGAGGTTGAACAGGGACGGCGCCGATCCCTCGAGGCCGAGAGGGAAACCATAAGAATACCCGATGCCGGCACCGGTCGAAATTTGCGGGATGTAATTGTTGCGCAGCTCGCGATAGCCGGCGGCGGCGCGCTCCTCGTCGGCCGCCGCGATGGCCGAGCCGGTGGCATGAACCAGAGCAAGCTCGACCACGCGTTTGAGTGGGACAGGTTCGGCCAGTAACGAAGCGGGAAGCAGGACTAAGGCCAGAATGAAGGTTGCGCGGTGCGCACCACGGCAGGGGTTTTTCATTGCGTCCCTTCCAAAGTGATCTGCAAATGATTCTATGGACAATTGGATGCCCGCTCGATTCTAAATGCCAAGGCAGGTGGACGAGCAAAATCCCCGCCAGAAACGGCGAGACGTAGGGCACCCGCGCCGACGTTAGGATGGGGTGCCCGCCTTTGCGGCAGGATCACGGCTCGACTCGTTTCAGGTCCTCCCGGGCGCGGGCGTAAGAGTGAACGAGGGCCAAGGCGGCGCGGTATTCTGCAGCCGCGGCTTGGCGGTCTCCTTGTTTTTCCAGCAACTCTCCCAGCAGATCATGCGCCTTGAAAGCCGGTCCCTCTTCCACCGGAGACGAAAGATAACGGCGCAGCAGGCGGATCGCAAGGGGAAAGTCGCGGCCGGCCCGCAGCAACACGGTGGCGGCGTCCCGCAGGGCCTCGCGCTGTTCGACTGTAACCGATTCGAAGTCATGCAAAAGTCGCTCCATATCGTCCAGGCGGTTGTTGCGGAGAAGAAACCCCGCGAGGTCAACCCAGGCGCGTCCCAGAGACCGATCGGCAGCGATGGCGGCGCGATATTCGCGTTCCGTCGAAGCGACATCGTGGTTTTTCGCGGCAATGCGAGCGGCAATCCAATGCGCCATAGCCGGATTGAGGGGTGCGACGGCAGCAGCCTGGGCACGGGCCTTGTCCTGGCCGCCGCCGACAATGCCGGGGGCCTCAAGATAGAACTCGGCAAGGTCGGCACGGGCACCCCAGTTTTGGGGATCTAATTCCACCGCTCGCTCAAAGGCGGTGCGGACTTTTTTCGCCAAGCTGGCTGCGGACAAGACGCCGGCGTGGTCGGCTTTTTCTCCGTAAGTTCGCCCCAGCCAGAGCTGATAGAGGCTGCTCGCGGGATCAAGATCGCGGGCGCGCTCGCAGGCAGGAATGCCACGGTCCCATTCTTCCAGCGTGAAGTAGGCGCGGCAGAGCAGGTTGTAAGAGGCTGCGTCGGTGGGGAAACGGCTGAGCTGCTGCTCGAGAGTTTGAATGGCGTCGTCCACCCGGCCAGCAGCCAGCAGTTCTCTGGGCGAGGGAGTCGCGGACGCCGGGCCGACGGCCATCGCAATAATCAGCGCCGGAAGCAACCACCGCCTCAGCCAAGGGCACCACCTCGATTGCACTGCGCACCGTATCACTCAGGGCACCACCTTGACTGCGGCGCCATCGAACAGCGGCTTGGACTCTTCGGCCGGTAACGCGACTTCTGCTCCCTCCGCAAGACCGGCCGTGATTTCCACGAGCGTGAGATTCTGTAGAGATATCTCGACCAATTGGCGTTTCAGGTGGTCACCAACGATCCGGTAGACATAGGTCTTGCTGTCGTCAGTATGGAGGGCGTCGCGCCGCATGGTCAGGACGCCGGCGTGCTCGGCGGCCACGATGGTAACTCCGACATTGACGTTGGGCAGCAAGCGCAGATCGTGGTTATCCACCGTGCAGGTGATCTCGCCGACATTTCTGGAAAGATGCAGCTTCACGGTCGAAGGGACGGTCGTCACGGTCGCCGTCCAGATGCGTCCGGGGACGGCGTCCCAGGTGACTTCGACCTTTTCTCCGGGCTGGAGGCGGCCGATATCCGGTTCGTCCACGTAAGCGCGAACCATCACACGGGAAAGGTCCGCTTCCTGCAAAAACAAATCGCCGGCCTGGACGAAGGCCCCCGCCTTGACGGGCAGGGAATAGACGATGCCGTCGAAAGGCGCGCGGACGGTAGATTTGGTGAGGGCATCTTCTGCGGCGTCATAGGCCGCCTGCGCTTCGGTCGCCTGCGACTGAATTTTCGCGACCTCGGGAGGCGAATAGCGATCTTTCTTTTTCTGCTCGGCGAGGTCAAGGTCGGCCTGGGCCCGCCGGAGCGTATCTTCGGCGACGCTGACATCGCCGGGCGAGGCTGCGCCTTCTTGCTGCAAACGCCGAAGCGCGTCGAGATTGCGCTTCGCGGTATCGCGTGCGCTGAGAGCCTTGGCCAGCTGCGCTTTGAGAGTGATTACTTCTTCCTGCGTGCCGCCATTCTTCAGATCGGCCACATCGGCTTGCGCGGCTTCAATCTGGGCTTGCGCCTTGGCTGCCTGCGAGCGAATGTCGGCGGCGTCGAGTTGCAGCAGGAGCTGGCCCTTGCGCACATGGTCGCCTTCCTTCACCAGCAGCCGTTTCACGGTGGTTGCGATCGGCGCGTGGGCCTCGAAATTCAGAATGGGCTCAATTTTGCCGTTGGTCGAGACCAGACTGCGAATGGGCCCGCGCTCGACCTTGGTTGCGTATACCTTCAGAGGAGGAGTGTGGAACAAGGAATAAAGCAGGGCCACGACCAGCACGGCGAGCACGGGCCAAGTCCATCGCCGCCGGGACGGTGGGTTCGAATTGTTGGTCAAGGCCAACCTGTTTTCTTTCAGGGTGCGGCAGGGATAAGTGTAAGTTGTAATTTACCACCGCCAGGGCTGCGGCAGATACAGGATGACGCACGGGGCATGGTATCTGTTTGGATGCGGCCATGCCCGGTTCGGCTGCACCCGGGCTACCCGTTACAATAGCGGCATGGCCAAATCCTCTGGATACACGCCTGAACATGCGGCTGCGGGCCTCGACGCGAAGTTTCCGGAAATTGAGACCTGGCCCAACCAGTTCCCCGGATATGAAATTGTGCTGGATGATCCCGAGTTTACCTCGGTGTGCCCGAAGACCGGCCTGCCCGATTTTGGCGTACTGACCATTCGCTACATGCCCGATCAACACTGTCTGGAGCTGAAGTCGCTGAAAGAGTATCTGCACGCGTATCGGAATCTGGGGATCTTTCAGGAGAATGTGGTGAACCGCGTTCTCGAAGATCTGGTGAAGTGGGCAAAACCGGTGTGGGCAGAAGTGAAGGGTGAGTTCCGGCCGCGGGGCGGAATCTCGACGACGATTGTGGCGAAGTGGCCAAGGCCGAAGAGGCAGCGGGGATAGGGTCTCTCGCCGCTACTGGCCGGAGGCAGATGCCGCGCGCGGCCGGATGCGCTCGATCTCGACGGCGTGAGCGGCCTTCGCGCGACTTACCTCATAAGCCGCCTGCAGGTTCATCCAAAACTGCTCGGTGGTCCCGAAAAAGCGGGACAGGCGGATCGCGGTATCGGCGCTGACGCCGCGCCGTTCGAGCACAATATCATTCATCCGGGGCACGGGTACATGCAGCCGCTTGGCCAGTTCGTAAGTTGAGATGCCGAGCGGCTTGAGGAATTCTTCGCGCAAAACCTCGCCGGGATGAACTCTCCAATGCGCTGTGCCTTTTCGAAGGGTGTTTTCGTGTCCCATAAGGGTCGCCTCGGGGGAGTCTTACCACGTCCCGTCCCATTCTTACTGGTAGTCGGTGATTTCTACGTCATAAGCGTCGTGACCACGCCAAACGAAGCAAATTCGGAATTGGTCGTTGATCCGGATGCTGTATTGTCCTTGCCGGTCGCCATGAAGCTTTTCCAGCCGGTTCCCGGGAGGAACTCTCAGGTCCTCCAGTTCTGTTGCAGCGTCGACCACGGCCAGCTTACGCTTCGTCGCCGCCGCAGGAGGCGAACCCCTGGTTTTGCCGGTGCTCCAGATTTCCGCCGTAGCTTTGTCGGCGAAGCTCTTGATCACTGTCCGATAATAACGTGCATCATTACTAATGTCAATCGTTATTAATCGTCAATCGTTATTAATCAGCCGACTATTCCTTCACTCCGCCGTGCTATATTCACTCGATCCGTGAACCGGTCCGATCTCCAACCCCGCACGGCGCTGCTCGTCCTGACAGCGCTCAACCTCCTGAACTATGTGGACCGGAATGTGCTGTTCGCGGTTCAGCCGCTGGTGCAGGTTGAATTTCACCTGAACAAGGAACAGATTGGACTCCTGACCAGCGCATTTCTCGGTTTCTACATGATTGCTGCGCCGTTTGTGGGACCGCTGGCCGACCGCTACTCGCGCAAGCTGATCATCGTGCTGGGCGCGCTTTTCTGGAGCGGGCTGACGCTGCTCACGGCCGTGACGCACAACTACACGGAGTTGCTGGTCCGGCACACGCTGGTGGGGGTGGGCGAGGCGACATTTGTCACGATTGCGCCCACTTTTGTAGCCGATCTGTTCCACGAGAGCATGCGCGGGCGAATTCTCGGCGTGTTTTATCTGGCGATCCCCGTGGGGTCGGCGGGGGGATATTTGCTGGGCGGGTATCTGGCTCCGCATTATGGGTGGAGATCCCCATTTTATATCGCCGCGGCGCCGGGTTTTGTGTTAGCGCTGGCGGTGATGTTTCTGAAGGAGCCGGAGCGTGGACAGTTCGATTCCAGAAAAGACAGTGCTGATCTGTTGCCGCCGGGTTTTCGAGGCGGCGCTTTAAGGCAGTTCGTTTTTCGGCAATATTTCTTCGCCAAGAAACTCTTATTCGAAGTGATTCTGAACCCCGCCTTTCTCACTTCGACGCTGGGCATGGCGTTCATGACGTTTTCACTCGGCGGGATCCAGGTGTGGATGCCCCAGTTCCTCTACACCGAGCGCCACTACACGCTGGAAGCGGCGAATATGTTTTTTGGCTTGATTATTGTGGCCGACGGCATTCTGGCGGCGCTGGCCGGAGGATGGCTGGGCGACTACTTGTTGCCGCGCATCAAGAGTTCCTATTACCTGGTCTCGGCGGCCAGCATGCTGCTGGGCATACCAGTCATGATCGTGGCCCTGTTTGCCAGAGGTCCGGCGATGATGCCGGCCATCGCGGTGGCGGCGTTCTTTCTCCTGCTCAATACTGCCCCGCTCAACGCGGCGGTCATCAACTCGGTGGGGGCGCACATTCGCGCTACGGCGCTGGCGGTGAATATTTTCATCATCCACATTTTGGGCGACGTGCCTTCTCCATGGATGATGGGACGGGTGGCCGACAAGCGGTCGCTGCAAGCAGCGTTCATTCTGCCCATCATCGCCATGGGGATTTCGTCTGCCATACTGTTTTATGGGATGAAGTTTGCGCCTCCGGTTAAAGTGGACGGGGAGGCACAATCGGGTTCACTAGAGATCCCACCACAGAGGCACAGAGACAGAGAGGAAACGGCCTGAAGGAAACTCTGATTAAGTGCCGACGGCTGGTGCATGCGCAACAGAGTCGCGGCAGAAACTCCTTGAAAAGCCGCTCCTGGCACGGAGTTGCATGGGGTTCTTCGCTCAGAATGACAGGCTAAAGAAATTTGTGTTTAATCAGAGCTTCCCTAAGTATTCTTTGTGACTCTGTGTCTCTGTGGTGAAGGTCATTGTGAATCCATGGAAGACTCCTGAGGTACGATTTGGATGGGCTATTTTTACTGGATTGCGGGAACGATTCTGGCGCTGGCGTGGTTTTCCCGCATTCTGGACGCCGCCCTGGGGATGCCCTCCGTAGCCGACGTTTCCCGCCCGGAGTGGGATCGCCATCCGGTTTCGCCTGCGGGAAATCCTCGCGTTTCCATCATCGTTCCGGCGCGAAATGAAGAAGACTCCATCGAACCGGCGGTGAGCACCCTGCTCGCGCTCGACTATGACAATTATGAAGTGATCGTGGTCAATGACCGGTCGACCGACCGGACAGGGGAGATTCTGGAGAAGGTGTCGAATTCCCAGGTCTCGCAAAACCGGCGAGAAGTGGGGCACCCCGGTTCCTCTTTCAATTTCCGAGTGATCCATCACCGGGAGTTGCCCGCGGGCTGGCTGGGAAAAACGCATGCCATGTGGACGGGAGCGAATCAGGCGACGGGCGAGTGGCTACTTTTCACCGATGCCGACGTTTTGTTCAAGCCCGACTCGCTGCGCCGCGCGCTCGCCTATGCCGAAGACGTGTCCGCGGATCATTTGGTGCTGTTCCCCCGGATGATCATGAGACAGCCGGGCGAGTACATGATGATTGCCTTCTTCCAGACCCTGTTCTTGTTCGGGCACCGCCCGTGGAGGGTGGCTGATCCCTCGACCGACGATCACATGGGCGTGGGCGCGTTCAACCTGATCCGCCGCAGCGTGTACGAAAAGGTGGGTACGTACGCGGCCCTGCGCATGGAAGTGGTCGACGACATGAAGCTGGGCAAGGTGGTAAAGAACGCCGGCTTCGGGCAGCGCAATGTTTTGGGCGGAGATCTGATTTCCATTCGCTGGGCCCACGGGGCGATGGGAGTGATTAACAATCTGACCAAGAATTTCTTCGCCATTCTGTCGTTTCAGTGGTGGCGGACTTTGATCTCAGCCTTTGGGCTGGCGTTCATAAACCTGGGCCCGTTCCTCGGCATCTTCCTGGCGCAGGGATGGGCACGGCTGCCCTACGCGGTGGCGCTCGCGTCCATGTTCCTGGTTTACGTCGGCATGTCGTGGTACTCGACCGTCCCGGTGTATTACTTCCTGCTGCACCCGGTGAGTGCGACGCTGTGTATCTACACGCTGCTGCGCTCCATGGTGCTAGCGCTGTGGAATGACGGGATTGAGTGGAGAGGAACGAAGTATCCGCTGGAAGAGTTGCGGAAAGGAATGGTGTGACCCTGGCTGGCCCAAGGAAGGGCTTTTGACCGTCGGCGGATATCCTTTCAGGTGCTGGTGCAGACGGCTCAGCACCCGCCTTCACTCCTCATTCTTCAGCGCCAACACCAGAATCCGTCCATCCGAGTTAAATCCGCCCCCGGTCGCCGTCTTGGCGGTCGTCAGCGGATTGGCTGGGGTGACGTGGCCGCGAGCCACGACCAGACCGGTTGCCGACAGCGTCTGGTTGACATACTCGCGCTCGCCGTCAATGGCTGGATCGATCTTGTGGGTTATCAGATTGTTCCTCTGATCGCGCTCGAAACCAATATCGTGGGTGGCGGCAACACACCACAACGGGCGCCCGCCGACCTGGTAAGGCGATTTCCAGACGCGCAAGTGATTGCGCGACATGACCACGCGGACCGGCTCGGCATGGGCAAAACCGTAGTCTTGCGGGCGGTCGAACAGATAGAGCGTGCTCATGGGCATGGTCAGGTAGTCCTTCTTCTCCAACGTGTCCAATAACCCCGCCTCCACCGTGCTTCCGACCGACTTGTCCACCTTCACCCACCCGGCGGTGGTGAAGACTTTCACGACTTCACCTTCTTCTCCGATGAGCAGGATATTCACCATATCGCCGGCGTTATGCTTCTCGTCCGCAACCCGCCGCGGCAGCGATTCCAGTAGCGTCGATGTGACGCCTGGGATCGTGGTCTCCGCCGGACCGCCAATGGTTGTTGTCGAACCCTGTTCCTGCACTTCGATCGTGACCTGGAAACTGCCGGTGGCTTCCGCGGCGTCTTTCATGCTCTGGTTGATTCCCAGAAACAGCCGTCCGGCGACGGGAGCGGTGTAGGTAAGGGCATCGCCCACTTCGAAGGCTTCACCAGCGTCCGCTGGCCCGAGTCGTCCGATC
>Ga0187784_10002807_pt1 | contig 14003 bp, 11 predicted proteins | sample 1015_SJ02_MP15_2_FD_132964 | JGI IMG/M metagenome (GOLD analysis project Ga0187784, IMG submission 132964) | Tropical peat soil microbial communities from peatlands in Department of Meta, Colombia - 1015_SJ02_MP15_20_MG | ecosystem: Environmental > Terrestrial > Soil > Wetlands > Peat | place...
ACCAACGCTTTTGGGACCGCCAGGGAACGGAACGGTTGCGCCGCTGGAAAGGCGCACTTCTTTGCCATTGGCCACAGCGACGACTGGAGCGCCCGCGCTACCCAGAGCGACGGCGCCAATCCAGTTCCAAGAGCCGGCATGGCCAATCGAAAGCGCCTTCACATCGAACGCCAAGTCTGTGTCGGGCGGGGCCGGAGTGAAGTCCGGCTGTTCCAGGCGCAGAAAGCGCGTAAACGGTTCGGCTTCTTCGCCGGGCGGCGCTTTTAAGATCGCGAGGTCCTCGCGAAATTCCGGAACCCGCATCAACGTGTTGCGCAGGAAAGTGGTTCTCGTTGCCGCGGGGCGCACGTCTTGCTGATCGGCCGCCGCCTGCAGAGCGGTTAACTGCTGTTTCACTTCGGGTGGCCAATTGGAAGATCGCGATGTGATGTTGGCCAGCGCGGCTTTCAGGGTCGTGGCGTCGCCTCTCTTTGCTGCTATGCGGGCCAGTTCAAGCCGGGCCGCGAGATTCTCCGGCGGCGCCGCCAAAATTTTCTCAATCAATTGTTGATACTCGCTATCGCTGCTGGCACCTCCCTGGCGCTCCACTTCTTCAGCTAACTCGTACGCTGCGCGATAATTTCGCGGATTGAGTTCCACGGCTTTACGCCAGTCTGCAATGGCCTTCGCGGAGTTGCCCTGCTGGCTCTCCAGCAGTCCAAGAAGCTGCTCGATGTGGTCGTTTTTGGGAGCAACGCTGCGAGCCTTCTCCAGACGTTGCGCCGCCACGTCCAGTTTCCGCTGCCGCAACGCCAGCACTCCCCAGTTCGCCCAACCTGCCGGTTCTCCCGGCACCATCGTTGTAAATTCCCCAAGTTTACGATCGGCCGTGACATCATTCCCGACCTGCAATGCCCCAAGTCCTACGTAGAAGGTAGAGACTGCCTCTTCGTACTGCTTCGAAGATTTGGCCGGGAGTTTCACTTTGCCGCAGGCTGCCAAACCTAAGATGAGGGCACCGCTGAGCAGAATAGGCTTCGCGCAACGAACGTGAGCTTTCTCAATCGCCAGATAGCCTTTCAACTTTCACAGCCCCTGTACATAGTATGAAGTGATCATTGAGAAGATTTTACGTACTGGACACTATAAACGCTTGCTGACGACTCAATCGCCATGCGCAGGCCAATTCTAGGCTGATGGTGTGCTTGGCGTCGCGCAAATCCGTGAAGCTTCTCACTTGCTCGTTTCTTCCGCCACCCTGAAACCCATTTCGCTGATGAACTCCTGAAGTGCCTTCTCCGTGACTTCCTGCGGATCAAACTGAATTTTTACAATTCCTTCCGGGTAGGTTGATTTCGACCCAATAATTCCTTTTTGCTTTTGCAACATCGTGTCTAGCCCCACTGCACAGGTAACGCAACTAAATCCCTTGACCACATAGGTCACAGTTTTGGTTCCTTTGGTATCCGCGGCTGCGATGGTTGCCACGCTGCCGGCCCCCAAGGTCGCCACAAATTGCACGAATTGTCTGCGAAACATTTTTGTCCTCCTGCAAATTCACTGGCGTCAGCAAAGCAGCACTTTGAATCGCTATTTTGCCGACGCAATTCCCGCCTGATATCTCCATGGCGCTTGGCTGGACGCTGCATCGGAAAAGCGCGTGTCCGTGTATTCGTCGAACTCCACTTTCTTATTCAAAACACCGGTTTCCATCATCAAATCGCGAACCATATCGAAATCTGGTTTACGGGGCGCCAACGGGCTGTAGACGACGCGGTCCATGGGGTTCGTCAATGCCCAGCGCAGCAGCGCGGGCTTCTGGTGATAGTAGAACCGCCCAACAAAATCCGCCGCGTCCTCGCGATAAGGCCGGCCTTTGTCCAGCCACAGCCCCGAGCGCGCGATGCCATCCACGAGCGTCTGCACTACCTCGGGCCGCGTATCAATCAGATCCTGTCTGACCACCAAAATGCACGACATATAATCCGGCCAATATTCACGCGCCTGAAACAGTATCCGTCCGTAACCTGCCATCTCTGCCTGCGAAGGAAACGGCTCCCCCATCGAAAATCCGTCGATCGCTCTTGCCGCTAAGGCTCCGGACACATCGGGGGGCGCCATTTCCACCATCTTTACGTCACTCAGTTGGAGTCCCGACATCTTCATGGCACGAATCAGCAGCAGCCGTTCGTCCGAAAAACGGCTGGGGATCGCGATCGTCCGCCCGCGCAAATCCGGAACGGTTTTGATCGGCCCGTCCTTGCGCACCACCACTGCGCTCCCATAGCGGTGGCCCAGGTACACCACCTTGATAGGCACGCCTTGAGACACTAGCGCGATCGCCAGCGGCGCGACGATAAATGCCGCCTGTACCTTATTCGAGATCAGTGCCTCCTTGATTTCCGGAAATCCCTGGAACATCCGTGGCAGGAAAATCTCGCCACTATCCGAAAACTTCGAAATGTAGTCCGTCACCGGGCAGGTCAACTGGCATGTCACCGGAATATACGCCACGGTGATCTTCCGTTTGGTGACCGGTAGGCGGTCGTTCAGAATGGCCCCCCAGTTCACGTTGAGATATCCATGCAACGCGGAGATCAGCACCAGCCAACCGACTCCGCAGACCAGAACTTTGCTTCTAAAACTCATCGCGGAATCCCCAGCGCACCGACTTGATCCGTTCCAGCCGCCGAAAGCACAGATCCAGAATCAGACCGATCACTCCGATCATTACCATCGCTGCCACGACCAGGTCGTAGCGCTTGCCGGAGTTCCTCGAATCGATTACCAGATAGCCAAGCCCGGAATCCACGGCCACCATTTCCGCGGCTACGACAACCAGCCATGCAATGCCTAGCGCCAGCCGCAATCCCACGATGATTTGCGGCAGCGCCGCGGGAAATATCACTCTCGCGAGCAACTGTGTGGGCGCAAGCCCAAAGTTGCGCCCTGCGCGCCGGTAAACTACCGGCACATTCGAAACCCCGTTCCCGCAAGCGACGACGATCGGGAAAAATGCGCCCATAAAAATCAGGAAGATTGCCGCGTTGTCTCCCACGCCAAAGAAAATAATCGCCACCGGAATCCAAGCGATGGGACTGATCGGCCTGAGAATCTGCATGACGGGATTCACCACTTGGTTGACCCCCGCATACCAGCCGAAGGTCAGCCCCAAGGGAATACCCACTAAGGTGGCCGCCCCAAATCCAATCGCTACGCGCAGCAGAGAACTTCCGATGTCCTGCCACAGAATGTTTTTGTGAAACAGCTCCAACATGCCTCGTTCGACTTGTACCGGCGCGGGGAAAACCTTGGTGCCCGACCAAATAACCGAGTAGTGCCACAGCGACAGAAACGCCGCGAAGGCCAACACTGGCCAAAGAAATTTCTCCCATTTGCTCGGTTCTGCAAGGACACTCATATTTTGTGAGCCAGCCCGATTTGCTGCAGGATTCCATCGCGAAGCTGCAAATATCGTGGCGAACTAATGTCCCGCGGGTGCGAAATATCGATGTCCACAATTTCCTGAATCATTGCAGGACGGGCGCTCATTACCACAACGCGGTCGGCCAGTTGCACCGCTTCGTCAATATCGTGGGTTACAAACACGACGGTTTTGCGTTCGGTTTGCCAAATTCGCAGCAATTCTGCCCGCATCACGTGCCGCGTTATCGAATCCAGCGCGCCAAACGGCTCATCCAGGTACAGCGTGTCTGGGTTCACCGCTAACGCCCGCGCCACTTCAACCCGCTGCTTCATTCCTCCCGAGAGTTCCGACGGATAGGCCTCCTCGAATTCCTGCAGCCCAACCATTTTTATGTAATGGGCGATGCGCTTCCGGCTTTCCTCGGGTGCCAGCTTGAAGAGCCCGAAAGCAATGTTGCCTGCCACCGTCAGCCACGGAAAGACACCGCGCTCTTGAAAAACGAAAATTCTCCGCGGGTCAGGACCATGTACGACTTCGCCGTCAATCCGCACTGCCCCGCTGGTGGGCGAAAGAAACCCTCCCATTAAGTTCAGCAGCGTCGATTTGCCGCACCCGGATGGCCCGACCACGCACACGAACTCACCCGTGGAAACCTCCAGATTGATGTTTTCAAGCACTGGAGTAGACTTGCCATCGTGTGCGAAAACCATGTTCAGATTTTCCACGCGCAATTTCGTCGATGTTGCCACCTGCGAAGATAGCGCCTGCTCTACGGCCATCCTATTCCTCCGAATACGCCCAGCGAAACGACTTGACCTTTTCCAGAGATCGCATGGCCGTATCTAATAGCAAACCGATGATCCCTATGATCACCATCCCTGCCAGCACCAGGTCATAGCGATTTCCCGCATTTCGTGCATCCACAATTAGAAAGCCCAGTCCGGAGTCCACGGCGATCATCTCCGCGGCCACCACCACCAGCCACGCCACGCCTAACGTAATCCGCAACCCGATCAGCAGTTGCGGAACCACTGCTGGGTACAACACGTTGTAAACCAACTGCGCCGGACTCAAACCAAAGTTGCGTCCCGCATGGATGTAAACCGCCGGCACATTCCTCACTGCGTTTATCCCCGTCAGCAGCAACGGGAAAAAACATCCCAGAAAAATCAGAAAAATCGCCGCAGCATCTCCTACTCCGAACCACAGGATGGCGATTGGAATCCACGCCAGCGGCGAAATGGGCCGAAAAACCTGCACCATGGGGTTCAGCGCCATTTCGGAACGTCGATGCCATCCAATCATCAACCCAAGCGGAATGCCCACAATCGCGGCCAGACAGAATCCCCAAGTGACCCGAAACAGGGACGCCACGACGTACTTAAACAGAAATCCGTGATGCAGCAGGTCGGCTATGCCACCTACGACTGCCCAAGGCCCCGGTAGGATGTAATTGGGGTGCCGCTCAACGGCTATTTCCCAGGCAGCCAGAAGTCCCGCAATAAACACAATGGGCCGCAGCCGAACCAGCAATTTCAAGACGTCTACCTCTTTCCACCACTCCGGTGAGATTCACGGTGTCCCAAGGTCGTATTGCGCTTGAGTCCAGAGAATAAATGAGTACACGGATACCAAGCCAGGTCTAGCTGGCGTCGTCGGACACCTATCGATTAAAAGTAAACGGTCCTCCGGAAAAAGAAGACAACATTCCGAAAGGACCGAAGTTGTATTCGATTCGAGACGTAACCTTCCCGTGGTTCCGCAGTGGCGGAGGGTATACCTGTTTTCCAAGTCCCTCAATAATGCAAAACTACTATCACCCTGATCCCTGTAACCTTTGTGGATCTCGCCGGTGAAGGCGGCAATAGTGCTTTATATTAGCTGGCTGCGTAGCCTCCATTTGGAGCTTCCTGCCTCCTCCGACTATCTTCAAAAAATACTATTGACGTTCCCGAGCCGTCCGTACAAAAATGCCGCGGTTCCGTAGGGCACCATACTTCTCCCCTTCGTTTCGGAAGGGAACCGAACTGAGGCTAGAACACTATGTCCGACAGCGAAGTCATCGCAAACCAGAAGCAAATCTTGGCAAACCAGAAATCCATCCTTTCCAACCAAAGCGCAATCGAGGCGAATCAAGCTACTATCAAAAAAAATCAAGCGACCATTCTAAAGAATCAGTCCTCGATCCTGAAAAACCAAGGCACTCTGGACATCATCGTAGCCAACCAAAAGAAAATCTTGGCCAAGCTAAAGTAATCCGGCACGCCAATTAGCCATGGGCGGGTACATCGCAGCGCCGTTCAAATGCCTCGAAGAGTTTCAGCGATTCTGTTCTGCCCATTCGCCGGAGTTTTTCCTTCGCCCACGCGGATTTTGCGCCCGGACTCGTACAACTGTGCCCTCCAAGGCGAGATAGTATTTTTCGGCTATTTGCACGCATTTCCTTCCTGGCTAAACTACGTTCACATTTCTTGTCGAGCGCCTCGCTGGCCACGCTCTACGACATCAGCGCCGATTACAAATGGAAGTACGGTCTGTCCTACACCCTGTATTTCGGTTACGCCGTCGGCGGCAATGTCATCAAGAAGATTTTTCCAACTGACTCCAACGGGGCCCTAGGCTACACCGAAATTGACTACCGCTTCTAAGCGGCTTCTCGCCGGGAAGTCGAGCGGCCGGCACGACGCATAAGTATTCCCGTACAGGCGTTCCGTCTCTGTTGGCCCGGCCGTAGTTAAAGGACCAGCGACTCTTTTCATGCTTCATCCTGAAAAGGAAGACTCCACTGACCCTCTTGCTATTCGGGCCGCAACTACAAATGGCGCGCTCGGACACCAAAACGGCGGGTTTCCGAGACGAGTTTTGATAAGCTGCCTCCGAGACAGTACTAAAGAAAAGCAGTTTCTTCCCTGCGACCCCCCCGACGAAATCCGTTTCCGTCGCGTTGGAAATGCTGATAATTACCGCGGTTCTCGGAACGGTTGGAAAGGAGTCGCGTCTTTTGCGGTAATGGTCGCAAGAGGTTTCTTGTAGTCGCGGCCCACGTAACCGAGGCGGGCCGTCTGCTGACCAATTTCCCGATAAACTTTCGGGTCGCGGGGCTGCCAGGTGCCCAAGCCATCCACATAACGGTTGAACATACAGAAGGCCGCCGCAATGAGGACCGTATCGTGAATTTCTTTATCAGTGGCGCCTTCTCGCCGCGCACGTTCCACGTCGGCGGTGCTGACTTGTTTTCCACCCTTTTGTACCTTCCCTGCCACATTCAGCAACGCCTTCATTTTTGGGGATAAATCGGTGGATTCGAAATCACGCTTCATTGTGGCGACGAATTCGTATTGCCTGTCTCCGCCGCCGAGGTGTTGTGCTGCCGTTGACCCATGGCAGTGCTGGCAGTAGTAACAATCGTTCTCCGAAGAAACATAGGTCGCGATGAGTTCCCGTTCCGCAGGAGCCAAGGTATGCGGACCGGTCAGCAATACCTGCGCAAGTTCGCAAAGAGGCTTGGCGGTCTCTGGACTGAACACCATGGGCCCGCGAATGCCAGGTAATCCTTCGGCCAAATCGATATGTGGCATGCGAATTCTCCTCTAGGCCTCAGTGGTCTTGGACGCTCCCTGGAAGCGATCCCGCACGTAGCCCTCTTGGGCGAGTTGCCGACCCATTTCGCGGTAGGCTTCGGGTTCTAGCGGCTGCCATGTAGCCAGCCCGTCGACGTACCGGTTATACATGCAGAACGCTGCGGCAATGAGCACCGTGTCATGTATCTCTTTGTCGCTGGCCCCCTGCTCCCGTGCCCGTGCAACATCCGCTTCACTGACTTGCTTTCCACCTTGCTGAACTTTACCGGCAATCTTCAGCAACGCCTTCAGTTTGCCAGAGACGCCAGCATGTTCCGGATCAACAATGATTCGTTCAACTAAATCATAATTCCCCCCGAGGTGCACTGCGGCAGCGGCACCGTGCGAAAGTTCGCAGAAGGTGCAGTCATTCCGATGTGACACGTGAGCAGCAATCATCTCGCGCTCCGCCGGAGTCAACGTATTCGGTCCACGGAGTAAAACCTCCGCCAAGTCCAGCAATGGTTTTGCGGTCTCAGGGCGAAAAGCCAGCGCGCCGACGATTCCCGGCATTCCCTCGGGTAATAAAATATGTGCCATAGGGCTTCCCAATTGCCATTCCTCAAGATGGCGAAGAGTCTTCACGAGCGGAACGAACTGAACAATACTGCGAATGTACTATAGTTTTTAGAGTCAAAGGTTCCAACGGCATACAGTTGCGTATCCGCCTCTCGTGCCAATGGGCTAATATCGCGCCCTTCGTACCGGTTGTGGTTATCTCTTCCGTCGGAAATGATAAGCAAAGCGCGTTTGGCGTTTCGGGCGGTCCTCATCTCGCAGAGACCCAGATAGATGGCATCGAGGAGGGCCGTGTTGCCCTTCGCAGATGCCAAGAGCAGGCGGCTCTGCAGATCTTCAACGCTGTTGGTGAAGGCGCTAATGAGTTCTGCGCAATCACTGAAAGTTGCGAGAAAGAACTCGTCTTGCGGATTGGCACTTCTGAGAAACTGCAAGGCGGCTTCCTTGGACTTGGCGATCTTGTTGGCCATGCTGCCGCTGAGATCGAAAATGAAGCCGACGGAAATGGGAACGTCTTCAGACGAGAAATACTGAATTTTCTGCTCGACATTGTTTTTGAAGATGCGGAAGTTATCAGAGGCGCGACCCGTGACCAGGTGGTCATGCCGATCGGTGACCGTAACGTCGACGAGCACCAGATCCACATCGACGTGCAGGGATCTCTTTCCCCTAATCTTTTTCAATTATTGCTACCGTTGCTTCTGCTCCGTATCCTCGCCCAAGTTTTTGCGTGTGCTTCGCGGTCTGGGCCGTGAAGCTCCGGTATAAGTGATGAACCGCGTTCATGGGCTCAAGTCCGGACTTCATTCCGGCTGCACTATGCGTGTGTTCAGTCTGCCGGCGACAAATCAAGCAAACCTAACCGACGAGGTCAACATCAATGCCCTTCGCTCCCATCGTTTGCAATCGACTGCATATTTTCCTGTGTGTCACCCTAAATATCTCGAGTCGCACGAAGTGGGCCTGCTTTCTTCTGCTTGCTTTCCTTGGCGCTGCCAGCACGCAAGCGCAAGACATCTCAGCGAGCATTCAGGGGGTTGTGCTCGACCAGACCGGCGGCACCATTTCTGGCGCCAAAGTGATGGCCGTCAATACCGACACCGGTCTACAACGCTCGACCATTAGCTCTCAGGGGACTTATCTCTTGGTGGAGCTGCCAGTGGGACACTACCGCGTGGAAGCGGAGGCCAAGGGATTCAAGAAATACGTGCAGGAAGGAATCGTGCTGGATGTGAACCAAGCCGCTGCCGTACCCATTCATCTCGTTGTCGGCAGCACCACGCAGGAAGTTGAAGTCACCGCCGATGCGCCGGTGATTGAGAGCACTTCAACCAACCTTGGTCAGACTGTTGGTGAACGCGAAATTCTGGATCTGCCGCTCAATGGGAGACAGTTCACACAGCTAGGCCTTCTGCAAACGGGCGTGGTTCCACTAACGCCAGGCCTGCTCGAAGCGGGTGGTTCGCTGCGCGCGGGCCAAGCATATGCGGTCAACGGACAGCGCCCTGAATCCAACAATTTCCTCATCGACGGGGCGGATAACTTCGACACCGTGGATGGCGGCTTTGTCATGGAGCCACCCGTTGACGCCATCGCGGAATTTCGAATTCTTGCGCACACAGCGAACGCGGAATTCGGCCACAGCACAGGTTCCACCACAAATATCATCACGCGTTCGGGAACCAACGATTTTCACGGGTCCTTGTGGGACTTCGTGCGCAACAACGCTATGGATGCCAAAAGCTTTTTCGCTGACAGTGTCGAACCGCTGCAACGCAACCAATTTGGCGGCACCTTCGGCGGCCCCATCAAAAAAGACAAGACTTTCTTTTTTCTCTACTATGAAGGCGTACGCGACCAACAGGGAGAGACCACCCGCGCCACGGTGCCCTCCAATGCTGAGCGCACCGGCAACTTCGCCGATCAATGCCCGTTGAATAACGGAGCATTTGACTCTCAGGGGCTGTGCATCGACAACTCGACTGGCCAGGTCAGCCAGAACGGCCAACTTTTCAACTTCCTGGTACCGCCGAATTCTGCGCCCCAGCCGATGCCCTTCAATCAGCTCCCATCTATCAATCCAGTCTCGCAGAATCTTCTGCAGTTCTACCCACTGGCAAATTCGGGTCCCTTCACATTTGTCGACACACTCATGATGACCTCGAATTCCGATCAGTTCGGAATCCGCGTGGACCACTATCTCACCGATCGCGACACCCTTAATTTCCGCTACAGCTTCGGTCAAGCAAACGAGGTCGACCCTCTCTCAAGCATCGGCGCAAATGTGCCCGGGTTTCCGGTTGGACAGGATCAGCGAAACCAGAACTTTGTGGCCCAGGAAACCCACACATTTTCAGCGTCTCTCGTCGGACTTCTGCGCGCTTCCTATCTGCGCAACAAGTTTCTGCTGGGCGAGAACATTAATCACACTGACCCCGCCAGCCTGGGCTTTCAGTACCAACCGTCCCTGGATCAAGCCATCGGACCTCCGTTCATTCAAGTCGGTGGTTACGCCTCGGTGGGAGATCCCATCACCGGCCCGCGCAACAGTTATCAAAACACTTTCGATTTCTCCGGTTCGCTCACTTGGCTAACGGGGCCGCATCAGGTCAAGTTTGGCGGGGGTTATCAATACGATCAGATCAACGTGTTGCAAGGTATCGCCACCAACGGCTTCTTTGTATTCGCCACATTCCCGTTGGGCACGCTCTCCGGCGGCGGACCTGCCTTTGCGAACTTCCTGTTTGGGCAACCTGTGGTTTTCTTGCAGGGTGGTGGAAACTTTTACCGCGGACTCCGTGGACAGGCGTTCAACCTGTATGGCCAAGACACTTGGAAAGTCTCGCGGCGGTTCGCGGTGAATTACGGACTACGTTACGAAGTACCTTCGCCCTATACCGAAATTCACAATTATCAGAATTTGTGGATACCGGGCCGTCAGTCAACCGTATTTCCGAGCGCTCCGACCGGCCTGCTGTACCCCGGAGATAAAGGCGTTCCTCGCGGTCTGATTCCTACCGAGCGAGTCGCGTTTGCTCCCCGCATCGGCTTGGCTTGGGATGTTACCGGCGGCGGCCGGTGGCTGGTGACTTCCGCATACGGCATTTTTTACGACCCGTACTACACCGGACCAGGCGGCCCGTTGCAAGACCCGATCAGCGCTCCGCCGTATCTGCAGACGCCGCAGATTAGCTTGCCAAACTTCTCCGACCCGTTCAACGGCCAGAACCCATTCAACGGAGCTTTCGCGCAACCGATGACACTCCTGGTCCTTAGTCCAAATCTACGGCTACCCTATGCGCAGGACTGGAACCTCAACGTCGAGCGCGCCTTCGGCAGCGATTGGCTGTTGGAAATCGGATACATCGGAACGAAGGGCAGCAAGTTGCCACGCTTTATCGAAGCCAATCCCGCCGTGTATATACCTGGTGAATCAACGCAGGATAATGCTGACCAGCGCCGTTTGTATTCGGGCTGCACCGTTACCGGCAGCACTCCCTGCACCTATTCGTCGGTCGGCGAAATCGCCGGCATCGCGGATTCTTCCTACAACGCGCTTCAAGTGAGTTTGCGCAAGCGCTTCGCGCATGGCCTTTCGATGCTTGCTTCGTACACTCTTTCTAAGACCCTCGATGATGTTTCCTCCTTTAACATCACAGGCTCGGCTTCGCAGAGCGTGGCTGGCGAAAACGACTTGGCGCAAAATCCCTTTGACGTGAAATCCGAATGGGGCCGGTCGATGTTCGACTCGCGGCATCGATTGGTAGTCAGCTACCAGTGGAACTTGCCGTGGCTTGCTCACGCACAGAACTGGTATGGGCACATTCTCGGGAACTGGCAAGTCAACGGTATTACCACTCTCATGAGCAACACGCCCTTTACGGTCTACGACTCCAGCAATCCCTCGCTACAGGGCAGCGCTCCCGAAATCTCCGGGTTCTTCAGCAGCCGTCCTAACATCGTCGGCGACCCGAATGTGGGGACGTGTCCCAATGGCTCCGCCGTACGCACGCCGCAGTGCTGGTTCAATACCAATGCGTTTCAGCACGCCCAGACGGGCGCGTTCGGCGATGTGGGACGCAACACCATGGATGGTCCGGCATTTCAGCAATGGGACTTCTCAGCCATCAAGAACATTCCCGTGCACGAGAGAATGAACCTGCAATTCCGCGCCGAGTTCTTCAATATCTTCAATAACGTAAATTTCGAACTGCCGGACAACGACATTAATTCACCAAACTTCGGGCAAATCGTGGCTGCCCAGCCGGGACGCATCGTACAGCTGGCGCTCAAGTTCGCTTTTTAGTGTGGGCAGTATGAGTCTGGCCGACACATCACATGCGGCTCTTGGAGTCGAGAGCACTGAGCTCGCGGCCGATCGAGATGAGTCGAGTCTCGCCTATTATGGCTGGCGCGTGGTGCTGGCGGCGAGCCTTGGCGTGATGGGCGGTTTCGGGTCGCTCTTCGTTTATACCTTTGCGGTTTTCGTGAAACCGCTCGGGGCGCAATTTGGCTGGAGCCGGGAGCAAATTTCCACCGGCTTTGCGGTGGCCGCGGTGACCCTCGGAGTGGTCTCGCCGTTTCTCGGACGCTGGCTGGACCGCCTCACCCCGCGTCGCATCATTCTCCTATCTGTGACTGTGTTTGGCTGCACCATTGCCTCGTTGAGCTTGCTGCAAGGCGAAGTGTGGCAATTTTATTTCACCTGCCTAGTGCTGGGCATAGTGGGTAACGGCGCAGCACACCTGGCGTACTCTCGCTCGATCTCCACATGGTTTCGAAAGCGCCTCGGGATCGCCCTGGCTGTTGTCATGGTGGGTGCGGGACTCGGCGCAATGATCCTGCCGCTAGTCTCGCAATTCATCATCAGCAGTTTCGGCTGGCGAGCCGCCTATGTTTCCCTCGGTGGCCTGGCTTTGCTCCTCGGTTTGCCGCTCACTTGGCGATACGTTCGCGAACGTACGCAAGTCTCTCGCGAATCTGTTCCTGTCGCCGCCTCTGGCCTGTCGTGGCAGGAAGGCTTGCGTTCTCTCACGTTTTGGATCATCGTGGCTGTTCTCTTCGTGGGTTCCATCAGCACGAACGGAGCAATCACCCATCTCGTGGCCCTGCTGACCGACCGTCAGATCAGTGCTAAAGACGCCGCACTTTGCGCTTCCATGTTGGGGGGCTCCAGTCTGCTCGGTCGCGTTGGGGTAGGCTGGCTGCTCGATCGCTTCTTTGGATCGCGCGTCGCCTTCTTCGTTAGCCTGCTTGCCGCCTCTGGATTATTCCTGCTGGCGCGTGCAAACGGCTTTTCCACCGGCTGTCTGGCCGCGGTTCTCATCGGCATCGGCGTTGGAGGAGAGGCCGCCACCACACCTTATCTTTTGACTCGTTATTTCGGACTGCGCGGCTTTTCCGTTCTTTACGGACTCTCTTGGACCTTCTACGCCGCCGCCGGGGCCATTGGTCCAATAATCCTGGGCCGCTCGTTCGACTTAACGGGCTCGTATACTTCACTGCTTGTTGGCCTCTCCGCTGCCCTGGCGCTCACGTGCGCAACGTTGTTATTTCTTCCTCGCTATCCCGTTCACGCGATTAATCCGGAATCATCAGCCAGCCTAGCCCCTTAATTTCCGTTTTCCGGATGGTTCGGCGGTCATTGCGTCCATTTTAGGACAGCCTCCGGCACCGTTTTGTGCCCAACGTTAGTAAGATACTTCGGCTTTCCGTAGCATTGGGAGCGATGAGGGCGCTCCGTAAAGCCTATGGAGCAATTGGAACCGTCACGCGGTACCGACGCGGAGGATGGAAAAGTGACAAGCAGGAATCATTGATCCAATCTCACCGTTTCAACGCCAACAGACCGCGAGTGTCGGATTTGCGCCTCCGCAGGGGATAGACGTGTTACTCCACAAGAGCCAGGGAACGAGAATCGCACCTGGAACGGTTCAGCGGGGTGGGAAACGTTTGTGAATTCCGGCACGCCGGTTGGCGCTATTCGCGAAACATAGGCGTAGGTAGCTTGGGCTGCAGCGATTATTTCATCTGAACCTGCCCGGCGGACGAGCCCGGCCTCGGGCTGAATTCCTCAAACATCCGATTGAGCAGGGCGGTGCGACACTCATGAATCAGCCGGATTTTGTCTTCCTCGCTGAGCATAGGCTTGGCAATCCAGTCAGGCAGCCACAGGTAGGCTCGGGTCGAGGACGACGGTGGTCACGATCCGAGGGAAAGTGTAATGCTGAGCAATTCCATCCTTGGCGCATCGTCATTCCGTGTCCTCCCATTTCCACCTCGTGAAGACTAGCGTGATCGTGACGGTGCGCTTGACGCGCGAGGCCCCGATGGTCAATCTGTTCGGGCGACCAGTCCAAGACAAGTTTACTCGCAACGATGTTCCGCAACTGGTGGTTCTCGGCGAGCAGACACTTCTTCGGCCGCAACGTTGCGTTCCAGGCTTGCTGGTCTGCATC
>Ga0187784_10002808_pt1 | contig 14001 bp, 4 predicted proteins | sample 1015_SJ02_MP15_2_FD_132964 | JGI IMG/M metagenome (GOLD analysis project Ga0187784, IMG submission 132964) | Tropical peat soil microbial communities from peatlands in Department of Meta, Colombia - 1015_SJ02_MP15_20_MG | ecosystem: Environmental > Terrestrial > Soil > Wetlands > Peat | place...
CGGACTGGCAAGCAATCACAAGCCTGATTCCCCTGGAGCAAGCAGTCGGATCGGAATCGCGAGTTCCCATGTTGACGCTGCTCGGAGCTGTTGGTCTGCTCCTGCTGATCGGGTGCACCAATGTTGCCAACCTCCTGCTGGCGCGCGCTGCCAGCCGACAACAGGAAATTGAAATTCGCAGCGCGCTGGGCGCAACCCGCCTCCGCATCATTCGTCAGCTGCTCAGCGAGAGTGTGGTTCTAGCATCCCTCGGTGGCATTCTGGGTCTTCTGCTCGCCTTTGCTGCCCGCCCGGTTCTGGCTTCATCAGTCTCGGCGATTCCCCGTAGTCTGGCCTCAGCAAGTGCCGTGGCGCGCATGGCAAACGCAGGCGTCGATCGCTCCGTCTTGCTGTTCACCCTGGGCATCTCACTTCTGACGGGCATTCTGTTCGGGCTGGCTCCTGTGGTTCGCGCGACGGCGCGGCGGAACGTAGCACTCAAGGCTGGAAGTCAGCATTCCACCGGATCACCCGAAAAAGGGCGACTCAGAGATGTTCTGGTCGTAATCGAAATCGCGCTGGCTTTTGTACTGCTTTGTGGCGCCGGACTTCTCGCCCGCAGCTTCTTCAAATTGGCGGAGACGAACCCGGGGTTTGAGCCGCGGCACGTTCTGAGCATGAATCTCGAGCTTCCCCAATCACGCTATCGAACTCCCGAACAAATGATTGCGTTTGAGCAGGGAGTGATGGAGAGACTGCAATCCTTACCGGGAGTAAAGGCAGCAGGGTCAGTCTTCGGTCTCCCGCTAAGCGACATGCTTGTCCGCGGTGATTTCACCATCGAGAACCAACCGGCTCCGCCGTCCGACGCAACCGCTGCAAAGATGCTGGTCGGAGGCAACTATTTTAGCGCTATCGGAATGCCCATTGTTGCCGGGCGCCCGTTCAACTTTCACGACTCTGAAACCGCTCCACCGGTCGTGATTGTCAGTGAGACTCTGGCCCACCGGTTCTGGCCGAATGAGAATCCAATTGGACGGCGCCTCAAACTCGGCTTCTCTCACGATCCATGGTGCACCGTGGTCGGCGTTGTCGGAGACGTAAGGCAGTTCAATCTCGAAGACGAGTCGGCGTTGGCGCTCTACATCCCATACGCTCAGGCCCCATCCCCGTTCCTAATGCAGACGCTGACCGTGGTGCTTCGCACCAGCGCGGACGATCCATTCAACACCGCCACGGCTGCAAGAAAAGCCATCGCTACGGTCGACCCCGACCTTCCACTTTTCGACGTGGCCAGCATGGAGCAGCTGGTCTATCGGTCTCTGTCCGAGCCTCGCTTCAGCACGTTTTTGCTCGGACTGTTTGCAGTGCTGGCGCTGGCCTTAGCCGCTGTCGGCACCTACGGAGTGATCTCATTCATCGTGGTGGCGCGGACAAAAGAAATTGGCGTCCGCATCGCTCTCGGGGCCAGCAAGCGAGACGTGATTGGTCAGGTTCTCGGACGGGTTCTCTTGCTGGCGTCGCTTGGGCTTGCGTCGGGACTGTTGTGTGCAGCAATGGTTTCACGCTTCTTGGCAACGCAGTTGTATCACGTCGAAACGACCGACACGGCGACGTACACAGCGGTTTTCTTGCTGATGTTCGTGGTGGCGTTGTGGGCAGGTTACATTCCCGCCCGCCGCGCCGCAAGAGTCGATCCTGTTGTGGCCTTGCGATACGAATAGGAGAACGAAGTGTTTACGAGTCTCATGCAAGACGTTCGCTACGCGCTTCGCCAGTCGCGCAACAATCCCGGTTTCACTGCGGTTGCGGTCCTCACCCTGGCGCTCGGCATCGGGGCCAACACGGCGATCTTCAGTCTGCTGAATGCGGTTTTGTTGCGGAATCTTCCCATCCGCCAGCCTGAGCAATTGATGCTATTCGGCAAAGGGATGTGGAGGGGCAGCGTTGACGATCTGCCAAATCGCAGTTGGCAACTGTTCTCGTATCCATTCTTTCGCGAGTTTCGCCAGAAGAACCAGGTTTTTTCTGAGGTCGCTGCCATCGACAGCATCATGTTCAGCACGCACTGCCGCGTTATTGACGGAAAAAACCTCGAAAAGATCAATGCCGAACTGGTGTCGGGAACGTACTTCGACACGCTGGGAGTTTCTCCTGTTCTTGGGCGGGTCCTGACCGATGCTGACGATGGTACGCCCGGCGGCCATCCCGTAGCGGTCGCCAGCTATTCCTGGTGGCAGCGGCGTTTTTCGAACGACCCAAACGTGATCGGTAAGACTGTGACCATCCGTTCCACCCTCTACACCGTGATCGGTGTTGCCCCTCCCGAATTCTTCGGCGCCACGGTCGGACAATCGCCGGATGTGTGGATTCCTCTCGCCATGGAAAAGGAGATCTCTCCGGGATGGAACGGCCTCGACAAGAATCTGTTTCAATCGCTCTACATCATTGCCCGGCGAAAGCCAGATGTGTCTGACGACCAGGCCGGAGCCAATACAAATGTGCTCTTCAAGCGGATCATCCGGCAATACGCAGGAGCACAACCCAGCCAGAAACAACTGGATGATATCCGGCATGCGGAAATCGTCCTAACTCCCGCTGCGAAGGGACTATCTCAACTCAGACAGGAATTCTCCTCGCCTTTAAAGATCCTTATGGCAGTGGTCGCGCTCGTCCTTCTGGTGGCGTGCGCCAACGTTGCAAACCTGCTCCTTGCCCGAGCCAGCGCGCGCCAGAGGGAAGTCGCTGTTCGCATGTCGATGGGCGCGGCGCGCCTGCGGCTTGTCCGCCAGCTGATGGTGGAAAGCACGCTGCTCGGTGCGACCGGAGCGATTTTGGGGTTCTGGCTCGCCTGGGGCGCAACCCGAGTCTTGCCCAGGATGATTTCCGCTGGGCCTGATCCCGCGACCATCAGCGTGACGCCCGATATCGCCGTGCTTGGTTTCAGTGCGTTGGTTGCCGTCTTCACGGTGCTCCTATTCGGTACTGTGCCCGCCCTCTCTGCCACCCGCGTCGAGCTAGTGCCGTCGCTCAAAGAAGGCCGAGGCACGACTTCCACCCGATCACGTAGCCGCCTGGCTCGCGGCTTGATCGTAGGCCAGGTGGCCCTGTCGGTCATCCTGCTGGTGGGCGCCGGTCTTTTCCTCCGCACTCTCGTCAACCTGACGAACGTCGACACTGGCTTCAACAAACAGACCGTGCTGACCACCTCAGTCGATCCTGACGGCGCCGGCTATCAGCAGGATGCTCGCTGGGACGGTGTGATGGATCAAATCGAAGAACGCCTGAACGCTCTGCCCGGCATTCGTTCTGCCAGCTTTGCATTCACTCTCTTCAATAGTGGCGGCTGGACCGATAGCGTAATGGTTCCCGGCCGGCCACATCAGGAGCACGATCCGGAAGTGGACCACAACATTGTGGGGCCCAGGTATTTCGAAGCCATGGGCATGCCGATGGTTCTTGGACGCAGTCTCCTGCCAGAGGATGTCTCGAACTCTCGCCATGTCGCGGTCATAAACGAGACTATGGCCCGCACCTATTTCGGAAACGATTCGCCCCTTGGGCGCACCTTCTCGATCGGCGGTGAACCGGGTACCCAGACGGCGTCGTCAGAATGGCTCAATCTCGAAGTGGTCGGCGTGGTCAAAGACGCGAAATATATGGATTTAAACGAAAAGCAGATGCCGGCCGCGTTCTACCCGTATTCGCAACATCCGGGATTTCTCTACACCTTGATCGCTCGCTATTCTGGAGATCCTGCGTCGCTCGCGCAGGCGATCGGAACGACCATTCACAATATCGACCCGAATCTTCCTGTGGGTGAATTCAGCACGCTGGCGCGCCTGGTTGACGATTCGGTCCTCAATCACCGTTTGGTGGCGCAATTGTGCACGTTCTTCGGAGTGCTCGCGTCCCTGCTGGCTTCGATTGGCATCTACGGTCTCATGTCCTATGGCGTAACCCGGAGGACCAGTGAATTCGGTGTTCGGCTGGCCCTTGGTGCGCATCGCCGCCACGTGGTCTGGATCGTGCTGCGCGAAACGCTCGTGCTTGTCCTTCTTGGAATCGCTTTAGGCCTGGCTGCCGCTCCGGCGATTGGCCGCATCGTTGCCAGTTTCTTGTTCGGTTTGAAGTTTTATGACCCCATGAGCATCGGTTTTGCCGTGCTTTCGATGATCGCCGTGGCAATGCTGGCCGGGTACATTCCGGCCCGCCGGGCAGCGAAGGTCGATCCCATGATTGCATTGCGCTACGAATAGGAGATCAGAGTGCTGACAAACCTCATGCAAGATTTCTGCTATGCGCTGCGCCGGTTGCGCAAGAATCCCGGATTCGCCGCCGTGGCCGTGATCACCCTGGCGCTTGGAATCGGCGCCAACACAGCCGTCTTCAGCGTGGTCGATGCCGTCATGCTGCGCCCCCTGCCGTATTACCAGCCGGAGCGGTTGATTGAAGCCCAATCGATCGAGTCCCACGAATACGAGGCCTTCAACATCTGTTATCCGGATTTCTTCGACTGGCGCGCACAGAATCGCACTCTCGAACATCTGGTTTCCTATCATGACTCGGTGTATACGCTGACCGGTCTGGAACGGCCAGTTCAACTCGATGGCGAAGTCGTCTCGTGGGATCTGTTGCCCGCTCTCGGTATTCAGCCCGAACTGGGCCGAGGTTTCCTGCCGGAAGAAGAGAAAACGGGCTCGCGAGTGATTCTGATCAGCCATTCGGTATGGGTGTCGCAATTCGCCGCGGACAAAGCCATCGTCGGGCGCAGCGTCCACCTGAGCGGCGATCTGTACACAGTTGTCGGTGTCATGCCACCCTCGTTCCGTTTCCCCGTCGGGCGCACCACCAACGGCATTTGGACGACGCTAGCCGTGGATGATGATCCGAAAAATCCCAACTCCATGCTCAAGAACCGGGGTGCTCACTGGCTGAATGTGATTGGCCGTTTGAAATCTCATACGACGGTGGCCGAAGCAACCCAGGACCTGAACGCGATTGCTGGCAACCTTGCCGGGGAGTATCCGAACACCAACACGGGACACGACGCGGCCCGCGCTGTCGGGGAAATCGATGCCTTGCTCGGCGACACGCGAACCGTGCTCCTGATCGTGTTGGGGTCCGTGGCTCTTGTGCTGTTGATCGCGTGTGGCAACATCGCCAATCTTTTACTGGCCCGCATGCGCGAGCGCCAACGCGAAATTGCATTGCGCTCGGCTCTGGGCGCAGGAAAGAAAAGAATCGTGTGTCAGCTCCTCGGGGAGAGCCTTGTTCTCAGCGTCTGCGGCGGGCTGGTGGGCTGTGGGCTGGCGTTCTTGTGTACGCCGGCAATCCTGACGCTCATCGGCGACAGTGTGCCTCGTGCTGCCGACGCGGGCGTTAATCTCACAGTTCTCGGATTCGCCGTTGGATTGTCGTTCGCCGCTGGAATCATTTTCGGAACCGTCCCGGCCATCAGGGGATCGCGAACAGATCTCGTTTCCACTCTCAAAGAAAGTGGCAGAAGCGAAGTTTTCGGACACGACTGGCTTCGCTCGTCACTCATTGTCGCCCAGGTAGCGACTGGCCTGGTGCTCACCGTCGGAGCTGGTCTGCTCATTACAAGCTTCTCCAACCTGCTCCATTCCGACGAGGGATTCAATCCGGCCCACGTGACGTCCATGTTCTTTGAAACGCCGGATGCGCAATACCTTCATGCACGGACCCAGTTTTATCGCAACTACTTTGAAAAGGTTGGGAACTTGCCGGGAGTCCAGTCTGCCGCCGGAGTCATGATTCTCCCGCTGGGAGACAACGGGATCAATCTGTCATTTGAAGATCCCGAACATCCCACGCCAGAGAGCCGGCGACCGAGCGCCGATTTTACGCCGATCACTCCCAAATATTTCGAGACGATGCAGATCCCTCTGCTCGAAGGGCGTGACTTCACTAAAAGTGACGACATGAATGGGGAGCAGGTCCTGATCGTGAACCGTGCCTTTGCCGACAAGTTTTTTCCCCGCGAAGAGGTGTTGGGCAAGAAGCTGAAGCCTGGCGCAGGCAATGGAAAACCTGGTGGTCCGCCTTGGCGCGTAATTGTTGGCGTGGTAGGAAATGTCCGATTGGACGCCACCCAGCGCGAAATGAGGCCTGCAATGTACGCGCCGTCCTACCAACTGGACAACTGGTGTTGTTTGTACACCGTCCTGAGAAGTTCGGTCGCTCCGCAAAGTCTGTCGGCCAGCGTTCAGGGAATCCTCTCTGGTTTGGACAAGAACATCCCTCTTACCCAGGTTCGCACCATGGACGACCTGATGTTCCGGCAGCTTTCTCAGCCCAGATTCGAGGTAGAGCTGCTTAGTACGTTTGCCGGTCTGGCTTTGGTGCTGACTATCGTCGGTTTGTATGGAGTAATGACTTATTCGGTGTCGCGCCGCACACGGGAGATCGGAGTGCGCATGGCGCTCGGAGCGCAACGGGCCCTAATGATCAAGATGGTGCTCACAGACGCGGCCATCCTGGTGGGGGCCGGAATTTTGATTGGTACAGTGGCCGCGCTGCTTTCTGTTCCGGTCCTCAAGAGCATGTTGTACGGAACGGGGGCGCGCGATCCCAAAGTGATGGCAATTGTTTGCGCCGCGATCGCAGTCATCGGGCTGCTGTCCGCTTATTTTCCGGCTCGCAGAGCCGCCAAGGTCGATCCGATGGTCGCACTGCGTTACGAATAGGATAATCAGACTCCAATGACAGGGCTGCCACAAGATTTCCGATACGCGGTTCGCCAGTTGCGCAGAGAGCCTGGCTTTCTTGCCGTGGTTGTTCTGTCACTTGCCTTGGGGATCGGCGCCAACAGCACGATCTTCAGTGTGCTCAATGCCGTCTTGTATCGGCCCATGCCTTACGAACATCCGGAACGACTGGTGGTGATTTGGGAGACGGAGCAGAGCCAGCCGGATTCTTACCGGCCGCCGCCGATCGCGGAGAGTGTGGATTGGAAAAAGCAGAATCACGTTTTCGAAGATATTGCGCTGGTCAGTGGTAACGACAGCTCAACTCTCTCAGGTTTAGGTCAGCCCGAACCGCTTCGCGTGCAATACACGACCGCAAGCTACTTCAGTGTGCTGGGCGTGAAGCCAATCCTTGGCCGAATTTTTCTCCCTGAGGAAATGCGGGATAACTCCGAGAGCGTCGTGATCAGCGATTCCTTCTGGCAGGGCAAATTCAGCCGTGATCCCGGGATCCTGGGAAAAACTTTCAAAATCGATGGTGCGGTCGCCACCGTTGTGGGAGTCATGCCTGCGAGCTTCACTTCTTTTTTTGGCAGGAGAAACGACGTTTGGATTCCAATCGACCCAACCAATGTTCGTTACTCCGGCCGCATCGACCACTGGTTGGTGCCCGTCGCCCGACTGAAACCGGGAGTGACCCTGGCGCAGGCCCAGGTTGAAATGGATGTCATCGCGCGGCGGCTCGCGCAGACCTACCCTGCGACCAACAAAGGTGTGGGTAAGAAGATTGTAGCGCTGCATCAGCAACTGTTTGGGTCTCTGGGAGAAGCGCTCTATCCCCTGTTTGGTGCCGTGGCGTTCGTTTTGCTGATTGCCTGTGTCAATGTCGCAAATCTCCTGCAATCGCGAACTGAAATGCGCCGCAAGGAATACGCGTTGCGATCGGCGTTGGGGTCGGGCCGGCGCAGACTGATTCAACAACTGTTTGCGGAAAGCGGTCTGCTCGCGTTGCTTGGAGGTGGCGTCGGTGTCCTTTTGACGTTGTCGGGCATCCCTCTGTTTCGTTGGCTGGCTTCCGATTTTCCCCTCGCCGCGAGCATCAACCTCGATACTAGAGTTCTCCTCTTCACCCTGGGAGTTTCGGTTCTCACCGCGTTCCTTTTCGGTTTCGCTCCCGCCATTCAAGCTTCCCGCGCCGATCTAAACCTAGTCCTGCGTGAAGGAGAAGGTCGCACGTCGACCGCATTACGTGGTTGGGCTCGCCATGCTCTCGCCGTAACGGAGGTGGCTCTGGCTATGGTGCTGCTAACCGGCGCTGGATTGATGATCAATACCATCGTGCATCTGCACCAGACCAACCCGGGCTTCGATACCGATAATCTCGCCACGGTCGCCATCCAGGTTCCCGAACAAGGTGACAAATACCTGGTGCGAGTACCAGGCGGCGACATGGAAAAGCCATTGCCCCAGGTGGGCGCGTTTTACCAGCAGCTGCTCGCGCAGGTCGCCGTTCTGCCCGGTGTCGAGTCCGTCGGAATCATGAGCAACCTCCCCACCCACGGATCAGAAACGTATTCTTTTTCGATTCTGGGAAAGCCTGTTCCACCTCCTGACCGAAGGCCCGACGCCGGATGTATCGAGGTAAGTGCCGATCTGTTCCGCACGTTGCGGATTCCTCTGATCAAGGGCCGCTACCTCGATGAGCATGACAATCAGACTGCGCCTTGGGCGGTCGTGATCAACGAGGCTTTCGCGCGCCGCCATTTTCCCAACCAAGATCCCATCGGCCAGCAACTGCTTCTCCGATACGATCCGTGGCCGATTGACGAGGACCACCCGCGCGAGATCGTTGGAGTTGTGGGTGACGTGAAGCATTGGAGCCTCGGACAGCCCGCCTCACCATTTGTCTACACATCCTATCTTCAGCAGTCGGCAGTGTTCCCCGGCGGTTCGGTATTAAGCCTCTTGGATCAGCATTTAATGGTGCGTACTGCTCCCGGGCTTAGCGGTCACGAAGCTGATCTCGGTTATGCCTTAAGAAAAGCCGTTCGAGATCTGAATCCGGATATTCCGACCACCGAAATTCGCACCATGGGCAACATTCTGGCCGAGTCCATGGGCGACTGGCAGTTTTATATGCGCTGTCTTGCGATTTTCGCCGGAATCGCGGTGCTCCTGGCCATGGTCGGTATCTACGGTGTGATGTCGTACTTCGTCGGTGAGCGCACTCACGAGATTGGCATTCGGGTCGCATTGGGCGCTGTTCCTTCCGATGTCCTCAACCTTGTCGGCAAACTCGGGCTCAAGCTCACAGTGATGGGCATCGGCATCGGAATTGGGTTGGCAGTCGGGTTGACGGGCCTCATCCGAGAATTTCTGGTCGGTGTGAAACCGACCGACCCGCTTACTTACGCAGCAGTTTCGATTGTGCTGGTGTGCGTTGCATTGCTGGCCTGCTATATCCCGGCGCGCCGGGCGATGAAGGTCGATCCCATCGTTGCACTGCGGTACGAGTAAAAACTATGAAGACTTTGATCGAAAACGTTCGCTACAGCGTCCGAGTGCTGAGGAAATCGCCCGGCTTCACGACGGTATCGATTCTCACCTTGGCTCTGGGCATCGGCGCATGCACTGCGCTGTTCAGCGTGATCGATACCGTGCTGCTGCGTGCGCTGCCTTACCAAAGCCCTGAGCAGCTGGTGACCGTTACCGAGACTCTGCCTGGACTGGGCAGCGACGAAATCGGAGTTGCCGCCGGCGAATATCTGGATTATGGCCGCCAGAATCGCTCGTTTTCCCAGGTGGCAGCGTACGAGACCGAAGGATTCAATCTGACCGGCATGGGCCTGCCTCTGCGCATCAATGCTGCCAAGATGTCTGCATCAGCGTTTCCCCTGCTTGGAGTTTCTCCAGTGCTAGGGCGGACTTTCAGCGAAGACGAGGACCGAAGCGGAAGCAGCCACGTTGTAGTTCTGTCCTACCGCCTCTGGCGCCGCAATTACAGCGCGGATGCGAACATTCTGGGCAAGACCCTGAAGCTCGATGAGCAGCCTTACACCGTGATCGGCGTGATGCCGGATTCCTTCCGCTTTCCCTTCGACGGGGCTCCTCTTTCTGAGATGGCGGATCTCTGGGTTCCGATCGCGTTCCATCCCTCGCGCCTCGCTCCTGAAAATCGCATAAACGAATTCGGAGTCGGCCTCATCGGAAGGCTAAGGCACGGCGTCACTCTGATCCAGGCGCAGAAGGACGTCGACGGTATCGCCAACCGCTTCATGCGGCAATACGGATATTCCGGCACACTGCGAGTTGCGCCGAAAGCTTACCCCTTCACTCAACACACAACCCAGAAAGCGCGCCCGCTGCTTTGGCTGTTGGCGCTTGCCGTAGCCTGCGTCCTGCTGGTGGCCTGTGCCAACGTCGCGAATCTTTTGCTCGCGCGCACCAGCCACCGCCAGCATGAGATGGCGATCCGCAGCGCAATCGGCGCAAGCCAGTCTCGCGTGCTTGGCCAATGTCTTGCGGAAAGCGTTGTGCTCTCATTCGCGGGAGCTTCGTTGGGCGTTCTTCTCGCCGAGGCTTGTATTCTCGGCCTGCAACGTTACGGTCCAGCGGACGTTCCGCGGTTGCAGGAGGTAAGTCTTCATCCTCTGGCTCTGTTGTTTACGGTCACAGTTTCCTTGATTTCTGCCCTCGGGTTCGGTTTTGTTCCCGCGTGGAGCCTCTCACAAGCCGCACCCGTGGCCGCCTTGCGGGAATCCACGCAAGCCGGTCCGACTGGAACCACCCAGCGTTTGCAGCACTCCGTCGCAGTCTTTGAAATGGCTGCTGCGGTTGTTTTGCTGGTGACTGGCGGCCTGCTGCTGAAGAGTTTTGTTCGCCTGCTCAGTTCGCCCGCTGGATTCAACCCCGAAAGCGCGTACGTGGTGCGCACACTGTTCGACCGCGCACGCTATCCCGATCCGGAAAAACGAAAGGCGGTGCAGCTCGAATTGCTCGATCGCCTGGAGCATTTGCCGGGCGTGACAGCGGTCGCGGCCGCCAGTCATCTGCCGCTCAGCGATGAACGGCAGATCGGCTTCAGGCTGGAGCACGCTGCCGCTGACGAGTTTCATTGGGCACAGAACTCGCTGGTGAGTCCCGGCTACTTCCGCGCGATGGGGATCCTGTTGCTCGAAGGCAGGGATTTCTCCCAGGATGATCGCCCAGATACGACCAAAGTTGCCATTATCAGCGAGACCATGGCAAGGCAGTTCTTCCCCCGGATGAATCCCATCGGGCAGCGATTTCATTGGGGTGATCGCGCCCTCTTTACGATCATCGGAGTCGCCTCCGATGTTCACATTTCCGCACTCAACGCCGATCCTCCGCCGATGATTTACAACTCCATGTTTCAGGTCGAAAGCGGCGCCAGCGGCCGTACTGCATTCGTGTTGCGCACTGTGGCAGGGAACGAAGGGATGTTCGCCGCAGTTCAGCGGCAGGTCTGGTCCGTCGACAAAGACCTGCCTATCTATAACTCAACTACGCTTGCCACTCTGGTATCGGAGTCGGTGGTGCAAAGACGCTTTTCTGTGCTGCTACTCGGTACTTTCGCCATCATCGCCTTGCTGCTGGCGGCGATCGGGTTATTCGGAGTGATTTCGTATTTCGTGGGCGAGCGCACGAAGGAATTTGGAGTTCGAATGGCCCTCGGCGCGGATCGAATCAGGATTTACCGCCAAGTGCTTGCGCGCGCTACCATCTTGGGCCTCGCGGGCTGTGTGCTTGGCCTTGGTATTTCTGTTCTGGTTTCCCGCGCATTGGAATCGATGCTGTATCACGTGGCGCGTTTCGATTGGGCCACGATGGTACTGGTGCCATTGATTTTGCTGAGCGCCGCGCTGCTCGCGGCGTTCTGGCCTGCATATCGTGCCGCCAGGGTCGATCCCATGGTCGCGTTGCGCTACGAATAAGGAATGAGGTGAAGTACAAAATGATGAGTTTGTTTCAGGATGTTCGTTTTGGGTTCCGGCAATTGCGCAAAAGCCTCGGCTTTACTGCGGTGGCCTCATTTACGCTTGCGCTGGGCATCGGGGCCAATACGGCGATTTTCAGCCTGGTCAGCGGCATTTTGTTGCGCCCTCTTCCTTATCCGCATCCTTCGGAGCTAGTCAGCCTGGCTGGCAGCTCTTCGATCGTCTATCCGAAAGGCGCATTTGTCGCCATGCGAGAGCAGATCCACACGATGGACGTGGGTGCATATGCCGAAGGACACGAATTTAATCTTACTCATGTGGGCGAGCCCATCCGCCTTAGTGGAACCGCCGTCTCTGCCGAGTTGTTATCGATCCTTGGTACCCGCCCTGAGCTTGGACGAACGTTTGCTAGCGGGGATGACGCGCCCGGCCGTGACAGCTACGTGATTCTCAGCCATGATCTCTGGGAGCGGCGTTTCAACCGCGACGCCGACATCATCGGGAAGTCCATCGAACTTGAGGGTGTGAGCCGCGAAATCGTCGGAGTGATGCCTGCCGCTTTTCATTTCCCCTCTTCAAGAACGCAGCTGTGGGTTCCATTGCACAACGAACCGCAGAATCCCTCGACCTATTGGGCGGGCGATTATATGCCCGTCATCGGCAGGCTTCGTCCCGGTGCCACCATAGCTCAAGCCAGCGCGGAGATTCGTCTGTTTCAATCTCATGTGGGTGCGCTCTTTCCCTGGACCATGCCGGCAAGCTGGAATGCGGATGTAACCGTGACCAGCCTGAGAAACGGTATGGTGGCTGATGTTCGGACCCGCCTGCTCCTCCTATTGGGTGCAGTAGCCCTCGTCCTGTTGATTGCCTGCACCAACGTCGCGAACCTGACGCTTTCTCGCGCTGCTGCGCGTGAGAAGGAAATGGGAATTCGTTCTGCGCTTGGCGCGAGACCAGGACGCTTGGCGCGCCAGTTGCTGACCGAAAGCCTGTTGCTATCGGCCTTCGGCGCGGTGCTCGGATTCGCTTTGGCTGCTGCCGGACTGGCCGCTCTCAAGTCTGCTCTTCCGGCGGATACTCCTCGCCTGCTGGACGTCAGCCTCGACTGGCGCGTACTGCTTTTCACGGGAGCTCTTGCGATGCTGTCTGGCCTGGCTTTCGGATTGGCGCCCGCACTTCAGTCCTCGCGTTCTGCTCTCTCTGATTCGCTGAATTCGGCAGGGCGTGGCGCATCCGTTTCTGTCTCACCCCGGATCCGTGGATTGCTCGCGATCGGAGAAGTAGCGCTGTCAGTCATGCTCGTCATCGGTGCTGGCCTTCTGATCCGCAGCTTCTGGGTGCTGTCGCACGTCGACACAGGTTTTCGCCCGGACCAGTTGCTGACTGCCCGAATCACACCGGATCAGTCATTTTGTCATGAACCTGCCCGATGCCTCGCCTTTTATCGCGATCTCCTCGATCGCGTGCGCTCCTCTCCCGGCGTCGCCAATGTCGCGTTGGTTAACACCCTTCCACTCGGGGGGCGGGTCGCCAAACGTTCGTTTGATCTCGAAGATTTCACGATCGCATCCGATAGTCAGACGCAGCCTCTGTTCTGGCTGCAGATCGTTACGCCAGACTATTTCCGCGTAATGGGGATCCCGCTGATTTCGGGTCGATGGTTCAACGAGTCCGATGAGGCGGGAGGGCCTCCGGTCGTCCTCCTCTCCGCCAGCACCGCCCGACGATTTTGGCCACAGGGCGATGTCGTCGGAAAGCACCTGCGCTTTCTGGGAGAAAACGATTGGCGCACCGTGGTTGGAATTGTTTCCGACGTCCGCGCCTACGATCTCGCAAGCAGCGAGCCCGACTACATGAGGGGCACTGCCTACGTTCCCTACACTGCGGCTGCGACCCTTGAAGATGGCCGTGTGCCGGCGGAAATGAGTATCGCCGTTCGCATGACATACAACAATCCCGAAGCCGCCGGTCTCCTGCGCAACACGCTGGTCGCATCCAGCCCCAACGTTCCCGTGAGCGAAGTCAAGTCGATGCGAGCGGTTGTCTCTGAGGCCGCTTCTGCGCCGGCATCCACTACGTTTCTATTTGCGGCTTTCGCGGGGGTGGCGCTCGTGCTTGGTATTGTGGGTGTTTATGGAGTCCTCTCCTTTCTCGTGTCAAAGCGCAGCCGGGAGATGGGTGTCCGTATGGCGCTGGGCGCACAGCGCGGCGACGTCCTCCTGTTGATCATGAAAGAAGGTGCCCGATTCTCTTTAACCGGCATTGCCTTCGGATTGGCAGGGGCGTTCCTTTTGGCGCGGCTGTTGGCGACCCAGCTTTATGGGATCAGTCCGGTCGACTCCATTACGTATGTC
>Ga0187784_10002809_pt1 | contig 13995 bp, 14 predicted proteins | sample 1015_SJ02_MP15_2_FD_132964 | JGI IMG/M metagenome (GOLD analysis project Ga0187784, IMG submission 132964) | Tropical peat soil microbial communities from peatlands in Department of Meta, Colombia - 1015_SJ02_MP15_20_MG | ecosystem: Environmental > Terrestrial > Soil > Wetlands > Peat | place...
ACCAATGAAAGCACGAATGCAATTGGTCGCAAGAGTCTTCCCTAGGCAGAACGCAGGAACGACGGCAGCACGCCCATGCAAATCGGCGAACCAGTACGAACCCTCGTCGTAGAACCGCTTGAGCTTCCTGTAAACGAGCCGGAAAGCCAGCCGATGCCGACTGCTCCAGAGCGCGAGCCTGAGCCAGCGGAGGCACCTGTTGCTCTGTGACCGTTCCCGACTACATCTCGCCTGTTGTGGGCCACCGCGTCTGGCAATGGGATGACGTCGGTCTGAAATCGCTTAATGGCGAACTGTGGTCAGCGAAACAGCCGCTCTCGGCCGTGTGCAGGGCTGCTACAAGGAATTCCATTTCGGACCTTCCAAGAACTGCCCACGATGCCGCCGAGTTGCCGGGTCTCAAGTGCACCTGCGGCGTTTACGCCGCGAAGAACATTGAGCACTTGAATCGGTGCGGGTACAGCAAGTTCGCGGTTCGCGGCGAGGTTTTCATGTGGGGCCGGATGGTGGAGCACGAACGCGGCTGGCGGGCTGAGTTTGCCTACCCCAAATCTATGGTTCTCCTGCCAGCCGCAATCCCGTTCTCACTTTCAGCGATTGACGCTCGGCTCAAGACTCTAACCGCGTTCGGCATCGACATTTTCATACGGGGAGATCGCGAACGCATCCGCTTGTGGGCCAACGGTACGGGCTACGACGCGGCGGGGATGGATTACCTGATTCAAGCGCGCAGACAGCATTACTTGTGCCGCCAGTCTGAGCGCACCCTGAGAGAGGGTGACCGCGTGGCTCTGCTCGGTGTGGGGATCGCCGTGGTCAGGGAAGCCGATGGCAACACGGTTCGCCTCATGCTGGGAAGCAGGCGGGTACTGCGCGTCGCCCGCAAGAACGTCACCCTGAACGAGCAGAACAGACGATGGGAATGTGACGTCAAGAAGGTCTGAGGTGACTATGAGAGTCGGAATCTATGCGCGAGTGAGCACCAAGGACCAGAACTGCGATCTTCAACTCCGCGACCTGCGTGCGTTCTGCGTCGCCCGGAACTTCACCATAGTCCGTGAGTTCGTGGATGTCGGCGAATCGGGCGCGAAGGACTCCCGGCCTCAGCTGAACAACTTGATGGCCGAGGCCCGCAAGCGGAGGCTTGATGCTGTGCTGGTGTGGCGTTTTGATCGCTTCGCCCGGTCCACCAAGCACTTGCTGCTGGCGCTGGAGGAATTCCGTTCGCTCGACATCCAGTTCATCAGCTATCAAGAAAACATCGACACCAACAGCCCACTGGGGCAGGCACTATTCACGATTGTGTCAGCCGTGGCCCAGTTGGAACGCGATTTGATCCGGGAGCGGGTAAGCGCGGGCGTCCGGAATGCTCGGGCCAGCGGCAAGCAATTTGGGCGTCCTCGTCGAATCGTGAATCAGGACGAGTTGCAGCGGTTGCGATCAGACGGACTAAGCCTTCGCCAGATTGCGGCAAAGCTGGGTGTCGGCTACGGAACGGTGCGCCTCAGGCTCGCGCAGACAGGTGAGCTAATCACCCCATTAAAAGAGAATCCTTCCAGCCATTGAAAACTAGTGTTTTTCTCTCAGGGCTTTTTGGCGGGCTACATGTAAGAGTTTTCCGCTCACGCTGGGACTCCATTCCCTTGTACCGACAATCCGTAGCGATAGCTGCAGATCCTCCATTCTTCGCAGGACAACCGAGGGCGTGATCTCCAGCGACGGGCTTTCTGAAAGCTAATTGCAACGGAGAGGCTGGACGCGGTTATTATGCAATTCCTTGTCTTCTTATACCGAAGGAGAGGTTGCAAGGAACTCCTTGAGAGGCCCATAGAAATCTATCAGCTGCTTTTCCAGTTGCACAATCTCCGTCAAGCCGAGAACAACTGGTTGGCCTATCGGCGGTCTCTCTCCATTCATTGCTTGATGCTGGCCGATTGCTATGAAATCGCGCACGGGAAGGATCTTTCCCACCAGTTGCCGAACAAAAGGTACCGGTTCATAGCCGAGATCGCCTACCTCTAAAAAGGAAGTCATCCGGACGACAATGACTTCGATATACCTTGCGGGAATGCGAAAACCATGGCGCAGAAACTCTGTTGAAAGCTGGAAAAAAAGGTAATGTTGCAAGGATTTCTCACCCAATACATCGAGGAGTTGCTTGGGGCCAATATCGCCGCCCGTCAATGGTTGACCCGCCAACACTCGTTCTCCGTCGCGCACACAAGGGGATAACCGTGATATAGGCACGCATCTTGTTCCGCCTAAGCCGTTAATCAGCGCTATTTCGCGTTCGCCATTTGCGCGAATCTGTATCTTCACCGTTGCATCCCATGGAGACAGAATGGCTGCAGACTTAGGCCCGGCCTCAAGGATTGTTTCAAGAATGGATGTATCGTGAACGTGACTTAACGCCTCAAGAATAGCTTCGGCTGCCGCGGCGCCCACGTCTTGTCCGACTCGGACAAGTGTGTCGGTGCCTTCGGCCGCACCATAACACATCGCGCAGAATGCTCTCTCTTTCCGGAAAAATGTCTCGCAGCCGGGGAGCCATCGCACTTTCATGCGAGGAGTGTCAAGTATGTAACTAGTGGACTCAATTACGGAATCGGTCAAAATAGTTCCACGGGGCCATACTGCGCCTTTTGTTGTCTTTGTTTTGTCCGTTAAAACGCGGCCCAACGCGACATGGTGATATGGAATCGCGAGATGTCCCGTCCAGTACGCCTGCGGATAGAACCCGTCATTGGTTCCGCAATCCTTTTCACTAATCTTTAGATTTTCCAGTACTGCAGGGATTGAAAGGCTCAGCGGCATATGTCGCTTTGGTCTCGCTCCACTTCTCCTTCCGGTAAGGCCAACTGCACGGAATAGCATCGAGAACTGAGTTTCCCAATCGTGCGAACTGGGTGATAGATCGCAGTACAGTTTGTCGCTGATAAAATCTGGCATACGACAGTCGTCGATTCTCAAAGGAATAACGACTACCGTCCTGCCGCCAAGCTCTTTCTGCATTGCGATTGCCAATTCTTTGCCGACCCAGCGGGAGCGGATTGAGTGTTTGGAGATGATCGCAAGAACAAACTTCACTCGATTCACTGCTTTTCCGATTGTCGCCAGCAGTGATTGGCCCACCTGCAGTTCGCCTTCGTCGACCCAGACTCTCGCACCTTCGTCGCGAAGTTGCTGAGCAACAAATCGAGCGAAACCTTTGTCTTGATGGCTATAGCTGATAAATACTGTTGGGTGTTTTCGCTTTTTCGCGAGCATTCAGTGGCTCCATAATGCTTTTGGCGTCCGACCTCGCAAGCCACATCTAGGCTTGATGGCGATGCAATCGCTCAATCAGCTGGATTAGATCATTGTCTTCTCGCTGAACATCCTGAGCCAACGCTTCGTCAATCTGAGCAATTCCCGGTTCGCTCGCTGCGATACGGGCCGCATAGTCGGGGCTTGACTGAATCTGGCGCAAATCTTGTTCCCAATCGTGCGCAACTCTGTAGTCTCCTTGCTCTTGCATCAAGATGGCTCGCAACGCGTGGTTGTCGGCAATTGCTCTAACATATTCTCGCAGGAGATTTACAATCGCGGTCCTCTCCTATTTGACATAGTTGAACTCTCTTTCTAGGAGCAAGAGTGCTCGGATTCGAATTTCGGCAAATCAACTCACTCGGAGCCTCGCAAGCCGGGTCGCCAGCCGCCGCAAGTACTCAGAAGTCTTCATGAAGTCCTTTCCGACATCTGCCGAGCCTCTATCGGCGTTGCTGTAGCCGGGGAGTTCTCCCGTCGCAAGGTCAAGAATGGCACTTAAACCTCCGATTTCTCCGGCGATCTCGGCGGCAACCTTCGTGATCTCCTCCGCCGCGTCCGATTTACCGTTTTCCTCCTCGTAAAGTTGCCCAAGATTAGAAATGTTCCGCCGAGTTGATTCCAATTCTTTGAGCAGCTCCCTTCCTCGCTTTCGCAATTGTTTAGACGAAAACGGTACGGCCCCTTTCTCCTGCACCGAGAGCGCATAGGCGCGAAGATTTTCCGCAGTTATTTTCATGTAATCCGCCTCCTTAGCCACGTCATCTCTCACCGTGTGCTCTTCGCTGGATACTACTAGCTCTACGCCCGCTGCCATGAGTGCCTTCTGTCCCTGAGCAGTCAGTTCAAAGATGTCTCCTTGCATGTTCGAGGCATCGGATCTGCTGATGAATCCGTCCTGTTGCAAGATCGTCAGGTAGGGCCTAATTGCAACGAATGACGGGTAGCTGCGAACGTAAGCGTTGTGGTTCTTCTGAATCCAATCCAAAAACACCACTGCTTCATTCACCGTCTTTGCGGGTAGGCACTGTGAAAGGCGTGGTTGGCTGGCTGGCTGAGTAGGCTGCTCAGCCGCTTGCTGTGTGCGCGGCTTATAGTAGGTGTAAACGCCCCACGCGAGTCCAAGGACTGTTGCTATCCCAGAAATAACGCCGATGATAACCAACATTAGACTTCCTCGGGTTGGGATTTCCTATGGTCGAGCTGTCTTGAAAAACACAATTGTACCCACAGATATCAGTGTTGCATTCTAAGAATCAATGCAAATACGGGCAACTGTGTTAACGACTTCGTAGTCTGCCTCCGTAGATTTGAGGCATGGAAAAGCGTCTGATCGCGCTTCCGCCCGTCAAGGATCGAGTCCGCACGGCTTTGCTCAGTTTGGCAGACTTCAAAGACATCCCCACCGATCAACTCACGCGGATGGCCCGCCAGCTGCCCGGCGGGGGCCGCGTTCATTTTCCTGACCGTGCGACAACGATTGCTTTCCTTCTTGGCGCCCGACTGGTGGACCTCAACTGATGCGAACGCTACACATCCTCGGCAGGCTTGTTGACTTCATCCTCGGATCACTGATCTGGTCCGTTGCCATCGTCCTTGCCGCCCTTGCCGCTCCCTTCGTATTGATCGCGTTCTTCGCGTGGCAGATCTTCTACAACACCGACCGCTTTTTTCACCTCTGGCTTCCGTTCACGCCCACAGCAATCTGGATGATGCTGACGGACTCTGATCCGGTTGGTCGCATCCTGATCCGCATCCTGCTGGCGATCATCGGTTGGGTAATGCTGAAGATGGCGCTTCGCGCCTACGCACGGCACTACCTCCGTCGCGAAGGATATTCGGAGGAATTCATCGCCTCCCAACGCTGATTCCTTGGAATTCTAGGTAGCACCATGACACTGCTCCGGCGGCATTCTTCGCAAGCTGCGTAGTCTTGGATGGGACGGGTACTGATTCCAGCGGCGTTCCATCGGTGGTCAGGGAAGTCAGCACCGCCACCGAGGCAGATTCAACGAATTACCTGATAAATCATATAGTTACGGTCATGTCCTTGTCGCAAAGCATTGCAGTTTTAATAAACTGCAATTTGCAGTGTGAAAAATCTTGACTGCAATCGGCTTAATCCTGTAGATTGAGACACAGTGAAAACTGCAATTTGCAGTTCTCCAACACTTCACTTTCTGAAAGGATTGCCCGTAAATGTCTGAGACCAAGATTCCCGCGATGAAGATCACATCCGGCAGCTACCCCGTTTTTGTGGGTTCTGCCCCGCTCTCCACCCTGCACAACATCTCGTTCGTAGATGCTTTCACCATGGATACCGAAGAGGGTGTTCAACGCCCGCTCGACAGGCCGCACGCGAAGCAGTTCCGCGACTACATCGCCGGGGCCGACAAGGGCGAGAAAGTCACCGCACCGCCGCTCATTTTCAGCCTGAGGGAGCCGCCCAAACAAAGCAACGGCCACCTCATCATCCCCACCAAGAAACAGGCGATGGCGCGGCTGGATTGCCAGCATCGCTTGGAGTACACGGGGGACCTGAACGTGTCGCTGCCCTTCGTGATCTACACCGGGCTTACGAAGGAAGAAGAGATTCGCATCTTTACCGACATCAACGACAAACATAAGGGCCTGACCAAGTCGCTGGTGGATTCCCATCGCCACACCCTGTCAAAGTCGCCGCAAGAGGAAGCGCCCCATCTGGCTGTTTCGGTCCAACTCAACAAGGACACCGACTCCCCGTGGTTTCAAGCTGTGAACACGGGCGGAATTTCCACTGAGGGCACGCCGGGCAGCAAGCGCAAGATCACGCTCCGTACATTTCAGGAAGCGAACCGTGTCCTCATTTCCGGCCCCCGCTGCCAGTTTGCTGAGTACAACGTGAAGTATGACTCGACCAAGAATTTCTGGCAGGCGGTCGCCACGATCTTCGCCGACGCGTGGACGAACAATCGCAAGAGCCTCATCACCAAGGGCGTGGGCATCGCCGCGCTAGCGGAGGTAGGCAAGTGGATTATTGAAGATTGCTTGGCGAAGGAAGATACGTCGGTGGCGGCAATCTCCGAACACCTAAAGAAGATTGAAGGGTTCGACTGGGGTAGCAAGACCAGCCCGCTGAGTCTGGTCGGCGGTCAGAAGGGTGCGACCGCAGCTGCCAAGGCATTCAAGGCCGTCGTGTTCGGCAACAAGGACCTTTCAGACATTCCGGAGTTGCTGGTGCCGGAAGCGTAAGACGACATCGGAGGATTGGGGTTACTCCCAATCCTCCCTAAATCTTCTCCCGGGGAAATGAACAGATGAATGTGAAGGAACTGCAACCGACCTACACGATGCGCGACATGTTGAAGATGTTCCGCCGTGTGGATGAACTCACTCGCGAAAACAATGTCCTCCGCAAGCGGGCCACCACGGCGGAGACCAAGCTGGCGGAGGCGCAGGCCCAGATTGCCGACCTAACCGCACAACTGGACGACATGCAGGGCGACTTTGTGCGGCAGATGACCGCGCCCCGCGTGCTGAATCAGCTACCACTCCTAGACGGGTAGCCCCCCGGTTTCTTACGAACGCCGCTTAGTTTTTCTGTGAAGACGAGCCAGCCGGACGAGCATGCGGTCCACTAAGAGCTTCGCGCTGCTCTTATCTGTGGAGCACTCGTACAGTAGGGCGAATGCCTGTTCGTATGCGCGCCGCTGGACGGGTGCCAGAGTGCCAAGGACTTTGGCCCGGTAGTTGGTGACACTGACCTTGGCGAAGTCGCGCCGCAGCTTCGCGAGGACAGGCACTAAGGACGGGGCATCTAATTTCAATGCGTCCTTGTCGAGCGCCCTCTCCATCGCATCCAGCGTCTGCTGAATCTGATACGCGAATACTTGGCGCTCCGGCCCACTTACCGACCCCTGCTTCATGATTTCCATATCGCGCTTGATCTGGTCCTGCTGGCGCTCAAATTGACGCAGCCAGTTTCGGCGGATTGAACTTTGCCGACAGCGGGTGCTGATGTCCCGAGCAATCGGTGAAAGCTGATTGATCAGATTGGTGTAGTGAACGTTGTGCTCGTAGTGGTCCCTGCGCCCGTTCGGGATGACGCGGGAGTCAATCACGTGCACTTCGCCGACGCACCAAGAATTGAACCGAGTCTCGATGAACAGGTCCTCCAATATTCCGTTCGTCCCAACTTGAATATTTCCCGAGCGCAGTCTCAGTCCCTTGAGGTTCGCGTTTGGTACCGCACCCGTGTAGCTGTGGTGCAGAATCCAGCCGATTGCGGCAGCGCCGTTTCCGTCCGAGGCCGGTATATGGATCTTCTGCAATTCCTGAAACGTGTCCGAGCCGCCTGAGATTTCAAACGAATCACGATGCGGCCGAAAAGTGGGCGTGCTATTGCCTCCGACTTTCAGCGTGATGTTCGTCAAGCCGACTTGCCCGTGCAGGAGCGTAGCGATGTCATCTGCGAAACGGAACTGCGGAGCAAATGGCAGTGGTGCAACCTGCGACAAATACTCCTCGATTACGGTTGGATTGAGCAACCAGTCATTACGCAGCCGGGGTACGTTCCGAAGCTCGACATCGAAAAAGTGCTCGGGCCATGTCTTGCCATCGATGCGCCGAACTTGGACGGATTGCGCCACGACGTCCGCAAGGTCGCCGGAGAAATCGGCGGAACGCAGAAGCGACTTTGCCTTGCGGCAATCCCACCGTAGCTCCGAGACGATGGACTCTCCGGCTGCCCGCGACCGGAAGATAAGCTCCTGACAGTAAGCAAGACCGGAGAGCCTGCCCACTCCACGAAACCCTCGTGCGTTCGTGCCGCGTTTAACGCTCGCGCCGAAAGAGGTCATGCGGTTTTCAAACTCGTCGGCAGGGATACCAGTACCGTTGTCACGAATCCGTGCCGTTCGCTTGTCGAGATCAATCTCAATCTCCACCGTCCCGGCTTCATCGAGTCCGAGCACGTGCATCGCTCGTGCCTCGTCTATTGCGTCCGCCGCGTTCTGGATGTATTCCCGATAGATCGCCAGAGGGTCAACGTACATCGCGCTGCTGAGAACTTCGAGAATGTCCTTGCCCACGACAATGGACTCGTCGCGATAGACCCACGGCGTTTCAGGGACGTGTAAGCTGACCAGTGATGTGCTCATATATTCGCGTGTCGTGCTACAGACTGCGGTTTCTTGCTCAAAATTGGGAACTCAAGTACCTTATCAGCTAGGCCCGCGTCTTCGACCCTCTCGTCATCCGGGACTTGAGTCATCGGATCAATGACCTTCTTGCTTTGCCGTTCCCAAATAGCCGCTTCTTCCTCCTTCGCCAGCGGCACATAGAACCGGAGCAATTCTCGAAGCTGCTTGCTATTGGTCTTTTGGGGCAGATCCTTGAAGTAGCGCGGGTGCATTGAAGAAACAAGCCATAGCAATTCAGCCCTTTCGGTTTCGGACAGCCGCCCGAACTTCGCCTTGAATTCCTCAAACTCCGGCTGGCCGTTAGATTTCTCGTACCAGTCACGGTTAAACGTAAATTTGTGTGGCAACAGCAGCAGGTCATGGAACTCGGCCACTGTTTCACCGAAGGCCCGTTTGAAGAACTGTGGCGCTCCGCTCACGACGCCGTGAGTTGCCTGCAAGATGATCTGTAACGACCGCAGCTGGTATCGAGTCCACTTCTCGCCTATGTGCGAGCGGTTGGGCAGATCGGTTGGCTGATACCGCATGGGGAACGACCAGATTCGGATGTTCAGTTCTTGGTTCAACTGAACGTTCAGACTCATCCTCTGGTATAGGTCAGCCGGGGTGTCATGGAAGTTGTACAGCATGTAGTTGGACAGCTCGTAAAGACCAAATTGGTGCGCGTAGCGGATCGCCTGTTCGTAAGGCTTTCGCAGTCCCCAATGGTCGAAGGCAATCCGGAGCGGCTTGAGGCAGATGGTGGAAAGCTCCCGCAGATACACCGGGTCTTTGCAAAGAATGCGGGCGTCCACTCCTTGGTTGAAATCCACTCGCCGCTGAACAGGAACCCGACCCCTGCTCAGCTTTGCGTTGGGGACGAAGCCGAGGTCGCGAATCTCCGCGATGATTTCCTTGAAGCGGGGTGATGCAACGATGTTGTTGTCCATCAACGTGAGGTCTTTCTTCACGCCGTAGAGTTCATCCACGCCGCGCACCAGCAGCGTTAGCGGGGCAGTATCGCGCTGGTCGCCTTCCAGCTTCGGCACACCGCAGAAGCTGCACTTCCTGATACAGCCACGTGATGCATATGCGAAGTAGGCGTCATTCACCGGGTAGCGATAGCTGATCTGGTCGAGGATGCTGTAGTCCGGTATCAGATCCTCAATCGGCGTCCCGGTGGTGTCTTCGGAGTAAAGCTCTTCCGCGAAATCATCCAACTGGAGAGAGACCGCAGGCGGACCACCAAGCAATCCCTTTATGAACCGGATGCCGCGCCACTTCGGCTCTTCAAGAAATCTTGGATGCATCAGCGAAGCGGCGATGCCTCCGACGAATACGTTCTCGGCGTGCCCATTCGCAACGTATAGAGCGAAGTCAATACTCTGCGTGATGCGCTGAAACTCAAAGGAGAACAAAGTAGTGACGTATATTCGGTCCCACGCCGTCATTAACACGGAGCGGTCCTCGCCTTTGATGAAGCGAACGTTGTCCCGCTTCCCGCGTGGCCCGTGGTACTGGGCGATTTTCATCAAGCCCAGCGGCGGGTATTTGTTCTTGTATCCCGGTTCAATCAGCAGGATGTTCTTGCCAGCCATGCCGAACGCTCGTCCCCTTCCACCTGAATTACTGCGACGCGCCGAAACCAGTTTGAGTCGTGGTATCGGGGAATCCCAATTCTAGCTGCCCACGGTTATACGCCTCATACAACATCCCGAATGCCCGCCGTGCGAGTTTGGACTGGTCAATTCCCGTCTTGGCAGAAATCTGCGCCAGCCTCTGCTTCTCATCTCGTGGAAGCCAAACATTAAACATCACCTTGCCAGTCCTTCGCGACTTCCGCTTCTTTTTCATGGTGTAAGGATGTGTATAGACATTTCTTTACACATAATTTACCTCGTGGTCACCTGTGAAAAAAAGCGAAATTTTGGGTGTGGAGGTCCCCAGCCAGTTTACTTCGTCCCGAAGTTGTTGTCGATCCTATTTAGGATTCGCTCCGCCCATTGCACGGCGCAAGCGACCAGCGACTCCGTCCGCGGACTCGGGCGACTGTCGCGCAGGTCCTCAGGGTTCTTCAGGTGGCGGGCGATGAGAACGCCCGCGATGATTGCCAGCACGCGCTTGCGGCCCTCGTCCACAGCGCAAATATAGCATTTCGCTTTTTGTTCGTCTACCTGCTAAGATACTCTTGCCAGTAAAGTACGTGCGCTAAGCTGTTAGCAACTATGCCGGATGATCAACAACTACAATCGCCAGCCTCGACTTCCGCAAAGACCGCAGTGGACGAGTTCATGCTATCGGAGCACGAAGTCATCGCTTCTGCCCACTTCGACCTGCACAACGGACTCCGACAGAATTTTCGTTTCTATCTCGGTCTGATTGCTGTTCCGCTCACGGTTCTGGCGGTCTTTCGCGATCCGAACATTGACGCCCTTCACTTGCCGAACTTCATGTTGGGCCTGTTCATGGCGATACCCGTCTTGGGTTTCTTGATGTTCCTGTCCATGATCAACACTCGATTCGACATCATTCTTTACACAAGGACGGTGAACGGTGTTAGAGGCTATTTCGCTATGAGGGCGGAACAGATTGGCGTCGCCGATTTCAAACAATTTCTCGTGCTTCCAATCGATAAAACTGTTCCACCGTACTACGAGTTTTCTCGCGCATATACTTGGCTTTTCTTCTTGGTGGCTTTGGTAGACTCTTTTTACGTTCTCATCTGCTTCCTGAATTTTCAAAATCGTGGGTGGTTTTGTTGGAGGCCATGGGGGGCGACGTTAAGTTGCATGCTTTTGCATGTCGGCGTCTACTTGCTATGGGCCATTGTGCGAACAAAGAAGGACATTCCCGGAGTGAAGAATGCGAAGTGATCGCGACGTCGCGGTGGGATGCGACCTAGATGGTGTAATCGGCGATATTGTCCAGCAGCTCGTGCGCTTCTCTCGTCGGCAACATCGAGTGTTCCTTACGAGGAAGCACATCACCTCTGAAAACATCGAAACGTGCACGCCGCTAGAACGCAGGCAGTTGCACAGACTATTTGAAGACCGCGAGTTCTTTCGGACTCTCCCCGTGATTCCCCGTGCCCGACAGGCGCTGTCCAAACTCAGAGCAGCGGGGTTCTCCGTTCACATCGTCACAGACAGGTTTTGGTATAGCGGCATACACGAAGACACAAAGGACTGGTTAAAGCGTCATCGGATCCCATTCGACTCGGTAGTCTTTGCGCGTAAAGTCGAGAAACACGACGTGGCAGAGAGATTGAGATTGCGGTACTTCATCGAGGACCAACTGTCGAATGCAAAGCTGCTCGCCCCGCTGTGCCAAGTGTTGCTCCTCGACCGCCCCTACAACCAAGGTCAAGTCCCCGATCAAGTGACACGAGTGAAGAATGTACAGGAAGCCACAGATCTAATCGTAGAGTCTGGAACGGTCGTCGGCCGCAGCCTTCCAACGGATCGCCTAACTGCGCGATGCCTCGCATGACATGAGCTTGCGGCAGACCGTCAGAAGACACATCAGTTTGCCCGTGATTGCTTACCAAGGCTGGTAACGGCGTGCAGGTTACGATGTCAGTATGCGCGGTCTCACCCTGCTTCCCTTCACAAACCCGCCCGGAGTGAACCGCTTCGGCGTTGGGATCTGTTAGAAGGCTGCATCTTCTCGACGGTGACGCGTAGTGGTTACGGGTCCCACACGCACTGATCGTGCCGTCTCCGGCATCTCTGCGGCAGAGCGGAGTGGTTTTAGGGACGTGTCAGAGTAGAAATCCCGAGCGGGTGAGATAGTTCATGGGAAGCGAGTGCCGGGCTTAGCGATCCTTGAGACGGGTTGAAATCATGGCCGTGCTCAATCGCGCGGAAACTCTCTTCCCTCACTGCGTTTTGTTCTCGCCAGAACTTGGTCTCCCACGGGCAGCCAGCTCCTGCCTCCGCGTCACGTGTCCGGGTTGCCCCTCTGTAAATATTCTTGGGAAAAGCCGCTTGAGGACATTCAGCCGAGAATTCTGCCCACTAAGGTCGTTCGTGGGGCGGGCGCGGTGCTCGTTAATCAAGCCCGCCTTGAACGCGTCGTGAACCATTTTTCTGACTTGTTTCTTCGTGAAAGTAGGTTCCATGCGCGTAGACTAGCATGACCGAGCGTCGCGGCCAATAACAGCGAGATGGTCGAATCATAGAACTATGTCCCTACGAAACAGAATGCTGAGATGGCAGAGATGTCGCTCACCTGTACTTCTTACCTGTGATCCTTACCTGTGTTGCGGGTACAAAAACCCAAAAGACGGTCCTCTGGGCGTTGTAAGTTGTTGGATTTCTTAATACGGGCTAAATGGCATGGAAGAGGTCGTCGGTTCGATCCCGACCAGGTCCACCATCCTCTGTCTCCGCTCCACTCCCGCCTCCGCCCGTCTTGTTATCGCCCAATTCGCATTCCAGGCGTTTGCCATTTGCGAGGATATGTGTAGAATAGCCTCTGCCTTTCCAGAAGCATCGTGATTCAGGTTGCGCGGGGAGCTTCCGAATCAATTCCACCTAGAAGAGGAGAGAGAAATGAAGCTGACTAGGTTCCTGTCTGTCTGTGTCACTGTCCTGTTCGCTGCACTGGCAGCAGCGCAAGACAGCGGTGAAATTACTTCTTTGGAAATGCAGACGCCCAAGAATGGCATGGTCCAGCAATACGAAGCCGGGCGCAAGGTCAAAGCTGCTTGGCACAAACAGCAAAATGACACGCAGATGTTGTTTGTTCTCCAAGTGCTCACTGGCGAGCACACCGGCTCTTACATCATTGGTCGCTCGGAGAAACATTGGGCCGACTTCGACAAGCCCCCAATCCCCGATCAGGCCGACATGGAGGAATACCTGAAGGTCGTTGGCCCATACGTGGACAAGATGACTGCCTCCTACTGGGAGTCCCTTCCCAAAGTGAGCAACCCAGGAACGGAAATGGGTGCGCGCTACACCAGCGTCACTGCCTTCCACATTCGTTACGGCAAAGGAGACGATTTCCGCAGCGCCATTGCGCGGATGCACGAAGCCGCAGAAAAAGTGAAGTGGCCTTTCCACTATCGTTGGGAGAGACTGGCGAACGGTGGCCCCGGCGGCACGTATGTCCTTCTGGTGGATCACCCCAACTGGGCGTCTTTCGACGATGATCCCAGCATTAAGCCGCTGCGCGACATTCTGCGCGAAGCCTTCGGCGAGCAGGAAGCCATGTCGGTCATCGAACGGCTCAATGGCTCCATCGAAAGCACTTACAGCGAAATCGTCGAATTCCGGCAGGACTTAAGCTACATTCCGGCAAAGTAGTCTGCCCCAGAAGCGAAAAAGCCGTGTGCTGCGCTCCACGCATCACACGGCCTAAATCCGCCGGCTTAATTACAGAGTCCCTAAGTCACCAAGTACTTCCCAGTGTCCAGGGTTTTCTGCGCAATTTGCTGGCGCAAAGAGATTGTGTCGAACGGTTCGTACTTTGCCAGTCGCCGCGCGATCGCCAGTTGCGTCCGCAGCATGTCGCCTTCGGCCACATC
>Ga0187784_10002810_pt1 | contig 13994 bp, 13 predicted proteins | sample 1015_SJ02_MP15_2_FD_132964 | JGI IMG/M metagenome (GOLD analysis project Ga0187784, IMG submission 132964) | Tropical peat soil microbial communities from peatlands in Department of Meta, Colombia - 1015_SJ02_MP15_20_MG | ecosystem: Environmental > Terrestrial > Soil > Wetlands > Peat | place...
AGGGTTCGATGCCGTTCGCCCGCGTCACTCCGCTCGCTTTACGCGATCCGCCGACCAAGCGGCGCCGCCAGATCGAGGCAGCGACGATTTTCCGCCCTATCGGGAAGATCGTGCGACGAGCATTACGCCTCCGGTGTCTCGATTTTCATATCCGGAAGGATCTTGCGCAATGGGCGCCGGCTGGTAGCATTTCCGATCAGGCGTGAAGAGAAGATCCGTGGTTCAGAGGAGATGGCCGGATGACTCCAATCGTCGGGCTGACCGATCATCAGGCGCTTCCGATCATGTTGTCGCGGCGCGCGACGAGGCGACCTGGTCTCGTCGAGGCCGCGGCGCCGGGCAAAGCCCCCCTGACGGATCTGGGAACCACTTACTCGATGGCTCAGGAGGTCCGTTGGCTCGACGCGACGCGCTTTGCGATCGGCCGATGGGACGGCACCCTGACGATCTTCCATCTTCCGACCTCGACCGGCGGTCCGGTCATCACCAGCGCCGCGGTGAGTCCGGCGCGCTCCGGCGTTGAGATGGTCGCGACCGTGACGCCCGACGTCTTCGTATCCTCGCTCGACGACGTGTCCATCGCGATGTGGGAGAAGAGCGAGATCCACCGGTGCGCCGGCATCCCGTTCGCCAAGCTCGCCTACGATCCGAAGATCGGCGTCGCGAACTCCGCATGCCTGGTCCGGTCCGGCGGCCGCTCCTACATGCTCAGCGGTCACTCCGAAGGCTACCTCCTGGTATGGGAACTCTCGCCCGCGCGCCCGTCGCTCCAATTGCTCCGGACCATCGACGTCCGCTCCGCGAACCCGGTGCCCAGCCCTTATCCCCTCAAGAATGTGCGGGAGGTCGCGGAGGCGTCTGAAGGCGTGGCGGTCACGGGATCGGAGGATGGCGACATCTGCTTCGTGTCGGTTCCCGACGGCCGCGTGCTGTCGCGCATGCGCTACAACCCATCCGCGGAGCGAGGCATCAATGACCTTTCCGTGCTCGGCGATCTCCTGCTCGTCGCGAATTGCTCGGTGGGCAACGCCGACCGCAACCTCTGGCTTTATCGGATCACCGGCTCTTCGGCCGTCCTTCTCGACAGCAAGAACCTGAAGAAGGATTCTTCGGCGCCTCAGGCATTCAACTTCTGTGTCGAGCTCGCACGGCACGGGGAAGAGACGGTTTATTTCGCCGCGACCGAAGAGGGTCTCCTGTGGACGGGGAACGTCGAGAATGACCGGCTGTCGGATGCGGTCACAACGCCCGTCTCGTCGCATTTCGGCGCCGCGCTGAACTTCGAACCATCGCAGGCGCTGCTGTCCGTTGTCGGCGATAACATACATCTGTTCCAGCTCGCGTGACGCCGCCTGTCTCGTGCTATGCTGGCATGCCGATCCGGTCCGATGCCGCCGCGCCGACCGCCGATCGCGTCAAGGAGACCGCCTAATGCCTGCCGAAGGATTGACCACCCTGCCGAGCGGCCTCGGGCCGAAGGAAACCATGGACGGGCTCGTGGCCGAGGTCAAAGCCAAAGGCATGACGGTCTTTGCTCGCATCGATCATGCCGGGGGCGCCGCGCAAGCCGGGCTGGCGCTGGGGCCGACCGAGCTGCTGGTCTTCGGCAGCGCCAAGGCCGGCACGCCGCTGATGCAATCCAACCAGGCCATCGGCATCGATTTGCCGTTGAAGGCCTTGGTCTGGCAGGACGTCTCCGGCAAGACCTGGCTTTCCTACAACGATCCCATCTGGCTCGCCAAACGGCACGGGATCGGCGCCGCTTCCCAACCGGTCGTCGATACCATGGCAGCCGTGCTTGGCGCTGTCGCTGCAAAAGCGGTCGCACCCGCGTGAACGTCCCGCCTCGCCTCGGGCGCCGCGGCGCGACAGCATCTTCCACGCCGGACGACCGGCCTCTCGCCGCACGCCGATGACGAAGATCATTCTGACCCGCCATGGCCATGTCGAAGGGATCCGCCCAAGACGCTTCCGGGGCCGCACCGAGCTGGCTTTGACCGAGCGCGGCCGGGCCGAGGCGAAGGCGGTCGCGGCGCGCATCGCCGAGGCCTGGAAGCCGGTCAAGGTCTATACCAGCCCGATGGACCGCTGCGTCGCCACCGGGCGCGAGATCGCGCTCGCCTGCAATACCGACAGCGAGGTCGTGGCGGCACTGAATGATCTCGATTACGGCCGGTGGCGCTGGCTGACCGATGACGAGGTGCGCGCCGCCTGGCCCGACCTCTTTGCCGCCTGGTATGCGAACCCGCATCACGTGCGCTTTCCCGACGGCGAGTCGTTGCAGGATCTCGTCGCGCGCGCCGCCGATGTGCTCCGCCTCGTGCTCGAGCGCCACCCGGGAACGAGCGAGACCGTTGTCCTGGTCGGGCATGAAAGCGTCAACCGCGCCTTGCTGCTGCAACTTCTCGACCAGCCGCTCTCGGCCTATTGGCGGCTTGACCAGTCGCCTTGCGCAATCAACGAAATCGACCTCGCCCGCGACGGCATCCTCGTGCGGCGCGTCAATGAGACCCATCACCTGCGCGGCCTCGACTGAAGGCGGTGCGCTGCTTCCGACGAGCCTCTCAAGGCGCGGCGCCGACCATTTTTCGCTCATCGCCTTCATCGCGTCTTTCGCGCGTCTTTGTCGCGCATGCCGGCGATCCGCGGCGGCGCTGGGGCACCCCGCGTATTCGCGGCGAAAGCCGTGCGATGCCGGAATTTGCCACTATCGGACGGCACTTTCCGGTGCTGTGATCCTTCGCAGCACGCAAGGGAGAGGCGAGGAGAGCGCCTGAGCCGGCGCTTCTCGCCATGGGAGCGGCGCATGGAGAGACCGAGCGAGTACCGGGACCGCCGGCGGCGATGGCGGCTTTGCGTTGCCTTCACCGCGGCGCTTATCGTCGCGCCGCTTGCCGGGAGCGAGGCGGGCGAGGCGCCATCCTATGCCGAGCGCACCAAGACCCTCATCCTCGGGCTTCTCGCCGGTCGAGATTTCACCCCCGAGACGGGATGCGAGCCGGCCGCGCTTTGTGCGGCGCTGCTGGCGCGGCTGCGCGCCGGCGATTTCACTGTCGTCGAGCCGATCGAGCGCTCGGATCGCCCGGACATGCCGAGCTACCTGAGCGCGCGCAAGCAATGCCCCGGCCTCGATCCCGCCCGGATCACCGTCGCGCATCGCGTTTTCGCGGCGACGCGCAACTTTGCCGCCTATCGCCTCGATCTGCCGCAGCGGGGACGCGGCGGCGAGATCCTGGTGTTTCGCGCCCAGCACTACGTGCTGCTCGACGGGCGCCGCGGCGCCGTGGCGAGCGCGGACGGGTCGGAGACTCTGTTGCCCGGGACCTTCATCGCCATGGGCGTACCGAACTGTCGCCTCCTTGCCACCGCGCGCGCCGAGGACGGCGACTGGTTCGCCAAGCACAATATCGTCGAGGACGGCGATCACGCGAGCGAGCTGCTGCGGCTCGACGGCCGCTATATCGTGCTCAATCTCACGCCGATTGCGGCGCCGCGCCAGCCCAAGCCGAACTGGTGGTACATGCTCGAGCTCTGGGATCTCGGCGCCCATGCCGACGCCGACCTGCGCCAGCAGCGCCACGTTTATTCCTTCGGCTACAGACCTTCCGTCCCGCCGCTGGGCGTCAGCCGCGCCGCCGCGCCGTTCTCGCCGGGCTGAGGCGACCGGCCGCGGGAAAGCGGCGGCCGTCGCGGGGAAGATGCTCCCCTAGACGCTGCGCAGGCGCAGGAGAATGTCGCCTATGCTCAGCAGGATCTCGATGAGGATGAGGCCGATGATGTACCATTCGAGCCGCGTGCTGCGCTGATTCTGCACGAGATCGAGGATGGTGCCGACGGTCTCGTTGATCAGCGCAAGCTTGCTTTCCAAGCCATGGCTGCGCTCGGCCAGCTCGTACTCGTCCTCGAGCCGGGCGTAGAGCCGTTCCAGCTCCGGATGATCCCAGAGCACGTCGGGTTTTTCCTCCATCTCGACGCGCCCGACCATGCGGTGTTGCGTCAGCAGCACGCCGCCGATCTGCTGCAGCAATTGGCGCGCCTGGTAGCCGGTCCGGCCGGTGCGCTGGAGCCGTGCCGCCAGCGGCTCGATGCGGTCGAAGGCGTCGGCGATGCGGCTTTCGTAATGCGACAGGATCAGGCTTTTTGACAGCACATTGGCGACGATCTGCAGCCGCTCGGCCGAGGGATCCCTGAGGATGATGGCGCCCGACGCATCGACTTGGTCGTCGCCGCCGGGCTTGATCAGGAGCTGCGCCTGGTCGGTCTCCGGCGCGGCGGCGGGCTCGTTGATGCGCGGTCCGAGCGAGCGCACGACGTCGTCTTCCTCGATCGCCGAGAGGCCGGCGAAGACCGCCACGCCGTAACGGAACAGGTAGGCGATGCCGTCGCGGCCGATGCGCAAGGTCAGCGGGTTGGTGGCGATGGTATCGCCGCGTTCGAGCCCGCGCGTGTCGATGCGCTCGCCGAGCAGCAGCGCTCGGATCGGCATCGAGGTCGAAGAGGCGGGGGCGTCCATGTGTCCGGGGCTCTCGCAATCCGCTATGACCAAATCTTGCCCCGCCCGCGGCCCATGGACAACCCTCGCCCTCGCCGCTATGAATGGCCTCTACGGCAGGCGGGCCGCCGCAGAATTATCCACAAAAGTTATCCACAGCCAACGGGCGCCGCGCGGCCGAGAGGGGGGGTAAGGCATGATCGATCGTCCCGGAAGCATCGTCTATCTGCGTCGCATGGCTGAACGCTGCCGCCGCGCCGCGCAGGAGCTAAGCGGCGAAGAGGCGCGCGATCTCGTCGACCTGGCCGAGCGCTGCGAGGAACGGCTTGCCGAGAGCGCGCGCGTCGGCGAGCTCGTCGCTTCCGAAGAGGATTAACCGCACCGGAACCGCTCGGGGGGCCGACGACGCGCCAACAGGGCGCTAAAATGCGCCTCGGTCGTTCTCGGGCGAGGCCCGGCCGCGCTCACGCGGCGCGGGCGAAGCGCAGCGAAAAGACGGCACCGCCGCCGGCGCGATTCTCCACGGCAATCGATCCCGCATGCGCCTCGACGATGCGCGAGACGATCGAAAGGCCGAGCCCGGCACTGCCGGTGCGGCGGCGATCGCGGCGCCAGAAGCGGCGGAAGATGAGTTCGCGCTCGCTTTCAGGCACGCCGGGGCCGGCGTCGAGCACGCGCAGCACGCCGTTCTCCGCCACCTCGATCTCGACCGTGGTGCCGGCCGGCGTATGGCTGATCGCATTCTCCGCGAGATTGCGGATCGCCTGGAACAGCGCCTCGGGATTGCCCTTGATCCAAACCGGGTCCTTGGCGCCGCCGAGCGCGATGTCCTTGCCTTGCGCCACCGCCAGCGGCGCGATGAAGGCAACGACCTCGGCGGCGACGCTCAGCAGATCCGCCTTTTCCTCAGGATCGACCGCGAAGCTTTCGAGCTCTGCGATGTCGAGGAGCTGGCTGACAATTCGGCTCATGCCGGCGATGTCCTGGCGCAGCGCCTCGCTCACCGCCTTGTTCTCGAGGGTGTCGATGCGCGCCCGTAAGATGGCAAGCGGCGTGCGCAGCTCATGGGCGGCGTCGGCGGTGAATTCGCGCTGGGTGCGGAAGCCGGCCTCGAGCCGGTCGAGCGCCTCGTTCACCGCCTTGACCAGCGGCAGGATCTCGCGCGGCATGCCCTGCGTCGGCAGGCGCACGTCGGTACGCGCCGGCCCGATGGTCTCGGCCGTCTCGGACGCCTGCAGCAGCGGGCGCAGGGCGCGGCGGAAGATGACGATGTCGATCATCAGGAGCACCAGCAGGATCGGCAAGGTGATCCAGCCGACGCGCGGGAAGAAGTCGGCGACGATGTCGTCGATCAGCACGTCGCGATGCGCGAGATCCTGGGCAACCTGGATCCACACAGTTTCGCCGCCGATCTCCTTGGCGAGGCTGGCGCCGTAGATCACGGCAGTGCCGCGGCGCATCTCCAGGAACTCCTCCGGCGCGGTGCGGCGGTCATCGGGGAAAATCGCCGCGCCGTCATCGAGCGAGGAGAAAAGGACGCGGCCTTTGTCGTCGAGCACGGCATAGCCGAGACGGCCGTAATTCTCCGAATAAAGCTCACGCAATCCGGCCGGAAGATCCAGCGTCCAGCCGCCATCCGGCCGCGGCACCAGATATTGCGCGAGGGTGGCGGCATAATCGCGCAGCGCGCGGTGATGCAGGTCGTTCGCCGTCGAGCTCAGCAGCCAATAGAGCGCCAAGGGCATGCAGATCGAAGTGATGCCGATGGCGATCACATGCAGCGAGATGACGCGCGTAGTGATCGATTTGAAGCGGATCACGGCTCCCTGTCCTCGGCGATGAGATAGCCCACGCCTCTGATGGTATGAATCTGCGCCTTGGCGCCGCTGTCGGCGAGCTGCTTGCGCAGGCGATGAATATAGACTTCGACCGCGTTCGAACCGACATCGATCGAAAGACCGAACAACTGGTCCTCGACCAGCTTTTTCGACACCACGCGCCCGCTGCGCCGCATCAGGATTTCCAGCACCGCCACCTCACGCGCCGAGAAGAATTGCGGCACATCGCCGATGAAGACCTGGCGCGCTTCGGTATCGAAGGCGATGTTGCCGACGCGCAGCGACCGGCCGAGCAGCGCGCCCGGCCGGCGCAGCAGCGCCTGAAGCCGCGCCACCAGTTCCTCCAGCGCGAACGGCTTGCTGAGATAGTCGTCGGCGCCGCCGCGCAGCCCGATGACGCGGTCCTGCACGCCGCCCCGCGCGGTCAATACCAGCACGGGGGTGGCGTCCTGGCGGGCACGCAGCTCGCGCAGCACGGCGAGTCCGTCCTCGTCCGGCAGGCCGAGATCAAGCACGACCGCGGCATAACGCGTCGTGGCCAGCACGCCGCGCGCATCCTGCGCCGTGCTCACCACGTCGGCGGCAAGGCCGGCGGCGTCGAGCCCCTTGGTCAGGAGCTCGGCCAACTCCTTATTGTCCTCGACCACTAGCAGTCTCATGCCGCCACAATCCCGCGCAAGCCGGTTCCGATGTCGGCAAATTGTAGCATTTATTCGCGCAGGAGGAGATACCGCGCCGGCCCTGCGTCAGCTTCCCGTAAGCTGGACGCCGTATTAGAGGCCGGCAAATTCCCGGCCGGTTCCGCGCCTGGCAAGCTGCTTTGCCTGCGATAAAGGGTTGACGAGCGTGCATGACAGGCAGCCCTCGCCGCAATCTCGGGCGTCCCGCGCCTTGCCGCGTCGGGTGCAGCTCGCCCTGCTCGGCGCGGCGGCGCTGGTCGCGCTGCTGCTTTTCGTCGTCGTGCCTTATTTGCGCAGCGATTTCGCCCCCCGGGAGGAGACGGCCGCACCGGCGCCGCCGGCCCGCACTTTTCGCCCCACGGAGGCGCAATGGGCGGGCCTCAAGATCGCGCCGGTACGCGACATCACCGTTCGCTCCGAGCGGGTAGCCGAGGGCAAGATCGCCCTCGACGACGACCTGACGACGCCGGTTTTCTCGCCCTATACCGGCCGCGTCACCAGGCTCTTCGCCAAGGCGGGCGATCATGTCGAGCGCGGCACGCCGCTGATGACGGTCGCCGCCTCGGAATTCGTGCAGGGGCAGAACGATCTCATCTCTGCCATTGCCGGCGTCAACACGGCACGCGCGCAGTTGCGGCTGACGACGATCAACGAGCAGCGCCAGCACGAGCTTTACGAGGCGAAGGCCGGCGCGCTGAAGGACTGGCAGCAGGCGCAGGCGGATCTGGCGACGGCCAAGGCCAATCTGGGCACGGCGGAGATCGCGCTGGCGGCGGTGCGCAACCGGCTGCACATCCTGGGCAAGAGCGATGTGGAGATCGCTGAGCTGGAGAAGGCGCAGCAGATGAGCGCGGAGGCGGTGGTGGAAGCGCCGATCGCCGGCACGGTGACGCAGCGCCAAGTGGGTCTTGGCCAATACATCACTTCGATGGCGAACGGGGCCTCGACGCCGGTCTTTGCGATCGGCGACCTTTCGAAGGTGTGGCTGTTGGCCAATGTGCTCGAGACGGATGCGCCGCTGATGTATTTGGGGGCGCCGGCGGAGGTGCGGGTACTGGCCTATCCCGGCCGGGTGTTCAAGGCGAAGCTTACCTATGTGGCGCCGTCGGTCGATCCCAACACGCACCGCCTGCCGGTGCGGGCGGAGGTGGAGAACCCGGACGGTGCGCTGACGCCTGAGATGTTTGCGAGCTTCAGCATCATCACCGGCAAGGACAGCACCGCCCCCGGCGTCCCGCAGAGCGCCGTCGTCTATGAAGGCGATACGGCGCGTGTCTGGGTGGCGCGCCCGGACCACACCATCGAATTGCGCTACATCCAAACCGGACGGACCGGCAGCGACGGTATGGTCGAAGTTATCGCGGGTCTGACCCCTGGCGAGCAGATCGTGACCGCCGGGACGCTGTTCATCGACCGCACCGCCCAGGGCAACTGAGCGCCGGAACCGGCAGCCGTCATGAACGGTGTCGTTACTTTTGCGCTGTGCCCACGGGTTCCGATGGTGGTGCTGAGCATTCGCCTGGCTGGCATCCTGCCCGCCCCCTTCCCGATCCTCATCGTCCTCTTCTCGAAACGGGCGAGGCCGGCGGATAAGATGCGGCCGCTGCCGGCGGGGTGATCGATGGGCGCGCGAGCGGCGTGAATTTTTCGCCTGGACGGCGGAAACCGGTTGACAAGCGCGACTCGCGGTTCTTAGGTGCGCGGGCCTGCCCGGCCCCGGGCGGATGATGCTCAACCAACAGAGAGCAAGATGGACAGCCACCCTAGACCGGCCGCCGTCATCGCCGTTCGCGCGGTAGTGGCGGGGGCTCCCGAAAGACGGCCCGTCGCCCGAGAGCTGCGGCGCGAGGGAGAGGTGGTTACCATCGAGTGACCCTCTCCGGTTCGCCCGGACGCTGCGGCGCGCGGCGCAAGGAAGGTGAACCATGAGGGATACCCTCGCTTTGGCCCTGATAAGGGCGGAGTTTTGCCGGGCCTACGCTGCCGAGCGCTCCCGGTCCAAGGACAAGGAAAGCACGGTCGGCGCCGGCGGCCTCCGGGCGCGCCTCGGCCGTTCGATCCGCGCCTTGCGCCGCCCGCGCCTTCGCAGCCGCCTGCGGCCGCCAGGCTGATCTGTCATCGAATTGACTTTTCCCGCAGCTAGAAGACGTTTTGATGTTGCCGCGCGGCAACGAGGGGAATGATGCGGAAAATCAGCATTTTGCGGCTTGGGGTCGTGGTCCTGGCGCTTGCCCGGCCGGCCTATGCCGACGCGCCGGCGGGGCCGGTGCCGCAGCCTGCACCCGTGCCGGTGCCGGCGGAAGGACCACCGCCGCCCGAAGATTGGAGCGCGCATTTCCAACTGACCGTGGTGGGCGATGGCTATCCCGGCTTTCCCTCCGCCATCCCCAACGGGCCCAATAGCCTGCCTTCCCACGGCGAAGTGCGTGAGACCATCAGCGGCACCGCCTTTCTCGGCCGGCGCCTGCCCTGGGAGGGCGGCGAGCTCTATTTCAATCCGGAATTCAACCAGGGCTTCGGCCTCGACCGCACCTTCGGCATCGACGGCTTTCCCAATGGCGAGGCGCAGAAGGCCGGCTACGACACGCCCGATCCCAATGTGGCGCGCCTCTTCCTGCGCCAGACCTTCGGTCTCGGCGGCGAGCAGGAGACCTTCGAGCCCGACCTCAATCAGCTCGGCGAGACCGTCGACGTCTCGCGCATCACCGTCACCATCGGCAAGTTCGCCGCCCCCGACATCTTCGACGGCAATCAATACGCCCATGATCCCCGCAACGATTTCCTCAATTGGAGCATCTGGGAGTCCGGCGCCTGGGATTATCCGGCGGATGTGAAGGGCTATACCGGCGGGCTCGCGGTCGAGCTCAACGAGAAGGATTGGGCGCTGCGCGGCGGCTGGTTCCTGGAGCCGACGATCTCCAATCAGCGCGACCTCGACATAAGGTTCTGGAAGCATTTCGGCTCGGTCGTCGAGCTGGAAACGCGGCATCAATGGTGGGGCGAACCCGGGGTGCTGCGCTATCTCGTGTTCGCCAACCGCGCCCATATGGGCAATCTGCAGCAGGCGGTCGACATCGCGGAGGCGACGGACACGCCCGCCGATATCGTCGCCGTGCGCGCCGATCGCTGGAAAGTGGGCTTTGCGCTCAATCTCGAGCAGAGCCTCACCGAGGATCTTGGCTTCTTTTCGCGGCTGAGCTGGAATGACGGCCACACCGAAGCCTGGGCCTTCACCGATATCGACCAGAGCCTCGCTGTCGGCCTCAGCCTCAAGGGCGCCTCCTGGGGGCGGGCCAAGGACACGATCGGCCTTGCCGGCGTGGTGAACGGCCTCTCGCGCGAGCATCAGCTCTTTTTCGCCAATGGCGGCACCGGCATCCTGGCCGGCGACGGCAGCCTCGACTACGCCCCGGAGGGCATCATCGAGACCTATTACGCCTTCAGCGTAATCGATCTGGCGGTGCTGACCTTCGATTATCAGTTCGTCGCCAACCCCGCCTTCAACCAGGCGCGCGGGCCCGTCCACGTCATCTCGGCGCGCGCGCATGTGCAGTTCTGAACGCCGCGCTATGCTGGCCGCCGGTTTCCGCCTGCGAAGGATAGCGCCGCCATGTATGAGCAGATCCTCTATGCCGTCGAGGACGGCGTCGCCACCATCACCCTGAACCGCCCCGAGAAGCTCAACGCCTTCACCAACACGATGCGGCTGGAACTCCTGGCCGCCTTCGACGCGGTGGATGCGGATGACGCGGTGCGCGCCGTCATCGTCACCGGCGCCGGCCGCGCCTTCTGCGCCGGCGCCGATCTTTCGGCCGGCGGCGGGACCTTCGATGACGCCGCGCGCGGCGCCGTTGCCGCCGACGAGCAACGGCGCGACGGCGGCGGCACGGTGAGCTTGCGCATCTTCGACTGCAAGAAACCGGTCATTGCCGCGGTGAACGGTCCGGCGGTCGGCGTTGGCGCCACCATGCAGCTCCCCATGGACATCCGGCTGGCCGCCGATGGCGCGCGCTTTGGCTTCGTCTTCACCCGGCGCGGCGTCGTGCCCGAGGCGTGCAGTAGCTGGTTCCTGCCGCGTCTCGTCGGCATCCAGCAGGCGCTCGACTGGGTGCTGACCGGCCGCGTCTTTGATGCCCAGGAAGCGCTGGCGGGGGGCCTGGTGAAGCGGGTGGTGGTGCTGGCGGAGCTGATGCCGGCGGCGCGCGCGCTGGCTCGCGAGATCGCCGACAACACCTCGGCGGTGTCGGTGGCGCTGGCGCGGCAGATGTTCTGGCGCATGCTTGGCGCCGACCATCCGATGGAGGCGCACAAGGTGGATTCGCGCGGCATCCAGATGATGGGCCGCTCGCCCGATGCCTATGAAGGCGTCGCTTCGTTTCTGGAGAAGCGCAAGCCGCGCTTCGCCCTGCGGCCGAGCAGCGACATGCCGGCGTTCTTCCCGTGGTGGACCGAGCGGCCCTTTTCCTAACTGCGCCCGGCGGGCGCGCCGCGGGCCACCATCTCCTTCAGCCGCATCACCGCCACGGCGAGCTGATAGTCCTTCGCGGTGCCGATGACGGTGGGATCGATGGCGACGTCATCCGCGTCCTGCTGCCCTGCCGGGGCACGCGCGGCGCCTTTGTCGGTGGGGGCCGCCGGGCCGGTATTCTTGAGCGCGCCATGCAGATCGTTCTCATGCACGGCCATGGCGTCGACCACCTGCTCGTCCTTGGGCGGCAGAACCACCTGATCGGGCGTGATGCCCTCGCCCTGGATCGATCGGCCCGACGGCGTGTAATAGCGCGCCGTGGTCAGGCGGAGCGCGCCGTGGCCGTCGAGCGGGATGATGGTCTGCACCGAGCCTTTGCCGAAGCTGCGGGTCCCAAGGATGGTGGCGCGGCGACGGTCCTGCAACGCGCCGGCGACGATCTCGGAGGCGGAGGCCGATGCGCTGTTGATGAGCACCACCACCGGCACGCCGTGCAACCGGTCGCCATTGGGTCGCGCATCGAAAGTCTCGTCCTCGCCCGGCGATCGCCCATGGATGGAGACGATCGTGCCGCCATCGAGAAAGTCGCCGGCGACGCTCACGGCGCTGTCGAGCAGCCCGCCGGGATCGTTGCGCAGATCCAGCACCAGCCCGTCGAGCCTGCCGCCCGCCTCGCGCTTCAGCCGGTCGATCGCGTCGACGAGTTCGCTCTGCGTCTTTTCCATGAAAGTGGTGACGCGGACATAGCCGATGCGGCCGGACTCCAGATGCGACTTGACCGAGGCGATGCGGATCACGGCGCGGGTCAGGGTGACGTCGAACGGCTTCTGGCCGTTGCGCAGGATGGTGATGCGTACCTTGGTGCCGGCCGGGCCGCGCAGCTTGTCGACCGCGTCCTTGAGGCTCATGGCATCGGTCGCCTCGCCGTTGATGCGCAGGATCACGTCGCCGGCCTTGATGCCGGCCAGCGCCGAGGGCGTGTCGTCGATCGGCGACAGGATCTTGGGATGGCTGTCGTCGCGGGTCAGTTCGGCGCCGATGCCGGTGAACTCGCCATGGCTGTCCGAAAGCATCTCCTCATACTCGCTCTCATCCATATAGTCGGAATGCGGATCGAGGCCGGTAAGCATGCCCTTGAGGCTGTCCTTGGTGAGCTGCGCGTCGCTCACCGGCTCGACATAGGACGCCTTGACCTTGTCCATGACCTGATGGATGAGGGCGAGATCGGCATCGCCCGAGGTGCTGGACCGCGTCCCGCCGCAACCCATCAGCGACAACAGGACGGCGGCGGTGAAAGCGTGAGCGGCGAGCCGGCGCAAGGAAAAAGCGGTGTTCATGGGCGGTGGTCACTTCGCGATGTCGATAGGGTGCCGATTTAGCCGGGCGCGGCGTCTGCCCAGGCCCTAAGCCGAGCATGGCGCAAGGCGCCCAAGGCGAGCAAGGGTTATAAACCGCGGACGGCGCGCGGTCATGGTGAAAATTGCGTTCATTCCTTGCGGCCTTGCCGACCGGCAGCTTGACGCGCTGAAGAATGACAGCGGCCGCAACGGGCTGCTAGCATCTTGCGCCGCCGGGGAGATGAAGGCGATGGGCTGGGAAGAGGAAATCGAGGAATTGCGCCGCCGCGAGGCGCTGGCCCGGGAGATGGGCGGTGCCGACAAGGTGAAGCGGCAGCATGACGGCGGCAAGCTGACGGTGCGCGAGCGCATCGCCCGGCTGCTCGATCCCGGCAGCTTCCATGAGGTCGGCGCCACCGCCGGCAAGGCCAGATACAGCGCCGACGGCACGCTGGAGAGCTTCATGGCGGCGAATTTCGTCGTCGGCCGCGGGCTCATCGAGGGACGCCCGGTGGTGGTGGGCGGCGACGACTTTACCGTCCGGGGCGGCGCCGCCGACGCCGCGATCCGCGGCAAGCAGATCATCGGCGAGCAGATGGCGCTGGAGCTGCGCCTGCCCCTCATCCGCCTGGTCGACGGCACCGGCGGCGGCGGCTCCGTCCGCACATTGGAAACCGAGGGGCGCACTTACGTGCCCGCCAACCCCGCCTGGGACCTGGTGGTGGCGAATATGGGCACGGTGCCGGTGGTGGCATTGGGGCTGGGCTCGGTCGCGGGCCTGGGCGCGGCGCGGCTGGTGACGGCGCATTACTCGCTGATGGTCGAGGGCACCTCGCAGATGTTCATCGCCGGCCCGCCGGTGGTGGCGCGCATCGGCCAGAGCCTCACCAAGGAAGAGCTCGGCGGCAGCGAGATCCATGCGCGTGCCGGCGCCATCGACGATGTCGTGGCGAGCGAGGACGAGGCTTTCGCGCGGACGCGGCGGTTCCTGTCCTACCTGCCGTCCTCGGTCTACGAGCTGCCGGCGCGCGGGCCGATCACCGACGAGGCGGGCCGCCGCGAGGCGTGGCTGATCGAGGCGGTGCCGCAGGACCGGCGCAAGGTCTATGACATGCGCCGCATCCTCCGCGCGGTGGTCGACCGCGACAGCTTCTTCGAGATCGGCCGCAAATTCGGCGG
>Ga0187784_10002811_pt1 | contig 13991 bp, 11 predicted proteins | sample 1015_SJ02_MP15_2_FD_132964 | JGI IMG/M metagenome (GOLD analysis project Ga0187784, IMG submission 132964) | Tropical peat soil microbial communities from peatlands in Department of Meta, Colombia - 1015_SJ02_MP15_20_MG | ecosystem: Environmental > Terrestrial > Soil > Wetlands > Peat | place...
GCCGACAATGGCCGGTTCCCGCCGGAACCGGTTCGGTATTTCTTCGGATCCATGGTGCGCAGCGCAGTTGCCCGAAAGGAACGCGCCGAGCAACTCGGGCGCAGAATTTCCTGGGTTGACAGGAAGCTCGCCGGACTTGCCAACTTCACCTTTAAAGGATCGCCGCCGACGACAGTGCGCGGACGATGCGCCAACAGCTGAGCAACGACCGACTGCCACGAACTGCCGAGAGTTCAGTCACAAGGCGGTCGAACGTCGGGAGAACGAAGATGTCAAACCAAATCAATCCGATCACGGCATCCCGCGATTCGGTTAGCTCTGTGCTGGGACACCCAAATACGATCCTCGCCGGCGGAAAGATTGTCACGGCGGACCCGACATTTTCGATCGCAGAGGCTGTTGCCATTCGTGACGGCCGGTTTCTCGCGGTGGGGACCAACGACGAAATTCAGCGCCTCGCTGGGCCAGCGACTCGGAGCGTGGACCTCGCCGGCCGCACCGTACTGCCTGGCCTCATAGACACCCATGTGCATGTCGAAATGGCCGGCCTTCGCGAGTTCACGGTATCTTTCGCGGGTGTCCGGACTGTTGCCGAGGCCCTGTCGCGGGTCTCAGCCCGGGCGGCAGGGACCGCGCCCAGCAATTGGATCAGAGGCACGATGTGGCATCCTGTGGCACAGCTCGAGGAGAAGAGGTACCTGACCCGCGAGGAACTCGACCGCGCGGCGCCGGATCACCCTGTATATCTGCCGATCGGCCATTTCTCACTCGTGAACAGCCGCGCACTCGCTTTGGCCGGAATCACAAAGGATACCCCCGATCCGGACGGCGGCATGATCCATCGCGACCCGAAGACCGGCGAGCCGAATGGCACGCTTGAAGAGCGCGCGGAAGATCTTGTTCGCGATCTCTTGCCGGAGTGGTCCGCTGAAGAGCGTGTTCGTCAAGTCTTGGACGGTATGACGTTTTGCAACAGCTACGGTCTCACCAGCGCTGTCAGCGGTGCGGTTGATCCGGCGACGATGCGCGCTCATCAGGAAGTCTGCCGCAGAGGTAAAGCGACTCTTCGCGTCAGTGCCATGTATGTGCCGACCGGATGGTTGAATCCTTCGATGACTATCGAAGAATGGGAGACCTTCTTTTCCCGCATAGGGGCTGCTTCTGACTTCGGAAACGAATGGCTCAGCTATTCCGGCGTAAAGCTCCAGATCGACGGCGGAATGACATTGCGTACGGCTGCAATGCGTGACGGCTACCCCGACGATCGCAATTACCGGGGCACGACCGTCGTCCAGCCCGAAAGGTTCCACGCTCTTGTCTCTACAGCCAACCACTATGGCTGGCGCGTCGGCGTCCATGCTGTCGGTGACGCGGCGATCGACCGGGTGCTTGATACGTTTGAACGCGCCGACGCCGAGCGCTCGATCCACGATCGGCGCTTCATCATCATACACGGCAGCCTTATGCAGCGCGACCAGATGGAACGAGCGAGGAAGTCCGGCATCCGGGTCGATGCCCAAAGCATTTTTCTTTGGGACAAGGCGTCCGTCGTCGCGCGCTATCTCGGGAAGGCTACGGCCGATCGCGCCTTCCCCGTGCGCACGTTGATCGACGTGATGGGCATCGATGCGGTGGGACAGGGTACCGATTTTCCCATCAACAGCCTCAACCCGTTCCTCAACATCTATGTTATGGTCACCCGTCGTGATCAGCATGGCAACGTTTACGGCGCGAGCGAGGCGATCACGCGCGAAGAGGCCATTCGCCTGTACACGACCTCAGCGGCCCGCTATTCGTTCTCCGAAGCCGCGATAGGATCGATCGAACCTGGCAAGTTCGCGGATTTGGTGGTTCTCTCCGATGACATCTTGACCGTTCCGGACGAAGCCTTGAAGAACATATCCGTAGTGGAAACGATCGTCGGTGGGCGAACCGTCTTCGGCGGCGCTGGCACGCTGTAGGGTCGGCTTACACTTACGCTTAGAGCCGTCGTGCCGGCAAAAAATTGGGGGGTCCTCATGAAGCGCGCTTTTGTAGTCCTATCCCTTCTGGTGCTCGCTGGTCTAGCACATGCTGATGACCGACCTCCGCTCAAGATCGGCGTAGTTGTTCCCATGTCTGGACCTCAGGCCGAGTATGGCCTGCAGATGACAAACGGCCTCCGGCTTTACATGGATGAGGTCGGCAACAATTTTGCCGGGCGCAAAGTCGAGCTCATCGTCAAGGATACTGGGGGTGCAGATCCGGCCGTCGCAAAACGATTGACGCAGGAGCTTGTCATCAAAGACCAAGTGGACTTCCTTGCTGGCTACGGGTTCAGCCCTAATGCATTCGCGGCTGCGCCGATCGCCACCGAAGCTGGGATTCCGATGGTTGTCATGAACGCGGCAGCGTCAAGCCTTCCGTCAAAGTCGCCTTACATTGTGCGCTTTTCGCACACACTGGCGCAGCACGCCTACGGCATCGCGCTGTGGGCGAATAGCAAAGCCATCCGCACCGCGTATACGCTGTACGCCGACTACGGACCGGGCCGCGACGCCAATACGCAGTTTGTCAAGACTTTCAAGGAGGGCGGCGGCCAAATTTTGGGCGAGATCGCCGCGCCTCTACAGACGCTGGATTTCGGGCCTTACATGCAGCGCATCAAGGATGCGCGGCCCGATGCGGTCTTCATGTGGTTTCCATCCGGCGAACTCGCAAACACGATGCTGCGGGCCTATCGCGAGCGCAGGCTGGAGGCCGACGGCATTCGCGCGCTCGGAACCAGCGACCTCGTGGACGATATGTTCCTGAACGACACGGGAGATGCAGCCATAGGCCTGATCACGTCCGGCCATTATTCGCTGGCGCACGACTCAACGAAGAACAAAGCCTTCATCGAAAACTACCAAAAGTTGTTTGGAACGAAGATTCGGCCAAACTTTATGGCGGTCGCCGCGTATGACGGAAGCTCGGCGATTCATCAAACGGTCACAAGCCTCGCGGGCAAGATCGATCGCGAGGCCGCCATGAAAATCTTGTCAAATGTTAAGATGGAGAGCCCGCGCGGACCCATTGAGATAGATCCGCTAACCCGCGATATCGTGCAGAACATTTATATCCGCGAGACAAAGCGCCTCGGAGACGGGCAGCTTTATAGTGTTGAGTTCGACAAGTTCTCCGCAGTCAAAGATCCCGGAAAATAATTGAAGGCAACTTCTGTAGCTCGTATCATTCGCGTCTTGAAAGGGAATCTCCTCGATTCACAAAAAATGCAAACCCTCTAGAAGTTCACAACGCGCGTCTCAGCTTGTTTTGCCGCGGCATGAAACTCGTTCATACCGGCGAGCTTGATGCGCTTGTCGAGAATTGACGCACTTAGGCCGCGCGCCTCTACGCAAGGCCTGCATGCCATCAGCGTCACGTTGGGGCCGCTCGCGATTTCCTCGTACCTGTTGGGCGGGCCAACGGGTACTAGCTTGGCTCCGGCACCTTCGACCGCCATGAATACCGCATCCGCGAACAACATGAGCGTTACCTTATCGCCACTCTGCACCGCCGATGCCGCGAAGATGAAGGGTAACATGGCCCGGGTTGGATCAGTCGGACCATATGTTGCGGAAATTGCGAAGTGCATTATTCGTTTCCTTGTTTCAACGCTGGTGAAGTCATTTGTAACTTTCGAATAGCAAGGCGGGTTTGCTCGGTCAACGTCCACAAGTCCGCCAGTCTCAATCGGCGGTCGGCAAGGCGCGTTTGCAAATTATATGTGACCACACTGTCAGTATCGCTTTGTTGAAGCGCCGGAACGGACCAGCCAGCCGGTCGAGCTAATCTTTGGCTGGAAGAGCTCGGCGGCTGTGCCAGGAGCTCGCATTTGGAGTGCTCCTTTCTTCTCGGTTCCGAGCTTTATGGTCGCTTCGCGAGGCGCTCAAAGCATGGACTCACCAGAACCGATGATTGCGCATGACAGATTCAAGCACCGAGCCTGCGATGGCGCGCGCCTTGTCGGAGATGGTACTGCAATATTCCGCTTTTGCCCTGGGATCGATATCGCCGAGCTTAAGCCCCCGCGCGACCTGCGTTCCGGGTCGGATCAATCCGCGCAAAACGCCATCTACTGATGCCGTGATGGGCGCACCGTTGACCGTACCGACGACTTGTCCCACCTCGATCCGATCCCCGATTGTGCGCTCCGAAAGAAAGACACCATCTGCTGCCGAGCGGAGCACGCGGGCTGCGGTGTGGCCAGCTATGTCGCCCGGCACCCCGGTGTTCGGTTGAGCGAACCCCTCAGTTATGATCCGTCCCAGGTCGTGTCCACGATTGGTCTCGATCACAAAATGGCAATCGCGTCCAGCGAAGAACCCCGGACCGAGCGCGATTACCAATGGTGCGTCGGACAGCTTGGTGCCGGTATTACGCTTCGCGAGGATCGCGTCTACGACGACCGTGGGGGACAAATCGCGGAGCGCGTCCCAATGCGTCTGCGGGACAACTACGATTCGCCCTTGCGACCACGCGCTCTCAATCTCATCTCGGTTCCGAGCAACGCAGGCCGACACGCCCTCGACCACACTAGGTCTCTCCTCAAGTGCCGACGAGAATGAAACGGTTCTCCGCACGCACAGGGGCGCGTCAAGCTCGGTCATGCAGATGCGCCTAATATTCGCCATGTACAAGCGCCACGCCACGGCACTCGCCATTTCGCCGGCGCCCTTAATCATGACCAACGGCGAAGCGTGGTCGTCACGCGAACTCACCAGCCCAGCGACGCTTGGCGCAGAGTTGGGGCGCGCACGCGACGCCATTCTATGCCGAGTGGGGTTCATCCGAATTCCATTTCGAGTCGCCAGTGCGTGACCGGCCTGGTCGCAGTCGAGGACAATAGTTTGGAATACAAACTATTTCATTGCAAGAGCGACTTGTCCTCCGCTAGACTAGGCGGTGGATGGTTCTTGAGGAGGCGCTCGATGGATAGCATCGAGCTGTTGCAAGAAGCGATTCGCATTCATGGAGACGGCGTGCCGCTCTGCACCGTGACGATCGCGGACGCGCGCGGCAGCATCCCCCAAGAAATCGGCGCGAAGGCTCTCATTGGCAGCGACGGCCTCATCTGCGGCACAATCGGGGGAGGGCGCGTTGAGGCGCATGGTCTCGCGAAGGCGCGCGAGCTCCTGACCGCCGGCGCCAACACCGTTGCTCTCTTGGAAAAGGTAAATCTCAACAAAGATTTAGGGATGACCTGCGCGGGCGAAATGACGCTTTTTTATGAGGTGTTTCGGCCGGATCTTGCCTGGCGCGTCATTGTCTTCGGAGCAGGCCACATTTCGCAGCGATTATGTCGCTTATTGACTGAACTGGATTGCCACACTGTCTGCTTCGACACGCGCCCGGAGTGGATCGAGCGTCTCCCGCGCAGCAACAAGCTGGAACGTCGGCTTGTCACGGCATATTCCGACGGGGTCGCGGCGGTTACACCCGGGGCCTTCGTCCTCGTCGTCACGATGGGCCATGCCACCGACTTGCCTGTGCTTGAGGCACTGAGCCGAAGCGGGGTGAAAACGGCGTTTATTGGAGTGGTAGGCAGCGATTCAAAGGCCGCAAGAATGCGGCGCGAGCTGCGTGAGCGAGCCCTGTCGGATGATTTCATCAAGCATATCAACTGCCCTGTCGGCGAAAAGATCGGCGGCAATACGCCGCCGGAAATTGCAGTGAGCGTGCTCGCCCAGCTCGTTCGCGTTCGGGGGTCGTTTCGCCAATGAAAAGCGAAGATCCGCCGAACGTACCGCCTCCCGTAGCTAAATCGGTGGGTGTGGACGGGAGAAAACCCACAAAGGGGCGACGATCGAAGCTTCGCGTCGACCATCCCGGGCCGAGCTTCGGGCCGCTTCATGGATATCTTGGCTACCAGATTAGGCAGGCACAGGCCGCCGTTTTTCGCGATTTGACAGCGGCGACCGCCGATCTAGGGGTCACGCCCGGCGAGTACGGCTTGCTTACGATGATCGATGCCAATCCCGGTATAAGCCAGATCGATCTCGCCGCCATCCATAAGCTCGATAAGTCGACTTTGTCGCTCGCCGTAACGCGGCTCGTCAAACGCAGTCTGATCCGTCGCGCCCGCAGTTCCGATGATGATCGGGCGAAGCACTTATTCCTGCGAAAGGCCGGTCGTAGAGTGCTAGAGAGCGTGCGGGAGCGCGTCGAAGCGCAGGAGCGGACAATCGACACTGCGCTCCGGCCTGGCGAGCGCGAACGAATGCTCGACGCCTTGCAGCGGATTTCCCGAGTGTTCGAGCGCTGACTCGCCTTGACGATTCGAGGGTTGGATTGACATTTGGACAGCAATTTGGTTTGCTATACAAACCAAATGCGTGGTCCGTTCGAGGTTGTCCGAAGGGGCAGAATTCGGCCTGCTAACGGCGTCTGTACCTTCCGGAGGGGGCTGCATGATCCTGGAGGATTTCGAGTATCAGAGCGCGGAGTCGCTGTCGGAGGCGGCCGCATTGCTAGCGCGATTTGGACCGGGTGCGCGTATCATGGGCGGGGGAACTGATCTCCTGCCGAATATGCGGCTCGAAATTGTTCGGCCGACGACGATCATTGGCCTGCGCAGCATCGGCGCCGAGCCACCACGCGTTACACCGGAAGGCGGCCTCCGCATCGATGCGCTGACGACGCTTGCTACGATTGCCCACTCAGAGCTCATTTTGACGAAAGTGCCTATGCTCGCCGAGAGCGCAAGGGTGGTCGGCAGCAACCAAGTACGAGAGATGGGTACCCTCGCTGGCAATCTATGTCAGGACACACGGTGTCTGCAGCTCAATCAGAAGCACGATTATCAGTTCAAGGCGCCGTGCTTCAAACGGGGCGGCGAGTGCTGCTATCCTTTCCCCAACAACCGTCCTGGGATCTGCTGGTCCGTGCACATGTCGGACATTGCGCCAGCGCTCATCGCGCTCAGCGCTGAGCTCGTCACGGTACGAGCGGCGGGCGGTCGTCGACTCGCGGTCGAGGAACTTTTCTCCGGAGATGGAATGCGTCCCATCTGCCTCGAGCCAGACGAGATCATCCGTGAAGTCGTCACACCACCGCTGCCGAAGAATTTCGGCTGGGGCTATCACAAATCGTCTCGCCGCGGTGGCTTTGAATACGGTATGGCCGTGTTCGCCGTCGCCTTGTCGCTTGAGGCGTCCCTTCGGACCTGCGCGGAAGCGCGCATTGTGATCGGCGCAATCCGCGAGCGGCCGGTCCGTGCGCGCGCGGCCGAGCGGGCGCTGATTGGCCAACCTATAGATGATGCGCTTATCGCCAGCACGGTGGCGAGTGCGATCGAGGAAGCGAAGCCGTTGCAGCATCACGGCTTCACCCGAAGCTATCTGATCGACACTATACGGGTTTATTTGCGTCGCACTCTAGTTCGAGCAGTCGAGCGCGGCCGCGAGCTTTCTTCCACGACGTGAACGGTTAGTTCTGTTGGAGACTCACTTGACACAAACGCATATCGAGCCAACCGTGCGGTCGCGTATCATCGAGCTGAGCGTCAATGGCGAGCGGCATGAAATCGCGGTAAAGCCGCGTAACACGCTCGTTGAAGTGCTGCGCGAGAAGATTGGGCTGACCGGCACGAAGGAGGGATGCGAACAGGGGGCGTGCGGCGTATGCACGGTGTTGCTCGATGGTCGGCCGGTTCTCAGCTGCCTGACACTCGCCATCGAATGCGACGGCAGGAGCGTGCTGACCGTGGAAGGCTTGGCGCACGGCGATCAACTCAGTCCTATCCAACAGGCCTTTCTCGATCAAGGGGCTGTGCAGTGCGGCTATTGCACTGCGGGCATGCTGATGTCGGCGACGGCGCTGCTCGAGCGTAATCCCAAGCCGTCTCTCCCGGAGATCAAGAAGGCGCTGGAAGGCAATATCTGCCGGTGCACCGGCTATAACGCGATCGTCGCCGCGGTTCAGCAGGCGTCCGGACAAGGCGTCGAGCCAGTGATGCGCTGAGCGGTGATGGCGGGTTGATAGATCTTTCGCAGGAGGGCGCAGTGACCGAGTTGAGCTATGTCGGCAAGAGCCTCCGCCGAAAGGACGGACCAGACAAAGTCACCGGACGCGCTGTTTACAGCGAGGACATTAAGCTACCCGGAACCTTGATCGGCCGGATTCTGCGCAGTCCGCATCCGCACGCGCGCATCGTACGAATTGACAGTGCAAAGGCTTTGAGCTTGCCCGGCGTGAAAGCTGTGATCACTGTCGAAGATACCAAGGGAATCAAGCACGGTTTCGTCGAAACGCCACGTTATCCGCCTGACCAGGAGGTATTGGCGCGCGGGCGCGTGGTGTATGTCGGCGAAGAAATCGCCGCAGTAGCAGCAGTCGACCAGGTTACGGCACAAAAGGCGCTCGATCTGATCGAGGTGGAATACGAGCAGCTGCCGGCAGTGTTTGATCCATTTGAAGCGATGCAGCCGGGCGCCCCCCAGATCCATCCCACCAACCCGAAGATCGCGAGTGAAGTCCCGTATTCGAATGTCGGCGGGCGCACTGCAACTGGGTGGGGTGACGTAGAGGGGGGGTTCGCGCAAGCGGATTATGTCCGTGAGGATCGTTTCGAAAGCCACCTGCGCACGCACGGCTATCTCGAGCCGCACGCGACGATCGCCCATTGGGAGAATGACCGCCTCAACGTCTGGACCTCATCCATGGGCACTTTCATAAAGCGCGCGAAGCTCGCCCGCACGCTTGATCTGCCCTACTCCGCGGTGCGGGTGCACAAGGCCTATGTTGGAGGAACCTTCGGCGGCAAGATTGACCTTTACTCGCACGAATACTGCGCTGCCCGGTTGTCGATGATTACGCGCCGTCCGGTGCGGATCGTCGCGAGCCGCGAGGAGATCTTTTCGGCCTATCGTCACGGTCAGCCCTTGGCTATGGAACTCAAGACCGGCGTGAAGAGAGATGGCACGATTGTCGCGCAGCAGATCCGGGTGATCAACAATTCGGGCGGCTATCGCGGCAGCGGTGTAGTTGTGATCTTCCTCGGTTGGGGATTTACAATGATCCCCTATCGTATTCCGAACCTGAAATATGAGGGACTGTCGGTCTACACGAATTATCCGGTTCGCGCGCCGCAGCGCGGCCACGGCTGCCCGCAAATCCGCTTCGCCATCGAATCCCAGCTCGATGCGATTGCGGAACATCTCGGCATCGATCCCGTGACGATTCGGCTGCGCAATGCGCGCGAACCCGGGGAGGCGCTGCCGAACGGCGGCAATGTGCACGAAGCGGGCCTCATCGATTGCATCAAGGTGGCGGCAGAAAAGTCGAACATCCGTGAGCGCTATGGTCAGGGTCGCCGGGGAAGCGGGACCATTCGACGCGGAATAGGTATGGGCGTGAGCGGTTATTTCGGCGGCTCGCTGATTTATCCCAACGGTTCGGGCGTGATCGTTAAAATGAACGACGACGGTACGGCGACCGTATTGACGGGCGGGATCGACGTTGGCCAAGGCTCGGAAACGATCATCTGCCAGATTGTCGCAGAAGAACTGGCTTTGGACCTGGACGACGTCAAGATCGTCTCATCCGATACCGATTCCACGCCGCAGGATATCGGCGCCTGGATCAGCGGGATGACCTATGTCACCGGCAATGCTGCGCGGCAGGCCGCCGGAAATGTCCGCCGGAAAATGTTGGACCTCGTTTCCACCCGGTTCAACGTGGACGTGGAAAAACTAATGGTCCAGGACAAAGTCGTGTTCAATCGCGGCAACCCTTCACAGCGCATGACCTATCGCGAGATCATCGCTCACAGCGTTGCGACCAATCGCGGCGACACGATTTTGGGAGAAGGGTACTGGCGGACCATGCGAGACGAACCCAACCATCCAAGCCTCGCGACCACAAAGGGGCGCTGGTCTGAGAACTATGCATTCAGCTGTCAAGTTGCCGAGGTCGAGGTCGACATCGAAACTGGCGAGGCGAGGCTTGTGAAAGCGCTAACGGTGCACGACTGTGGCTTTCCAGTGAACCCCGCGCTCGTGAAGGGCCAGATCGACGGCCAGGTCTCGATGGCGCTTGGTCACGCCTTTCTCGAGGAGGTCATCACCAAGGATGGCTACACTCTGAACCCGACTTGGCTTGATTACCGCATGCCAACCATTCACGAAATGGCAGCTTCAGAGGATGCGGACGTTATCACTGAGCAGTACGTGGTGGGCCAGCCATTTCGCACTAAGGAAGTCGGTGAGGGACTGGTGTCGGGTATTCTCGCGGCGATTGCTAACGCGATCTATGACGCAACAGCCGTGCGGCTCACCTCGACGCCGTTTACGCCGGAGAAGATACTCAGAGGCATACGTAAATTGGAGCGTGAGAGGCGGACGAACTAGCCTTTCGCTACTGGGAAGCGCGAGCGAGCGCGACAGTTTACAGATGCGGAGACCATCGAGATGCGCTCGGACAAGAGCGAATGGCCACGTTCGACGGTGGGCGGGGTCGTCCTAGCGGCCGGCTTGTCGCGGCGCTTTGCCGGAAACAAACTACTAGCGCCGTTTATGGGTAAACCCGTCGTTCGCCGGACGGTCGAGGCGGCGCTCGATTCGCGTCTTGCGATGATCGTCGTTGTGCTCGGTCATGAACATGCAAGCGTTCGCGCGGCGTTGGCCGACCTGCCGGTCAGTCCGCGGTTTGTCTTCGTCCACAATGATCGTTACCGGGATGGCCAAAGCAGTTCCGTGATCGCTGGCCTTGCGGCAATTGCGCCCAGCCTTGACGCCGCGATGTTCCTGCCAGCTGACCAACCGTGGCTCGATTGCACCGTTATCGACCGGCTGATCGCCGCGTTCGAACAAAGCGGGAGCGACATCTGCCACCCTGCAGTTGCTGGCCGGCGATTTAGTCCAGCGATTTTCGGCCGACGCTATTTTCCCGCACTGCGCCAGCTGCAAGGTGATGTTGGCGGCCGGTCGGTGATCGAAGCGAACTCGGGCTCCGTCACCGCAGTTTCGTTCCCAGATGAGACACCATTTTGCGATGTCGATCGTCCCGAGGATCTTGCCGCGTTGTCGGTCGATTGCTCACGCGCCACTGCAAAGCTCAATCAGCCGCAAACGGAGCTGCTCAGCGGGCTTAAATTGGAAACGGCGAAGTTGATTGCCATCTGTGGTGCCGGCGGTAAGACAAGTCTTATGGCAGCACTCGTCCGCGAGTTGATTGCACGCGGGGAGCGCGTGCTCGCCACGACAACGACCAAGATGGCGACCGAAGAGGCGGAAGGACCCTGGCGCGCGCGCAAAGTGAGCGACGCCGACGATCTGCTCGCCCAGGCGGACGTCCGCGACGGGCCGGTGCTTGCCTATCGCGCATTGGATCAATCGCGTGGACGGCTCATCGGACTTACGCCAGAAGCCATTGATTTTGTTGCGCAAACAGATCGCTTCACTCGCATCATCGTCGAGGCGGATGGCGGTGCACGCAAGCCGCTTAAGGCGCCCGGCCCGCATGAACCGGTCTTCCCGCTCACAACCGATGCGGTTGTGATGGTCGCGGGAGCGAGCGGGCTCGGACAGCCGCTTACTGAACGATCGGTCTTTCGTGCCGAGCGCTGGTCTGCGTTAACTGGGCTTTGGCCATTGAAGCCGGTAACGCCCGAATCACTTGCCCGAATGGCTGTTCACTCCGAGGGACTCGCCAGGGGGGCACCTGCGCAAAGCCGGAGAATCCTCTTTATCAACCAGGCGGACGCGCCGGAGCGTCTGGCAGCTGCGAAGCGTGTCTTGAACTGCGTATTCGATCTTGGCGGGGCCGTTCCCGAGCGGGCCGCAGCGGGATGGTTGCAGCCCGCTCCGGCCATCCGATTGGTTCGCGAGCGGGCGCGCGGCAGTAGGGAAGTGCATGAACGGGCGTAAAATGAACAACGCACGAGTCAACGCAGCCGATGAGATACTAGGTCCGACGTTGGCGCACGGTGCGGCGAACCATATAGCGATCCTGTTCGGCGATTCCGAGGTCCCCTATGGCACGCTCGCGACTTCGGTGAACCGGTTCGGCAACGCGCTTAAGCCGCAGCTGCCATTGGGCGCGCGCGCGTTAATGCTGCTCAAGGATAGTCCCGACTTTGTCGCAGCTTTCCTTGGGATCATGCGCATCGGCGCCGTCGCCGTTCCCCTCAGCACGCGGTTGAGCGCCAAAGACCTCGCCTTTGTGATGAAAGATAGCGAAGCGACCGTGCTGTTCATTGAAGACGAGTTCCTTCCGCTTTATCGCGACGCGGTCGGACTAGGTGAGCGTGGCCCAGGGCGCGTGATCGTCCGAGGGACGTCCGGACAGGGCTTCCCCACCATCGACGAGCTGACGGCCAAAGCGGCATCTGACCTTGCCACTGCGCCGACCAACGAGGGCGACGTGGCGTTCTGGCTCTACACGTCAGGGACCACTGGCACGCCGAAGGCTGCCATGCATTGCCACGGCGACGTCACGGGGGGCGATCAATACTTGGCGTTGTTCGGGTATGGTCCTGGAGAGCGCGTATTCGCATCTTCAAAAATGTTTTTCGCCTTTGCGCTTGGGGGCGTACTAATTGGCGGACTGCGCACGGGCTCGACCCTCGTTCTGTACGATGGTTGGCCAGACAGTGAAGCCATCGCAAGAATCGTCGAGCGCTTCCGCCCGAGTATCATGCTCAGCGTTCCCGCCTTTTTCCGCAATCTTCTGCGCGAAGGTCAAGGAGTTCGGCCCGCATTCAAGGCAGTGCGCCACTATATCGCCGCGGGCGAGGTCTTACCTGAAAGTCTGTATCATCGCTGGCTAGAATCCACCGGCCGCCCGATTATCGAAGGGATTGGAGCAACCGAGACCATCTTTATGATGATCTCGGGGACACCAGAGCAGCATTGTCCGGGCGCGACTGGAAAACCGATGCCCTATGTCGAGACAAAGCTCGTTGATGATGACCACATCGTCGCCGAGGCGGACAGGCCTGGCGTTTTGTGGGTCAAAATGAAATCGCTTTGTCGCGGATATTGGCAACAGCCGGAAAGGACCGCAACGGCCTTTCAGGACGGTTGGTTTCATACTGGGGACGTTTTTGTTGTGGGACGCGATGGGTGGTGGCGACATCAAGGTCGCGGCGACGACCTCCTAAAAGTATCCGGTCAATGGGTTTCCCCGACTGAGATTGAAGAATGCGCTGCGACCGTGCCTGGCGTAGCCGAAGCGGTGGTTGTCGGTGCGCCGGACCGTGACGGTCTGGTCCGCCTCGCGATGTTCCTCGTCGCCGCCGAGGAGGCAAGCGAAACGCTCAAGCATCAGGTCCAGGAGAAACTCCTCGCCGCACTCTCGAAGTACAAATGTCCGCGCAACATCGTCTTCATCGACGTTTTGCCTCGGACTGCTACAGGCAAAGTTCGTCGTTTCCGTCTGCGGCAGTGGCTTACGACAGACCTCCTCGCCCGCCTCATGCGGACGCTTGAGCTCGATTTGGGGCTAGTCGCAGCAACCAACCCGCGGTTAACCATCGAGATGCAGCGGCGTTGCGCAATGTGTGACAGCCAGGACCGCTGCCTCCATGATCTTGAGGAAAGTGAAGGCACTAAAGCCTATCTGGAGTACTGCCCCAACGCCGAAATCCTAGTGCAAATGCAGTTCGCCGATCAGCGGCAAAGAGAAATCCCGGAGTAGGGCGAATGCTCAGCGCGGACGAAAATGATCGCACGGGGGTCGGCTGCGCAGTCGGCAGGGTAATTCAGATTAACAGTATCGGGGAAACGTTCATGAGAAGGACGAACGCAATGATGAAAGCATGGATGGTCGCCGGGACCGCGCTCGCGCTTCTGGCCGGACCGGCTACAGCCCAGCAGAAGACGGTCAAGATCGGCTTCATCAGCACATTCAGTGGCCCGACTGCTGCCATCGGCAACGACATGCGCAATGCCTTCGAGCTTGGCCTCGATCATCTCGGCCGCAAGCTGGGTGGCCTGCCGGTCGAGGTCATCTACGAGGACGACCAGCAA
>Ga0187784_10002812_pt1 | contig 13987 bp, 7 predicted proteins | sample 1015_SJ02_MP15_2_FD_132964 | JGI IMG/M metagenome (GOLD analysis project Ga0187784, IMG submission 132964) | Tropical peat soil microbial communities from peatlands in Department of Meta, Colombia - 1015_SJ02_MP15_20_MG | ecosystem: Environmental > Terrestrial > Soil > Wetlands > Peat | place...
CACCACACCCCTGTTCCTTGTCCTAATGGACGAATACGAACGCTGGAGCGGAGACATAGATTTGGTGCGCGCACTTGAGTCCAATGCCCGCGCTGGACTTGAGTGGATGGATCAGTACGGTGACCGTGATGGTGATGGGTATATCGAGTATCAGCGCAAAACCACCCTAGGCCTGGATAACCAGTGCTGGAAAGACTCCTGGAATTCCATTCTTTTCCGTGATGGCACTCTCGCTAAGCCTCCGATCGCAGTGTGCGAAATCCAAGGGTACGCCTACGATGCCAAAGTGCGTTGCAGCCGTTTGGCGCGCGAAGTGTGGAAGGACGAAGCGCTAGCATCCAAGCTTGAATTTCAAGCAGCAGATTTGAAACGTCGCTTCAACCAAGACTTCTGGATTCCGGATCGGCAGTTTTTTGCAGTGGCGCTCGACGGCGACAAGAAGAAAGTGGATAGCCTCTGTTCCAACATTGGTCAGCTACTCTGGAGCGGCATCGTGGATGACGACAAAATCCGGGCGCTGAGGGATCATCTGATGAGTCCCAAAATGTTTTCAGGCTGGGGCATTCGCACTATGGCGGAAGGCGAGGGAGGATACAACCCGATCGAATATCACAACGGAACCGTTTGGCCGCATGACTGCAGCATCATTGCGGCTGGGCTTGCGCGTTATGGCTTTCGGAAAGAGGCATCGGAGATCGTGGCGGGAATATTTGAAGAAGTTTGTTCTTCCAATCGCGGTTGCCGGAGGTCTTCGCCGGATATGAACGATCAAAAACTCTGTTTCCCGTTCAGTATCCGACGGCCTGTCTACCGCAGGCGTGGGCTGCCGGAGCACCCATGCTAGGTATACGCACTTTGCTGGGGTTGGAACCAAAAGGGGAGGTCCTGACTTCCGCCAGCGACCCTGTGCTTCCTTTTTGGATGGGAACGCTGTCGGTGGAAGGCATTCCCGGCCGCTGGGGACGAGCCAGTGTGGTCGCGAAGGGTGATGACACGCGTGTTCTGACCACAAAGCAGATTTACGAGCGCTTCTTGTTGCGGCGCCAGGAGATGGAAGAACAGGGACTCGCCGCATGAACAATGCTCGCATAGGATCACCGCCGCGCGGGCGACCGGTTGTTTTTGCCCCAATTCCGCTGCCGTCGGTCTTGTCCCCGAGCCAAGGAACTTGAACACGTATTGTCTGGAGTGACTCCCGTTCAGGCCACCCGAGCTCCAGATGGGATACGCGCTATTCCTAACGGAGAGCTTCGGCGGGTGGGACGGCGATCGCGTGGCGGGTCGGCAACAGGCAGGCGAGGAGGGCGCTGAGAGCAAGGAGCGCGGCGGCCGCGAATAGACTGCCCGCAGCAAAAGCATTCTGCATCCAGTGGGCGAGAACGGCGCCGAGAGACGTGCGCAGTCCAGTCGAGCTGCGTTAGTCAGACGCCCTCGGATCCCGCGAGCAAAACTGTCGAGCCGTGCTCACCGGTTCCTTCTCCAAGACTAGTTGGGGAGGAGCCCATATACATCCACTTCCGTGCGCGTGCTGACGTAGACTTTCCCGTTGGCAATGGTCGGCGGTACAAATTTCACCGCGTTACCCGCCTGGTCGCGCTGATGAGCCGCTTGCGAGCTGTTCCAATATTCCAGAGCCAGATTGCTCGCGTCGTAGGCGTGAACAATGCCGGGCCCACTACAGGCTGTGGGAACTGGAACCACCGAGCAATTCACGCCGGCATTCGGGCTGGCGTATCCGTACAAGCTGGCGTCGATAGCCCACACAATTCCATGAGACGCACCTTGGGATGAAACCGACGGGCTTGTGCCTGGGTAACCAAACGCCTGCGGGCTTTGCGAAGCCACGCTGGTGTTAAACAGTTTCGTTGTGGGATCAAAGGTGAACTGCCTGACCGTGTCATATTGGCCGCCCACGTACAGATTGTTGTGCCACAGCGCCGGAGAGCCCCACTGGCCAGAAGCTGGTCCCTTGAAACTCTGCACAATCTGGTTATTGTTGCTGGAATTGTATTGCCCCATGTTGTCGCGGTTGATCAGATAGACCACTCCCTCTTTGCCGACCTCGGTTAGCAGGTACTTGGGCCCGGAGCCGGTCTGATTGGGAAACAGAACCACGCCACCAGATCCCAGGTCGGTGTCATTCTGTGCCAGCGTTTGCTGATCGTATGGTGTGAAATATCCGGCGATCTCCAGATTGACGCCATTCATTGTGGATCCGGTGGAGGGGTGCAGCCGGATGATGCTATCTCCGTAGTCATCGTTGGGGGGCGGGGGCAGTTCATCGAATATCCCATTTCCGGTGGAAACATAGACATCGCCGCCACTCCCGATCGCGGGGGCGCTGCCGCCCGCCCAGATTCCGCCATCCGCTCCACCGATCCCGTTCGGTGTTGTGTTGAATACGGCGAGCTGGACTTGCACGTTTGAGGCCTCATAAGCGAGAAGCCAGCCGTGAAACGGAGTCGCGTCTTCATGCGCAGAAAAAGCTACGTAGATTCTCCCTGCAGATTCCGCCAAGCCAGATCGGTTGTGCTCCAGTTGAGAGTTGAAATTCACCATGCCGTTGGTCGAACCGTCCCCGGTCCCCGGTACCGAAGCGGCGATGGTCACGGGTGCGTTGAACTTCTCGCTCCCCGTACCTAGATCGAGCGCATGCAGTCGATGGTAGAAATTCCCCGAAGTCCCAGAGCAGTTTCCCGGGTTGGTTGCGTTGGCCTCGGACGCACTGACGAGGTAGATGGTTTTCGTGGAGAAATCGATCACTGGCGTTCCCGTCACGCCTACCTCTGGATAGATATCACCGTAACAATACCCAACATCGTTCCAGGTCACGGGCGCTTCCCCCGATGTCCCCCCGTGCAAGGTGTCCAACAGGTTGACGTACCAATATGTGACGCATGGACTGGCGTCGGCGTCGAACAGGTAGGCGGTGTCATGCTGGGTAGCGACAAAAATGACGTTGTGAGTTCCGCCGGCGATATTCACACCCTTGAGCCAGAGAGGCTGGGTGTAAATCGCGCCATCGGTGGTGCAGGAAAAGAGTTTTCCGAACTTCGCCGTGGTGACGGTCGAACTCGACAGCGCATATTCCTGCGAGTTTATTCCATCTCGCGCCGTGTCATTGTGGTAGGTCAAAACAGCAGTCAGGTCGGTGACCCAAATCATCGCTGAACCCGAGGAGTTCCCGCTTGTTGCTTTGATAGCGTGCGTCCCCGCCTTGGCCGGTGGCGTGTAGAGACCGGCGGAGGTGATCGTGCCGACCGTGGAGTTTCCCCCCACAATGCCATCGACGCTCCATGTCACATTGCTGGCTGAAGCAGTGAACTGCTGCGTCTGGGTCGTGGTCGTGACCGCGGCCCGTGCCGGAGAGACGGTAATGGCCGCCCTTGCTCGGGGCGAAGCTGCCAATACGATAGAAGCCAGAGCGATAATGACCACAGGCACTTTCCAAATGTTTTTCATCCTCAAAATCCTCCCCGGGAAGAGAGCCTTCAGCCGCGACACTCCCTGACGGCGGGTAAGTGTACTCGATTTTTCCGTGGCAGGTTCGATCCTGCGTCAATGGTTTGCGCGGGAGTTTCGTTCAGGTTCAAAAGACAGCTTCCCGCTAGTTCGGGAGCAGATGATAATCCATTGCGCACGGCATTGCACATCTTGTTCGCTGGCAATTGCCGTATGTTTCGAAAAGGCGAGCCGATGCAGGTCGGAAAAGGATGTTTCCGGTAAGTCAAGTAAAAACAGAACGCTGTGTGTGGGATTGAAAACAGATGGTTCTGAAGTGATGCTCTATCCCGTTGTGCTACGGGGCAGCGTTTTGTTTCGAAACATTTTGGCTCAAGCGGCTTCCGATCACGTTCCGATCATTTGCTCCATTCGGCTTCCGCGGCTCGAGCAATGCCCAGGCCGCCGTTGGCGCAAAAATTCTCAGGAGCGTTCTCACCCTCCTGCATTGCAGAAGTTTGTACTGCTTCAACAAGCTCGAGAGGTGAGGGCTGAAGTCTCCGCGCTCGCGAGACCGGAGGAGGACGAGCACTCACGCTGCATCATTGTGAGTCGGGAGAGCAGCCTACTCGGTTCGCAACGCCTGCATCGGATCGAGCTGCGCTGCGTTCCACGCCGGGAGCAGGCATGCAACAACGGCAACCGCGAGCAAAAGCACGGCGGCCAGCACAAATGCGGCGGGATCAAGAGGCATCGTGCCATACAACAGCGAACGAATCAGCCGTGTGCTTGCCGCGCTGGTGATCAATCCGAGAACCAACCCGGCGAATGCCGGGCGCAGCCCGTCCAACAGCATCAACTGAAGAACCTGCTTCCGTTGCGCCCCCAAGGCCAGCCGAATCCCGATTTCCCCCTGGCGTTGCCGCACCAGATAGGAGAGCACTCCAAACAAACCCACGGCCGCGAGCAGCAGGGACGCAACCGCGAAGACCACCAGCAGCGTCGTCTCAAAGCCTGCATCCAACGTGTTTCTGCCAAGGATCTGGTCCATGGTGAGAATGTCACTGACGGCAAGGTTCGGGTCCATATCGGCAATGATCTTCTGGATGGGCAAGGCAAAGCTCGACGGATCGGGTCCCGTGACAACAGCGAGGTAAGCGCTGTCTTGCTGTCCACGAAACAGCGGCACGTAGATTGTGGGCGCAGTGTCAGAGATGACGGTTCCGCGCACGTCCCCGACCACGCCAACGATTTCGAAGTTGTGCGGCCCAGCGAAATTGTCATCATTCACGTGCTTCCCTATCGGATCGGCCTGGGGGAAGAATTTAGCCACGAACGACTGACTGACGATGGCAAATTGGCTGTGCTCCAGCCGCTCATTCGGTTGAAAGAATCGACCTTTCACCAGGGGAATCTGCATGGTGGGGAAGAAACCGGGATCGACGCTCGAAACATTGGCCTCGAGAGACTGACCCTGAGGCAGCGGTGGGTGCTCGGGGATGAAAAATGCGTGGTCCGGGGGGTCGCCGCCTCCCGGCAAGTCAGACGTCAGTGCGACGTCGTTTATCCCCGGCAAAGCACGCACGCGCCGGAGCAAGTCATTATAGAAATTGGTGCGCGCGACGGGGGTCACGTAACTGGCATCGGGCAAACTGACATCCATGGTCAGTACATAATCTGTACGGCAGCCGAGATGCACAGACCGAAGATGCTGGTAGCTCTTCAGCAGTAGGCTCGCGCCCACGAGCAGAACTACCGTCAGTGCCACTTCGAGCGAAAGTAACACGCGTCTTACTCGAGCGCTGCCGTGTCCCGTTCGTTGCGTGCGCGTCGAGTCCTGCAACGGACCGAGGATCTTTCGCTCCCTGAGCGTCAGAACCGGAATCAGCCCGGCGAGCAGTCCGCAGAAAAGCATGATTCCAACACCAGTCGCCACCGCAACACCATCGAGATGAATGTCCTCCGAACGCGGGATGTCTGGTCGCAGGCTTACCAGCCATCGAATCGCCACAGACGCCAGCTGCAATCCCAACATGCCGCCTGCAACGCAGAGCAGCACGCTCTCCCCAAGTTGCTCCTGGACCAGTCGCCGGCGGCCGCCGCCCAGAGCCGTGCGAATCGCCACCTCCCTGCGCCGCGCGGCCGAGCGTGCTACCAATAGGTTTGCGACGTTCAGACAGCCGATCAGCAACAGACATCCGGTGGCCGCGAGGAGCATCAGAAGGGCCGGTTGGATATTGCCGACGCGCGACTCAAGCAGCGGCACGACGTGAGTCGCGTTGTCGACAAAATTGTCGGGAAGCTGATTGTGAATGCCGGCTTGAATTGCGCTCGTCTCAGCCTGCGCCTGCGCTACGGTAACACCCGGCTTCAAACGCGCGAAAACCTGAAAATTATGGGCACGGTGGGATTGAATCCACTGCGGCTGAGTTTCGTGAAAAAACGGTGTCCATAACTGCACCGTGGGCTCGGGAAACTCCGAACCTGCCGGCAACACGCCGATCACGGTATACCGCTTGCCGTCCAGCCGGATGGTCTGACCCAGAATCTTAGGATCGCCGCCATAGCGCCGCTTCCACAAACCCCAGCTCAGAACCACAGCCGCATCGGCTTCCGGTCGGTCGTCGTTAAGGTCAAAGAACCTTCCCAATGCGGGTTCCACACCGAGCATCGCGAACATGTTCCAGCTGGCAGTGAATGCAATCACGTGTTCGGGAAGCTGTCCCCCGTTACCGGAGAGGTTATAGCTGTTCCAGTGGGCAATCACCATTTGCTCGAAGCTCTGTTTCTGCTGCTCGCGCCAATCGAAGAAATCAAGACCGGAGACGGGAATGTGATTGTGTGTGGGATCGTAGGAGTCAGCATCGTAGATACGAACCAGTCGTTCCTGCTCATGAAATGGCAACGGTTTCATCAGCACCGAACGCACCACGGTAAACATCGCCACAGTTGCGCCAATGCCAAGAGCCATGATCAGAATCACAATCGAAGAAAATCCCGGCGTCCGGGCCAAGGTGCGCAAGCCATGGCGTAAGTGCTGAAATAACGCTTCCATAGATCTCTCCACGCAGAATTCCGTGCTCCTGATCGAGCACGTCCTTTACCAAACTCCCCGTTACTATGGTTGTTTTATCTTCATCAGAAGGCTGCTCGATGATTATTCTGTTTCCACTGCGACTCTGCCCGAAATCGGGAATTACTGTCCGGGCGTGGACACCAGTCGTAGCTTCTGGGAGGCGTCTCGAACCAGTTGGGACTATTGCAGCGTGAAGGCTTCGCATGGGAGCGAGCCTGGCCGCGCGAATGCCTGGAGACTAGGCTGAGCTGACCGAGACGAGCAACAGCGTCGGATCGGGAGCATACTACCTTCAATGTTTCACGATGTCAGGTACGCACTTAGGCTTTGGGCCGTCCGCCCTGGGCAGACCGGATTTGCGATTGCTGCCCTTGCCATCGGCATTGGTGCAAACACTGGGGTTTTCAGCGTCGTTAATGCACTGCTGCTGCGCTCCCTTCCGTTTCGCGAACCGGACCGCTTGGCTTTTGTACAGCAGTTCATTCCGCCCCACGATACCGTAACGGAGTTTCACGAATGGAGTCAGCAGAGTGCATATCTGGCGAATGCGGCGTTAGTGGAGGAATTCGAGGTGAACCTGGGTGGAGCGCGTGTCGCGAGCCGCGTACATGTCGCCCAGACGTCGTCGAATTTCTTCGACGTGCTTGGCATACGGCCGGTGTTAGGACGCGGCTTCGCCTCAGAAGATGATGTGAACGGAACGGGATGGGGCTTGCCTGGACGCAATGCAGTGGCGGTGATCGGTTACGGCCTTTGGCAACAGTTATTCGCAGCCGATCCAAGGGTTCTGGGTGCCAAGATTCGAATCGACGGAAATCCGCTCACCGTCATTGGCATCGCGCCACCAGGATTTGATTTTCCAGGCGGAGCCGTTCTCTGGAAACCAGCAGCGTTCAGCCCCGGCAACAACGGCTGGGCGACGGTCGCGCGCTTGAAGCCGGGTATTACGTGGGCGCAGACCCGTGCCGCGTTTGCCGTGGAGGTGAAGCGCCTGTCGTCGACGCAGGAAGGTCCCGACGTCTTGCGTCCAAGCATTGTGCCGCTTCAGAACGCCCTCGCGGGCTCTGCGAAGAACGGCTCACTCATGTTTATGGGCGCGGTGGTCTTGGTTCTAGCGCTAGCCTGCGCCAATGTTGCGAACACCTTGTCGGCGCGCACCCTTGACCGCATGCCGGAGTTTTCCATTCGCTCCGCCCTGGGAGCAAGTGACGGACGACTGGCACAACAGTTGTTCACCGAGTCTGTGCTCCTTTCGATGGCTGCCTCGTCAGCCGGACTGGCGATCGCTTATTGGACAACTTCTCTGGCTGCGAAGGCGGAGCCCCACCCGCTCGCCGCACAATCGTATTCGGCGCTGGATGTACGGGTCCTCGGGTTTACGTTGGCCGTCTCGGTGATGACCGCGTTGATGTTCAGTCTATTGCCGTCGCTGTACCTGCGCCGCGTCCGTACTTTTGGAATCCGGAGCTCGTGTCGGCCTCCCGGCTCACGGCTGCTTCGCGAAACCTTGGTTGGCGCACAGGTGATGCTTACGATAATTTTTCTTGCCGGAGCCGTGTCGTTGGGCCGCGCATTCGTCCACTTGATGAGAATCGACCGCGGCTATGATGTCAGAAATCTGGTGACCGTGAATGTCTCTCTGGAGGGCACGACGCATCAACTGGATAAGCGGCAGCTCCCTTATTTTGAGGAAGTGCTGAATCGCATCCGCCACCTTACCGGAGTGCGCGCGGCCAGCGCGACAGAATTCCTCCCACTCTACGCCTCGGCATTTGTGGGAGGACCATTTGGATTGGACAGACGTCCGGCCGCGCGCAATTCCACTTTGATTCCCGTCATGTCGGGATACTTTCAGACGATGGGGGGAAAGATCTTGTATGGTCGGGAATTTACGGATGCCGAAATCCGCTCCGGCGCAGCCGTCGCGGTGGTCAATGAGCGCTTTGCGGCAGGTTTTGGCGCTCCAGGGGACGCCGTTGGCCATCAGCTCACGATCGATGGCGACAGCACACGGAGAATCGTTGGGATCGTGAAGGGAATGGAGTATGAGACCGATCCAACCCTCGCAAGCGGGAATCAGGTCTTCATTCCGTCAGCAACCCCGGGTGGCTTCTTCTCGACCTTCGTGGTACGCGTGGATGGGCCCGCAGAAAATTACCTTGCCAAAGTCCGCGATGTCATCCAATCGGTAGATCCACAGGTTCCCGTATTCGGCGTAAAAACGATGGGCCAGCGGCTGGAGGAGGTTTTCGCAGGCCCAAAGTTCTACCGGAGTGCCTTGTGGTTCTTCGCGGGCTTCGCCCTCCTGTTAGCGGTGATTGGCATCTACGGCATCGTTTCCTATGCTGTCGTCCAGAGGACGCAAGAAATGGGGATACGTCTCGCCCTGGGCACGACTCCATTCCGCCTTCGGAGCCTGTTGCTCAAGCAGGGACTGCTGACGGTGATGGCCGGTGCAATTTTCGGAATGGTCGGGGCACAGGTTTCCGGGCGTTTTCTCGCGACTCTGATCGACAAGGCGGAGCCAGTCGGATTAGCAACGTCCGCTGGATTGATCTTGTTCCTTGCTCTTGTGACGTCGACCAGCATCTGGTCCGCCACGCGACGCATCCGCAGATTCGACATCACCGCCATTCTGCGGGCTGAATGATCCGTAGAGTCATAGACGACGCCAGTCAGGTTCGACGAAACATCCCGGTTACGCTCCGTCAAACCTCTCGGCCGAGCGTTTTGAACTTCACTCGTAGTCGCCCGCGCCGTTAACCGCTCCGTTCAACCTGCAACCGAGATTCCGACTTAGCTGTCGACGCCTCATGTGCTTGCAATACCCTCACTCGCACGGACGCGCGCACGAGGCGAGCGATTTCTCCTCCATAATTTCATCGTCGCACCGTCCTGAAATCAGGTCGGACAGAAGCCCACAATCCACGGTAAGCGGGGGCCGGATTGCGGACGAAACCGGGCGTCTTCACCTACGAGGACTGGTAGTAGTTTGTCCTTTACTTGTAACGTTCGATGGGGTCGCTCTGAGTTCGAGCCGGCAGTGCGTGTCGGGCAATTCGCTCTGGCCATAGCGGCGAACCATCCGAGACACAAGCACATGAGAAACTCAATTCTCCCGGCAATCATCCTCGTCACGACTCTGTTCTCGCCGCTGTATGCGCAAAACCCGCGCGGGTCGTTGCGCGGTACGGTGCAGGACGCGACCGGGGCCCGTATTGCCTCCTCGAAAATAGAGTTGCAGGCGGCCGATTCCTCTCTGCGGCGCGAATCCGTCAGCGAAGCCAACGGCGAGTTTCGCCTCGACGACCTGCTGCCGGGTGCGTATCGCATCACCGTGAAAGCGTCTGGCTTTGCCTCCGCTGAGGCCGAAGTCGTGGTGGCAGTCAGTATTGTGCGCGACGTTACAGTGACCCTGAAACCTGCCGCCGGTAAAGAAACGGTAAACGTACACGAGAATTCTTCCTCGATCACAACGGAGACCATCGATACCTCCGGCGCCGTGCGTGGGGGCGTGGTTGGCAGCCAAGACCTAGAATCAATGCCGCTGCCGGCGCGGAGCTTCGCCAATATTGCGTATCTGGTGCCCGGAACCGAACCGGTTGAGCCTTCCGATCCCACCAAAGCGCGCATCACGGCGGTATCGACAGGAGGCAGCTCCGGCCTGAACAATGAGCTTTCCGTCGACGGCGCGGAAAATTCGGACGACTGGATCGGCGGCTTCCTGCAGAACTTCTCGCCCGACGGGATTCAGGAATTTGCCGTGCGCACCTCGAACGAAGATGCCGACACGGGATGGACGACCGCCGGATCTGTGGTCATTACCACCAAGCGCGGATCCAATGACTGGCACGGCAGCGGCTCATTTTACGACCGCCAGGCTGCCTTGAACGCCCGCTTCCCCATCGAAAATCCGGCGCAGACTTGCTCCAATGGAGTTTGCGTGAACAATCCTAAGCAGCCGTTTTCTCGCCAGAACTATGTGGGAACGATCGGCGGCCCCGTGGCAAAGGATAAGATCTGGTTCTTTACCTCATTCGAGGCCGTGCACGAGAACGCCAGCATCGCTTACAGTCCCGCCAGCACCACGCAGTTGGACGCGCTGGCGCAGTTGGCTTCGGGGGGGCTGATCAGCGGCGTGCCCTCGATCAGCGTTCCCCCGACGGTTCCGATTCCTTTCCGCGACTATCTTGGATCCATACGCTTCGACGGGGCGCAATCGTCGAAGTCGAATTGGTTTCTGCGCACGTCAGCCGACAGCTACCTGACACACAACGCGTTAGTGCAGCAAGGAACGCTGCCCTCGACCGGCCTGACCACCCACAACAACTATTGGAACGTAGCGTTGAGCAATACGTACGCCTTCAGTGCGACCTGGCTGGGAAACCTGGTGCTCGATGCCAGCCTACTGCATCTCACGCAGACGCGTAATTCTGATCTGGGATTCGCTCTGGCTTTCCCGTTCAGTTCGACGGCGCTGACGATTTCCGGTTTCGAAACGTTCGGCGACAATCAGTTCGCGACCCCAATCACACTTTTTCCCGACCTGCGCAATCAGGACAAATATCAGTTCCGCTACGACCTCACGCACGCGACGGGCAACCACGCGTTTAAGTTCGGAGTCGACCTGATTCATGAGCCGGTGCTGAGCGGCGCGTTTGCGTCTTCTGCGGAGACGCTCGCCCACTACGCAAACAACCCGACGTACTATGTGCAGAACCCCGGCGTGTTCGGAGTGTTCACACCGCAATGCGTGAACTTCACAGCGTCGGACGGATCCACCTGTACCTACACTCCTGCCAGCGAAGGCAGCTTCTCGCAGAACGTGCAGCGCCTCGGAGTGTACGCGGAGGACTCCTGGCGCGTTTCGCACCGAATGACGGTCAACTACGGCGTGCGCTATCAGACCACGTGGGGATTGTTCGCAGGTTCGGGCCGTAGCGAAGCCGAGAACGCCGCGTACGTGACGCTGCAGGCGCTGCAGATTCCAGTCGTGCCCAGCCTGCCCGGCGATTACCGCAAGCAGATCGCGCCGCGCCTGGGTGTGGCGTACTCGCCGGGTAACAGTGGGAAAACCGTGCTGCGCGCTGGATTCGGGCTGTTCTACGACGATCTCGCTCAGAACGGATGGGCGACTGCATTTCAGGGAGTGAACGATGCGAATTTCACGACCGGAGGCTGCAGCCTTATCGGTGGCTCCGGCACCTACGAACTCTCCGGTTCGGGATGTCTTGTCGGGGGCGCCGGAGCCACCGGCAATCTCGTGGGCTCGCCCTACAAAACGCCTTATGCCATTCACATCACCGGCGGCGTTCAGCACGCATTCAATGACCACTGGCTGGTGAGCGCCGACTACATGCACGAACAGGGCAATCACGGATACCGTGCGTTCCCTTACTCCGGCGGCACGAATCTTTTTACGCCGCTGATTCCGGCGTCGGATCCCAACTACCTCACCGATCAGTCCAACGTCGTCCCCAATGTGAACGTATTCGCGTCCGACAATCGCTCCAGCTACAACGGACTGATGCTGCATCTGCAAGGTAACACGCGCCGCTTTGATCTGGTCGCGAACTACACGCTCTCCAAGGCGCAGACTTGGGGATGCCTGCTCGGCGAGCTTTTCGATTATGTTGACGGGGTCTGTCCCCGGCAGAGCGGTCCCCAGGCAGGATTTCTTGACGCTTTCGGCCCCGGCGACTACGGGCCTTCGGGCGAAGACGTTCGTCATCGCTTCGTTTTGGCCGGCACCGTGCATTTGCCCGGTGGATTCGAACTGAGTTCGGTCAATCAGATCGAGAGCGCGCGTCCCATCACCATCACCAACGCCGACAACACCGCGCGCATTTACGTGAACGGCGCCTACACCAGCCTCGACCAATTCCGGGGCACACCGTACATTCAGTCCGACCTGCGGGTCACGCGGCCCTTCCAGATCCACGAGCGCTGGCGTGTCGATCCGTTTATCGAGTTTTTCAATCTCTTCAACCGCAACAATCCGGGGGCAAACTTCGCCGTGAACGTCGTGCAACTCCCGGTTCCGCAATCCGAGATGCAGCCCAACCCGCAGGGCATCACCAACGTGACCAGCATCTGCGCTGTTGCCGATTGCTCCCAGACCGTACCGATCACCAGCCTGAAACAGCTTGAAATTCCTGAGGGCGCGCTCGGAGATTTCTTCGGTCCGGGTACGACGGTGGGAATTCCATTTGCCGCCCAGATCGGTGTGCGGGTCACGTTCTAGAGTATTTCTCCAGGCTGCCAGGCAAGCCGAGTCTGGTGAACGACAGCAGCTGTCGCCCGGTCTGGTCGAGCCCACCTCGACGGCGCTGCTATCGAACCAGCCACTCCGTGGCAGTGTGTACGTGCACGAGCAGCTTGCTGTAGGTCAGCGCGAACATGGCGATCGCGCTGAAGGTGGCCACCGACAATGTTAGCCCGTACGACCGAGAGTGTTTCTCTGCCGCCGGGCCGGGTTGTTTGCTCCAGGCCAGCAGGCGTTCCACCCGGGCATAGACCGCGGTCGCCGGACCGTGAACAAAAGCAGCGGTCAGATCCGTAGTGGCGGTAGGGGGAACCATCCGCGACAGTTTGATCAGCGCCGCGGCGAGGTCGAGCGCGTCGCAAGTGGTGGCTACAGCAGCGTCGTCGGCCGCCATTTCGGTGGTTTCCAGCCACGCCGCTTCCAGCCCTAGCATCCCGGGAAACGCGACCAGCCTCATGAGCAGCTTTTTCAGATTGTCGGCGCGCCGTACGTGCGCCAGTTCGTGATTCAGCGCCGCCTGCAATTCGCCGCTGCTCAGCTGCATTTCGGCAGCGCTGGAAAGCAGAATTCTCGGACGAAGGATCCCCGTCGCCGTCATGGCCGGTGACGCTGACGAAATTGTCAGCACCGGAACTGCGCTAGCCGACTCGGCAGGCCGTGCCCCCCGTGTCCACTCAGTGACCGCGTGCGAGGCCCTGCGCAACACCCTCACCACGTTCATGATCCCAACCAGTCCAAGAGTCAAACCGCAAGCACCCAAAGCCATGGAAACCGCACCCACGGGCTCGTCTGTGGCGCGCGGTTCGAGCAGAAGAAATGAGGGCACGGTTAAAGCCGCCGTCATCAACGCAGCCGTAAAGAATGGAAACATGCGCAGGGCGAAGAGCAGGTCCGCGGCATGACCGACGGAAAGCCGCTGCGCACATGCCGATACCCGCCGCCAACCACAGACAAGGGCCAGCGACAGAATGCTGTACACGATCACGAAGACAGAAAGCGAAACGGCGATGCCACGCGCAGCAAACATATGAATTTGCCAGCCTATTTTCTCTGCGGGTCTTCTTTGTTGTTCTTGCCCCTCAAGGCGGTTTTCTGACCTGGGCCCGAACGCAACTTCCGCCGCTTGCTCTCGACCAGTCGGCTCAAATCGTCGAGCAACTGGGCATCGTGCTCGGAAACGATCTCCACCAGGTACGAAAGCGGCA
>Ga0187784_10002813_pt1 | contig 13986 bp, 9 predicted proteins | sample 1015_SJ02_MP15_2_FD_132964 | JGI IMG/M metagenome (GOLD analysis project Ga0187784, IMG submission 132964) | Tropical peat soil microbial communities from peatlands in Department of Meta, Colombia - 1015_SJ02_MP15_20_MG | ecosystem: Environmental > Terrestrial > Soil > Wetlands > Peat | place...
CGCAGCGTTTCGTGCCTGGCGGCGACATTCCGCTGCAATGGTGGACGCTGTTGCGGTCACCGGCGTTGAATGCCTTGATGGCGCAGGCGCTGCATAACAATCCCACACTGCAGTCCGCGCTCTCCACGCTGCGCGCCTCCAAGGAAGCCGTCTACGCCCAGGAGGGGCATTATTTCCCGCTCGTGCAGGGCAACTTCAACCCGACGCGGCAACTGACCGCTGCCGTGATCTCGCCCACGCTCGCGTCGGCCGCTAATCCCTACAACCTGTACACCGCGCAGGTGATGGTCTCATACACGTTCGACGTCTGGGGCCTCAATCGGCGTACCGTCGAGTCGCTGCAGGCGTTGGCCGACACGCAGCGCTTCCAATTCGAGGCGGCTTACCTCACGCTGACCTCGAGCGTGGCGTTGGCCGCCGTCAACGAGGCTTCGCTGCGCGGCCAGATCGACGCCACCAACGAGGAGATTTCGATCAACACCAAGATGCTCGGCATTTTACGCCAGCAGTTCAACAGCGGCTATGCCAGCCGCAACGATGTGGCCTTGCAGGAAGCGGCGTTGGCGCAGGTCGAAGCGACGCTGCCGCCGCTGCGCAAGGCGCTGCAACAAAACCGTGATCTCCTGACGGCTCTTACCGGCGCGTATTCCGGCCAGGAGCCGCGCGAAGTCTTTAAGCTTGACCAATTGCATCTGCCCAGCGTGTTGCCCGTGAGCGTGCCATCGCAATTGATCGAGCAGCGTCCGGACGTGCGAGCGGCCGAAGAACAGTTGCATTCGGCCAGCGCGCTGGTGGGAGTCGCCACCGCAAACATGCTGCCGAACTTCACCATCAACGGCAATGCAGGATACATGAATACGGTGTTGGCCGGGCTGATATCGCCGGCGAATGCGTTCTGGCTGGTGGCCGGCAACGCCACGCAGACGGTATTCGATGGCGGCACGCTCTTGCATACGTTGCGCGGAGCGCGCGCTACCTACGATGCGGCAGCATGGAGCTACCGCAGCACCGTGGTCGGCGCGGTGCAGAACGTGGCCGACTCGCTGCGCGCGGTGCAGAACGATGCCAATGCGCTGAAAGCGGCGCGGGACTTCGAGCGCGCCGCCAAGATCAGTTTCGATCTGGCGCAGCAGCAGATGCAGACCGGCAACGCCAGCATTTTGGTGCTGCTCACGGCGCAGCAGACATACCTGCAGGCCGTACTCCAGGTCGTGCAGGCGCGCGCCGCCCGGCTGTCCGACACCGCAGCGCTGTTCCAAGCCCTTGGTGGCGGCTGGTGGAACCGCACACTGCCGCCGCCAGAGAAGATTCTCGACGTTAGCACCGGACATGCAGCTGTGCTGGTAGACAGGACCGGCCTTCCCGCCGCAGTCACACCGGTTGCGTCAAAGATTGTGAAATAGAGGATGCCGCGATGAAGACCGTGGTGATGGCAGGTATCGCGTTCGTCGCTTCGGCGGGCGCGGCATTCGCGGCCGATGCCGTGATCGCTCCCGGACCCTTCGATGCGCCGCCTGCGTTCCCGGCGACGGTCACTCCCGGCCCGTTCGACGCTCCGCCAGCGTTCCCGCAACATAAGGTCTACGACTGGACCGGCTTTTATCTCGGCGTCAACGGCGGCGGCGCTTTCAGCGACATAAAATGGTTCTCCAGTCCTGACGCCATCGGCGGTACACAGAGCGTCGGCAGCGGCCTCGTTGGCGGCACTGCGGGCTACAACCTGCAGCCCAATGATCCTCTCGTCGTCGGATTTGAAACCGACCTGGATTGGTCCGGCCTCCAGACTACGATAGCACCACCTACTTGCCTGCCTGGTTGCCAGGTCACGCTGCCCTGGCTCGCGACTGGACGTTTGCGGGTCGGCTACGCCTTCGACCGTATTCTGCCCTATGTAACCGGCGGCGTGGCGCTCGGCTATCTGCAGGCCACTGTCCCCGGCTCCGGGCTCGGCACCGAAACCGGAAGAAATCTCGGCTGGACCGCGGGCGCCGGCGTAGAGTTTGCCATTTCAGGGGCGCTGCGCGCAAAAATCGAATACTTGCACGTCGACCTCAACGGCCTGACATGCGACGGCGCTTGCAACGGCGGTCCGGTATCGCTGAATCTGTACTCTAATGTAATCCGCGCCGGACTGAATTACCGGCTTTGGATGCAATAGGCGCGCCACGGCGCAACAGACTTATTTGCGGTGAAGTCGCTCCGCTTGCTGCGAAACGCGATCAATATTGAACGTCTCTCCCATCGGGGCGAGAGCCGAGGCCTAAGGCCTGATCGGTCGCCTCGAACCGAGATCCACAGTTTCAAGCCTCTTGCGGCGGTACGAATTCGGGGCTTACCGGTACGAATTCATTGGTAAAGAGCTCGGCCGGATTAATTGGAGCCGTCACGCCGCCGTACTGATGAAGAAAGTTGACGGTCGATTTCCAGTCGGCTTCCGAACCCCAGCCCAGCGGCTTGCCCATTGTGTTGGGCGTCAACCATAGCTTCCACGAAACTTCCAGCTCTTTGTGAGTAATCGCGTCATCGATCGTTGGCTGGAATTTTTTGATGGCGGCGATTGCCTCATTGGGATGCTGACGGCCGTATAGGAACCCCTTCAGCGTTGCCGGCACAAAGGCGCGAACAAGGTCTGGGTCGCTCTTGATCAGATCGTCGTGCACAGTGATGCCGTTTGAGACGGCGACTGCACCGGCGTCGGAAAACCAAAAGATGCGAACGGGCTTCTTGCCGCGAATTTCAAGCGTGGGCACGTAGCTGGAGACGTAGGCCCCAATAGCATCAACCTTGCCGGTAATGAGCGCCGGCCCAAGGCCGGCAGGGTCCAGGTTGACGATCTTGACTTTGGACGCATCCACACCTGCGCCCTTACAGAAGGCGGGGAGTTGCTGGATGACAGCGCTGCCGGCGCTGATTGCGACAGTCCTGCCTTCAAGGTCCTTCGCGGTCTTGATTGGCGAATCTTCGAACACCATGACGGCGCATGGATTGCGCCGGAAAATGCTGCCGACAGCCTTGATGTTCATGCCCTTGGAATCGCCGTTACCAACAACGTAGCCGTCGACGAACCCAACTTGGCATGCCTTGCTAGCGACCAATTGGGCGGTGCTGGCCGAGCCCTTACCCGCCGAGATGGAAACATCCAACCCGGCATCGCGATAGAAGCCTTGCGCATGGGCTATCATGAAGCCGGCATTCGCACCCTGATAAACCCAGTCCAGCGTCAGAGAGACCGGCTTGAGCGAAGCGGCGCGGCTCGTGATCGGGGTGAGGGGAAGCGCGATAGTTGCTGCCGTCAGGGCGGAGTTTTTGAGAAAGCGCCTGCGGGATAGCGGCTTACGTCGAAAATCGCGAAAGCTCATGATATCGCCTCCTGGATTTGTCCCGCCAAAAGCAGCGCATTGGTGCAAGCGGCGAGCGGACAACAAAGCAAAAGACGTGCCAGCAGACCTCTTTAGTTGCTCCCGAATGGCAGGCGTTCCATGTCGAGTGGCGCCGTCATGATCTGGCTGTGAGCGCGATTGAGATAAGGCTGCAGCTTCGCCACGCGTTCGGATATGGCTGCGAAATCGTAACGAAAGCCCGGCATGACCGCCTTTACCGCATCATAGATCGTCGCCTCGTCGATCGTGGTCAGCCGTCGGTCGCGGACGACGATCTTGCCGTCGACGATCACGTGGCGCACGCCGCGGCCGGCTTCAATATGGACCAATTGACGCGCCGCGCTGTTCATCGGCGACCAGGTCGGATCCGCGGTGTCGATGAGTGTGAGATCGGCCTTGAAGCCGGGCGCGATACGTCCGACGGACTGTCCGAGCCCGGCGCCCTCGGCGCCGCCTTCGGTCGCCGCGCGTAAGGCGTTCACCGCCTGCGGCGGACCGGGCGTTGGATTGCTCACCGCCGCCAGCAGCGTAAACAGTTTCATCGCGACGAACATGTTCTGTGCATCGGAGCAGCTGCAGTTGTCGCAGCCCAGTCCGATCCGAACACCGGCATTCTGTAACAAACGAATCGGCGCGATACCGCATTTCATTTTCAGATTGCCTTGCGGATTGAGCACCACGCCGGCGCCACACTCGGCCAGCATCTCGATTTCCCTGGGCGACAGCCAAACGCTGTGAGCGAAATTAAGCCGCGGATCCAAGACTCCCTCTTTAGCCAACCGCTCGATCAGCAATCCGCTGTATTCAGGAATGGTCAGCCGGGCCTGCAGCGCCATGCCGCGCGACTCGTAGATGTGAGTGTAAACCGGAACGTCGTAGCGGCGGGCAAGCTCGGTGGTGCGTTGCAGGAGCGGCGTCGAGCAGCGTTCCGGCGACGATGGCCCAAGCGCCCAGCTGACGCGCGCCGGATTTGGCGTTCTTAGCCGTGTCGTTTCGAAATGGCTGAGCAGATCGAGCTGACGTTCAGGCTCGGTAGATGTGGACAAGAGGGGGTGAAGCTCGGACGGAAATGTGTCTTTCCAGAATGGAATCGTGTCGATGCCCTTGCGGTCGGCGTATTGCAGGGCGAAGACGACGCGGATGCCAACCGTATCGTAGGCCTTCATAACCGCATCCATGTGGCGCTCCTGATACGGATAGAGCGTCAGCATGTCCTGAATCGTTGTCATCCCCGATCGCAAGCATTCAAGTGCGCCAAGCAGCGTCCGCGCATAGACTTCTTCGGTGGAACGCGGCGGATATTGCGGCGGCAATGCATAGAGCCGCCAGGTTTCCAACGGGACTTCTTCCAGTGTCCCTTTCGCCAGCACGTCGTGGGAGTGGTAGTGCGCGTTCACGAAGCCAGGTATCACGAGGTGATCTCGCGCATCGATCTCTTCCACAGCGGAATGATCGGCATGCCGGTAGTTTGCAGCAACGCCTGCGATCTTGTCTCCGGCGATCGCGATGTCGGCGGGTTCAGGATCGTGCCAATCCTGCCGAGGCAACAGCACACGGCCACCTTTCAGCAGCAGTGTCGTGCCGTTCGGAATTTCAGTTTCACTCATGGGCAAGCTCAAGCGCCGCGCGAACCAGAGCTCCGTTCGGCTTCTGCAATTCTTGCAAGATGGAGAAGTGATCCTTTCCCACGACCGACAGCAGCCGGCCTGGGGCGCCGTGGCGGCTGCGCAATCCGTAAAAGTCCCAGGCATCGTGGACCAGCGTCGGCAACTCGGCGCTGCCAACCGATACGACCAGTGGTTTGTGCACGACGGCACGCCGTAATGGTGAGAATTCGGCGATGTCGTCATCTGACAAATTGAGAGCCTGGTTGAGATTGGTGTCGCGCAGCGGAGCAAGCTCGTAGATCCCGGATATAGCGAGCCCGGCGAGGACGCGTGGGTGCGCGAGATGGAGCGCGGCAAGCTGGGCGCCGGCCGACCATCCGGCGACGATCAGCGGCCCGGCGATGCCGTGGTCCGGGCCGCGATCGGCCAGCCAGTCCAGCGCCTGTCCGATTTCGGCGACGATGCTTCGCATGTTGGCTTGCGGCGCGAGCGTATAGCCGGGGATGGCGACCGACCATCCTATCGCGGCGGGACCTTCGGCAATGCAAGCAAACAACTCGCGTGAATTCCGCTGCCAATAACCGCCGTGAATGAAGACGAGGCACGGGGCCTCCGGATTGACGGCGGGATAGAGATCGAAGGCGGTGCGCTCGGCCGTGCTATAGGCGAGATCGAGATTGTCTGGATGAGCGGCGCGATAGGCGGCGGAATCATGATTGCGCTTTTCGATCCAGGTCGCACTGTCGGCGACTGCAGCGTTGTTGTTGTAGGCGGCGTCGCGTTGCGCCTGATCGAGTGCAGCCCAACTGTCGCGTGGGTCAGGTGGCAGCGGGTCGTTGCGATCGGTATCGGACACGGGCATCGCGCGGCGGCATTACGCCGCGACAGCCTGCGGCAGAATCGGCGCATCGGCGTCGAACCGCTTGCCGGCGCGCAGGCAGAACGCCGGCCGTAACAAGCGCTGGGCGACCACCCGATTATCTTCGTTGTCGCGCAAGACGAAACGGCCGCGCTCGTCATGAAGCACCGAAACATCGGCGGCGTAGCCTGTTTTCAGCGCACCGAGACGATCGGTCAGGCCGATCATCTTCGCGGGGTTTGAAGTCACCATCGGAACCACGTCGTTGAGTGAGAGCCCGAGCGCCAGCATCGAACTCATCGCCTGCGTGAGGGAGAAGCGCGCCTGGCCGCGGAACGGATGGTTCTCATCGTCGTAATGCTGCGCCGGTGTGCCGGCCGGCGCCGGCACCTCGGTGTTGTAGCCATGCATGTCGGCACCGAGCGTGTCCGGAACGATTCCGGCGTCGAGCGCCTTGCGGGCGATACGGTAAGAGAAGTGGCTGCCGTGGCCGACGTCGATCTTGAGCCCCCGGTCAATCGCGGCGCGAATAACCGTGTGCACTTCGCCTTGCCGATTAACGAAGCCGCCGGGATGCCGCGTGAACGGATGCGCCAGGATGTCGCCCGGCCGCAGTTTCGGAATGACGCGCTCGAGGATCGTGTCGGCATCCTCGCCGTTGGCGCCGCTTTCCGGCAGGCCCCACAACGTGCCGAAATGCACATAGAGTGGCAGGTCGGCGCGGCGGCCGATCTCCGCCGACATTTCGAGCACTTTGATGCCCCAGCGGGCGAAGCCACCGATTTCGGCGTGGCCCTTGATGCCGCGCACGATGTCTTTGTTGGCATCGGCTGCAGCCACCGTGGCGTCGATGTCGACGCAATCCGGGCTGTACAGATTGGGGTAATAATGTCCCTCGAGGCCGCCAACCAGATAAGCCGAGAGGAAGGCGTAAACCTGCGTCGCAGCAGGCTCGGCGATGAAGTGGCGGAAGCCCGGCAGCGTCATGCATGAGGGGCCGCCCTGGTCGATCACGGTGGTGACGCCGGAATGCACGCCGACCATGTCGGGGTTCAGGCCGAAGCGGCCGGTGACGTACTGATAAACGTGGGCGTGCGTGTCGATCATTCCCGGCAACACGAGCTTACCGGAAACGTCGATCGTCTCACGCGCGCTCGACGGCAAAATGGTCTGTTCGATCGCGGCAATGTGGCCGTCGCGCACCGCGACGTCGCGCACGCCATCAATGCCGGAAGCCGGGCAGATCACGTGTCCACCGCGCAGGAGGAGGTCGTATTTGGGCTGCTCGGCCATCGGATGTTCCTTCGTTCGCGACGCCCGAATTTAATGGGTTTTCCCAAGAAGCAAAACGGTGAAGCTTGCATAAGCAAGAGGCATGCCCGCGGCTGGGATCGGCATTGCTATTTACTGGATCGGCCGCGGGCAATCGCATCGAGTATGCGCTGTGGCGTAATCGGCGAGACAAGGAGTTCGGCCGCGAGCGGCCGCAACGCGTCGTTGACCGCGTTCGCGATTGCTGCCGGTGCCGCTATGGCACCGCCTTCGCCGATCCCTTTGACGCCGAATTCGGTATAGGGGGACGGGGTCTCCATATGATCGATCTTCACCGGCGGCAGTTCCGTTGCGCTGGGCAGCAAATAGTCGGCCAACGTAGAGGCGAGCGGCTGTCCGGAACCGTCGAACGGCATTTCCTCGTACAAGGCCGTGCCAATGCCCTGCGCAAGTCCGCCAAGAATTTGGCCGTCAACAACCATCGGGTTGACGAGCCTGCCGCCGTCCTCGACCACCGCATAGTCCAGGATTTCGACCGCACCGATCTCCGGATCGACGGCCACGAGCGCGGCATGGGTAGCATAACTGAACGTCCCGGTGTCCGGGTTGGGGCGATACCCGATCGTCGCTTCCAAGCCGCCCATATCGACATCCTGCGGCAGGTTCTGCGGCTTGAGGTACCAGGTCCGTGCGACTTCGCGCAACGTGATCGATCCGCCGGGCCCTATGACCTCGCCATGACGCACAGTGACCTGCGCCGGATCGGTTTGCAGCAGCTGCGCGCCGATCCTTGCGGCCCGCTTTGCTATTTCCTTGCAGGCAACCGATACGGCGCCACCCGCCATGACGATGCTGCGCGATCCCCAGGTGCCGGTCGAGTAGGGGGTCATCGCCGTGTCGCCGTGAACGACTTTGATTCTCGTCAGATCGATGCCGAGGATCTCAGAGCCGATTTGCGCTAGCGTGGTTTCAAGACTCTGCCCGTGCGACTGCACACCAACCCGAAGCTCCAGTCCGCCGTCCGGCGTCAATCGCGCGGTCGCCTGCTCGTAGCCCGGCACCATCGGGATGCCCCATCCGCAATACACCGATGTGCCATGCGCAGCCTGCTCGCAGTAGGTTGCAAGCCCGACGCCGACGAGACAGCCGCCCGGCTCGGCCCGCTGCTGGCGCAAGCGCACGGCTTCAAGCCCGATGGCGTCGACGGCACGGTGCAGCGATTGCGGGTAATCGCCGCTGTCAAAATGCTTCTTGGTAATATTGTTGAATGGCATCTGCTCGGGCTTGACCAGATTTTTCGCCCTGATCTGATGCGGCTCAATATTGGCTTCGCGCGCAATGGCATCGAGGATCAATTCCAGCGCAAAGCAAACGCCGGTCCTGGCGACGCCGCGATAGGGCAGGATTGGGCATTTGTTGGTGGCGACCGAAAAAGTGCGGCACCGGTAGGACGGAAAGTCGTAGGGCCCCGGCAGAATGCTTGCGATCTGCGCCGCCTCAAGGCAGGCCGAAAACGGATAGGCCGAGTAGGCGCCGGAATCGACCGTGGCTTCGCAATCGATGCCGCGCAATGTCCCATCGCGCTCGGCGTAACCTGTGATGCGGTAATAGTGTTCGCGGCAATTGGCGCCGGCGATCAGATGCTCGCGACGATCCTCGATCCAGCGCACCGGATGACCGCAGCGCATCGCGAGCCAGCCGAGACACACCTCCTCGGCGAGGAGGAGTCCTTTGTAACCGAAGCCGCCGCCGACATCGGGCGCGATGACCCTGATCTGGCCTTCATCGAGGCCGAGGCACCCCGACAAGCCGGTGCGCACGATGTGGGGTATCTGGCAGGCGGAGTGGATGATCAGTTGTTCGAGACGCGAATCCCACACTGCGACCACGCCGCGACCTTCGATCGGCGCCATGCATTGGCGCGCAGTGCGGATTTCGCGCGTAACCTTGATCGGGGCATCGAGCGCCGGGGCAATATTCACGTCGACGAAAGTTTCCAGAAAAACATTGTCGCCCCAGTGTTCATGCACCAGGGCCGACGATCGGTTGCGCGCAGCCGCCATGTCGTGGACGGCCGGCAGTTCGGCCAGATCAAGCGAGATCGTGCCGGCGATGTCTTCGGCCTGTGCGCGCGTGGGCGCCATGCACATGGCGACAGGTTCGCCGACGTAACGCACTTTGTCGGAAGCGAGCGGCGTCTGCTCGGATGGCTTGAAGCCCCTTAGACCGGAAACTGCGCGGATCGGTTTGACGCCGCTGAGATCGCGGTGGGTGAACACGCTTTCTCGGTACGGATCGGGAATCGTCAGGCCGCGCAGCCGCGCGTGTGCGACCGGACTGCGCAGGAACGCGACATCCCTCATGCCGGCGAAATACAGATCGGCGACGAACTGGCCGCATCCGCGCATCAGGCGATCGTCCTCCTTGCGAGGAACGCGCGCTCCGACGCCCTGTCCTTTCATTCAGCAGGCTCCCGCGCCAGTTAGATTGACTCCTGCGTCGCTGATGTCCGGCGGCGGCGCTGTGCTGAAGATTTAATCGGACGGTGACGGCCCACGCAACCAGATTTAGCAGCGCCCCGGTGAATTGCAGTTGCGAAACGCGCGTCCGCGCACATACTATGTTTTTAGGTGCTTTCTTCCAGCACAAAGAATCGGTGAGGTTTTGATGGCGCTGACAACGACGGGCAATTTCGATCGGCAAAGCCTGCGCGGCTTCCTGCACATGGTCGAGATCGAGTACCCGGAAGAATTGCTGAGAATCAAGGAGCCGATCGATCCACGTTTCGATATGACCGCGATCGTATTCGAGCTTGATCGCTCAGGCAAAAATCCGGTGATCATCCTCGATCGCGTCGACGGTTACGAAATGCCCGTCGTCACTAACGTGGCGGCAAACCGCCGGCTCTTGGCGGCGTGCCTCAAGGTGGATACGCGCGATCTGCCCGGCGCGTTTCGCGAACGTTGTCAGAAATACGTGCCATGCGAGACGGTCGCACAGGCGGCCTGGAACGATGTCGTCATCGAGGGTGATGATGTTGATCTCACAAAGCTGCCGATCACCCTGCAATTCGCGGTCGACGGTGCGCCGTATATCACAGCCGGGCAGATTTCGGCGCGCGACCCCAAGAGCGGCGTCGACACCACCGGCTTTCACCGGTTGATGCTGAGAGGAAAAAATCGCCTCGGCATGTCGCTGCATTCGCGCCGCCGCATGTACGAGTTTCACCGCCGCGCCGAAGAGCAGGGCCGAGCGCTGCCCGCGGTCGTCACCATCGGCACCCATCCGCTGCATTACATGGGTTCGATGGTCTACGCGTACCCGCCGAATACCCGGAAATATGAAATCATCGGCGGGCTGTTCGGCGAACCCTATCGGCTGGCGCGTTGCGGGGTCGACGATCTCGAAGTGCCGGCCGGCGCAGAAATCGTCATCGAGGGGGAGATTCTCGCCGGTGTGCACGAGCCGGAAGGACCGTTCGGCGAGTTCACCGGCTACGCGTCGTACCGCAGCACGCAAAATGTGTTCGTCGCCAAGCGCATCCGCATGCGCGGCGATGCGATGTTTCAATCCGTGACTTCCGGCATGTCCAAGGATCACGTGCTGGTATCGTGCATCACCCGCGAAGGCGAAATCTTCAATGCGCTCAAACGCAATCTGCCGAACGTGCGTGCGGTGCATGTGCCGCACACGACCTGCGGCGCGTTCATGGCATTCATTTCGATGAAAAAGACCGCCGAAGGCGAACCGCAGATGGCGGCCATGGCGACCTTCGGCACCGAGCTTTATACCAAATACGTCATCGTGGTCGATGACGACGTCGATGTCTTCGATCTCAACGACGTGATGTGGGCGGTGGCGACGCGCGTGCGGGCGGACAAGGACATATTCTTTATTCCCAACGCCAAGAGCGCTATTCTGGATCCGACATCGGACCCACAAAATTTCACCGTGACCAAGATGGGCATCGATGCGACGCGTCCCGCGGGCCGCGAATTTGCCGAGCGGCTTGTTATCCCCGAAGAACAGCGCGTCCGGGCCCGTGCAATTCTGGCGGCCGCAGGAATAACTCTGTAACGGTATGAAGCGAGGCTCCATTGCCGCGAGGCGATCAGGCGAGGCTGTATTCAGCGGCGCTCACTTGCGCGCGCGGAAATCCGAAAATGCCTCGTCCATCCGCGCAAGCGCGTCGTCGAGAATTGGGCGCGGCGTGGCGAAATTAAAGCGCAGCCATGTCTCTCCGCCAGGCCCAAACTGCTCGCCTGGACTGGCAAAGATGTGGGCGCGCTGGCTCACTCTGGCGGCGACCTCTTCGGGCGCGAGACCGGTTCCGGAAAAGTCGACCCACGCAAGGTAAGTACCGTCGAGATGCATCGAGCGTGCTCCGGGGGCCGCGGTCTGGATGCGGTCATCGAACAGATCGCGGTTCTTGGCGAGATAGGGGAGCAGCTCATTAAGCCATGGTTCACCTGTCCGCCACGCCGCCTCGGTCGCGATCATGCCAAATCTGTTGTAGGAGCCCAGGCCGCTCGCGCCGATGCGCGCATCGAGGCGTCGCTTCAGCGCGGCATTGGAGGTGATGCACGCCCCGACATGAGCGCCCGCGAGATTGAAGGTCTTTGTCGCCGCGATGCAGGTGATCAGACGATCGGCAATCTCGGGTGCGGCAGCCATCGTCGGCGTGTGTTTCGCACCGTCGAAGACGAGATCGCAATGAATTTCGTCGGAAACCAGGATTAGGTCACGTTCGGCGCAGAGGGTGGCTAGGGCGCGAAGCTCTGCCGCTGACCAGACCGTTCCACCGGGGTTGTGCGGGCTGCACAGGAAAATGACTTTCGTTCGCGGCGAGAGCTTTGCGCGCAACGCATCGAGATCCATTGCGTAGCGGCCGGCGCTTGCGACAAGCTGCGCGTCGAGAATGCGCCGTTCGTTGGCGACAATGATCCTGCGGAATGCATGATAGGCGGGCGGAAACACGACAACTTCATCGCCCGGCGCACTCACTGCTTGAAGAATCAGGCCCAACCCGGAAACGATCCCGGGCGTCGTGCTCACCCAGCCCGGATCAACCTGCACGCCATGGCGGCGCGCCATCCAATCGACGAGCGCGGCTGCCCAGCTTCCCGTATCGGCGTAATAGCCGTGGACGGCGCGTTGCAGTTCGGCGGTGAGCGCTGCTGTCACGCCGGGCGGCGCGGCGAAATCCATGTCCGCCACCCACATCGGAATCGCATCCGGCGACTTGATGCCCGAAAGACGCGCGATATTGTCCCACTTTGAGGAGTGCGTGCCGCGGCGTTCGATGACGCGGTCAAAATCGATCATGAGCTTCGGCTCCTCACAGCTGGCCTGACGATCAAGAGCCTCCGCCGCAGTGATGTCAAACTTTCGCTCATGGGCGAATGGGCGGTCGGCATTGCACAGATTCCGTTATTCAGGCGGCATCGACCATGGCTGGATAGCGGCCGAAACGGCAGGGATGCCGGCATTGGGACTTCCTAAACCCGCAAAAATGGAATGGAATGGTGCTCAATAAGACCATCCCGGGAGGCCGCCATAATGTTGAGGGCTTTATTTGCGGCAGCGCTGTGCGCCGCCTGGACGCTGTGCGGTGCCGATTTTGCCAGTGCGCAGACCTATCCTCACAAAGAGCCGATCAAGGTGGTCGTGCCGTTCCCGCCGGGCGGCCCGACCGACGGCATGGCTCGTATCATCTCCGACCGCCTCGGCAAGGTCTTGGGCCAAGTCATCGTCATCGAGAACCGCGGTGGCGCCGGCGGCGGCGTCGGCGGCAAATATGTCGCGGAAGCTAATCCTGACGGCTACACCGTTCTGATGTCGCCGGGCGGTGCGCTCACCACCGGCCCGATCATCAACCCTCAGATCGGCTACGATCCCGCCAAGGTATTCGCGTCGGTGTGCGAGCTGATCGAGACGCCGCTTATTATCTCGGTCCGGCCCGACCTGCCCGTGAAGACACTGGCCGAGGTGGTTGCTTACGCCAAAGCCAATCCGGGCAAGCTGCGCTGGGGCTCACAGGGCTTTGGCACCGCGCCGCACCTGCTTGCCGAAATGTTCCGGCTCGAGGCGGGCATCAACATGCTGCATGTGCCGTATCGCGGAACCGGCCCGCTGCTCAACGCCATTCTAGCCGGCGAAGTCAATATCATCGCCGATCCCAGTACGACGAGCCTGCCGTATGTTCAGGCCGGCAAGCTGCGCCCGATCGCAATCGCCGGCAATGACCGCGAGCCGAAACTGCCAGAGGTCCCAACCACGGTGCAGGCCGGCTTCCCCAACCTCATATCGCCGTTCTGGCTGGCGGTGGTGGCGCCAGCCGCGACGCCGCACGACATCATCGACAAGCTCAACGATGCATTTCGCCAGGCGCTCGCCGTACCGGAGACGCGCCAGCGGCTTGCGACGCTCGGCGCCGAGATCAAGATCGGCTCGCCGCAGGATCTGGACAAGATGCTGAGCGCCGAGCGGGCGCGGTGGACGCCGATCGTGCAGAAGGCGCACATCACGATGCAATGACAGTTGATGACGCCGAACTTTCCCCTGCCGCAGCAGCAAATCCTTCATCCAGGCATTGACCGTGTTCCGTCGTGATACCCCTGCCGAAGCTCAGTTTCGCGCCGAAGTGCGCGCGTGGCTGGAGGCAAACCTGCCCGATGCGCTGCGCTGGCGCACGGCGCGGCCGGCGCCCGAAGAGGTGCTGCCCTGGTACCGCACGCTATCGCGCAAAGGCTGGATTGCACCGCACTGGCCGAAAGAATACGGCGGCATGGGCGCGACGCTGAACGAGCAGATTATCATGACCGAAGAGCTGGCCCGCGTCGGCGCCCCGCATCTGCCGGTCCAGGGC
>Ga0187784_10002814_pt1 | contig 13986 bp, 14 predicted proteins | sample 1015_SJ02_MP15_2_FD_132964 | JGI IMG/M metagenome (GOLD analysis project Ga0187784, IMG submission 132964) | Tropical peat soil microbial communities from peatlands in Department of Meta, Colombia - 1015_SJ02_MP15_20_MG | ecosystem: Environmental > Terrestrial > Soil > Wetlands > Peat | place...
TGTTGATGCTCCTGATGTAGTCCCACATCGCCATCCTTGTCTGGATGTCCAATCCGAGTGTCGGCTCGTCGAGGAAGAGGACCTTCGGCTCGTGAATCAACCCTGCAATCAGTTCAAGGCGCTTCCTCATACCCCCTGAATAGGTCCGTGTGAGCCTAGCGGCGGCTCCGTCCAATCCCACAAGACCGATCAGCTCGTCAGCCTTCCGCTTAATCTCCCCGTTTGGAACCTTGTAAAGTCGGGCGCTGAGGACGAGGTTCTCCATGCCTGTGAGATCGCCATCGACCGCCGCGTCCTGAGGGACCAGCCCTATGCTCCTCCTCACGCCGTCCTGCTGGGTCCTTACGTCGTAACCTCCCACGTTGCATTCCCCATCAGTGACGCTTGCGAGGGTTGTGAGCATCTTGATTGTAGTAGTCTTGCCAGCGCCGTTGGGCCCCAGAAACCCGAAGATTTCCCCCTCGCCGACCGAAAAAGAGACTTGGTTCACTGCCCTGGTGGATGGAGGGTAGACCTTGGTCAGGCCCTTCGCTTCGATTATCGTGTTCATCTCCCGTCAGATGAAGCGAACGCTGGTTCGAATAAATAGTCAGTGCACTTCGAGTGGTCACTGGATGTTAGTTTCGGGACAAGATTAGACGTCGTCTCTGGTGTAGACTTCCACAGCTTCTCCCCCCGCAATCAGGATATCAGCGCTTGCGGCAGGAATCGAGGCGACGTCATCCGCTTCGTAGGGGCCGTAGCGCCGCATGTCCAGCCCCACGAGCTCGTTGACGTGCTTGACGAACCTCACGGTGATGTTCCTCTGAGACGCGTTGAGATGGGCGAACTCGACGAAAGAGGGCTGGCCGGAGGCGACTGCGTCGACAAGCGTTTGGAAACGCCGCTGGAACTTCTGCTCGGCAGAGCAGACGTACCTTTCCTCGGGGAGAAGCTGCAAGAGTGTGTTCTGTTGCATGGCCTTCCTTGTCCTGAGCCCAAGTAGCTGCCTCACCATTGATTCGATCATCCTCGATTGGGTGGCGATAAGGTGGACGGACACCTCCGAGGCGCCAGAACTCGCTGACCTCTTCAGCTTCTGGCTGTAGGCTGAGATGCTCGAGTAGAAGTCGCCGGGGAGGAGGAGGAGCGAATCTGATGCAGACTCGGAATCGAGCCTCCTCTTCAAGTATTCAAGAGTGGTTTCAGGCATTTACACTGCGACCTCGCCGAGGCCCCGGGTTAATATCGAGACTGCCGCGTAAGAGGGTAATTCGACTGTCTCTGGCTTGGGGAAAGGACCGAAGTCCTTGTGCTTCATTCTGAACCTGGGATAAAACTCTACCTTGACCCTGACGAGCCTGTCTCCCAGTACCACCGGGTCCTCCTGCGGGTCGAAGCTTTCCGCCGACTCAATCCTCTTTTTCAGCATCCCCGTGTCTCCGTGGAGGGTTCCCGATAGTCTGAAAACGCGGTGGATGTCAGTCGTCACCGAGGAGTCAACCATTGCACACTGTGACGATATCGCCTCGGACACGAGTTTCTGAAGAGTTCCGGTGTAGTCCTGCCTTCGTTCGTCCACATACCCGGTTATTCTCCTCGTCCACCCCGCCCCCTGGGGTCCAGTCAGGGGCCTGCGCCTCAGGGACGACGCCAGCGTCTGGTTCGGAGGAAGACCTGACCCCCGCATGTACTCGGCAATCTCTCCTCTGGCCGCCTGATCTAGCGGGTCGAACCTCTTGTCGAAAACGTGCAGGTGATATCCTCTGTTGCCGGAGAAATAGAGTTGGATTAGTTTGTGCTCTACACCGAAGTCATTCACCAGGAAGGCGATGACTCGCATGGCATGGTCTTTGGCAGCGTCCAGACACACCTCGCACTTGCCGTGGAACTCCACCACCGGGCTCCCGCATTTCGTGCACTTCTCAGGACGAGGGAGCCTTCCCGACGCATGACATTTCTCGCAGTACCAGAGGTCGTGGCCCTTCTTGCAGGCAGTTGGGATGTCGGTTGCGTCTATGTCAAAAATCAGCTCGGAACCCAGCCACCCCTTCTCTTCGATCGGCCGGGCGGGATGTTCGTATCGAGCGTTAGAGCAGTAGACCGACGAAGGTGACTGCTTCAGAATCTCGGCCAGTGCTTCGCCCCTGGTCTTGAAGGAGAGGTGCCTAATCATGCCTCCGCCGAAGGGGATGTAGCCGAACTCCCTGGCTTCGGGGTCTTCAGGTACCTCTATCTTGTCAGCTCCATGGAAATAATACTCTCGATAGGCGGTTCTGAGCCATGCCTTTGTACCGTCGTTCATTTTCGCCCAGTTCCTAGGCGGCGTGCAGATAAGGCATCCGCCACTTCTTGGTCGTTAAGAAGGACGAAGGGCTATTGTGCGGCTTGAGGGTCCCGCTAGAGGCCTACCTCTCTGTGAACGGAGCCAAGGTATACTCGCTTGTGGTCGGGGTCCCCTTCTCCCCCCTGGATATTGACCTAGGCCACCTCGCCAGAGGGGAGTGGAACGCGCTTACCGACAGGTTCCGTGTCTGGTTCCTTCCCAAAGAAGGTGGGAGCGATGGCCAGCCTACGTGCTATGTGATGATTCGGAAATTCGATGCGCGAGTCGGAGTCCTACAGTACGGCCACGTAGTAATCAACACCGAAGGGAAGCCAGGCGCTGAGAACCCGCAGAATTTTACAGTCGGCATCATGAGCAACGACGAAGTCCGGGCGCGGTTCATGCTCAATTCCATGCTTGAGATCCCCCCTTCGTTTCACCGGAGGAGCGAGGTCAGGCTCATAGAACGAAAGTGGCGGAGCGACCCTGACGCTGTAATGAGATTCCTTGCAAACATCCATTCTATCGTTACCCAGATGGCTCCGAATCCGAGCGGGAAGGTCCACGCGCTGAAGTTTGAGCCCCCTCCCGGAATGATGGGGGAGCTTAAGCGTAATATGGGCACCTGGTGGTAGAAGGGGGTAGTTTCAGGGACGGACACAAGTGTCCACTCTCTCACGACCAAGGCTTATTATCCGACCCCGAAAAGGCGGCGTGAGGGCAGTTTCGATTGTTTCTGGCCAAGACTGCAAGTTCATCCGAATGGAAAGCAATAGCCGCGGCCGTCAAGACGCTCGTCGAGGAAGCAACGTTCGAAGCGAACAGCGAGGGCCTGACTTTCAGGGCAATGGACCCGTCTCATGTGGCTCTTGTAGACTTGGCTATGCCGAACTCGAGTTTCGCCTCGTTCGAGTGCGACAAACCGTTCAAGTTCAGCGTGCGAGTAGAGGATCTGGTAAAGCTCATTGGAAGATCCGATTCCAAAGACAGCGTGGAAATATCAAGCACCGAGGAAGATGCGATTGCCGTCAAGCTGAGCGATGGTTACAAGCGCGAGTTCACGATACACTTAATCGAAAGCACCGCAGGGTCGGCCCCACTCCCCAAGCTCGAGTTCGATACGAAGGTCTCGCTGACCAAAGCCATCTTGGAGAAGGTGCTGGGAGACATCTCCGTCGTTTCTGACCAGGTTACGATTCAGGCGTCCAAAGAGAGACTCACATTTTCCGGGAAGTCAGACGTGGGTAAAGCCGAAATTAGCCTGGCGGCCAATGACGCCGATGTGTTAGAGCTGAAGGTAGGCGCTGACAGTAAGGCGACCTACTCTATCGATTATGTTTCCGGAATCTTGAAGGCGCTGGGCGGGGTCACCGACACAGTCCAGCTGGAGTTTAGTACCAAGAAACCCATCCGCCTCGAAATGAAATTGAACGACCAGGGAGCCAAGCTCTGGTACTTCTTGGCGCCAAGAGTCAGCGACTAGGTCACGTCGCGGCGCGACTCTTTATCTCGCCCCTTTCAAGGCTGGCCGAGACCTCGTTAGCTTCTTCGAGGCGATAGGGCCCGGTGTCAGTACCGCTGGCTCGGACAGGCCCCGACGATTTGGGAAATTGGAATCCGTAAATATCTCAGAGGGAAACCGAATTTCGTTGCGGGCGTGAAGGCAGAACGTAGGGTCCTGGCGTGTCTCCTCCTGGCGCCGCTTTTGATTCAAGGGCCTGCCCTGTCAGGCCAGAGGCCGAATTCGGCTTCGACGTCTTCACAAATTCCCTTCATATTGCCACCCGGTTATTTCACCTACTTCCCTGTCGACGCGTTTACGAATGAGACAATCGTCCATTACTCTCTTACAAGCAACACCAGTGTGTCGACGGCGTTCATGACAGCCGCGCAGTTCCAAGACTTCAACAACAGTAATGGGCTATTGTCCAACTCGATGACCTATCAGAACGGGACAGAAAGCGACCGGACTCTGCAGGTGGCCGTCGGTTCGTATGATGTCCTCGTATATGCGTATGGCAGTACGGCGAACGCGAGCCTTGATTTGGCGGTCTTCCCGAACAACCCGCTCAGCTTCGGCCCCCTATCGCCCCCAGAGCCGTCAGGGATTGTTTCCTATGGTCTCACAAACCAGTCAGGCATCGACGAACCGTACGCGATTGCCTCCACGGATGTCATAGGAGTGGCTTCGGTCTCTTCAATCAGCGCCTATAACTCCACGGCAGAGTCGGTAGGAGAGAACCCGTCGGGTGCCACGCTCCAGCTCAATTCCGTCCTCGTGGTTGACGAGAAAGGAGGAGGGACCCAAGCCTACTGGTGCCAGAACACTCCCGATTTCGTGACGTCGGCGTCACAGGTGGCTCTTGCGGACAATGTCTGGAACTACAGCGTTAGTGGCTTCCTTTCCAACGACTCCATCACGTCAGAAGGAGGGGGTGGTTACGTATCCACCTTCCAGCAAAACGGGACTACCGAATACTACTACTCCTATGAAGAGAGTAACTCCTCCTACTCGCTCCCGCTCGGCCTGGCCCTCCTGATTAATGCAACCGCAGAACCCGGTACGGGAGTCTTGGTCCAGTTTGGGACCTGGTTGACCGGCGGCACTTTGGGAGCCGGGAGCGGGACTGACTGGTTCGACAATGTCACCATCCACGACCCCACAGTCGCTGGCGCCTACTTTTTCACAGCCGGAAACTACACCACGCCTATCGGCACGTTCTATGACACTGAACTGGTATTCGGGGGCGAGGGCGGCGGAGAGGCGACCAGTTTCACGCAGCTCGGAGCAGATCTCGGACTATTCTATGCCAACAGCACCAGCGACAGGTTGACCGCGTTCCCATCGTATTTCAGCTTCGGTCTGGACACCGCCGAGGCCGCCTACAACGTGATGGTGAGATATCTGGGGAACGGAACCGCGAGTGCGTCGGTCGGCACGCCCAGCTATGGCTATCTGGGCGCGGCTTCGGGACAGGTTTCCTTCACATCAGTGGAAGCCGCCCTTGGTATTACCGGCTCGGAATCATCGTCCTCGACCACAACCGTATCTAGTTCCGCTTCAACCACAGGCAGTGGAGTGCCTGTGTTCCCGTCTCAAGCAGTGGTTGCCACGGTCTTCGTAGTGGTGGTCTTGTTCTCTTACCTGGTTGTGAGAAAGGGTGTGATTGCGAGGAGCCGTCAGTGATAATCAGATGATTGGCGTGGCCCATCCCGGACACAAGCATAGTCTGCTGGGACAGCGTTCTTCCACCTCACCCTGCTGTATTCATCTGTGTTCGTGGCCCCAAGGCGCCCGTGCTGAATTCTCTCCGGGTCAATTCTGACTCGGGCATGCCAAGCGCTGAGATTTTGCATGTTTGGCCGGACCAAGCTTAAAAGCACGAGTAAAAGCGGGACAAATCGCCTCGTGAGAGAGATGAAGTTTCCAAAGGAAATCCGTCGGAATTGCCCTTGGTGTGGGAAACACACGGTGCATTCAGTGGCCCTCTACAAGAGGGGGAAGGAACGTGCGGGTTCTTGGGGCGCCCGGAGGCAGGCCGGCAGAAAGCGCGGTTATGGAGGGCAGAAGTTCCCCGAACTGATTCGCACTGCCAAGACTACCAAAAAGGCGACCTTGAGATTGAAGTGTAAGGAATGTAATCGTGAGATGATGACCTACGGCATTCGGTTGAGGAAGGCGGAGATTGCGGCATGAAGCGCGAACGTGAGCCTATCCCGAAGACCAGAAGTGCGTTCATTCTTGTCAAGTGTCCTGACTGCGGGGAAGAGAGGATTCTCTTCTCCAACTCTGCGAAGGACATTGGGTGCAGAGGATGCGGCAGAAAGCTCGCCGAGAGCAGGGGGGGCAAGTCCGTTGTCCTCGCCACCTTCGTGAAGCGCCTAGGCTAAACGCCAAATACCACGCATGGATGGCTCGTCTAGGATGAGCACAGAGAGGCCACTCCCTGAACCGGGTGAAGTGGTCGTTTGCACGGTCAGGGAAATCACATCGCATGGCATCTATGTCAACCTCGACCAATACGATGGGACCAATGGCTTCCTCCATGTGTCAGAGATTTCCACCGGGTGGGTAAGGAACATCGATAGGGTAGCGAAGGTCTCGCAGAAACTCATTCTGAAGGTAATCAGGATCAACAGGGCGAGGAGGGAGATTGACCTCTCGCTCAGGCAGGTGACCAATGAGGAGCGAAGGGCCAAGGTGATTGAGTGGAAGCGGGAGGAGAGGGCTGTGGCCATCATAGAAGCCGTGAAGAAGAAGCTCGACCTGGACGATGTCCGTGAGAAGGAACTAGGGCGGAGGCTCGAAGAGGAATTCGGTAACCTCTACACTGCGTTGGAGACGGCCGCCCGGAAGGGGGAGAGGGCCCTGGGGCCCCTGGCCCTCCCGGAAAAAGAGGCAAAAACCATAGCGGAGATTGCGTCGGAGAAAATTGTTCCTCCGAGATATGAGGTCGGGGCGCTCGTGGAGGTTTCGTCCAGATCTCCTGAAGGGATTGAGCAGGTCAAGAAGACGCTGATGGCAGCTGCCAGCGCTCCGTCCGCCGAAGTCCACATCACCTACGCTGGCGCCCCGCGCTACAGGGTCAGAATCACCGCTGATGACTACAAACAGGCCGAAAAGGCGCTTGACGGGGTTCTGGAGAAGATTAAGGATGGCGTAGGCAAACACGACGCCTTCAGCTTCAAGCGCGAGATATCGAGAAAGTACGGCGGATCTTCATGAAGAGTCTGATGTTGAAGTGTACCCGCTGCGGCAGGTACACTCTGTCGGAGGCGTGCCCCAGCTGTGGAGGGAAGGCGGTCACGGTCCATCCAGCAAGGTACTCGCCTGATGACAGGTATGCTAGATACAGAAGCCCTATGGCCTACAAGAGCGAATCTCAGTAAAGTACCTGATAGAGGAGTATGGTGTTGAAACACTGAAGCTGGGAGTCACCTGGGCAGGGGGAATTACCGGCCTCTGCGGCAGCGAGGCTCGGCGAGACGTAAGCCAGCCTAAACAAATTCGTGCTGTTTGGCCCGTAGATGTAGCTGCTCGGATATGTGAAAGCCTCTATTGGCGGGGCTCCGTTGGAGCCATAGGTGTATGATGTGGCAAATTGTATCGAAGTCTGACCGTTCGAAGTGACGGTGTACAGGTACCCAGCTAGCTGGAACGGCAGAAGCTGGCCGAAGAGACTATTCGCCATGGCATAGGGAGTGAGGTTGAAGTCGTCCACGCCCTGGCAAGCCTGGCCTGCGGACGTCAGTTCGTTGGGAGTAGTACCTGAGCATTCAAGGTACTTCGACTCTGTAAAGTTCCCGATGCGGATGAACCACTGCTTCTTGCTCTCGTCTCCTCCACCCGCGGTAAAGCCGCCTGAACTGGGGACCTGAAGGACGTAGTAGGATTGCGACTCCCCTGTCGAGCTGGTAAGCGGGAACACGCTGCCCGTGATGAATATGGCTACGTATGCAGGCCTGTAGCAGGAAGTCGAGTTGACGGGCGTGCAGCCTGGAATGTAGGCCATCTGCTTCGCCATCGCGGCCGACTGGGTTGCGTTAGACATGAGCAGCTGGGCCACCTGGGCAATCCTAGTGCTGTTCAGCGTCGCGTTGTCGACGACCGTGGTCCTGTTTCCCATCACAGCAAACCAGTAGCCATAGTCCCACCAAGAAATGATTATGGAGTTGGTGGGTGTATTCTGCCGCACCCACGACAGGGTCTGAATCCAGTCACCGAAGGGCGAGCGAGAGTAAATCGTTGCACCATTGACTATACTCACGCCCGAGTCGGCCGGGCTGTTGTTGCAGAAGAGCTGACCGGAATAAGTACATTGGACTGGGTTGGGAATCCAATAGGAGCCGGCGGGGAGGGCAATGAGCGCAATCACGGCGATGGAGAAGACGACCTTCATCTCGTTTCTGGAGGTCGGAGTCTGCTTTGCCTTCTTCACCAGCGGTGTGGTGCTGGGTTTCACTATGGCATAGGCTAGCTCGGCGAATCCGATGCCTCCGAGAACACCCAGGGCTATCGAAGAGTAGACCAAGAGACGTGAGAAGGCCGCAGAGAAGTAGAGGCCTGTGAGTCCGAAAACAAGTGCGTAGATCATGGAGATTCCCTTGCGCCTGAACGCCACCACGGCCCCCGCCATACCGAAGCAGAGGATGATTGCGTAGGAGGTGAAGTAGTCGGCCCCCGTCGGGACGGCCTGCTCCGCCACTGACTGGACGAGTGGGTTGGAAACGCGTTCCCAGGGGGCAATAACCGTCAGGTACCTCAGGGTGAGCCCTCCCACCAAGCCGAAGCTGAGTACAGTCAGCCCTGCCAGTGCGAAGCCGAGGAGGAATTTGAACATGGTCGACCTGTACTCGGTCGGCTTGGTCCATGTCTTCGCCCACTGACCCACGAGGGCGAAGAGCGTCCCTCCGATGAGGACCAGCCCGATGGGGTTGGTGACTATGGCGACTCCTGGCCTCGGGAAGATAGAGCTTACGAAGAGAGCGAACGCCGTGAATGAAATTATGGCAGGCGTGTAACCCGCGAGATCAAGGTTAAGGAATGGGAGGAGGACGAAGATGAGTCCGAAGGCGGCGGCGAAATAGTCTCCTCCGCCCCAGGCGGTTTGGGAATAGCCTATCAGAAAGCCCCCCAGCGCGGCCCGGAGAATCCTGCTGCGGACTGCCCTCTCCTTGTCGAAGACCGTCAGCATTACATAACTCGCTACGACGAAAAGCAGAATCGCAAGCGGCTCAGACTTGAACCATCCCAGGTTGCCCCTCTCGATGAGAGGCGGAGAGACGGCGAACATCAGGGCGGCGAATAGGCCAGCGGCGTCTCCTGCTATCTTCTTTACGAGGAAGTAAAATGCAATGCAGGACAGCGAACCCAAGAGGACCGGAAGAATCACAAGCCAGTCGTAGAGTGTGATTTGGACCCCAAAGATGTTGTGGACCAGCAGATAACTCATGGCGCCGAAGACTTGGAGCCCGCCCTGGGAGGTGGCCGCGACGTCCCTTCCCACTGGGTACCAAGTGGTAATGTCATGCCAGTAGAAGTACCCCTGCATGTTGTGGCAGGCCGTGTAGACCGTCGGGCCGCAGTTTGGGGGGTTGGCGAACAGGGCGTTCCAGAGTCCCTGAGACTGGGCGAGGTTGACGATGTGCTGGGCGGCATAATAGTCGTAGTAGGGGTCGAACTCGTTCAGGAAGTACCCGTATTTCGCGGCGTAGGATCTAATCAGGACGGCAATTGCGAATACTATGGAGAGTACCATTGTCGCCATGATTGCCCTACGCGATACCTCAGGCCTGCGTATCTGGGACCTTAGGGTGTCCAGTAGACCCAATTCTGGATAGCGAGTTTCATCGGGTAATTTAAAGCGTGCTTTTCTAGTTCTTCACAAGAGTGCTCAGGTGAGCGGCGTACGTCTTGGCGTCGAGGAGTCTCTTTCTCTCCGCAGCTAGATTCGAGGGTTTCACCTCCGCCAGCCATCCTTCCCCGTATGGGGACTTGTTCACGAGTTCCGGATGAGAGTCGAGCTCGTTGTTCACCCTAGTTACAGTCCCTGAAATCGGAGAGTAGACTTCGGAGACGGCCTTGATGGACTCCACGGTCCCTATGGTCTTCGCTTGCTCGATTCTGTCATTCACCTTCGGCGACGTGACGTAGACGACGTCATTCAGTGTTTTTGCGGCATAGTCTGTAATGCCGATTCTGACTACCCCGCCCTCCTCCTTCGCCCACTCGTGTTCCTTTGTGTACATCAGTTCTTCCGGAATATGGTATCCCTGGAAATCCATCGGGATGACGCCCCTTCAGCGGACTAATTACCCTTCTGTCTTTTCCAGCCGTAGAGCTGTTCGTCGTAGAAGGGGGGTTTGGTGACCGTAGCTTCCTGTTTGGCGCCCCTGACATTCACGCTGACCTTCGTGCCGAACCCGGAGTTGTTGTAATCAACACTGCAGAGAGCGATACCCTTCTTGATTATCGGAGAGAAGCCGCCGCTGGTCACCACCCCCACTGAACCCGTTGCTCCTTCCATCTGGAAGCCGTGCCTTGGGATGCCTAGGTCTAGGACGAGCCCCCTGCGGATTGAATGGGGGGGCTGCGTTGCTGCTTCGGCTATGGCCCTAGAACCGACGAAACCCGTCTTGCCCGCTGAAATCACCCAAGACAGGTCGGCTTGGTAGGGGTCGGTGCTCTGGTCAATGTCCGACCCATGCAGGGGGAGCCCGGCTTCGAGCCTGAGCGAGTCCCTGGCGGCGAGGCCACAGGGGGTCGACGATTCGGCCAGTCGCTCCCAGACCCGCATGGCGCCCTCAGGGTGCTCGTTTGATGTGCCGTACACTATGACCTCGAATCCATCTTCGCCTGTATAGCCTGTCCTCGACACCAACACCTCCTCCCCCGCCACTTTCGTCTCCGCACAACGGAAACGTTTGAGCTGTGCGAAATCCAGCTCGGCCAAAGGCTGTAGAGAATCGACCGCCCTGGGACCCTGTACCGCCACCATGGCTGAATCTGAGGTCATGTCGTTGATTTCGAAGCCTTGGGGCGCCAGGGCCACCATGTGTTCCATGTCAGTCTTTTTGTTGGCTGCGTTGACTACTACCATGTACCTGGCGTCCGAAAGCTTTTCGATGATTAGGTCGTCTATGATTCCGCCACCATCGTTGAGCAGAAGTGTGTAGAACGCTTTCCCCGGGGGTCGCGACTGTACGTTAGTGGGGACCAGACCCTCTAGGAAGGGCCCTGCCCGGCTTCCCTTGACCATGAACCTCCCCATGTGAGAGACATCGAAGATTCCCGATCTGTTCCTGACCGCCATGTGCTCGCCAGTGGTTGTCGTGTACCAAAGGGGCATCTCGTACCCTGCGAACTCGGTCATCTTGGCGTGCTTCGTGTGATATCCGTACAGCTGGGTGGTCCTGAGCACAGTGGTCCGCGACTCCTGACTCTATTTAAGAGAGCCACGCTTCGCTCCGCCGCTTGTTTACGCTGATGCCGGTCGTTGTCCGGCCCAAGAACTCGAGATTCGATATCGTATCCCTTATCGAGGAGAGACTCGGCGGGCGACTGAGGGACGGGGATATCTTGGTAATCTCCAGCAAGTTCGTAGCTGTCTCAGAAGGGAGGGTAGTGAGGCTCAGCTCGGTCAGGGCAGAGAATAAAGCCAAACGACTGGCGGTGAAGAACAGGATGGACGAGAGGCTGTGCGAGCTAGTCCTTCGGGAGTCCGATGAAATCGTTGGCGGAATCCCCGGGTTCGTGCTTGCCAGCAAGGACGGACTCCTTACCCCTAATGCGGGCATAGACAAGTCGAACGTGAAGCACGGAAGTGTGGTACTCTACCCCAGGAGACCCGAACTCTCCGCTTGGAGGATACGAGAGGCACTCAAGTTCTCTCGAGGAGTCTCTGTCGGTGTCGTGATTTGCGACAGCAGGCTCTCGCCGACGAGGAGGGGGACAACCGGGGTAGCCGTTGCCTCGTCGGGAATAGAGGCAGTGCTCGACATGCGCGGGAGGAAAGACCTCTTCGGAAACGTGCTGAAGGTGACTTCGCAGAGCGTCGCGGATGATTTGAGCTCTGCCGCCGAAATCCTGATGGGGGAGTCCGACGAGGCTACGCCCATCGTACTCGCGAGAGGACTGAATCGAAAGCTTCTGAAGAACGCGGAGTACGGCGGCAGGAAGTTCTCGATACCTATGGACGAGGACGTCTACTTACGGAGCCTCCACTACTCCGGGCCAGCTTCGTAGGGCCGGAATACTGCTAAATGCCAGGCGTCGGGCGGTGCGGGCGTTGACCTACGAAATCGTCTGTTCGTCGTGCGGGACGCCGCTCTACTCTGGCTTTGACCTCAGATCCCCTGGGGACGTGCTGAAGGCTGCAGAGTACAAGTGCAAAAAGTGTGGGATGAAACTTTCTCCGACGAGGTTCGAGGTCGACATCGAGAAGATAGACGGGTCATTTTCGTGAGATAGGCTAAAATTCCCGCAGATGCACCAGATTTTCCGCGGCCCCTTCGGAATGAACCACGGATACACCTTGGTGATTTGTGAAAAGCCTGATGCAGCCAGGAGAGTCTCTGAAGCCCTCTCTGGAGGCGAATTCCGCAGCGAGCAAATCGAAGGAACGACGGTGTTCAGGTTCAACCGGAAGGGAGAGGAGTTCGTTGCCTGCGCCGCCCAAGGTCACTTGTACGGCGTCTCTGACCCCGTCGGGGAAAGGACGGTCTACCCCATCTTCGACGTCGAGTGGTACTCTTCTGACCTTGTTGACGAAGACAACGCAAACGCGGCGAGACGGATCTTGGCCATCAGAAAGCTCGCGACGAGGGCGTCGAAGTTCGTCAACGCCTGTGACTTCGATGTGGAAGGAGAGACCATTGGGTACAACCTGCTGAAGTATGCGTGTGGAGGGAAGGAGAAGAACGCGCTGAGAGCCGCGTTCTCCACGCTCACAGAAGAAGATCTAGTGAAGGCCTTCGATGGTCTGAAGCCTCAGGCGGGACCGGGGCTCGCCCGGGCCGGGAGAGCCAGACACGCGATAGATTTCGTCTGGGGGGTGAACCTTTCGCGGGCGCTTTCGCAGTCGGCGCTCGGCTCTGGGCACAGGTACAGGACCGTCAGCATCGGCAGGGTCCAGGGACCTACCCTGGGGTTCTTGGTGGAGAGGGAACGGGAGATTAGAACGTTCGTACCAGTCCCCTACTGGAAGGCCTCGGGAATTTTCGAGAAGGACGGCTTGAGGTTCACGGCAGGACATACCAAGGACAGGGTTGGGACCAGACAGTCAGCTGAGAAGATCAAGGAGGAGTGCTTGGGGAGGGAAGCAGTTGTGACTTCCGTGCGCAGGAACTTGATTCAGGTCGGGCCTCCGGTGCCGTTCAATATTGGCGACCTGCAGAAGGAGGCTTATCGGACGCTCGGGTACACCCTCGGCCGGACCCTCCAAATCGCTGAGAGGCTCTACCTCGGGGCCCTCATCTCGTATCCTCGGACGGGAAGCCAGAGACTTCCACCGTCAATCAATTACGGGGGTATCATTCAAGGCCTGGCCGGGATCCCGGAATACTCCGCACATGCGGCTGAGCTTCTAAACGAGAAGCCCAAGCCTGTACAGGGTGCGAAGTCCGATGCTGCACACCCTGCCATCCACCCCACCGGTGAAAAGCCGAAACGCTCCCTCAGTGCTTCAGAATCGGCCGTCTTCGATTTGGTCGTCAGGAGGTTCCTCGCCGCCTTTGGCGCTTCGGCTCGGAGAGAGATGGCCGTAGTTACCCTCGCCGTGGGCGAACATGAGTTCAGGTTGGCAGGGGGCAGGACCGTTTTCCCTGGCTGGATGAAGTACTACGGGAGGTACGCTGGACACAGAGATGTCGAATTCCCCCCGGTCTTGGAGGGAGATAGGTTCAGGGTGGAAGGTGTGACGCTGGAAGAGAAGTTCGAGCAGAGGCCACCTAGGTACAACCAGAGCACTCTCCTCGAGAAGATGGAGAGGGAAGGGATAGGGACCAAGGCCACTCGCGCCGACACGATTGCAACTCTCGTTGAGAGGGGCTATGTCTCTGGGGAGAACATGGAGGTGACGGGGCTCGGGCTGTCCGTCGTAGAGACGATGGCAGACTACGCTCCATCGATCATCAGCACAGAGCTCACCCGCGAGATAGAGTGCAAGCTAGAGGCGGTCGAA
>Ga0187784_10002816_pt1 | contig 13977 bp, 7 predicted proteins | sample 1015_SJ02_MP15_2_FD_132964 | JGI IMG/M metagenome (GOLD analysis project Ga0187784, IMG submission 132964) | Tropical peat soil microbial communities from peatlands in Department of Meta, Colombia - 1015_SJ02_MP15_20_MG | ecosystem: Environmental > Terrestrial > Soil > Wetlands > Peat | place...
AGATTACGGGCGGAGCATCCCAGCACCGGTGGGCGTCGATCAGGTTCCAAATGCTGTCGTACTTGTCGCACGTGCACCGCAGCAGGAAGAGCCGGGACGTACCGGAGTCGACCCACTGATCGACCACGTGGCCGGCCCGTCGGATCGATCGCTCCACCGTGCGGACCACGCTCTCGTCGCGTGCCGGGATCTGAAGCAGCTCTCGATCCCACAGGCACCACATCGAGATCGGTGTATCCGGAACCGATCGGGAGAGCTCGATGAAGGGGTAGTCGTAGCTCGCCCGGAGCGCAACCTCCCAAAGCCCCATGAGGGCACAGAAATCGGACTCGGGTATAGGGATTCACCCGTCGTACGACGGCCTCCTATGGCGGGGGTTTCGAGTTCGGCTCCCCGAGAGTACGGAGGACGAGGTGGAACGATGTCGAACGCCTATTGGGACCTGATCGACCGAAGAGGCCGCCCTCCCGTTCCGCGGGAACTGGCCGAATGGCAGGCGCTCGAGTACCCAGGCGAATTCGTCGGTTGGCTCTTGCGAGGGAGAGACACTCCCCGACCCGAGCGAAAGAAATCGGCCGGGGATGTCGTCCATCGGTCTCCGTCCTCGGCGACAAGTGCCAAGGGTCGCATGGAAGTCTGGGTCGAGGTCCACGGGACCTGCACGGACCGCGAGAAACATCGAGTGGAGGACGAATTTCCCTCGCCCTCAGTACCTTGAGGGGCCCGGGACTCCGATGGAACTTGCCAGGTCCGCACACGCGAATCTGGGGGGAGGCGCATCCCGGCGATGGTCGGGTATTTGACCCGGGGGCCGTATGGCGGTCGCGTGTGCGACGTGAATGAGGAGGAGTACGCGGAGTATCTCCTCTGGATGGAGGCGGCACTTGTCCACGAGCCGTCCCGACCGATCCGCCTACGAATACCCCGAGCGGTGGCGGACTCGGAGGAGTCTCCGCCCGTCCCTGCCGAGAGTGCCGCGTAGCCGGTCCGGAGCGGGCCGGTCCGGTTCCCTGGTCCCACCCGCGGAAGGATGGAGCCGACAGTCTCTCAGATCCGACACCGGACCCGCCTGGAGCGCCACTGAACTTCGCGCAAAGGATCGCTAGTACCTGCTATCGGGTTGGCTCCACCAGGGCAGCCTCCAGCGGTCAACCGACGTTCACCTGTCCCATATGAACCGGTCCCACGCTTGTGCCGCTCAGAGAGCGAGAATGGGGACTCCGGAATCCAGTGAACAAATCGTCCCTGCCACTTCAATCTACGTCGCGGGCGAGGACCGACGGAGCGTCAATTTCTCCGCGAGAATCCTGGCCCGGGAGCTCGACCCGCAGTTCCGGTGGGTCGAGGTCGCTCCGCCGCCGGAGGATGCGAGCCCCAACGAATCAGCGACCGATTCCTTTCCGCCGTACGAGTTCGCTCCGGCGGAAGCGGTCCGGTCGAGCATCCTCGAGCAGTACCTCATCCCGGACAAAACCCGCCGCCGTGCCTTCGATGTCAACCGCTTCCGGCGGCTCCCCGAGCCCGTTCAGACCGCGATCGGGGCCATGCTGAGCCGGGAGCCTCCGAGGGTGCTGGTCATCGCGAATCTCGATCATCTTGGGCGATACGATCCGGCCGGGACCGAATTCTACACCCAGCTCATCGATTGGCTGAACGAGCACAGGATCACGCTCCTCGTGACGGCGGCGGGAGGTCCGCTCCTCGAGCGGCTCGACTTCGAGTACGCCGTGAGTGTACCGAAGTCCACGCCCTCCTTTTCGACTCGATGCGTCGCGGTCTGCCAGCGGGGCGATTGTGACGCCTGCATCTTCCAATCGATGTTGAAGTCCGGCCACATCGACTGTGCCAGAGCCTGTCCGGACCCTGGGCCCGCAGCTCCTTGAGCGAGGCTCTGCGGCCCGGCCCACTCTTCGCGAGATAGCCGACGCGGTAGGTCCGGACCGAACCGGTTTGCGGGCCGGAGGGGAAGCGGCCGTTTCGCTTCCACCGTGTCTTTGGCATGCCGACGTGTCGATTTTCCCGTCAAGCCCGATCTGCGGGTCCTCAAAGGAAACTCCCCGCGGCCGAAGGCCCTGGGTGGGAACGGGACAGTGCCAGCGACTCCGGACGCGGCCAGCGGACGTTGGATTCAGCGACTCGCCTCGATCAGCACGTCGGGCTGGCGAAGGATCTCGGCAACCTCGGGGCGGAGAAGCTCCGGCGGGAGTGGACCCCCCTCCTTGAGCAGCTTGCGGATCCGGGTCTGGCTCGTATCGATGCGGTCCGACACGGGATGAGGGCAGGTACGCGTGCTGGTGGTCCCGCCGCATCGGCGGCAATAAAACGACTCCTCGTACCGCAGCGGGGTCACCCCGATGTCGTACTCATCGAACACGCGGTGCGCTGCGTACGGATCGTAGTACGAGCCCACCCCCGCCTGATCTCGACCCACGATGTAGAGCCCGCACCCGTAGTTCTTGCGCACGATCGCGAGAAACAGCGCCGCCTTCGGCCCGGCGTAGCGCATTGCGATGGAAAGGGAGGTGAGCATAACCCGGCGGGGGGAATAGTAGTTCCGGACGAGCGCTTCGTACGCGGCGAGGATGACCTCTGGGCGGTAGTCCCCCTGCTTGAGACGGCCGACGACCGGATGAATCAGCAGCCCGTCCACGTCCTCCCGCTCGAGCGTCACTCGTTGGAGGTACTCGTGGGCGACGTGCGGAGGGTTCCGGCACTGGTACGCCGCGACCGAGGACCAGTTCTTAGCTCGGAACGTCTCGCGGACCTCTTTCGGACTTAGTTCCGTGCGTCCGACCGGCAGGGGTAGTCGCCGGATCAGATCGATCCTGCCCGCGAGCGCCGTGTCGCCCCACGAGGCCAGGTCCCCGACGTTCGGGTGCCGGGGGTCCGTGGTTCCGTAGACGGCCTGGGCCAGAACTGCTCGGTCGTAGCCGAATTTCTCCTCCAAGTGGAGGACCCCGATGAGCTCGCCGGACTCGGTTTCGAGCGCGAGCTCGTCGCCCGGCGAGGCCACGTCGATGATCTTCCTGTTCTCAGCGCCCGGGGGGGTCAGGAGGATCGGGATCGTCCATGGGAGGCCGTTCGGGAGCCGGCCGGAGCGCTCGACGCTTTCGAGCGCTTCCGAGCTCATGAACCCATCGAGCGGGCTGTACGCTCCGATCCCGATCTTGTCGAGGTCGTAGAGCTCGTCGATCGATGGGTGGAGGACAGGAACCTCTCCTCGCTCGGCCATCCGCCGTTCGCGCGGTCCCTCGGCGAGTTGCCGGTCCACAAGGACCCCGCCGTGCGCCGGTGGGATCATGCCGGGAACGCGTGAATGGATTCCCACTGCGGCCGGTCCGAGCACGGCGAGAAAAAGCCGGAGCGCACGGTCGTGTCGTGGAAGACTTTCACCGCAACGGCGATCGCGGAGGATCCCCACGTTCGCGCCCGGTCGACCTCATCACCGGAGACGTGACTATCGTTCGGCCCGACGTAGAAGCTCTCGGGTGGGACGAGGAGCTTCCCGCCCCGATGCTCGATCGCTCGGCGCAAGCGCCGCACCGTCGATCCGGCGACCATCGGCTGGGGTTGGGTCCGGGTGTCGAATACCGCCCAGAGGACACTATAGATCGTCCGTTCCGGCATACGGTCGAGGAACGTGCGGATGGGCTTATCGAGTTCGGTCCCCCCGGAAGGGTACCCCAGGAAGACGACACCCGGCCCATGGATCTCCGCGGCCTCCACGTCCGTCGCGTGACGAGCTTCGTAGGCGTTCGACCAGGTCACGGAACTCGCGATCGACCGCGCGATGCTTACGGTGCTTTCTAGGCGAGAACTGTACACGACGTAAACCCACACCGTGTCGCCCAACAGTACGTGGAGGTCTGACGGTATTTCACACAACAGTCAAGCCGGGTTTACATCGTCTGGGGCCCAATCGCGGACCCCAGCACACCCCTTCCGACGGCCGGGCTAGGATTCCGGTCGAGGCGGCTCGGGTTCGCCGAGGGCTCCTCCCAAAAAGGAGGCATGGAGGTCCCGAGAGAACTGGTCGAGCCACGGACAGATCCGGATCGTTTCCTCGATGGTCCGGGATTGTTGGTCGAACCGTCGCCACCGCCGGGGCGTGAGGGCATCGAACCCGTCGACCCTTCGGTTCACGCCGACGGTCGTCCCGAGAACGGCAATACCGAATGTGAGGAGCGCGAGCGCCGGTATCTCCACGACGAGGGCGAAGTACACCAACCACGTCGTGCCGGTCGCGAGGCCCACTCCCCAGGAGACCGTCGCCCAGAATGCGACGAGCGTCCCCCAGACAATCGGTCCCGCGGCATACGCATGGGAACGGGCGCTTCTGCGGAACTCCATCGATGCCCGTGCGTACTCCTTCATCACGTTACCGAGCGGCGATTCGGGCTCCGGCATCTGGTCGGAAGTCCGGTGAACGCTGACGGTTCGGGCGAGCTCGAGGTCCAAGTTCCGGATTCGCGCGTATTCGGACGCGAGCATGCTGGCGATGGCAAAGGAGGCGACCGTTCCCAAGATCAGGGGAAGCTCAATGAACGCGGCGGAATCGTTGGCGAGCGTGGTCGCATCGGCTACCAGGAGGAGGACGTAGGCGACGCCCAGAACGAGGGCATAGATGAGGGCCCTACCCTCGGGAGTATCCGGCGGGGGAGGGGAAGGGATAGTCCACGAGTGGAGCGGGCCCTGCGGGGAAGGACTCGACGCGGTCACGCCGTAGAAATCATTCTCCCTGCCATAAAGAGTCTCCGCGGAATCTGCGCTCGCCCGCGGGTCCGGGACGTGAATCCCGCAGGTCACGGCCAGGAACCTCGAATAAGCGTGAGAGCATTCCACGACGGATTGCCTCCGCCCGGCAAGATTTCTATAACCCAAGGCCCACTGTTTTTCCCTATGGCGAGCCGTCAGGCCCCTGGTAAGAGCTGGCTGGTGCCCATTGTCCTCGTGATCGGCGCGATCATGGTCCTGCCGGCAGGCATGGTCGTCGGAGGGAACGCCTCGGCTCGTGCCGCGGCCACGCACACGGTCGGGGGGCCGGATTCCACAACGAGAACGGTCGCGCCGGCCCCGATCCCCACGCCTCTATCCACGCCCACCGGGGCGGCGACCAATCTATTGAACCGCCTCGGCACATCGCCATTGGTTTCGGTCGCTGCGAAGCGGCCTGGCTCGTGGCTTCAGTCCCTGATCGATCCATCCGTCTCGAACGCACTTCGCCCACTCGCCTCCTACCCGAACCTCTACCTCCTGGAGAACCCCGACCCGCGAGATGGTTCCTTGGTCGCCCCGCCGTACATGTCCCAACCCGCACCGATGGGGATTGCGGACTACGGCCTCGGGGTGACCCCCTACACCTACAGTCCGACCCACTTCCTCGGAACGGTGTCGTTCGTCGCCCCTCCGAACGTCACGGACCCCGGCGCTCAGTCCGTCATCGACCCCGGTTCCCCCCATCTCGGGGACGTGGGTTCCGCGTACGAGTTCGGGATCCAGCTGAACACGGTGATGACGAATGTCTCGATCTCTGGATCCAACGATGGGGCGTTCTGGACCCAGAACGTCCTGGACGTGAACGACTCGGGGATCCACTTCCTTCAGGACGTGTTCAATCTCTCGGCCGGCTCGAACTTTTACATCCCGCCCGGGAACGGGACCGTCCTCTCGGGGTGTGGGACCACGGACCTCGTCCCAATGCTCACCGTCTATGGAGGGGTCTTCCAATGCGTCGGGTCGACCATCCCGATCTCGCCGAGCGATTATCCGCTGACCATCGAGCTGTACAACAACGCCACGGTCACTGCCACGAACGACAGCGAGCTAAATTTTGGGATCGAGATCCTGGGGGGACACAGCGTCCTCGCCTCGGGCACGCTCGACACCCTGGTCTTCAACAATCCGAATGCCTCCTTTGAGGCCCCTCCCAACCCGGTCGGCTTCACCGTCAGCGGGACCACCCCCTCACCCACCCGGCTCCTGGACGATTCCGAGCTCGATCTCGTCGGGAGCATCGGCGGGGACAACGCCGTGTTCCATGCGCTCAACGGTTCGCTCGCCCTGGAGTACTCGAACGCGACCTCGGGGGGATTCCGCAGCATCCCCTCCGCCTACAACTTTGGAGGCGACACGGGGGAAACCTCGACCGGGATCGCCGGGTATTGGTCGGGCACCACGGAGTCGATTCACCAGGGTCCATCGTTCCTCTATGGACTCTGGGGAGCCATGCCCTACATCTCGGTCCCCTCAGGATCGATCCAATTCGAGGGGCGCATCAATCCGACCTACGGCTTCGTCTTCGTCTCGAACGTGGCCCTCAGTGCCTCCAGCGACAACGCGAATCTTTCGTGGGTGCCGACGACCTCTACGGGTCGGTTCGACACGTACCTACCGCCCTCCATCCCCCCGTCCACGCAGTACTATGTCGCGGCGTTCGCTCCGGAGTACCAGGAGATTGACAATGGCACTGCCTTCAACACGTCCCAGGTTCCCTACCCGACGATCTCGTTATACCGCTCGACCGGGACTCTGAACTCCCCTCTCTACATGAAGGGAGACCTCCAGGCGTCCACCCTCTCCCACTCCGTTTCGGGAGTGTCCTCGCCGGTGACGTTCAGCGACCTCGCGCTGAACCTGAGCTACCCGTTCGATCACCTGAACGACTACGGCTTTCCGACGTTCGTCATCTTCAGCGCAACGAACGTCACGTCCCCCCTCGTCGTCAACAACGTCACCGAGGCGAACGATTCGCGGCTCGGGAACTTCTACATCTGGGACTTTCCCGCGACGAGTTCGTTCGGATTCCTGAGTCCGGGGCCCGAACTGGTGAACACGACCTCTCTCCAGGACTACTCCGGCCAGCTCCAGATCTTCGACTGTACGTCAGCGACGATTACCAATGAGTCGTTCCTCGGGAGCACGTTCTTCCACTCCTACCAGGGAGGTTCGGTGTTCCTCTGGCAGGACTCGCACGCGATCGTCCGCGAGATCACGGTCACGGCGGGCCCATATGGGGCGGACTACGCAGGGGTCTTCGTGGGGGATTCGGAGTCTGCCTCAGTTTCCGGCGTCTCGGTTTCCGGCGGGTCGAACGGGATCGACGATGTGGGGTCCTTCGGCACGTCCGTCCGTTTTGTGAACGCCTCGGTTCCCGGAACCTTCGGCGTCTACGCGCTATCCAGTACCCTCGGATCGTACTCGGAATTGAACGCCACAACCGGGGCGACCGCCGTCTACGCCGGCGGCGACTACGGTGGCGGGGGCTACTACGCAGTGCCCGGGATCACGTCCACCTCGATCGATCTGGTGAGTGCGTCGATGGGAAGCGATGTGGCTCCATCCGTCGGCGTGGAGATCTTCTACTCGGAATACGTCAAGGCGAAGGATCTCCAGGGGAACGGCTTCGGCTTCGCCCTGATCGCTCTCCTGTCGAACTTCACTGACACTTCGAATGTGAGCGTCAACAATCCCGCCGGGACCTTCGGCGCGGTGCTGGAGAGCGACTTGGTGGGAACGGTCTCGGATGTCACGGTCGCCGGAGAGTCTCCCGGGGTTCTCCTCTACGGCGACGGGCTCTTCACCGGGGAGAATACCTCGACGTCCGGTCCGACCACCTTCCTGGTGGACTCCTGTTTTGGGATCCTCCTCGAGAATGGTTCGGACGCACAGGTGATCGACGAGGTTGGGGTCGGCACCGCGTCGCTCTACGGGATCGTGCTGGACGAATTCGATTCCAGCGCGATCGACGCGACCACGGCGACGGACGGCGCCGTGGGCGTGTACATCACCCTCTCCGCCGGCGATGTCGTCAATGGCGTTTCGGCCTCGGGTGGAAGTATCGGCGTCGAGCTGTACGCCGACGTCTTCGAACCGACGGTCTCCAGCGTCATCGCGACCGGAGAATCGGTTGGGATCTACGCCAACCAGTTCGTCGACAGCGCTACGTTCAGCCAGGTCACGACGAGCGACCTCTCGATCGGCGTCTGGCTGATCTACTCGGAGTTCGACTCGATCTCGGGAGTCTCCGCGACGAACCTCTCGCTCGGGGGCCCGGCGGGATACTCCCCGTTCGTCGACTATCTCGGGGTCGGCGGTGCCCCGGTGTCGGCCGTGTACACGGAATTCGACTCGAACGTCGCGATTTCGAACGTCACGGCGACCAACTATCCGTTCGGCCTCACCGACGACGGATCGGGGGACTGTCCCGACTACCCCAGTATCTGCTCCACTCCGAGCCCCGGCGGGATCGAGGTCCAAGGCGTCAATCTCACCAACGGGACCACGGCGGTGACGCTCTACGACACGATGAACAGCACGTTCTCCGACATCTCGGCGTTCGGGGACTCGATCGGGTTCTACGCCCTCGACGATTCGAACATCGTGGTCACGGGAAGCTCCTTCGTGGGCTGCGAACTCTACGCCGTCTACCTCGACGTGGGAAGCCAGAACGACGTCGTCTGGGACAACGATTTCATTGGGAACAACGGGGCGACCTCGAACTACAGCGCCGCCCACATCCAGGCGTACGATGCCGGTTTCGACGATCAGTGGGACCTCTGTGCCCCAGGAGGCGCATGCACGGGCAACTACTGGGCCGACTGGCACACGTACACTCCGAACGGGACTCTCGCCCCGTATCTCATCGCCGGTAACAATTGGGATTACTACCCCATCGGCGCCCCGGTCGGAGAGTACTCCGTGACGTTCTCGGAGAGCGGGCTCCCCAGCGGAACCAGCTGGTCGGTGACGTTCAACGGCGTCACCCGCACCTCGTCCGCGCCTCGGATCATGTTCTACGCGACGTCCGGGAGTTATCCGTTCTCCGTGGGGGCTCTGACAGGCTATCTCGTGACCCCGACCCAGGGCACGATCACGACGACCCCCGGTGGATCCACCGCGAACATCCTGTTCCAACCGATCTACACCGTGACCCTGAACGAGTCAGGGCTCGCCTCCGGAACTCCCTGGACGGCCGTCTTCGGTGGGGTCGAGCGGACATCTGCGACGACCTCGATCACCTTCAGCGTGACCGCGGGGACGTACGCGTTCCAGGTTCCGTCGGTCACCGGATACACCGTCAGCCCCTCGAGCGGCTCGGTGACCGTGTCGGGAGGGTATACCCTTCTGGTGACGTTCACCGCGGTCCCGCCCACGACCTATGCGGTCACCCTGAGCGAAGGCGGCCTGCCGACGGGAGCGGTGTGGAGCGCGACGGTGGGTGGAGCGACTCAGTCCACGTCGGGTACCTCGCTCGTCTACGATCTCTCGAACGGAGTCTATTCGTATTCCTTCAATCCCGTCTCGGGCTTTACGCTGGGGGCCGGTTCGACGGGGTCGGTGACCGTCTCGGGCGCGCCGGTGAGCCTCGCGGCCACGTACTTCCCGCCGCCCACCTACCTGGTCACTCTGAGCGAAACGGGACTCGCGGTGGGTACGACCTGGTCGGCGACGTTGAACGGCGTCACCGAATCCACCTCGGGATCATCGATCGGATTCTCCCTGCCGAACGGGACGTACAGCTACTCGTACGCGGCGGTCGCGGGATACGAGCTCCGTTCGGGGTCGACCGGTACGGCCGTCGTGTCGGGTTCGCCTGTGACCGAATCGGCGACGTACAGCGCGATCCCGGTCCCCCCAAGAACATACGAGATCAGCCTGAGCGCGGGCGGCCTCCCTGCCGGTACGGTCTGGTCGGCGACGGTGAACGGGACGACACAGTCGACGGGCGGCTCGACGCTCGTGTTTTACCTCCCGAACGGGACGTACTCCTACTCCTTCACGGCGGTTTCGGGGTACACGCTCAGCTCGGCCTCGTCCGGCAACGTGACGGTGTCGGGGGCACCGACGAGTCTCTCGGCGACGTACAAGGCCGCCTCCACCGCGGCCACCGCGTCCACCTCGGCGCTGGAGAGCTACTTCTCCATCGCGCTCGTGATCGCGCTGATCGCGCTGGTCATCGCTCTAGTCGCTCTCCTTATGGGTCGGGGTGGCCGAGCTGCAGCGACCAGCCCTCCAGAGGAATGGTCCGGCGAATCGCCTCCTTCGGAGCCAGGGCCAGCCGGCGGATCGGGTGGGGAGGGCGCCAACTGGAGCGAGGACGCGGGTTCCGAAACGCCGCCCTCAGGCTGACGCGTCGACCCGCTCTCGGGCCAACCCTTTCGATCTTCTCGATTTGCGGATTCGAGCGGGCCCCCCGCCGCCAGGAGTACGATGCCTTCCAAGTCGGGAAATCCGTCCTCGATCGTTTGCCGTTTCACATTCTCTCCTAAGGGTTTGAAAGGGCGCCCGACAGCCGAACACCGGGACGGCAAGTCTCGACCGGAACCCGACCGCCGGACTTGTCGAGGGACTGCGCTGAACAACCAAACTACTTCTTAGGAGGAATGACGTACTGGGACTGGAGGGCATGCGACCATGTCGCTCGCGAAGTCCCGAAGCTGGAACGAGGTCCTCGACAATCTCGGGGAGAACCTGATCCGGCTCGGCACGTCGCTCTCCGCTCTCTCCGAGCATCCGACGACTCCGCCGAACGACGCCGCGTTCGCGCAGTCGACAGAGCGGATCTCGACCGGATTCCGGCTTGCCTTCCGGCAAGCGAGGCCCGCGCTGAGCACAGGTCAGAAGGTCTTCCTGCAGCTGACCCGGGCCAGCATGGAGGAGCTGGGGGCCGCTCAGACCGTCGGGGGGACCGAGCACGCCAGTCGGGCCCATACGCTGGTCCACGAAGGGATCCTGGTGTGCCAGGAGATGGTCGCCCTCCTGAACCAGGTGGAGCAGGCCTCTCAGGCCGAGCCGGAAAGCTTGCGACGTACCCTGGTTCCGTCCTTGCCCCGGTTGGCCGAGATGACCGCGTCGGCGGGCTGGGAGTTGCGGACTGTTTGCCACGAGTACGACTCGGAAGTTCGGCTGGCCGAAGCGGACGGTCTTTCCATCAAGGATCTCGTGCCCGCATCGATGGGACTTCTCCATGACATGGCGGTGGCCGCTCAGGGGCTTCGAGAGGCCCGGCGCGAGTGGTTCCGGGTGGGCCAACGGCTCGCCTCAGCCGTTGGAGTTGAGGTACCCCAGACCGACTCGGATACAGAAGAGTCGTAGAGCCACCGACGGGTCAAGCCACCGCGTCCAATCCAGGTGGAAGGCCCCCCGAGCGGCCCGGTGGAACGGCGCAGCACCCACCGGAAAGGATTTGCTCTTCGGCCAGTCTAGCCGGTAAGCCCATGCCCTCGGTCCTCCACCCTTGCGCCACGTGTGGGCACGGGACCATGGACGATTGCTGGACGGAAGGGCGGCGACTTCTGAAGGGAGGACGTAGCCTCTGCCTCGACTGCCACGATGAGTGCCTGCCCGCCGTCGGCCAAACGCATGATTCTGACGACCGCCGTCCGAAAGCCATCGACCGACCCCCGGTCCATGAGACACTGTTTCGCGGTGTCGGCGACGAGTCCCCCCCGACCCGCTCGATTGTTGTCATGCGTGACACACGGCTTGCTGCGGTGCGGTCGAGATAGGGCTTACCGACGGTTTGCCCGGCCTCGCCGTCTCTCGGAATCGACGCTTCTCCTCACGTCTGAGTCCCCCACAAGATTTCTATAGTCGGACCTTCAGTCGTTCGTGTATGAATTCGCCGGGTGGCGGTTCAAAAGCTGTCTGGATACTGCCGATCGTTCTAGCGATTTGCGGCTTGATGGTCCTCCCCGCGAGCGCGGTGCTTGCCACACATACCGGTGCAAGCGCGGGTTCAGGGGCCGGATCGTCGATCCCGTCTGTCGGAGGGGGCGGCTCCGGTGGCGCCCCCGGGTCATCGCAACTTACGAGCCCATCGTCCAACCACTTCTCCGAATCGACCTTGTCTTCGTTCCACGGTCAACCCCGGGCCACGCCAGGTCAGGTCTCCTCCGCGGTCCAGGCGATCAATCACGCGGTCGAAACCTTGGAAGCGAAGGGTGCCAACCCGTCCTCCATCGCCATGCTTCAACGTATCGAAACGGGGATCGCCGACGGCAGGATCAGTCCGCTCGTGGCCCAGCTGCCGAACATTAACGTGTTCTTGGGCGACTCCACTTCCCCGAACGCTGCGGTCGCGTCGTACTACACCTCAACCCCCGCCCCAATGGGGATCGGGGACTTCGGCGTCGGCACGAAGACGTACGAGCTCAACACGTCGGCCGTCCTTGGCTCCCTGACGCTCGGCTCGTACAACGCGACGGGTGGGAGCCTCTACCAGGATTCGGGAGCATACTATTGGCAGGGATTGCCCGCGACCTCCCCCGGCAACCCGTACGATTCCGGAATCCAGCTGAATACCGTTCTCGCCAACGTCACCTATCCGGGATCTTCGACAGCTCCCCTGGGATACGGCGTCTTCTGGACGCAGAACGTTCCGGAGTTCTTTGGGAACAGTCTGACATTCCTTGACAACGTCTGGAACTTCTCCGCCCCGGGTGCGACGATGGACACGGGGACCCTCTACTCGTACGACGGAGTCCTCGTCCCTGGTGATTTCTACTACGATTATGGCCCGACGATCCCCGTCGCGTTCCCGATGACCATGAATCTCTACAACAATGCGTCGGTGAACTCCGTGGGCCAGGACGTGCTGACGTACGGCTACCGCGTGGTCGAAGGCACCGGATCCACCGCGACGGTGTACTCGGGGACCTACGACACCGTGGTCTTCAACTCCCAGACTCTCGGGTTCACCCTGAAACCGCAGTTCCGAGTCGATGGGTTTGGGTATACTCCCTCGGGCGCGTATTTCGATTCTGAGCTCGTCTTTTGTGGCCCGGCGGACGGCTCGAACGCCGTGATCACGAACGTCACCGGCAACATGTCGATGGCGTACCTGAACAGCTCGGGAAAGACATGGGACGCCCCGACCTCCGCCTACGACTATGGGACCAATACCGGCGAGACCGCGGTCGGGGTCGCCGCCACGTGGAAGGGCACGACCGTCGATCTCTCGCAAGGACCGTCGCTTCTGTACGGTCTCTGGGGAACCACGGGAGGGGTACCTTCGGGCGCCGACCGATTCGCGGGTCAGATCACCCCGAACTACGGTTTCGTCTTCATCGGGGAGTACGACCACGGTACCTACTTCCCGGCGTACACGCCGACCAACGCGACCGGCGCCATCTCCACGTTCCTACCGCCGTCTCTTCCGGCTCCCTACACGGCGTACGCCTTGGAGGCCTACGCCGATGAGTACGCCAACCTCTCGACCAGCTTTTCTGTCCCGCAAACAAGCTTCGCGGTCACCCTGACCTCGTCTCCGAAGACCCTGAACGCCCCACTCTACATGAACGGGGAAGCTCAGGCGACGGCCCTCGTGACGGCAGTGACTGGAGCCGCGACGTCGCCGTATACGTTCTCGAACCTGATCCTCAAGGTCGACCCCTACGCGGGATACTACAACGCGACGTTCAATCTCCTCAACGACTGGGGGTTCCCGATCTTCAATCTGGTCTACGCGACGGGTCTCTCGACTCCCATCGTGGTAAATCACGTGGCCCAAGGCCCGAACTGGGGCAACAACACGTTCTACACGTGGCCGTACTTCGGCTACTATCAATACAACATCTCGAACGGCAGCCAGGAGTTCGTGGACTACGGGGGCGTGGGGGACACGTTCTCGAACCTGAATCTACCCTGTTACTTCTCAGCCACCGGCCTCTGTCTTGGAGGGGTGGTCTCCCTCTGGGGGACTAGCGGTGTAACGGTCGAGAACGTCAACGCGACGTATGGTTCGGCCGGCGTCTGGGCCTCGACCACGTCGGGTACGACGGTCGAGAACTCCACGGGCTACGGAGAGCTCGTCGTGTATTCCGCGCCGTACTTCTACTACTACTATGGAACGGCCTTCACGATCGCCGGTTCGACCGGGTCCGTGGGGTGGAACATCACCGCTCGGGCCGGCGGGATCGGCGTCTTTGACATGGGAGGGACGTCGGGGACGTTCACGTACCTCAATTCGTCGTTCTA